>Ga0111538_10008452_pt1 | contig 13816 bp, 15 predicted proteins | sample SoiMethybrSBSTD1_FD_79669 | JGI IMG/M metagenome (GOLD analysis project Ga0111538, IMG submission 79669) | Bulk soil microbial communities from a Populus tree surrounding site in Tennessee, USA - Soil MetaG P. TD hybrid SBSTD1 (version 2)... | ecosystem: Environmental > Terrestrial > Soil >...
ACGTGGGAGGCGCTCGTCGAGCAGGCCGAGCTCATCCGCGGCCGCGAGCGTGACCCGAAGCTGGATGGCGTGCTCTGGCAGGGCAAGCAGTACGAGGGGCTCGTCTGCAACGTGGCGGAGCAGCTGTGGGGCAGCGGCACCGCGCTCTTCGGCGACGACGGTCGCGTGCTGCCGGATCTGGACCGGGCGGCGGCGGCGTTGACCTTCATGCGCGGGCTCATCGATCGGGGCGTGAGCCCGGGGTGGGTGACCGCCGGCGACGAAGAGCTGACCCGCCGCGCATTCGGCGACGGCCGCGCGGTGTTCCTGCGCTCGTGGCCGTACGCGATGGACCTCTTCGAGCTGCCGGATTCTCCGGTGCGCGGACGCGTCGGCATCGCGGCGGTGCCCGGACACGCGGGCGGTGCGCCGGGGGTGGGAACGACCGGCGGATTTCACCTGGCGGTGAACCGTCGCACGCGCCACGCCGAGGCGGCCGTCGAGCTGGTGCGCTTCCTGGGGAGCGAGCGGGGCCAGCGCGCGCTGACAGCGGCCGACGTCGCGCTGTACCCGACCCGGACGGCGCTCTATCAGGACCCCGAGGCCGTACGCGCGCATCCGAACATGCCGCGCTTTCACGATCTGGCGCTGGTCGCGCGGCCCCGGCCGGTGACGCCGTACTACCTGATGATCTCGACGACGGTGCAGCCGGAGTTTTCCGCCGCGCTCGTCCGGGTGAAGACGCCGCGCGTGGCGCTGGAGCACGCCCGGCGTCGCCTCGAGCACCTGCTGGCCGTCCGGTGACCGGCCGTCAGCGAGCCGACCGTCGGGCGGGAGTCGCGTTCGTCGCGCCCGCGGTGATCGTGCTCGCGGGGCTCTCGCTCTACCCGGGCCTGTGGGTGGTCTGGCTCTCGCTCCAGCAGCGGATTCCGATCTTCGGCATCGCCCGCTTCGTCGGCGTCGATCACTACGCCTTCCTGGCCAGCGACCCGCGCATGTGGAACGCGACGCGGGTGACGCTCGTGTTCACCGTAGCGTCGGTCGCGCTCGAGCTGGTGCTGGGGCTGGCGGCCGCGCTGGCACTCCAGCGACAACGCCTGGGTCGGCGGCTGGCGACGTCGCTGCTGCTGTTGGCGTGGGCGTTGCCGTCGGTCGTCACCGCCAAGCTGTTCGAGTGGCTCTATCACCCCTCCGCCGGGCTGGTGAACGTGCTGCTCGGCGGCCGGACCCTCAACTGGCTCGGCGATCCTGGCCTGGCCCTGGCCGGCCTGATCGCGGCCGACGTGTGGCGCACGATGCCGTTCGTCGCGCTGCTCTGCTACGCGCGCCTGCTGACGATTCCCGGCGACGTGTACGAGGCGGCGCGGGTGGATGGGGCCGGCTGGACGGCGACGCTGACCTCCATCACGCTGCCGCTGCTGCGGCCGGTCCTCCTGATCGCGCTGCTGTTCCGCACGCTCGATGCGCTCCGCGCGTTCGATCTCATGTTCGTCCTCACCGGCGGCGGCCCGGCGGGAACGACCGAGACGCTGACCGTGTACGCCTACCGCAGCCTGTTCCAGACGCTGCAGCTCGGCTTCGGCTCGGCGATCGGCGTCGTGATCTTCACGCTGGTGATGCTGGTGGCCGCCGCCTATCTCGGCGTGCTGCGGCGGGCAGGGGCGACCGCGTGAGAGGCCGCGCGCGGGCCTGGGACGTGGTCGTGCTGCTGCTGCTGGTCCTTTGGGCGACACCGTTCTTCTGGCAGGTCCGCACGTCCTTCACGCCGGACACCGAGCTGCTCGCCACCCAGCGGGCGATACCGGCGTCGCCGACCACGATTCACTATCGCGCGGTGGCCGAGCGCAGCGTGATGCCCCGGGCCCTCGGCAACAGCCTGGCCGTCGCCACGCTCACCACGCTGGTGGCGCTGGCGCTGGGCCTGCCGGCCGCCTATGCGATCGCGCGGCTCCCGGTGCCGGGCAAGGCAGTGTTGCTGCTGGTGATCGTTGCCAGCACGGCCTTCCCCCAGATCGCCACGGTGAGCCCGCTCTATCTGCTGATGCGCGCGCTCGGGCTGCGTGACACGTGGACCGCGCTGGTCCTGGCCAACACGTCCTTCGCGCTGCCGCTGCTGATCTGGCTCCTGGCCGGATTCATCCGCGAGATCCCGCAGGAGCTGGAGGAGGCGGCATTTCTGGACGGCGCCGGGCGCCTCGTCGTGCTCGCGCGAATCATCGTGCCGCTGGTGGCGCCCGGCGTGGCCTCGGCGGCGCTGCTGACGTTCCTGGCGTCGTGGAACGAGTTCCTGTTCGCCTACACGTTCACGGCGACAGAGGCCAGCCGCACCGTGCCCGTCGCGCTGGCGCTGTTCCCCGGGGTGTTCGAGGTGCCGTGGGGCGATATCGCGGCGGCGTCCATCCTGGCGAGCCTGCCACCGATCATCATCGTGGTGGGGCTGCAGCGCTGGCTCGTGCACGGCCTCGTGGCCGGCGCACTCAAGGAGTGAGCATCTCAGCTGCGCAGCGCCGCCCAGGCCAGCGCGGCCCAGCCCAGGATGAAGGCCAGGCCGCCGAGCGGGGTGATGGCGCCGAGCCAGCGCTGACCGGTGAGCGCGAGCAGGTAGAGGCTGCCCGAGAAGAGCACGGTGCCGGCCACGAACAGCCAGCCGGCGGCGATGACCGGACCGCCCGGCCAGCGCGTGAAAGCCCACGCCGCCACGAACAGCGCGAGCGCGTGGTACATGTGATAGCGCGCACCGGTCTCGAACACGCCCTGCATGTCCGGCACGAGGCGGGCGCGTAGCGCGTGCGCCCCAAAGGCGCCGGCCGCGACGGCGAGCAGCGCCGAGAGCGCACCCAGCGCGAAGAACGTGCGAGTCATTGCGAGCCCTCCTCGACGAGCGTGGTCAGCCGCGCGCCCAGCGCGGGACCGGTGCCCGCGTCCTCGTGCTTGAAGAAGACGAAGGCGTCACGCCAGCGTTCACCGACGCGGTGCATGGTCGCCAGCCAGGCGCGCAGATCGTCGTCGGAGTAGCCGGTCGCGCGTAGTCGGAGATAACCCCAGTCGGCGGTCGCCTGAGCCGGCGTGGCGCCGTCGTCGTTGTCGGCGATGCAGAGGGCGGCGTTGCGCGCCGCCAGGCGCGTGTAGACCTCGTCGGTGAACCAGGTGGGGTTACGGAACTCGAACGCCGCGCGGACGTCGGCTGGCAGGAGCGCCAGCAGATCGGCCAGGCGGCCCGCGTCCACCTTGAAGTTGGGCGGCAGCTGGAAGAGCAGGGGACCGAGCTTTGCGCCCAGAAGACGGGCCGTGTCGCAGAAGAGCCGGACGGGCTCGTCCACGTCACGCAGCCGGGCGAAGTGGGTGATCCGCTGCGGCGCCTTGAGCACGAATCCGAAGTGCGGGGGGACGGTAGCCGCCCAGCCCTCGACCACCTTGGCGGTCGGCATCCGGTAGAAGGTGTTGTTCACCTCGACGGTCGAGAACCGATCGGCGTAGTAGGCGAGCATTCCGGCCGGCTTCATGTCCTTGGGATAGAACGAGCCGCGCCACTCCGTGTAGTTCCAGCCGGAGGTGCCGATGCGGATCTGCACGGCTCAGACCGTGAGCAAGCCGCCGTTGGGCGACAGCCACTGGCCGGTGATGAAGCTCGCCTCGTCGGAGGCCAGGAACAGCGCGGCGGCGGCGATCTCGCGCGGCTCGCCGAGGCGGCCGAGCGGCGTCTGGCGCTCGGCGATGATCCGCGTGACCGGCGGCAGCGGATCGAGGATGGGCGTGTCGATGAAGCCCGGGCAGATGGCATTGACGCGGATGCCCCGCGAGGCGACTTCGCGCGCCACCGAGCGCGTGAAGCCGAGAATGCCGGCCTTGGCCGCGCCGTAGTGCGGCGCCACCTCGATCCCCATGAGCCCGGCCACGCTCGAGATGTTGACGATCGCGCCGCGGTTGACGCGGCTCATGAGCCGCAGCGCCTCGCGCGTGCAGTAGAAGGTGCCGTTGAGGTGCACGGCCAGCATCCGGCTCCATTCCCCGTCGCTCAGCGACTGGGTGATGTCCCAGTGCGTCTGGACCGTGCCGCCCATCATCATCTCGCCCACGCGCGCCTCGACCTTGGCCCCGAAGGCCTCGCGGCCCGACGGGTCCACCTCGGCGATGCCGGCGTTGTTGACCAGGATGTCGAGCCCGCCGAACGCCCGCTCGATCTCCTCGAACATCGCTCGGACCGCCGCGCTGTCAGCCACATCGGCTGCGATGGCGTGCGCCCGGGCCCCGCCGATTTCACCCACCGCGCGCTCGGCCGCGTCCTTGCGGATGTCGTTGACCACCACCCGCGCGCCCTCCTCGGCGAAGCGCTGAGCGATGGCCCGGCCGATGCCGGAGCCGCCGCCGGTGACGAGCGCGATCTTGCCCTCGAGCCTCATGGCGTTACCTCCCGACCCCCACGGTCTCGTCCACGTGCGCATCCTCGCGGAAGTAGGGCATGACCTCCTCGGCGAACAGCTGCATCATCTCGAGGGTCTTCTCGTGCGTGCCGCCGTTCATGCCCGAGCAGACGATACCGGCCTGCAGCTCGTCGGCGAACACCCGGAGCTTGTCGCGCACGGTGGCCGGGCTGCCGCAGATGATGTAGCCGCCTTCCTCGAGGTCTTCGTAGGTGAGCTCGGTGGGCATCTTGCCCCGCGTGCTCAGCAGGCGGCGCAGCGACGACTCGCTGGTGTACCCCGGCGGCTGCCAGAACTGCGGCAGCATCCGCAGGCCCACGTGATAGACCCACATGGCGTGCTGGCGCGCGAGGCCTTCCGCCTTGGCGTCGGTCTCGGCGACACAGATCGGCAAGTTGACCGAGAGCTGGTAGCGGCTGGCCGTGTAGCCGAAGCGCTCGCACGCCTCGCGATACTCGGCGTAGACCTGGGCGATGCGCTTGATCGGCGTGAAGACCATCAGGTAGGGGAAGCGCCGCTTCGCCGCCCACTCGACCGTCTCGCTGGAGCCCTGCGACGGGCACCACACGGGCGGGTGCGGCTGCTGCAACGGTCGCGGCCACGGATTCACGTACGGATAACGATAGAAGCGCCCGTCGAAGGCGAACGGGCCCGGCTCGGTCCAGGCCTTCAAGATGAGGTCGGCCGCCTCGTAGAACCGCTCGCGCGAGTGGGTGGGGTTCACCGCGGTCGAGTAGTACTCCGCGCCGATGCCCCGCACGAACCCCGAGACGATCCGGCCGCCCGAGGCGACGTCGAGCATGGCGATCTCTTCGGCGATGCGCAGCGGGTTCTCGCGCAGGGGCAGGCCGTTGCCGAGGATGGCGATGCGGGCCCGCGTCGTGCGGCGCACCAGCATGGCCGCCATCACGTTGGGGCTCGGCATCGTGCCGTAGCAGTTCTGATGGTGCTCGTTGACGCAGATGCCGTCCCAGCCCAGCGCTTCGGCGTATTCCAGCTGGTCGAGATACTGGTGGTACAACGTATGGCCGAGGGCCGGGTCGTAGTGTCGGTTGGACAGCGTCACCCACGATGACGGCTCGTCGTGCTCCATCACGTACGGCATCAGGTGGAAGTAGTAGAACTTCATCGCGTCGCCTCCCGGCTCGCGCAGAATTCGGCGACGGCGGCCGCCACCGCGTCCGGCTCCTCGATGTGCGGCACGTGGCCGGAATCGTCGAAGACGCGGAGTGTGGCGCCCGGGATCTCCTTGCGCCACGCTTCCGCGCACTGAAGCGGCGCCAGCCGGTCGTGGGCGCCCCAGGCCAGCAGCGTCGGCACCGTGATGCGGGCGAGCCGGCGGCGGAGCAGCGGGTCGTAGAGGTAGGGATTCCAGGCCACCCGCGCCACGGCCGTGCTCTGGCGGTACATCTCCATGATCGTGTCGACACTCATGTCCGCCGGCGCCAGCGCCATCGCCGCCACCGGATTGCGAAAGATCATACCGACCACGTCCATCAGCTCCATGCCGAACAGGAACGGATAGATCCATCCCTCGACCTTGATGCCCACCGGATCGATCAGCACCAGCGACGCCAGCCGGTGCGAGGCGAACGTCGCCATCTCGGCGGCGATCCAGCCACCGAGGGACGCGCCGACCAGATGCACGCGCGGCAGGTCGAGCGTATCCATCAGATCGAGATAGTGGAACGCCAGGTCGGAGATGTGCTCGATCCACTCGGCCGCCGGCGCGCCGGCATGGCCGGGATGGGTCGGCGCGATCACGTCGAAGCGCTCGGCCAGCTTCTGCTGAAAGCCGAGCCATCGCCCGCCCGCGCCCGCGCCGTGGAGATACAGCAGCGGCGGACCGCTGCCGGCCCGCAGCACGTCGACGGGCGTATCGCGCACCACGAGGCGGGTCGGCTCGGGCATAGACGTAGTCTTACCACGGGGATGTTAGCTTGGGTCATGCCACCGAACTCTCTGGCCACCGCGGGCGGGTGCTGAGTGCAGATCTGGGTCGACGCCGACGCCTGCCCTCAGGTCATCAAGGAGATCCTGTACCGGGCCGCCGATCGCGCACAGATCATGACGACCCTGATCGCCAACATGCCCCTGCGCACGCCGCCGTCCTCCTTCATCACGACCGTCCGGGTGCCCAAGGGCTTCGACGTGGCGGACCACTACATCGTCCAGCACCTGCAGCCCGGCGACCTCGTGATCACCGCCGACATTCCGCTGGCCGCGGAGGTGATCAAGCGCGCGGCGCATGCCATCGATCCGCGCGGCGATCTCTACTCCGAGGACAATGTCGCCGAGCGGCTCGCCATGCGGAACCTGATGCAGGATTTGCGGTCGACCGGCGAGATTCTCGGCGGGCCTCGGCCCTTCGGCTCTAGCGACCGCCAACGCTTCGCCAACCAGCTCGATCGCTTCCTGACGCGAAACCGGCCGGTGTAGTCTCGCCGCTCGCTAGTCCCTTCGCTGGCTCGTCAGTTGCGGACTGCGTCGAGGGCGGGGTCCGGGCTTGGGAGGGGCCCTGGAACCACGAGGCTGGAGGCCGCCTCGAGCCGGCCGTGGCTGGGCTCCACCTGGGGCGGGGCGCACGGGGATGGGCGGCAGGCACGAGTTCCAGGGCCCCTCCCAAGCCCGGACCCCGCCCTCGACGGCAATCGTCTGACGGAGCTTGGCGGTTGGCTCTAGCGGCGGAGCAGCAGGACGACGGCGACTAGGGACAGGACGACGGCAATCATCGCGAGCCAGAAGGTGATGGCGGAGCGGGCGATGAGGGGGCGGAGCTCGGCGCTGAGCCGGTCGAGGCCGAGGGCGATGGCGACGAGCTTGTTGTCGTGATCGCGGACCAAACTTTCGAGCATGTCGAGGCGCGCTTGCTCGGGGCCGGGGCCAGGCGGGGAGGGAGGGGCGGGCTTGGTCTTTACCATGTCGATCAGTTGCTCGACCACGGTTTCTGCGACCTTGCTCCCGGCCACGATACTGGCTAACCGCCACAGCATAGACACTCCTGAGGGCATCGGGTCTCCTTGTGCTGGTGGGTCTATCGTCGCACAGCTACTTCGGTCGACGTCGCAGGCGCCACCAGATCGAGAGTCCGGCCACTGAAACCAATCCGGCGATGCCGGCCACGGCGAGCGTTGTCCGGATGCCGAAGCGTTCGGCCAGGGAGCCGACCATGAACGCGCCGAAGGGCGCCATGCCGGCAAACACCATCATATGCAGGCTCATGATCCGGCCGCGCAGCTCGTCGGGGACCGTGAGCTGGTGCGAGGTGTTGGCGCCGGCCATCACGAAGATCCCGGTGAAGCCGACTACCACCAGGACGGCGGCAGCCAGGCCGAAGCTCGTGATGATCGCCAGCGACGCGGTGGCCAGGCCGAGGACGAGCGCCGGGGCCAGCAGCGCCCGGATGGCGGGCCGCCCGCCCCCCAGCATGGCCAGCGCCATCGCGCCGCCAACCGCGCCCGCGCCGAGCGCGGCCATGAGCAGACTGAAGCCGTGCGCGTCCTCGCCCAGGGCATTGCGCGCGTAGAGCGGGATGGTGACGTTGTAGTTGAAGAGGAAAACGCTGACGAACAACACCAGGAAGAGCACCAGGAGAATGCGCGGTGTCTGCAGTGCATAGTTGATGCCCTCGGCGATCTCGCTGCGCATCTTCCGATCGCCCGTCCGGCGAGGGGCCCCCTCCGTCTTCATGGCGATCAGCGCGGCGATGACCGCGATGAACGAGACCGCGTTCACCGCGAAGGCCGTGGCGGTTCCCCAGCGCGCGATGGCCAGCCCGGCCGCCGCCGGCCCGACCACGCGGGCCCCGTTGAACACCGCCGAGTTCAGGGCGATCGCGGACACCAGCGATTCCTTGCCCACCATCTCGGCGACGAAGGCCTGGCGCGCCGGAATGTCCAGCGTGTTGGCCAGGCCGTAGACCGTGGCCATGATCAGCACGTGCCAGTACTGGACGTGGCCCAGCGCCACCAGGGCCGCGAGCGCCAGCGCCTGCACCGCCATCACCGACTGGGTCGTGATGAGCAGCCGCCGCTTGGAAAAGCGATCGGCCAGGACCCCGGCAAAGAAGGACAGGAGCAGCATCGGCAGGAATTGCAGCGTGCCGACCAGCCCGAGCCGGAACGGTGAGTTGGTCAGCTCGAGCACCAGCCACGACTGGGCGACCGACTGCATCCAGGTGCCGATGAGCGAGACGAGCTGGCCGGCGGTGAACAGTCGGAAGTCGCGGTTCTCGAGGGCGCGCAGCGGGCCGGGCAGTCGCGAGGGCGGCAGGGCCACCCGCCGAGTCTACGCGGAAGCCGTTCAGTTGGTGAATGCGGCGTGAGCATGCGCGCGCGGCCGCCCGCGCTCGCTCGCCAGGAACGCGCCCAGCCCGGCGACGATGGTGAGCGCGGAGGCGAGGAAACCGGCGGAGTAGCCGCGGCGCTCCACCAGCAGCGCGATGAGTGGCGCGCCGATGAAGACGCCGACGTCCCACGCCCCGGACAGCGTGCCGATCGCCAGCCCCCGCTCGGAGACCGGCGTGCGGTCCACCACCAGGGCGACCAGCGTGGGATAGAGCATCGAGTTCCCGGCGCCGAGCAGCGCGGCGGCGGCGATCAACGACGCGGTCGTGGGCGAGGTCGCCAGCACGACGTTGCCGAGGGCCAGCGCGATCAGGGCTGGGATCAGCACGCGGGTGCGCCCGAACTGGTCGGAGGCCCGTCGCAGGACGAAGCGGCACGCGATCGTACAGCCGGACATGAGCGGGAAAAACCAGGCGGCGGTGCCGAGACCGGCGGCGGAGGCGTGCATCGGCAGGAAGGCATACACGGTGGAATGGCCGGCAGTGATGATCATCAACGCGAGCGAGGCGGCGACGGCGTGCCGACTCCACAGGCGCCCGAAGCCGGGGCCGGCCACCGTCGGCTTGCCCGGCGGCGTTCGCAGGGCGAACACGAACAGGGCGACCACCACGCTAAGCACGGTGACCACCACGAGGTTAAGAGTCATGCCGCCCACCGCGGCCAGCGCGAAACCCGCCGCCGGCCCGGTGGCCACGCCGGCGGACGACGCCACGTAGTACATGCTCAGCGCCTCGCCGCGGCGATCGGGCGCGCTCGCGTTGGCGACCACGATGCTGCCGGTGGTCGAGAGCAGCGCGTTGGCCACGCCCAGGCCGACCATCAGCGCGATGAGGCCGCCCGGGGTGGTGACGAAGAAGAACGCGGCCATCGTGGCCACGAGCGTGTAGGCACCCGGCAGCATCACCGCCCGCCCGCCGAAGCGATCAGTCCAGCCCCCGACCTGTGGTCGGAGGATCATGGCCACGCCCGTGGTAGCCGCGAAGAGCCAGCCGATCTGGGCGTGGCGCCCGCCGAGTGCGAGGATCTGCAGCGGCAGCTGCGTGCTCAATAGATAGGTGACCACGTGCAGGAGCAGCGTGATCACGACACAGAAGAGGAGCGTTCGCCGCGGGCCCATCCGCTCCTTTCTCGCGCGTGGTGTGACGTCAGTCGCTAAGTATCCGCTGAAGCGTGGCCACGTCCAGCCAGATTCCGTGCTTGAGGGCTACCTGGCGCTCGAGGCCCACCCGGACGAAGCCGTGACGCTCGTGCAAGGTCAGCGAGGCCTCGTTGCTCCCGGTGATCCGCGCGATGACGGAGTGGTGCCCGCGCTCACGGGCCAGCGCGAGCAACCGGTCCAGCACCAGGCCCCCCAGCCCCTTGCCGCGCCAGCCCTCGCGCACGTACACGGAGTTCTCCACGGTGCGGGCGTACGAGGGCTTCGGCCGATAGGGCGTCAGCGCGCCGAAAGCCACCACCTCGCCGCCTTCGACGGCGACGATGGCCGGATAGTCCTCGCCGTGACGCGCCAGCCAGGCGCGCTGGGCCGCGGCGCTGCGCGGCTCGGTGTCGGTGGTCGCGGTGGTTTCGAGGACCGCGCGGTTCCAGATCGCCGCGATCGCGCCGTTATCGCGCGGCGTCGCGGTGCGGATCACCGGACGGCGGTCCGGACCGAGACGACGGCCCCGGCGTCGCGAAGCCACTCTCCGAGTGCGATCAGCGTCGCGCCGATCCGCCGGCGTAGGGATGTACGCGGCGGCCCGGCGAGCGCCAGCACATCGAGGCGATGGGCCGTGGCGCGGGCTTCGGTCAGCCGGAGGGCCACGAGCGTCTCGAGCGCGTACAGGTTGTTGTCCATGCGCCCGAGCGTGCCGCATCGGTCGCCATCAGGGAAATCAATTGTTTTGATCCTGACCATCACGTAAATTTTGCCGATGGATTTACAGGTCACACACTTGCGCACGCTCCAGGCGATCGCGCGCCACAACTCCTTCTCGCGCGCGGCGCGGGCGCTCAATCTCACCCAGCCGGCGGTCAGCATGCAGGTCCGTCACCTCGAGCAGGCGCTGGGGCTGCCGCTGCTCGAGCGGGTGGGCAAGCGCGCGTTCCCCACGCGGGCCGGCGAGGTGCTGCTCGCCCACGCCGATCGCGCGCTCCGCGAGCTGGAGGCGGGCGCGGAGCGCGTGCAGGAGCTGCGCGGCGTGGTCGCCGGGCGCGTGCGGCTGGGCACCAGCGCGTCGATCAGCATTTACCTGCTGCCGCCGGCGCTGCGCCGCTTCCGGATGCGTTACCCCGAGGTCGAGATCGTCATCGTGACCGGCAACGCCGCGGAGATCACGCGGGCGGTGGTGGCCAACGATCTGGACGTCGGGATCGTCAGCATGCCGGTGCGCGACCGCGAGCTCGCGGTCACGCTGTTCTTCCGCGACGAGCTGGTGGCGATCGCGCCGCCCGAGTGGAAGGGGCGACGCCCGCGCGTGGTGGACGCGGCCACGGTGGCCGCGCATCCGCTGATCCTGTTCGAGGCCGGTGCCACGCTGCGACGGGTGATCGACGGCTGGTTCCACCGCGCCGGCGTGGCGCCGCGCGCCCCCATGGAGCTCGGCAACACCGAGGCCATCAAGAAGCTGGTCGAGGCCGGGCTGGGCTGGTCGGTGACCTCGTGGTTCTCCGTGGAGAGCGAGGCCCGCCGCCGTGAAGTCACCGCGCTGCGCCTGACCCCGACCCTCGAGCGCCAGATCGGCCTGGTGCGGCGGCGCGACAAGCCGCGCACGCCCGCGCTCGAGGCCTTCGTCGGCGCGCTGGAAGATCTCCGCCGTGTCCTCGAGCGTCGTCGTCCACGCCAAACCTAGGAGGCCACCGTGCTGAACACCAATCGTCGCCAGTTCCTGCGCGCCGCCGCCTTCGGCGTCACCGGGGTGCTCGTCGCCCGCGGTGTCTCCGCCCAGGCGCCGGCCTCGGCTGGCCCGGCCGATCCCAAGCTGATCGAGGACCTGGTCGCCGCCAATCGCATCCTGGCGGATCAGGGCGTGGTCGACGGGTACGGACACGTGAGCGTTCGCCATCCGGCCGATCCACAGCGCTATTTGATGTCGCGCTCCATCGCGCCCGAGCTGGTGACGGCGGCCGACATCATGGAGTTCGACCTCGACTCCTTCGCGGTGGACGCGCGCGGGCGCACCACCTATCTCGAGCGCTTCATTCACGGCGAGATCTATCGCGTCCGGCCCGACGTCGTCGCGGTGGTGCACAACCACTCGCCGTCGGTCATTCCCTTCGGCGTCAGCACCGCCCCGCTGCGCCCGCTCTACCACATGAGCGCGTTCCTGGGCAGCAGCGTGCCCGTGTTCGACATCCGCAAGGCCTCCGCCCAGCCGACCGACATGCTGGTGCGCGATGCGGCGCTGGGGCGCGCGCTGGCCCAGACGCTCGGCGCCCGTCCGGTGGCGCTGATGCGAGGCCACGGCGCCGTTGTGGTCGGCCCGTCCGTGCCCGTGGTCGTGTTCCGCAGCGTTTACACGGAGATGAACGCGCGCTTGCAGGCGCAGGCGATGGCGCTGGGGCCGGTGACCTATCTCGACGACGAGGAGGCCCGCCGCGCCGAGGCGTCGGTCGGCGGTACCATCCCGCGCCCGTGGGAGCTGTGGAAGAAGAAGGCGCTTGTCCGCTAAGTCCCCTGACGGCGAGCGGCTTTCACGCGGGGGGCGAGCCCGGATGGTACCCGGCTTGCACAGTGGCTGCTCGTGACCGAGATCGTCCAGCCGCTCATGGCGTGGCTGTCTGCGCACACGTACTCCGTGGTGTTCGTGGCCACCCTGATCGACGCCACGGCCATTCCGTTTCCCGGAAGAGTCTTGCTCGCCGCGGCGGGCGCCTTCGCCGCGGCGGGCGAGAGGAGCGCGATGATGGTAATCGCGTTCGGCGCCGCCGGCGCCGTCGTCACCGATCACGTCTGGTACTTCGCCGGCCATCTCGGCGGTAACCGACTGCTGCGGCTCTACTGCCGGCTGACCTTCAGCTCACCCGACTGCGTGCGACGCACCTCCGACTGGTTCAAGCGCTACGGCGCGCTGACCATCGTGATCGGGCGCTTCGTGGCCGCCGTGCGGGTGCTCGCCTGGCCCATGGCGCGCGGCCACGGCGTGAGCTATCCGCTCTTTCTCGCGCTCGACCTGGCGGTCGCGCTGGTGTGGACGTCAATCTGGGTCGGACTCGGCTGGTTTCTGGGCGACCGGTGGTCCCAGGCTTCCGCCGAGGCTCGCTGGGTGGGCCTCGCGCTCGCAGGCGCCGGGGCGCTTGCCCTCGTCGGCTTTCAGGTCTGGCGCCGCCGTCAGCGCTCCGCCGCGTATAGCTAGGCAGTCGGGCGTTCGTTCCGCCTCGGCACCGGGGCAGAGTGTTCCCACCTGGCGGCCGGCGAAGGCTCCTCCGGTCCCCTGCCGGTGGGGAACGGATTGCCCCGCCTGAGTGCAGCGCGCTACAGCGATTTGCCCTAGTCCGGCCACGGCCCTCTGGCTAGTCCCGTGAAATATCAGCGGTATGGCGTGGCACCCCGCTTGCCACGTATCGGACAAACCGCTACACGGGGGCGCTCGAATGGATCGGGAGCACCATGCAGACCGGGCGCAGCGCGGCTGGCCCGGCGAGTCACCACTGTCGTATGCCCAGTGGGAGGCCTGGCTCAACACCCCGCTCGCCGGCGACGTGCCGGTTGGCAACGAGTGGATCGGCATCCGCTGTCCGGACGGGCTCGACACCACCGCCCTCGAGGACGCCTTCGCCGAGTTCCTGAGTCGGCATGAAGCCTGGCGCACCACCTTCGTCATGGAGCACGGACGGCCAGTTCCGGTGATCGGCGCCCCGGGCTCGGTTTCCCTGCCCGAGGTGGACCTGCGCGACAGTCTTCAGGCCGAGGCCGACGCGCGGGCGCTGGCCCGCGCGGACGCCGTCCGCCCGTTCGACCTGGAGCACGGTCCGCTCTACCGCGCGCTCCTGGTGAGACTGGGCAACGGCCACCACCTCTACCTCACCCTGCATCGTGCGATCGCCGATCGCGTGTCGCTCGAGCGCCTCCTCCTTCCCGAACTCGCCACG
>Ga0111538_10008454_pt1 | contig 13815 bp, 5 predicted proteins | sample SoiMethybrSBSTD1_FD_79669 | JGI IMG/M metagenome (GOLD analysis project Ga0111538, IMG submission 79669) | Bulk soil microbial communities from a Populus tree surrounding site in Tennessee, USA - Soil MetaG P. TD hybrid SBSTD1 (version 2)... | ecosystem: Environmental > Terrestrial > Soil > Tree...
AGGCACGGAACGATATATGACGGAACGGGCAATCCCTCATTCATCGGCGATGTGGCTATCCAGTCGGACACCATTGCCGCCATCGGAGATCTGTCAAATGCAAAAGGGAAAAAAGAAATAGACGCTACCGGGCTGGCTATTGCACCTGGCTTTATTAATATGTTAAGCTGGGCTGACAGGAGTTTATTACTTGATGGCAGATCAATGAGTGATATCAAACAAGGTGTAACACTCGAAATTTTTGGCGAAGGTTGGAGCCCGGGACCCGTGAAGAGAAAAGCCACATCGAAACCTGTTGACAGTCTATGGACCACTCTTGGTGGTTACTTCAACTATCTAACAAAAAAAGGAATTAGCCCAAACGCTGCTTCGTTCGTCGGTGCTACATCAATCCGTATTCATGAGCTTGGATATGAAAAGCGACCACCAAACGCAGAAGAATTGAAAAGAATGAAGACCCTGGTAAGCCAGGCAATGGAAGATGGTGCAATGGGTTTGGGTACATCGCTCATATACGCCCCGGCTGACTACGCCTCGACGGAAGAACTTATTGAGCTCGCGAAAGTTGCATCCAGCTATGGAGGCATTTATACTACGCACATGAGAAGCGAAGGGGACTTTATTTTTAGTGCGTTGAACGAAACATTTAAGATCGCTCGCGAGGCAAACATACACACCGAGATCTATCATCTCAAAGTCAATATCGCCCGTAACTGGAACAAGATGGATACGATGCTCATCAAGATCGACAGCGCGCGAAAGGCAGGTTTAAGGATCACAGCCAACAGTTATCCATACGTAGCGAGCGCAACAGGACTAACGGCGCGGTTACCAAATTGGGTACAGGAAGGCGGCGCAGCAGCGATGCGTAAACGGCTCAGAAATCCCCCCGTCCGTGCAAAAGTGTTACACGAAATGCGTGTGGGCATACCGTATAAGAACTCTGACGCACATGACGTCATGTTGCTCGGATTCCGGCTCGATTCGTTAAATCTGCTTTACCGCGGCAAAAGGCTGGATGACGTAGCCGCTATTCACGGAAAGGATGCGGATGAAACCGTTATAGATCTTGTGATGCGCGACAAGTCTACTATCGCGGCATTGTTTTATCAGCAGTCGGAGGACAACATCAGAAAAGTTATTCGTCAACCCTACGTGACTTTTGGATCCGACGGCGCATCGATGTCGGACGCGGAAATTTTCAAAGATTGGGGAACACATCCCCGTGCCTATGGAACGTTTGCACGCGTGCTTGGCAAATATGTGCGGGACGAAAAACTGATTACAATGGAAGAAGCCATCAGAAGGCTCACATTGTTGCCAGCGACCAATGTCAAGATCAAAAAGAGAGGAAAACTGGAAGTGGGCTACTATGCTGACATGGCAATTTTTAATCCTGCCACCATTAAGGATCTCGCCACATTTGAAGAACCCAAACAGTACGCTGAAGGTATGGTTCATGTGTTTGTGAATGGCGTACCTGTGCTTATGGAGGGCGAACATACAGGCGCTACTCCCGGAAGAATTATACACGGACCAGGCTACAAAAAAAGATAATTGTCTGAATACTCCACTTTCTTTCGAATCGTGAACTAATCCTACTTTGTCAAGTTTGAGTAAATTGATCTCATTCTATTGAGAACATACAAATACATTTTTTTAACGCAGAGGGTTTTTAAAGGCATCAGTGCTGCTACTTCGTGCGTGCTACGGAGCTAAATTCATTTGACACACATGGTTCACCTTGAGCGCGGAGTCCGCAGAGGCCGGCGCGCTACGCTTGCAGATAGCGCATCAGAACTTTCATCCATTCGTAAAAGTTCTGATGCATTAAAACCAAGCAACGCGCGACTACGCCCGATAAGAACTACGCTCTGCGCCCACTGCGGATCTGATAAATTAAGAAAACAGATTAGCTTGGCTCACTGTGCCTCTCAACAATTAGCCGCACTGTTGCCATTTAATCTCTGCGGTAATGCCCGCCCGAACGCATCGTTCGATTCGGGCGGGCCTTTAAAGAATTCCGGTAAGAACTTCATCAGACGAATTCTGGTAACTTGACAAAGTAGGCCTAATCAATTACATTCAAGAGCGCCTTACTGTTATTATCACCTTACTTTTATTATTTTAATGAACCGGATTGGAATTGTCGCGCTGATATTTGCGCTTGCCACTTCATGTGGTGAAAAAAAATCGTTCGATGTGATTATTCGTGGTGGAACACTCTACGACGGCAGTGGTAATGATCCCGTTGTGAGCGACATCGGTATAAATTCAGATACGATCGCGGAGATAGGCGATCTGTCGACCGCAACTGGAAAATCGGAGGTCGATGCAACAGGGCTTTCGGTTGCACCAGGTTTTATCAATATGCTTAGCTGGGCTACCGTAAGTCTTATTGTCGATGGAAAATCTCAGGCGGATATACGTCAGGGTGTAACGCTCGAAGTATTTGGAGAAGGTTCATCAATGGGGCCACTCAATGAAGAAATGAAGAAGAGGATGCGATCCCACATGCATGACTTTTCATTCGACATAGCCTGGACGACGCTTGGTGAATACCTGGAGCACCTGGAGAAAAGAGGAATTTCGTGTAACGTGGCTTCATTTGTAGGAGCAGGTACTCTCCGTACGCACGAGGTCGGGATGACTAACCGCGCTCCCACTCCGGTGGAACTCGATCGTATGAAGAAGTTGACCCGTGAAGCGATGGAAGAGGGCGCGCTGGGAGTAGGGTCATCGCTGATCTACGCCCCGGATAACTTTTCAAGCACGGAGGAGCTCATTGAAATTTGTAAAGAAGCGAGTACCTATGGTGGAATGTACATAACGCATATGCGTAGCGAAGGCAATAACATCTTCAGCGCAATCGACGAAACAATCCGAATTGCACGGGAAGCAAAAATAGCTGCCGAGATCTTTCACCTCAAGGTGTCAGGCCAGGCAAACTGGCAAAAGATCGATTCCGTACTTGATAGGATTGAAAGAGCGAACAAGGACGGCCTTAAAATTACTGCCGACATGTACACTTATACCGCCGGGGCTACTGGCTTGGACGCATCGATGCCACTATGGGTACAGGAAGGAGGCATAAATGATTGGATCCGCCGATTAAAAGATCCGTCGATTCGCAAGAGAGTTGTAAGTGAGATGCGCAGTCCTTCCGCTAACTGGGAGAACCTCCTGCAAATGAGCGGGAGTGCGGAAAAAGTTCTTCTTATCGGATTCGCAAATGATTCTTTGAAGAAGTTCACCGGGAAGACACTTGCAGATGTCGCTGCGATCCATGGAAAGTCGCCTGAGGAAACAGCGATCGACCTGGTGATCACGGATAGCACACGCATTGAGACGATATACTTTTTGATGTCGGAGGACAATGTGAAGAAGCAAATCAAACTTCCCTATGTAAGCTTTGGATCGGACGCAGAATCATCGGCGCCGGAGGGAGTTTTCCTCAAGTCAAGCGCACATCCGCGGGCGTACGGAAATTTCGCGAGACTTCTGGCTAAGTACGTGCGCGAGGAAAAATTAATTCCACTAAAAGAAGCGATACGCAGACTAACATCACTACCAGCAGGAAACCTCAAGATCAAGAAGCGGGGCATGCTTGCACCTGGCAACTTTGCGGATGTCGTGGTGTTTGATGCAGACAAGATCCAGGACCACGCTACGTTCGAAAAGCCCATGCAGTACGCTACGGGTATGGTGTATGTTTTTGTTAACGGAACAATGGTTCTGTCGAAGGGTGAGCACACTGGAGCAACTCCCGGACGAGTTGTGCGCGGCCCGGGTTGGGTTGGAGCATCCGCCAAAGAATAATCAGCGATGTACCATATTACGGGTTAATGCATTCTTCCGATGACTGATTTTCGAGGTAACTTCTCGATATTTGATTGATTTTTTAACACTGTTAACCCCAACTATCCATCGTCATGGATAAACATTTTTTTGCAGCCGCGTTTCTTGTTCTGTTTGCACACATTGGATACAGCCAGGATGTAAAATCGCTTGTCGCTACCGGAGAAAAATATTACAGCAAGAAGGACTACAAGAATGCGCTTGCCACTTTCCTTGCCGCCTACGAAATGAACCCGGACGATGCGTTGGTTAATTTCAAGATCGGACTCACCTATCTTTATTCAGAAACGAAATCAAAAGCGGCGTCGTACATCGACAAGGCATACCGTCTTAACCCTGCTGTCAATCCTGATATTGACTATCACCTTGGTATAGCATTCCAGAACACGAACGAATTCAAGAAAGCGATTGAACATTTCGAACGATTCAAAAAAAAGAAAAAAGAGCTTGGAAGTATAGCCGACGAAAAAATTGCGGAGTGCCACATAGCCGATTCATTGTCACAAAACGAATTGAATGTGATAATCGAAAATCTCGGAAACGCTGTAAACACTCCATACAACGACTACTCTCCTATCATTTCTGCGGATGGAAATACGTTGATATTCACATCTAACCGAACGGATGACCCTGCGAAAGCAAAAGCGAACGCAAACTATGAAGATATTTACGTGTCTTATAAAAATGCCAACGGTTGGAGTGAACCGAAGCTTATAAGCTCCAATGTGAACATCAAGTACAACGATGCCGCTGCTTCACTTTCACCGGACGGCAAGACACTTTTCCTTTACTATGAAGAAGGAGAAGGTGACATTTATATATCGACATTAAACGGCGACCAGTGGTCCCGGCCGGAGCCGTTGAATAAGAACATAAATACCGGAATGTTTTGGGAAACATGTGCCAGCGTATCCGCCGATGGCAAAAAGCTTTTCTTCGCCAGTAACCGGCCCGGCGGAGTTGGAGAACTAGATCTATATGTGAGTCAACTTGACGGCAAAGGACAATGGGGCAAGGCGGTGAACCTTGGGCCAGTCATAAATACTCCCGAAAATGAAGATTCACCGTTCATTCATCATGATGGCGTCACACTATATTTTTCATCCGATGGGCATCCAAATCTTGGTAACAGCGATATTTTTTTTAGTGAATTCAAGAATAATAAGTGGAGCAAGCCGGAAAATATGGGATGGCCACTTAACTCCTGGGAGTACGATGGCTTCTTTACGATATCGCCCGATAAGAAGAAAGGATATTTTTCAACTGTAAAAGAAGGTGGCATTGGAGACGCGGATATCTATTCGATCGCATTCCTTGAGCCAAAGTATAAGCCAAAGCCAAAACCGGTAGTTGCAAAGGCAACGGAACAGAAAGCTAAGCCCGAACTCCCAAAGGAGAAAGAGTTTGTTGACCCTATGGTTCAGGTTCACAAGGATATGAAGGTTGTTACATTATTGCGTGGAAAGGTTATCGATGAAACTACCGCTGCTCCTTTAGGAGCGGTGATCTCCCTGGTTAACAATGAAACAAACGAGGTGATCACAAAGATCAATGCAAATCCCGCTACGGGTGAGTTTGAGCTGGTGATTCCCCATGGAGGAAACTACGGGGTGGCTACTGAGAGAGCTGGCTATCTGTTCAACTCAATAAACTTTAATCTTCCCCAGTTTGCCGAATACCAGGAGATTGACACACACATCATCATGGTAAAAGCGGAGGTCGGATCCAAAGTGGTGTTGAAGAACATTTTCTTTGATGTTGGAAAATCTGACCTCAAGCCGGAATCCATAGCTGAAGTTGAAAATATCAGAGAACTGCTAGTTGCCAACACTGCATTGAAGGTGCAGATCAACGGCCACACGGACAACAGTGGGAACGCTGCATCCAATAAAACTCTCTCACTTAAACGTGCCTCTGCAGTGGTGACTTACCTTACACAAAAGGGGGTTGCTGCAAGCCGGCTTTCGGCTAAAGGGTACGGTTCAGAAAGGCCAATCGTTTCAAACGATGATGAAGAAGGGGGACGTGAGATCAATCGGAGAACCGAGATTGAAATTGTAAAGTAAGTTTTCGTTACGACTATCCTTGCGCAATAAAAGCCGCTACCATTTCCTTGAGAACTTCAAGTGTGACCGGTTTTTGGAAATAAGATCGGACATCAGGAATGGTTTCCGCTCGACTAAGGTCCCGGGGATGATTTGAAGAACTGATGATGTAGATCGCGGCCTTTTTCATAAGCTGATCTTCAATTTGTTTAAGCTGATTAAGGAATTCCCATCCATCAATCTCGGGCATGTAGATATCGAGGAGGATTATGTCCGGTAGATGTTCGACGGTCTTCCGATGGTGTAACAGATAATTGATTGCGCCCTGAGCCGTATTATAGATCGTGATAATGTGGGCAAGTTCTCCAAGCTCAGCCAAACGCTTGATGTAAAATGATGACATTGGGTCGTCATCAATAATCCAAAGGTTGGGTATTTTCGTCGACATCGGGGCTAATAAATTTAACGATTTTCCTGATAAACTGAATACACTCAGATCTTAGGAAGTAACTTGCAGAATTCTGTTTCCTTTTGAATTACCTTACATGGGGTTTCGAACAACCATCAAAAGTTCACTCTTAGGCTCACTCCATAGTTCCTTGGATTTCCCAGGTGAGTAGCTCCAAAATCATATGCGTACGCTATATACGTTTCATCAGAGAGATTTCTTCCCCAAAACATCACTTCAAATTTTCTCACAACCACCCCGACACGGGTATTAAAAACACTATAACTTGACTGGGAGATGGTGTTGGCAAGATCAAAGTATTGCTTGCCAAGCAACATCCATTCGCCTCTTACCACGAGTCGTGCTTTGCCAAAATCGTAGCCGTACTGCAATGCAGCCATAGAGGTTACGTTTGGAGTGAAGATCTGGCGTTTTCCTCCCAGGTCAACCTCCTCGCCATTCTGTGGTACCTTCAGCTCGTCATAGGTTGCGTCGTTAAAGCCGAGATTGTACTCGAGCTGAAAACCTTTAACAGGTGTTGCCGAAATATGAAGATCGACGCCTGCGCTGGTCAGCTTCCCAGCATTCTTAGTTATGGTAAACGCATCAGGCAACACAAGCGTGGGGACCTGTGCATCGTTAACCTTCACATAGAACAAAGAAACGTTAACGCTAAGACGATTACCGAACATTACGTTCTTGGATCCTATTTCAATGTTGTTGCTGAATTCTGGATCGTAGGGATACAATGGCGGTTGCGACGGGTCTGAGGACAATGGCGTCATGCCGCCGGCGCGAAATCCACGACTGTATGAAGCGAACAACGTATTGGCATCGGTGAGATGGTAAGCCACCGTTGCTTTGGGAGAGATCGCACGGAAAGAAACTGTAGCAGACGTATCCGGCCTCGTCGGAAATATTGGATTGGGGTCTGGGTCATGTTGGTATTCCCCCAACACACTTTGCTCCTTGTGTTCGTAGTCGTAGCGTAGCCCGGCCGTGATATCCAGTTTTTTTGCGATTGTATAAGTAGCCTGGCCAAAAAATGCCATACCGCTACTTTTTGCTTTTGTGGTGTTGATCGTGGAAAAGTTTGAATCCGGAATACCGATCAGCCCCGCGTCTTCACCAAATCGGGTTGCCTGCTTTACTGGGTTATCTTGATGGAACAGATAGGCGCCCCCTGTCCATTTTAAAGCCGATGTAGACGAAGCCGGCGATGAAATCTTGAATTCCTGCGTCCATACCTTCACATTGTTCCAATCCTTTCCATAGTCATTGATGATCGTTATGATGTCCGCGGGTGAAAAGTCGCCGTCAATTGGATCAGTGTAATATCGATGGTTTGATTGGTACGCCGTCTGCGAGCTGAAGTTGAAATTGTCTCCCGAATAGCTTGCCACAAATGATGAGTTGAAAATGTTATCGATCAACTCCGTGGTGGCATTCTGATTTACTGTGAATGGTTTTTCCAACGCTTCCGTCGGGCTACCCGCGAGCGTAAAGGCTCCATTGTTCCTGTTTTCATTGTGCTTGACGTTTAGCGTGAGCGCCCACTTGTTGTTCGGATGAAATCTCAAATAATAATTCCCTATGACGCTATGCTTCTTATCGAAATCGCTGTTGTTATACAGGTTATCATAAAATCCATCGGAGCGATCGTACACTCCGGTTACTCCAAAATAAAGTTTGTCTTTGACAAGCGGAGTCCTGAATCCCGCAGCATACCGCTGCTGACCGTAGTTACCGATACTGATCTCACCGAATCCTGTCATCGTGTTGCTTGGTTGCTTCGTAATTATGTTTATTACGCCAGCCATAGCATTACGACCGTATAATGTTCCCTGTGGGCCACTCAAAACTTCGATGCGCTCCACATCGAATAATTGGGCGATATAAGTATCGAGTCCAAACTGATTTACTCCATCTATGTACGTGGCAACTGCTGGATCATACGATGTTGTCGTGATCCCCCTGATGGACGTCACATTCCTATTATCACCTGGATCGGCGGAGTACAGATTTGGAATGATCGCGGTGATATCTCTGCTGTTCCAAAGACGGTACTGCTCAACCTGCCTGGAAGTTATCGTATTGACCGTAAACGGCACTTTTTGTACATCTTCTTCCTGCTTTTGCGCTGTAACAATTACCGCATCGAGTTGCGTTGTGGATTCCTCCAACTGTATATCAAAGGTTTCGGTAGTGGAACCGATCGTTACGTTCCGACGCTGACTTGCGAATCCGATCGCGGTAATCTGAAGGGTATAATCACCGGATGGGATTTCAGAAACGGAATAGCTGCCGTTGGCATCAGTGGCGGTGCCATAGGGCGAATTGATTAGCCGGACAGTGACGCCCGCAACTGGTTGCGATTGAGCGTCGGTGATCTTTCCCGAAAGTGATCCTCTGTTTTGTCCCCACGCACAAGCTATACTTCCTAATACAAAGAAAATCGTAATCCTTATCATGTATGAATCGAAATTGAAAATTGGGGCAATTTAGGTTTTTTTTGGGTTTATCGAGCCAAAAAGGCGAACAGCCACCCTGCCCCATTTCCACTCATGTAAAATACTTCATCCGCCGAAATTTGACCGCCATTTTAACTACATATCCTTAACTGACTTGATGACGTGGTTAACTTGTTCATGGTAATTCTAAGTCTGCCCTTTCCGGATCGCAATTTTGAATTAGCTTTGCCAGCAGTTATGATTTCGCTAAGAATACGACATAAGTCAAAGTTGTACCTGAGAGCAGCAATGGTTATCGTGACCATTGTTTTTGGCGGCATAATTTTTTGTGGATCCAAATCAAGCAGTTACCAGTCGACAGCATATAATTATGGAGGATTGGAGGAAATAGAATTTCACCAGGCGCTGCCCGGACGATTGTTCTTCTATCAAATCAACTCTTTTAGCGCTCCGGCCGCACTAACAATTTCACCGATCGTGAACCTCTTAAGTCCGAAATCGTTCGGGCCTAATACAACATTTGCAATTGTCCGAGCATATCATGTCTTTAACCGGACGATCACAATAAATGCTCCCTGAATTACGACAGTAAGCACTACCAACCTACTGGCATCAGCCATAGTATCTTGTTTTTTTTTTAAAGGGACGCACTTAATCATGGAAATATCGATTGTTGACTTTTTTAACCCACAGAATATAATTCAGTACGGAGGACTGGCTTTGCTGCTATTCATCATTTTTGCTGAAACTGGACTTTTCTTTGGATTCTTTTTGCCGGGTGATTCTCTACTTTTTGTGGCGGGTCTGCTGAGTACTTCAAAGTACATCGATCAGCCCGTATGGCTGCTGATAATCTTTCTTGTGATTGCTGCTTTTTCAGGAACATGCGTAGGTTATTATTTCGGGGCTTGGGCAAAAAGATACTTTAAGCCAAAGGATGATAACCTCTTCTACAAACCACGTTATATCGAAATGGCAAGAGATTTTTACAAGCGTTATGGTATGATGGCTTTTATCGTCGGTCGATTCTTGCCGATTGTACGGACATTTGTACCTATACTGGCCGGCATCGTAAGGATAGAATTTAAGAAATTTCTCGTTTATAACTTTTTAGGTGCTTCATTATGGATAGTAAGTCTGGTGATGGCCGGCCATTTACTTGGCAATGCGTTCCCGGCCTTGATCGATAATGTGGAGATCATCATTGTTTCTTTGATAGTGGTTACAGCCATTCCTGTGATCTTGTCTTTTAGAAGGAATAGTGTCGCTAATAGAAGAAAAGGGGCCACTAAATAAAGTCACCTCACCCCAACCCTCTCCTTAAGGAGAGGGAGGATTCCCTTCTCCTAAAGGAGAAGGGCTAGGGATGAGGTGAAAGTTAGAACCCAAATCCGACCTTGAATACAATCCTTGGGGATTCTTCCGGTTCTTCCTTTGGGAAGTACGAAGCAATGGAAAAGATAAGTGCGTCGACAGGAGATAACCATACACCTCCACCCACACTGTTGTGCCACGACTCAGATTTCTCACCCTTGAGCCACACGCGGCCATAGTCAAAGCTTCCGAAGATACCCATCGTGAAAGGGAGAATACGGTTTTCACTGCTGCTAAATCTTATGCGGAGATCGGTACTCTGCCAGAACGCGATGTCGCCATAAAACCGTTCGGTACGGTAGCCTCGTAGTCCGAGAGAACCTCCGATGTTCGGCATCTGGAAGAATTCATAACCTTTTCCAAAGTTTTGTCCATAACCAATCTGTGAAGCGATGACAATATTCTCTTTGGGATCAAGATGTTTATAGAATGAAAGCTGCGAACGGATGGATGTGAAGTTCTCGTCTACATTAAAGTTATCCACCCAATTAAGAAGGAGATTGAACCGAATACCGGAATGGGGCTGAAAGAAATTATCGACGTTGTTATAATGAAATCCAAGCTGTGCACCTGCAAAGTACTTATGATCAAAGATGTTCTCATTTTCGCCTGTTCCATAAATACTAATGTATCGTCCAGGTGTGTTCTCGATGTTCGTAGTTTGAAACGTCGGGCCCAGTGTGAAATATCCTGCAACACCGGCAAATCTTTTCTTGAGTGCTGGATATACCGAGATCATCCCCTGCCTTACACGATAGAAGTTTGGGTCATCGATTGGTCTTGTTGTTTCATTGCCCAGCCCGGCGAAGTTGAAAGAGAATGAGGGACCGTGATAACGTGCATCGAGATAAAGGTCCCATTTCTCCATTACATTCAGAAAGTCCGCTTCATATGCCAGTCGGAATGCACGGGTACCAAATGCATAACTGGCACCTATTCGCTGGAAAGAGCTGTAGGGTATCTTCTTGAATCCATGACGAACGATATTGACTATTCCACCGAGCAGGAATAGGTCATCGGGGTTGTAGCCAATGATGGGAAGAGGAATCATGATATCATATTCACTGTCATAACCTCTCCGGTCGTACATGTTATATCGCGAAATAGAACTTCGCTTGTCGGCAGTTTCTCTTCCCGGTACCAAGGTGTTTCGACGCATATCGTCATAGATGATCGTTTTGCGTTTTGCCCCTCTTACAAACGAACTGTCCGTGAACTGATCATTTCCCAAGCCGCCGATTAGCCTTACCGTAATTCCCTTTCTCACCTCGCCTTTGACGACAAATTCATCGCCATCACCGTTGCCATAGAGTTCAAGGGATTTTGTGATGTCATTTTCAAATGTCCTCTGAAAAGTTTGTCTTTTTACCCGTCCTTTTTTAGAAACCTCGTATACCGTCACACGAGTGCGCGCATCGTCGAGCCGTTCAACTTCAAAGCGTTCCTCATCTTCGGTACCAATAACTTCAACTGACTTTCCGACAAATTCGTAATGCGCCCGCGCCATGCTCATAAGGTCATTACGTCTTGCCTTTATACTTTCAATTAATTGAGGGGCAGCCATGTCACGCGCTTTCTGTGGCCAATCCACAAATGCGTTTTCGATCACTTCATCAGTCAGATGCTCTTGAATGAACTTTACCTGAGCTTCCCACTGCTGCCAACTAAGCTCATTGAGAAATGTGCGATCGAACAGACGGGCGCTCCACGTCGTCCACTTCATGCTATGAATTTCCGGACCATATACCTGAAGCTGGCGAAGAAATGGTAGGGTTTGCCTTGCAAGTGTCGGTGCAAGTCCGTCGTAACGGGAAAATGCCTGATCCCTGTCTCGTGGAATGGGACGGTAAAGTTTAGCGCCATCGGGCTGATCTATCATTGCCCAGGTCCATTGATCATCATGACGATCCCAGTCGCCGATAATAAAATCCAACATGCGCGTTCGAAGGGCCCATTCTTCATCGACGTTGTGTTTGCTGTTTTGAAGTATGGCATCCGTTACATCAGGCGTGCTCACAATTTTTTCCGGAGAACCGAAAAAGTCAGCATCTGTCCATTGTTTTCCCGCCGGTCTCTCTTCCACCAGGTGGACGCCACCACCAAATATCCCATTGTAGATGCCCAGTCCAGGCTGAGCAGGAATGTAATAGATCTTCGGATTCGTGTGATAAACATCGATTGCCTCAGCTAAATGAGGCACTGTAAGTGGGGCAAATGGCAAAGTCGCAAGAAAGTTATCCTCCACCAGGAATTTTGCTGCAACCATCCTGTTGAATGGATACGGTAAAAAACGCGTAGCATCTTTAGTCATACCCCTTAAAGAATAGTCTCGCCCCTCTTCATCACGCACGCGCAAGGAGTTGGTTTGATTGCCACCACCTTGTTTGATTGGCGTAACGCCTCCTTTAAAAGTAGAAAGGTCAAGGACAGGAAATGAATACTTCTCCACGTAAAGGTCACGATGATGAGCGCCGAAAAGGAACTTGTGCACATTTCCAACAGGTTCTACCTTTGTTTTCGTCACAGCCCGTACAACGGTATCCTTATGCTGATCGAATTCCGGAAATTCAGTAGGTAGTGTCTCCGTTGATAGAGGCAATTTGTCTTTTATTTTTTTCTGGAATACCAATTTTGCAGAAGTACCGTCTGAGTTCACTTCAAAAAATTGCGCCCAGGCTTCACCTCCTTTGTAGAAGCTGATGGTGCTGTAGCCGGCCGATCCTGATCCAAATATTCCACCTTTTCCCAGCAAGACAGGACTGTTCTTTGATCCGCTTCCACTGACAATAAAACGCTGTCTTTCATTCTCGATGTATTCCAATGCGTGTTCATGACCACTTGCAAAAATGAATGTGCCGTTCTTTTTTGCACCTGCAAGTACAGCGCTTCTGAATTCCTTGTAGTCTTGATGCGCAACGTCTTGCCTCGAGCCGACGGTACCGCGAAAGAACTGCACCACGGTTCCGATAACCGGCAACGGTACCCAAAGACTTGAGTCAACATCTGTTAGTGGGAAGATGTGCTGCTTCACTGTAGCCCTTCCACCGTGAGGTCCATAGGTATACAAGGGATGATGCATGGCTATCACCACATTTTGATTCTTGTATTTCCTCACTACGTTTTCGAAAATGAATCTGAAGCTGGCACGATTCCTTGCTTCACATCCTTCATTGATCTTAGGTTCTTCATCGGAGTCTCCCAGCCACCATTGCGAATCCACTACAAGAACTACTACTTCGTCATTCAGTTCGACTACCTCTGGCCCAGAGCATCCGTCATCGGGAAGAAAATAATTCTCCCAATCGTCCTTATCCTCTACACCGCGCTTCTTGTTCAGATACGACTCGACAAAATTCTCTTGCCTCTTCAATCCCTTTTGACCCCATCCCCGCCAGTCGTGATTTCCAGGTAGAAAGATCGGCCGCCCCTTAAAGTCGTCAAGGATCGCCAGCTGTTCAGTAATGCGATGCTCGGCTACTTCCCGGTTTGCAACATCCTCCGAGGGAGGCATTCCGTACTCGTAGATATTATCCCCAAGAAAGATTATTGAGCTATTCTTTGATTCGTCATTAAGCCTTGTCTTTAGGTATTTAAGGACTGCCGTGCTTCCTCCAGGCAT
>Ga0111538_10008456_pt1 | contig 13814 bp, 11 predicted proteins | sample SoiMethybrSBSTD1_FD_79669 | JGI IMG/M metagenome (GOLD analysis project Ga0111538, IMG submission 79669) | Bulk soil microbial communities from a Populus tree surrounding site in Tennessee, USA - Soil MetaG P. TD hybrid SBSTD1 (version 2)... | ecosystem: Environmental > Terrestrial > Soil >...
CTTCGTTCACAGGTGTGAACCCTCGTCACAGGTGGGCACGACGGATCTGCTTATCGATCAACTACTTGTAAAATGGCGCGCCGCTTGCCTCGGCCCCTGGCATGAGACCATTCGACTCTCCTTTCAGCTCGCCTTCGACGAGCCGAAAGGCTCGCTCATGGCGAGCCCCGCTGCTCCTTTTCATCCTCGTTCTCGGCGCACCATGGCAGGCGGCGCACGCGCAGGACATCGACGCGCAGGCGGCGCGCGCGCAAGACGTCGAACCGCGCGACGGCGCCATCATCGAGTCTGTCGATCTCTCCGGCCTGTCGCGCGACAGTCTCAGCCCCGGCCTGCGGCGTGAGCTCGAGACCCTCACGGGTGAACCGCTCAATCGGGAGCGGCTCATGGAGATCGCCGCGCGCATCGAGGGCGAACAACCCGACGTCGTCGCCGCGGTCCGCTCTGTGGCGCGGCCGGACGGCCAGGCTCGCGTGGTCTTTCTCGTCGCACGTATCAGCGATGACGACAGCCTGGTCGAGAACATCAACACGCGCTACGTCGTCGAGAGCGTTGAGATTCACGGGATTCCGGACGCCGACATCAGCCGCTCGCTGCGCGATCGGTTGCAGGCGCTGGTGGGCAGACGCCTCGACCACGATGAAGCCGACGAGCTCAAACGCCTGCTCGAGGCCGAGCGCCCCGGCTACACCGTCGAGCGGCGCATCTCGCGCGGCACCGAGCGCGGACGCATCCAGGTCGTCTTCGAGTTCAGCGAGAAGGAGGGCACGCGGTGGATTCCGTTCACGCCGTCGCGATCGAAGTTCGTCTATCACTCGGAGCAGGGCTGGACCGGCGCACTCGACATTCCGATGGGTGGACGGAGCCATCGCGTCACCGCCGGATTCAGCTTCAGCAACAACGACGATCTCGTCGAGGAGTACTCGGGCGTCCGCGTTGCGTTTGAGAGCCGGAAACTGGCGACCGATCGGCTCGGCGCCCGTATCGAGATCGCGCGATTCAACAACACGTGGCGTGACCAGACGCTATTCGCGCTGGCCGCCGATCCGACAATCCCCGAACCGTACCGCACACGACTGACTGTCGAGCCATCGGTCACCTTCGCGCCCACTCCTTACGTGCGCGTGACTGGCGGCGTCAGCCTGTCGGAGCTGGAATCGCTGATGCAGCCGCCGGCGTCGCAGAACGCGAATGCCGTGGTGACGCGCATCGATTACGACCAGCGCTGGTACCAGGCCAAAGACGTCACCCAGCGCGTCGAAGCGAGCTACGAATTGCGGACGTCCGCCGAGGCGCTCGAGAGCGATCTGAGCTATCGGCGTCATCTCGGCTCACTTCGCTATCGCTATTCGCAGCGGCACAACACCGTCCTTGCCAACGTCGCCTTCGGCGGCATCACTGGCGACGCGCCGCTCTTCGAGCGATTCACGCTCGGCGATTCGGCGACGCTGCGCGGCTGGAACAAGTTCGATATCGCACCGGCCGGCACCGATCGCCTGTTCTACAGCTCGCTCGAGTATCGCTACCACGGCATCGGTGCGTTCCTCGACGGCGGATCGGTGTGGAACAACAACGCAGAGCGGCGGTTCCGTCTGTCGTCCGGTTTCGGCGTGGAGACGGACAACGTATTCGTGACGCTCGCGTTTCCGCTCAACGCCAATGACCTCAACGTCACGTTTACGATGGGGGTGCGGTTTTGATCCCCGCGTCGCGGGCGTGGTCGTCCGTGGTCCTTCTCGTCCTCATCGCGTTGCCGCAGCCGTTGAGGGCCCAGACGTTGACGGTGCGCGCCGTTTCCGACGCGCTGCACGTTCGGGCGTCGGGGCTGGGATTCATCGCCGGATCGGTGCTCGGGCGTCTCCAGGACGGCCGCTCGGTGCGCGTGGATTTCGACCTCGTGGTGCTCGACAAGCCGAATGGCGCGATCATCGCGAGGACGCAACAGGGCTTCAATCTGAGCTTCGACCTGTGGGAACAACGCTTCGCCGTCACGCGGATCGGCCCGATGCCACGCTCGATCTCGCATCTCACGGCCCGTGCCGCCGAGGACTGGTGCCTCGACAACGTCACCGTGCCACTCGCGTCGCTCGGCCGCACGGCACGCGATACGCCGTTCTGGGTGCGCGTCGACTATCGAATTCAGGACCGCGCTTCGCCCACTGGCCCTGACGATGCGACGTTCACGCTGCAGACGCTCATCGACGCGCTGAGCCGGCGGCGCGAGGACGAGAACAGAGGAAAATCAGTCGAGGCCGGACCGTTTCGCCTGTCGCCCTGATGCACAGCATTCGCACTCGCCTGATCGCCGCCTTCGTGATTGCGACTGTCCTGCCGCTGGCGGCGACCATCGCCATCACGATGTCGCTGCTCGAGAGCAGCCTTGGCTATGCCACGACCGAGGAACTCGACGGGTTGTCTCGAACGCTCGAAGAGACGGTGCGGCAGTTCTATCAGCGAGAACGTGAGGCGCTCAGACAGGACGCCGCGATGGGGCGAGCGGCGCCGACGATGCATGGCATGGCCAGTATCAGCGCCTGGCCCGAAGATGTTCGAGGATTCTGGGAGAGCAACGAGCCCGAGCGTTTCGGCCTGGCCGGCGCCGACGGCGATCGGCTCGATTTCATGCGGCGCACGCCGCAGGGCGTGGAGGTCTTCGCGCGCGATCTGGCCGGCATCCATATGCAGGAGTTGTCCACCAAGCTGCGCCAGGCACGCGAAGTGGTGGGCTCCATCGAAGCGCGCGATCTGCGCCGCGGCTTCACGCTGACACTGCTCCTCCTCGTGGCCATTGTCTGGCTGATCTCCCTGGCGCCGCTGCTGTTCATCGCACACCGCATCAGCCGGCCGATTCGCCAGCTCACGGCGGGACTCACCGACTTCGCGGCCGGCGACTGGGATCGACGCATCGAATCGACGCGCAGCGATGAAGTCGGGAATGCCGTGGACGCGTTCAATCACATGGCCGAACAGTTGCGACGCAGCCGCGAGCGCCTCGTCTACCTGACTCGGATGTCCAGCTGGCAGTCGCTTGCCCGCAAGACGGCGCACGAGCTGAAGAACTCGCTGACGCCGATTCGCCTGACCGTCGAGGAAATGGTGGCGCGCCAGCCGCACGCCGACCGTGTGTTCATGCAGGAGGCCGCACAGATCGTCATCAGCGAGATCGAAACGCTGGAGCGGCGTGTGCGCGCCTTCTCCGAATTTGCGCGCGAGCCTCCGGTGAATCCGGAAGCGTTCGACCTCAACGCGCTCGTCACCGAGCGCGTCTCGCTGCTGAAGCCGGCGCATCCCTCGACGCACTATCGCTTCAAGCTGGATGTGCGTGGTCCGCGCGTTCACGCCGGCGCCGACCTCGTGAAGGGGATTCTCACCAATCTGCTCGAGAACGCCGCCGACGCCGCCGGGCACACCGGATCGATCCTGACCGTCACGAGTGTGCAGGGCGATCAGGCGATTGTCGAAGTCCACGACTCGGGCACTGGCATCAGTGAGGAGGCTTCGCGTACGCTGTTCGAGCCGACGATCACCTTCAAGAAGCACGGCATGGGCCTTGGCCTCTCGATCGCGAGGAAGAACGCCCTGGTGCTGGGCGGCGACATTACGCTGGTCAAGGGCGAGCTGGGCGGCGCTGGATTCAGAGTGGCGCTGCCCGCCGCGCAGGATTCGCCGTCAGGCCGGTCCGAAAGGACCGGCCCTACGGCGTCTCAGGCTATCGCGCCGCAGTCTGACCCCCTCGGCCCCGACGGCGCCCACGCATGAAACGCAAACACCGCATCGTCATCGTGGACGACGAGCCGAACATCGGATCGTCGCTGCGGCTGATTCTCGAGGGCGAAGGCTACGGCGTCATCGTCTGCGGCTCGGTTGCCGAATTCCAGCCGCACCGTGTACCGGGCCGCGCCGATCTGTATCTGCTCGATGTGCGGCTGCCCGACGGCAACGGTATCGACGTGCTGCGATCGCTGAAGCAGAGCGAGGATCCGACACCGGTCGTGATGATCTCCGGGCACGCGACCATCCGCGATGCCGTCGAGGCGACACGCAGCGGCGCATTCGATTTTCTCGAGAAGCCGCTCGCCCGCGACCGGGTGCTGCTGGTGATCAAGAACGCGCTCGAGCGATTGGATCTGCAGCGTGAGAACCAGCGCTTCCGGGAGATCGTCGGCGACGCGCCAAAGATGATCGGCCGAAGCGACGCCTTCCGCCACGTCCTCACCCAGGCTACGCAGGTGGCGAAATCGGACGCCGGCGTCCTGCTGACCGGCGAATCAGGCACGGGCAAGGAATTGCTGGCCGCGCACATCCATCGCGAGAGCCCGTTCGCCGCGCGCGCATTCGTCAAAGTGAACTGCGCGGCGATTCCCACCGAGTTGATCGAGAGCGAGCTGTTCGGTCACGAGCGCGGCGCATTTACCGGCGCCACCGGCATGCGGCGCGGCAAGTTCGAGCTGGCCGACGGCGGCACCATCTTCCTCGACGAGGTCGGCGACCTGCATGAGGCGTCGCAGGCCAAGCTGCTGCGCGTGCTGCAAGACGGCGAGGTGCAGCGGATCGGCAGCGAGCAGTCGATCCGCGTGTCGGTTCGGGTGATCTCCGCCACGAACCGCGTGCTCGAGGACCGGATCGCTGACGGCAAGTTCCGCGACGACTTGTACTATCGCCTCAGCGTCGTCCCGATTCGTGTGCCGGCGCTGCGCGAGCGCCTGCAGGACGTCCGCGATCTTGCGGCGTACTTCCTCACCGAGTTCTGCACACGCAACAACTTCAGGCGGAGGGCGATCGAGGAGGACGCGCTGCAGCTGCTCGAGCGCTATCACTGGCCCGGCAACATCCGCGAGCTGCGCAACACGGTGGAACGGATGGCGATCCTCAGCCCTGAGGATCGCATCACGATGGACGCCGTCCCGCTAGAGATCCGCACGCCTACCGCGTCTCGAAGCTCGGGCCTGCACGACGTGCGCGACTCCGCCGAGCGCGATCGCATCCGTCAGGCGCTGGAACAGACAGACTGGAACGTCGCCGGCGCGGCACGTGTGCTCGGCATCGAGCGCACCAACCTGCACAAGCGGATAAAGGCGTTGGGGTTGAATCGCGAGTGATGGGGACGCTCCGAAGCAGACCACGGGTCACGCCGGCGGAAGCACAAGAGCCTTGCCGGGCCTCAGCCGGTGATGCAACCAGCGGGGACCGGCCTCTCCATCCCAGTACAACTCGCGAAGCCCAGCCAGAGAAAAGACAGAAAGCGTCCCGAGTCTGCGAAACCCCATGCGTTCGTGCAAGGCAATGGACGCAAGATTCGTCGACTTGATACGACAGCGAACCTGAGCGGCGCCGTGTTCGAGAAAGAGCGCACGTAACCCAAGCTGAAACGCCTTGACGAAGACGCCGCTCGATCGAGCTTCCATGACGCTGATCGCGTGATAGCTCCAATACGACCCGGCCGGGACGTCCCAACTCGGATAGTCCGGCTCGTCCTCAGCGAACGGCGTCGGCCCTCGGTGGAACCATACATGAGCGAGGATGCGTCGATCGAGCTCGCCCAAGAACACCAGATCACCCTGCGCAAAGCGGCCGGCAACGAGCTTGGGATCGGCCGCATCTACAGCGCAAATAGCGGCGGCTTCCTCCGAGCTCCCGCGACGCACTGTCAAGTCGCGAAGGCCGCGAAGCTCCGGGGGCGGCGAACGAAGCTCGTAGAACAGCTCCCGCCCGACAAGCACCTTGGGCCACACATGCATCGCCTTGAGCGTCTTCTCCACGAGGTTGGTGGCCCGGTCAGGCAAGGGAAGATCACGTCGGACCAGCTCGCTCCGAAGACGCCCCAGCTTGTGTAGTATCGGTCCCATTACCGTTCGTCTCTGGAAAACTCGCTCGCAATATGGTCGATGTCGAAAGGTTGTCCAGGCAGCGGACCGCGCGACCAGGTGTCTTGTAAATCGCACGTGAACCCGTGACGAGGGAGGAAGTCCATCACGGGGCCGTTCTTGGCTGTGGGCACCACACGGGCGGTCAGCGTCCTGACTCCACGTCCAGTAAGGTCCTCAATCACTTGCCAGAGAAACGCGCTCTCGACTCCCCTGCCCAGAACGCGGCAGGACAGCAGCACGGTGTCCAGGTGCCACGTGTGAGCGTCGGCCCGCCGGGCGAAGATGAGCCCTGTTTGGCCGTAGTCCCCAAATCGATCCACGACCTCCAGCACGTAGAGAGACCATTCGGGATCGCGACGCAGGAGCTCGACCTCGGCCTCACTGCGCCGGATCGTGGTCAGATTGAACTGATTGGTCTTCTGCGTCAGCTGGGCAGCGCGGGGCACGTCGCAGGTCCGTAGCCGACGCGCCGCGACCTTCAGTTCGAGTGACTTGAGGTGTGCGCGCAGCGCTCCGGGATCGGACAAGTCAGCGGCGGCGAGCTGGGCACCCGCGCGTGCTTTCTCCGCGTCATACGCAACCGCACGCATGAGATCTTCGGCGGTCAAGCGCATGCGGTCCAGCGCCGGTTCGGAGCGAAGCACCTCGACGTATCGGGCGGGGTCAGGCGGAAGCTCAACGACCGTCACTTGCGGCAACAAACGTCGAACCTCCGCACACTCGGTCGCACTGTCGTCCACGAACACGAAGCTGTCGAGTCCGAGCGACAGTTCTTCCGCCAGCTCTTTCAGCGATGTGGACTTCGACTGCCACCCGATACGAGAGGCTGCCCAGTGCTCGCGGCGCAGGCGCATGGCGGGATGGCTGTCGAACACCTCGAAAACATCCGCCTCGTTGTTCTTGCTGGCGACTGCCAACAACACGCCTTGCGCCCGGAGCGACAGAAGGGCCTCCTGGAAGGCCACGAACGCCGCACCCAGACCGGTCTCACCCAGTACGATGCCCTGAGGTCCGTCTTCGCCAACGATGCCGCCCCAGAGCGTGTTGTCAAGGTCGACGACGACCACCTTCGCAGTGGGCAGGAACAAAGCCCCCACGACCCGCGCCAGCCGTGCTCCGAGAGAGCGAAGCGCCGCGGTGGACAGCGGGCATCCCGCAAGGTACGCCATGCGGTGATCCCACGTTCGTTCGGTGCCCAGCAGGCCCAAGACCGCCTCGATGTCCACCAAACGCATGGAACGCGCTTGCTGGGTGGTGTGCCACAGAGTCAGGTTCAGCTCGCGCACTAGGTGGTGGAGCGATGCAGGATGGCTGCCATCGAGCAGACCGAGTGGGCTAGAGACCGGCGCAGGGAGCGTGCCGACCACGAGAGCACTTGTCTCGACCTGTTCGAACCCGAGCAGAGCGGAACACAACCGCGCGACCTCGTCGTGCGCCTCGGCCCTTGCGCTCTGGACCGCTTCTGGCACCAGTGTCGCAAGCCGCTGGAGCTGTGGCGCGCACAGATCCTCCAGACGCGTGAGCACCAGCACCACATCCGGTTTGCCTGAGCGGACGACACCGTTCACGTCGAGCAAGCTCTGATAGACCTGATTGAACGGCGCGATGATGAAACGCGGCGCGAAGCCGCGTTGGGCCAGAAAGCAGCCGAGGTAGGGGACGAGGGTATCGAGCGTGAAGCTGCCAACTAAGGCCACGCACAGCGGACGGCGCTCGCCAGGATGGTCACGAAGCTCGCGCCAGCGCCGCTGGAATTCCACCGACCCGGACTGCACCGTCAGCTCCTGCATCGGCCGCTCAGTCCGTCACGCCCTTGCGCCTGAGGAGTGCGCTCATGTCAGCGAGACTGTGGAGCTGCATGGCTTCGGCCGTCAGAATGCTGACTCCGAATTCGTCCTCGACAGCGGCAATGAAACCGAGGTTGCTGACTGAGTCCCACCCCGGCGTTGTGCTCTGTGACGCATCGGCCCCAACGCTTTCGAGCGAAGCCCCAATGACGTCGGCCAGCAAGGAGGTGAGTCTCGCGTCGAGCGCGTCAGGCGACATGGTTTTCGAAGTCTACGTTTGCGCGTAATGACCGTCAATCTCGCGCGAGAGGCAGGAAGGCTGTGCTAGCCTCGGTCCGGCGCGTCCGAGCCGCCCCTTCTGGAGAACTCGCTATGGACCTGCTCTCTCAAGTGATGCGGCTCCCGTACGTCAAAGGCCTTTGGGCGCGACTTCCCGTCGGACGCGTCGATCTCAAAGTGCAATACGGGATCTATCCGAGGCCGCATTATGCCTACGGCGTGTACTGGGCCGCGTATCTGGCGTCTTGCATCGGGGTTCCACGCATTACCGCCATTGAGCTCGGTGTGGCTGGGGGCCGCGGGCTGTTGGCACTCGAGGCGGCATGCGCCGAAATCGGCACGTTCCTCGGCGTCAAGATTGACGTTGTCGGCTTCGATGCCGGCGAGGGCCTGCCGCCGCCAGTCGACTACCGCGACTTACCCCACGTCTGGAACGCCGGATACTACAAGATGGACCAAGCGGCGCTGCGAGCCAAGCTGCAATCTGCCAAGCTGGTGATCGGCGACGTTGCCGTCACGGTGAAGCACTGGCTACGGGATTCGATCGAATCGCCTCTCGGTTTTGTGTCGTTCGACCTCGACTATTACAGCTCGACCAAGGCGGCGCTGGCCCTGCTCGACGGCCCTGAATCGACACATCTCCCGCGGGTGCACTGCTATTTCGACGATCTCGCCGCCGGTGATCAGGGTTGCATGAATCGGTACGTTGGCGAGTATCTGGCTATCGACGAATTCAATGCGGCGCATCGGGACCGCAAGATATGCCTCATCGAACAGCTGCGCATCAATCGCCCGAGCTACGAGCACTGGCAGGAGCGCATGTACGTTTTTCACAACTTTTCGCACGCGAAGTACACACAGGTGGTAGTACGCGGCGCACGTCAAACCGAAATGCCGCTGTAGACACTCACCGCCTACGGCGACGGCGCGATTCCTACCAGCAGCACCAGCCGCTCGGTGCCGGTGTTGGTGACGCCGTGGGGGACGCCGGCCGGCGCCCATACCACCATGCCCTGCCCCGCACGTCGAGTCTCGTCGCCGACGACGAACTCGCCGGCGCCTTCGGCGACGAAATAGAACTTATCCTGCTCGGCGTGCGTGTGAACGTGCTGCGACTGCCCTGGCTCGAGGCAGTTCAGCCCGAGCATCAGGCGCCCGCTTTGAAAGAGCGTCGCCTTGAACTGCTTGTCGGGATTCGACCCGACACGCTCGCCATAGTGCGTGAAGTTCGACATGGTCAGGCGGGTCTAATGACCCGCCTCTACGGGCCTCTCAACTCGAATCGCGTAGTCGAGCCAGCAGCCGACCCGCTCGTCCGACCCGTCCACGCCGAAGATGATCGGCAGGTTCTGCGGTGCGGTTGGCGGCGCGAACTTGGGATCGAGAATCCGCGCGATCTGATCACGGACATCCTGCAGGTGCAGCCGCGTCTCGCGGTCGGCCGCCTTGGCAATCGCCGCGCGGACCGACGTGTCGAGCGATCGCAACTCACCGCGCGCCAACGGACGCGACTCGCCGCTGACGCGGCTGTTGACCTTGTCGTTCATCGCGTCGAGATACGCGCGTTGCAAGTTGCGGCGATACGGATCGATCTGCACTGAGGCCGCGTCAACCTCTCGCCACACCGCACGACGCAGGTCGGCAAAAAACTCGGTCGGGCGATACGCCGTCGCGCCGTCCACCGCTTCCTGCTCGACCAGCCTGTTGATGCGAGACTCGGTGAGCAACGTGGCCAGCACGCGCTGCTGGCTCGTCCGGATCCGGTCGAGCGTGCCGACGGGTTCGATTCGCCTGAGAATGTCTGGCCTGATCACGAAGCGGGGCGTCGTGAACGCGTTGTCGCTGAGGAACTGCATGGCTTCGCGCTGACGCTCGCGCGAGAGCGATTCGAAGCGTGGCCCTTCCTGACTGGACGTCTTCTGCCTCGACTGCACGCCGCCAACCACGACGGCGACGTGATTCATCTCGAGCACCCACTGACCCAGCAGGCGACCGTACACTTCCTCGAGATCGTCGTACGGTTCACCGGGGTGCTTCGTGGCGGTGAGCAACATCCCCGCGACGCGCTCCAGGTTCTTCACGCCCATGCGCGTCGAGCGAACCGCATCAGCGTCGCCGACCGCTTCGGTCACTTCGCCGGGATCGGCGCCGAGCGAATCCGATGTGGTAAAACGCAGCCACGGCGTGGCGTCCTGCGCGCGCGCCCACTCGTCGAGCGTCGTCTTCTCCTCGTCCGGCGCCTTCGCGGTCGGAATCGGCTTGTATCCCCACATCGTCGCCCACTTGTCGTAGGGACCGATCTTCGGGATGAGATCGGCGGGGTCGATGCGGTCTTCCGGCTGCGCCACGTAGTTGAACCGCGAGTAGTCCATCAACGTCGGCGTGTGGCCCATCTTCTTGACCCACTCGCGGTCGCGGACCTTCTCGGCTGGATACAACGAGCTCGCCTTCATGTTGTGCTGAAAGCCGAGCGAGTGGCCGACTTCGTGGGCGGCGACGTACTCGAGCAGCCTGCCCATGAGATCGTCGGGCAGCGGCAGCTTCGACGCGCGTGGATCGAGCGGACCGACCTGCACGAAGTACCAGTCGCGCGCGAGGTTCATCACGTTGTGATGGAACTGGATGTCAGCCTCGAGAATCTCGCCGGTCCGCGGATCGGAAATGTGTGGCCCCGAGGCATTCTCCACGGTCGAAGGCAGCCAGCGGATCACCGAATAGCGGGCGTCTTCCGGACTCCAGTCGGGATCCTGTTCCTTGCTCGGCGCGTCCTTGGCGAGAATCGCGTTCTTGAAGCCGGCCTCTTCGAACGCGGGCTGCCAGCTCTCGATGCCTTTCTTGATGAACGGCACCCACTTCGTGGGCGTCGCGGGATCGACGTAGAACACGATCGGCTTGATCGGCTCCGATAGCGCGGCGTTGGGATCTTTCTTCTCGAGCCGCCACCGCGAGATGTAGCGACGGCGTTGCGCGCGATGCTCCTCGCGGCCGTAGTCGAACTGCTGGACGGTGAAGTAGCCAACACGCTCGTCGAACACCCGCGGCATCATCGGCTTCTCGGGCAGCTTCACCATGCTGTAGTGCATGACGACGCTGGCGCTGCCGGGGCGTGCCTGGTTGACCAGCGCCTGTGGGGTGATGATGGGACCCTGGAGCTCGACGCCGGTCGAGTAGGTGTGCGTCGCTTCGACTTCGATGTTGTCAGGGAACGAGACGGCACGCTCGACGAACGAGCGCGACCCGTCGAACGTGCGCGACCGCACACGGGAGCGGCCGCTGAACTCCGGTACTTCAGTCGTGAACGCACGCGTGACGTCGATCACCGGCGCATCGTCCTTGCCGAGTGCCTCGATGTTGAAGGCCATCAGGATGGTGTCGTTGTTGGCCGCCTCGACCGCCTGGGCGATCGGCTGCCGGCGGTCCGCGACGATGTCGTACGAGATGCTGCGCAGCAGGACACGATTGCCGCGACGCTCCCACTTCACCACTCGGCTGCCAAGCGCCTGCCCGCCCTGCCCTGCGCCCACCGTCGTCCGCGCGATCTGGCTGACCCAGAGGAACTCCTTGCCGAGCTGCGCGGTCGGGATCTCGTAATAGAGCCGGTCACCGATGCGGTGTACGGTGAAGAGTCCTTCGTCCGACTTGGCGTCTTTGGTGATCACTCTGTCGTACGGCCTGATGACCGGCGGCGCGCCGAGTCCTCCGAGCGGAGGCCCAAGCGGCGTCTGCGGCACGGCCGGGGTCTGCTCAGGCTGCGGCGCCGGCGGCGTCGGCGCAGGCTCCTGCGCGAACGCGGGGATCGCGGTGAGCACGAGGACGAACGAGAAGAGAGCGCAAACCACGCCGGAGAGACGAGGACGAAACATGCGCGCCATGTGAACTGCCTTTCAGATAAGAGAGGGGATTATGGCATGGGGGAGCGCGGCCACGGAGGACACGCCGTTCACGGAGAATCTCAACGCAGAGATCGCAGAGATCGCAGAGTGTTCCTGGCTGGTGGGTCGCGCTTCGCGCGAGACGGATGGAGAGAGGTTGCGATTCGCAAGCGCCGCTCGGATTCTGTATGCGCTTGCGATCGCACCTCTCTCCATCCGGTCGCCGGCCGTAGGCCGGCGCCACCAGCCACATCTGAAACCTCTGTGAACTCTGTGAGCTCTGTGTTGAAAACTCCGCGATCTCTGCGATCCCTGCGTTTGATTCCTACTCCACCCGCCGGAGAATGAAGCACTTCAGATAGTGCGTCTCGGGAACGCCGACGAGCACCGGGTGGTCGCGGCCCTGCATACGCTTTTCAACGATCGTCAACGGCGTATGGCTGTCGATCGACGCCTCGTGCAGCACCGCGCCGAAGGTGTCCTCGTTGACGTTGTAGGAACAGCTGCAGGTGATGAGCGTGCCACCGGGCGAAAGAAGACGCATTGCGCGCAGGTTGATCTCTTTGTAGCCAGCGAGCGCATTCGGCACCGACGCCTTGTTCTTTGCGAACGCCGGCGGGTCGAGCACGATCGTTTCGTAGCGTGCGCCAGCTTTCTCGAGCCGCCGCAAGGCGTCGAAGACATTCTCCTCGCGTGCCTTCAGATGCGGCACGCCGTTGCGCGCAGCGTTCACCTGAATGCGCTGCACGGCGTCGGCCGAGATGTCGATCGCCTCGGCGTCTGTACACTGCTTGGCGAGTCGTAGCGCAAAGCCGCCGTGATAGCTGAACGCGTCGAGCATCCGCCCTCGCGCATAGCGAGTCGCGGCCTCGCGGTTCTCGCGCTGATCGAGGAACAGACCAGTCTTCTGCCCGCGGCGCAGATCGACCTGATACTCGATCGGCCCCTCGCGCACGGTCACTGTGTCGGGGATCGCACCGGCCAGATCCCGAATCGTCTGCTCGAGGCCCTCGAGCGCACGCACCTTCGGATCGTTGCGCGCCAGAATGCCGGCGGGCGCGAGCATGTCCTGCAGCACCGCGGTGATCGTCGGCAGCAGGCGATCCATGCCCTGCGAAAGCGCCTGCACAACGAGATAGTCGGCGTACCGATCGATCACGAGCGAGGGCAGCAAGTCGGCTTCGCCGTGCACGAGGCGATACGCCGTCGCGTCCAGCTGCAGTGATGCTCTGTACTCAATCGCGCGCTGCAGCCGCGAACGCAGCAACGTCTCGCCGGCAGGCTCGTCGCCAAGCGTCAGCATGCGAATCGGAATCTGCGAGCGATCGCTGAACAGCGCCTGACCGATCGTCCGCTTGCGCGGCCCGATCACCTGGACGATATCGCCGCCGTCGGCATCCACGTCGACGACGTCGGCGCGATAGATCCATGGGTGTCCGCCGCGGACGCGCTGCTCCCCGCGAGCACTGATCACGACAGAAGGCACAATGCTCAATGCTCATTGCACAATGCCAAAAAAGGCAAGTGTCCCTCCTGTGAGGAGGTAAGAAGGTAAGATCGCCCTTATGTCAGACTCCGCCACGCTGTCCTTCACGCTGCGCGCACTCGCCGATGCCGACCCGGACATTGCGCAGGCCATTCGCCAGGAGAAAGAGCGGCAGAACGAAGGGCTCGAGTTGATCGCGTCGGAGAACTTCGTGAGCCGCGCGATTCTCGAGGCAGCGGGGTCGGTGCTGACCAACAAGTACGCCGAGGGCTACCCCGGCAAGCGCTACTACGGCGGCTGCGAGTTCGTCGACGTCGCCGAATCGCTGGCCATTTCGCGCGCCAAGACACTGTTCGGCGCCGACCACGCCAACGTGCAGCCGCACTCGGGCGCGCAGGCGAACATGTCGGTGTACTTCACCATCGTGAATCCCGGCGACACCGTGCTCGGCATGAACCTCGCCCATGGCGGTCACCTCACGCACGGTCATCCGCTGAACTTCTCCGGCAAGCTCTACACGATC
>Ga0111538_10008460_pt1 | contig 13810 bp, 11 predicted proteins | sample SoiMethybrSBSTD1_FD_79669 | JGI IMG/M metagenome (GOLD analysis project Ga0111538, IMG submission 79669) | Bulk soil microbial communities from a Populus tree surrounding site in Tennessee, USA - Soil MetaG P. TD hybrid SBSTD1 (version 2)... | ecosystem: Environmental > Terrestrial > Soil >...
GAGCGACGTGTAGAGCAGGAAGACCGCGAGCACCGCCGCGACGGACAGCGCGACAACGAGCCTGGCAGGCGACGAGGACCGTGCCATGACCGACAGTCTAGCGACAAGCCGTCTGGCGCTCGGAGGGTGCCCGACCCCCCGCGGCGCTCGGCATGGAGGCGCGCCCTGCAGCACCACGCTTCAGGGGGTCAGGCACCTTCGGTGCCGACCCCGAGGGGTCTAAGCCTCGGCGGCGTCGCGCTGCCGCCTCGGCACCTCGTACCCGTGGTCGAGGCAGAGCGCTCCCGGCGCGTCCTCGGTCAGCGCGTCGCAGTACCCCTTGCCGTACGCGGCCCGCATGAAGGCTGACACCACTTCGAGGTTCCACTCGGCGATGTCGGCGGCCTCGCGCCAGAGGTCCGTGAGGCGAAGGTCGATGTCGAGCTCGAGGAGGTCGATGCGTGTGGGCTGGGCCATGTCGCGAGGGTACGGGACCGGTCGGACGACATCCCCGGTTTGCAGGGGGTTAGAGTCGCCGGATGGGCCGAGTCAGGGTCGGGTCGGCGCGCATACCCGATCGCGACGCTCCCGAGCGGGCGGTGGAAGTGCTGCTCGAGCGCGGCTACGACGCCTGCGAGATCGACTTCGAGTCCGGCTTCTGGATGGGCTACCCCTGGGCGGAGCGGCTCGGCGAGCTCGCCCGTGAGCACGACCTCGCGCTCTCGGTGCACGCGCCGCTCTTCGGGTGGGTCGGCCATCTCGAGGCGACCGGCCGCAAGTGGTCGTCGGCGCTCGGCGCGCTCGACCGGAGCGCCGGGATCGCCGCCGCGTGCGGCGCCGAGGTCGTCGTGTTCCACCCGGGATTCCTCCTCGGCCGTAGCCGTCGAGACGCGATCGACGCGGTCGTCGAGCAGCTCGCCCTCGTGCGCGAGCGACTGGAGGGGAAGGACCGGGCCGTGCCGTTCGGGATCGAGGTCATGGGGCGCGTCCGCGACCTCGGCTCGCTCGACGACTGCGTCGAGATCAGCCGTCGCGCCGGCTGGGTGCGTCCGGTCGTCGACTTCGCGCACATGCACGCGACGAGCGACGGCGCGTTCGTCGAGCCCGAGCCGTTCCGCGAGGCGCTCGAGCTCGTGGACGGCGTGCTGCCGAGCGGCGCTCCGTTCCACCTCCACTTCTCGGACATCGCGTTCGCGAACCGCAACGAGACGAAGCATCTGCCCTACGGCGAGGGCACGCTCCGCGCCGACCCGCTCCGCGTTGCGCTCGACGGCTTCGATCGGCCTGCCACGGTGATCTCGGAATCGCCGGACGAGCGCTCGAGCCAGGCGATCCGGGCGGCGCTCGTCGGCTGAAACGATCAGATGATGGGTGCGGCGCTCTCGGGCTCGAGAAGCCTCGCCAGCCGCTCCTCGATCGCCGCCGCCTCGTCGTCGCGGCCCCGGTCGCGAAGGAAGCGAGCATAGGCGGCGAGCGGCTCGGGCTCGGAGTTCCGGTAGTCGGTCGCTGCGAGCGAGTCGATCGCGTCGCGGAGCAGGAGCTCCGCCTCGTCGTCGCGCCCCTGGGCGGCCCGGACGAGCCCGAGCACCATGCGGACGTTCGCCCGCGACATCGTGTCCTGCATCCCGACCGTCTCGACGGCAGAGAGCGCCCACCGCTCGGCCTCCTCGACGTGGCCCTTCGCCAGGACGAGCTCCGCGAGCGTCCGCTGCGCCTCGATCACCTTCGCGCGTTCCTGGAGCGCGAGGAGCGACCGAACCGCCTCCCGGACGATCTGTTCGGCGCGGTCCGGATCGCCGCCCTGCCAGACGGCGAGGCCTTCGAGTTGCTGCGTCCGGCCGGCGTCGGAGGCCGCGCCGATCTCGTCGAAGAGGTCCCGCGCTGCGTGGAACTCGCGCTCCGCGTCGGCGAAGCGGCTTCGTCGGAGGTGGATCGAGCCACGGATCCGGGCCACCCAGGCGGTCGCCGAGAGGCTCCCGCTCGACTCCGCGAGCGCCGCCGCCGCGTCGAGCACCGCGTCGGCCCGCGATAGCTCGAGTCGCGCGACGTGGGCCGCTGCGAGCTCGCCCAGCGCGAGGCTCTCGAGATCGGGGCGGTTCGCCTCGCGGGCGATCTCGAGCGCCTCGCCGGTGTACCGCTCGACGCCTTCCAGATCGCCCTCCCACCAGCCGATGCTCGAGAGGAGCGTCAGGGCGTCGGAGCGCGCGTCACCCGGGGCGCCGGCGAGGAGGCCGAGCGCCTCGAGACCGAGCGTCCGCCCCTGCTCGACGTCGGCGTGGCGATTGAGGACGATCTCCGCGAGCTGGGTGAGCGCCAGCCCTTCGATCGTGCGCTCGCCGGCAGCCTGGGCGAGCGTGCGCACCTCCGCCATCTCGTCCTCCGCTGCGGGGAGCTCCCAGAGCCGCCATGCCGCGCGGGCGGCGTGGAACCGGCGCTCGAGGCTCGGCTCGAGCTCGATCGAGCGGAGCAGCAGCCGGCGGGCCGTTCGGTTCGCCTCGCGGGCGAGCGCTCGGCAGCCGGCCCGCTCGAGCACGTCAGCGGCCTCCGCCCTCAGGTCGGCGGGAACCTGCCCGTCGAGCTCGGCGAGCAGCGCCGCCGCGCGATCGAGGTGGAAGGCCTGGGCCTCGACGAGCTCGTCGGCCGACCGCGACCGCAGCCAGTCGGCGAACGCACGGTGAAGCCGGGCGCGCTCGCCCTTCGCGAGGCCGCTGTAGGCGACGTCGCGGATGAGGATGTGACGGAAACGGAACGCCGTCTCGCCCGAGATCGTCGAGAGCGGCTCGCGCGTCAGGAGCTGACGGTCGACGAGGTCTTCGAGCGCCGAGTCGACGTCGAGCGCGGGGTCGAGCTCCGCAACCGCCCCGCGCCAGAAGACGCGCCCGACGAGGGCGCCGTGCCGGACGACCGACCGTGAGGCGGGCGGAAGGCGATCGATCCGCGACGCGATCAGCGCCTGGATCGTGTCGGGGATCCGCACGGCACCCCCGTCGCGGTGCTCGGCGAGCATCCGCACCGTCTCCTCCACGAAGAGAGGGTTTCCCTCGGTCTTCTCGAGCAGCGCGCTCCGCAGCCCGGCGGGCAGCCCCGCGCCGTCGACGAGGCCGTCGACGAGCTGCTCCGCCTCGTCGTCCGCGAGCGGCGGGAGGTCGATCGAGATCGCGCGGCGGCGGCCTCCGCCCCAGCCGGGCCGCGCCTCGAGCAGCTCGGGGCGGGCGAGACAGACGATCAGGACCGGGGCGTCGTCGATGCGGTCGGCGAGGTGCTCGACGAGGTCGAGCAGCGGATCCTCGGCCCAGTGCAGGTCCTCGAAGCCGAGGACGAGCGGCTGGGCCTCGGCGAGGCTCACCGCCCACTCGTGTGCGGCCCAGGCGATCTCCTGCCCGCGACGGGTCCCGGACACCGTGTCGAGCACGCCCGCGGCGAGCCCGAGGAGGTCGGCGACCGCGTCGCTCGAGCAGGCCTCGCGGAGCTTCTCGAAGGCCTCCTCCGGCGAGTCGTCGGGAGAGATCCCCGCCGCCGACTGCACCATCTCCGCGAGCGGCCGGTACGCGAGGCCTTCTCCGAAGGGCAGCGAGCGCCCCGCGAGCACGGTCGTGCGCTCGAGCCCCGCGAAGAACTCGCGCGCGAGCCGGCTCTTGCCCATTCCGGGATCCCCGAAGATCGTGACGAGATGCGCGCGACGGTCGCGCACGGCACGCGCATACGCGTTCTCGAGCAGCTCGAGCTCCTCCTCGCGACCGACGTACGGTGCCACGACGTTGAGCGGCCGCCCCATCGGGCGCTCCGTACAGACGACGCGCCTGACCTCGAGCCCCTCGCGGAGGCCCTTCAGACGCGCGCCGTCGTGCAGCTCGGTCACGACGCGGTCGGAGGTGAGGCCGTGGGCCGTCGGGCCGATCAGGATCTCCCCCGGGGCCGCCGTCTGCTGAAGGCGGGCGGCGACGTTGATCGCCTCTCCCGTAGCGAAGGTCGAATCTCCGTCCTCGACGACGAGCTCTCCCGCTTCGATTCCGACCCTCACCGGAAGATCTCCGTCCGCGTTCTCGACGATCGCGACGGCGGCGCGAACTGCCCGCTCCGCGTCGTCCTCGTGCGCGGTCGGGACGCCGAAGACGGCGAGCACCGCGTCGCCGGCGAACTTCTCGACAGTGCCGCCGTAGGCGTCGATCTGCGCCTTGGCACGCTCGAAGAAGCCCGTCACACGCCGCCTGGCGACCTCGGGGTCGCTCGAGGAGACGAGGGCCGTGGAGTCGACGAGATCGACGAACAGCGCCGTCGCGAGCTTGCGCTCCATGCCTCGAAGTCTAGGTTCGGGGCCTCTGGTCGGGCGGGCGGTTTACCGCACCGAACCAACTAGCATCCGGCGCGATGCTCGACCCGAAGGTCTTCAAGGCGTACGACGTCCGGGGGATCCACCCGACCGAGCTCGACGAGGACGGCGCCTACCGGATCGGCCGCGCCTACGTCGAGCACTTCGACCCGACGGCGATCGCGGTGGGTCGCGACATGCGCCTCAGCTCTCCCTCGATGGCGGCGGCCGTGATCGAGGGAGCCGCGGACGGCGGCGCGGACGTCCGCGACCTCGGGATGATCGGCACGGAGATGCTCTACTACGCCGTCGGCGAGCAGGGCCTCGACGGCGGCATCGTCGTCACTGCGTCGCACAACCCGAAGGAGTACACGGGCATGAAGATCGTCCGCCGCGGGGCGCTTCCCGTCGGCGGGGACTCCGGGCTCGAGGACGTCCGTCGCGTCGCCGAGGCGGGATTCGGCGAGACGACCCGCCGTGGCGAGGTCCGCCCGGAGGACGTCTGGGAGGGCTTCGCGGCCAAGGTCCTTTCGTTCGTCCAGCCCGATGCGATCCGCCCGCTCCGCGTGGTGATCGACGCGGCGAACGGCATGGCGGGGACGATGCTGCCGCCCGTCCTCGCGCGGCTCCCGCAACTCGACGTCGTCCGCTGCTACTTCGAGCTGGACGGCTCGTTCCCGAATCACGAGCCGAACCCGCTGCTCCCCGAGAACCGGGAGTTCATCGTCGAGCGGACGCGCACGGAACGAGCCGACCTCGGCGTCGCGTACGACGGCGACGCCGACCGGTGCTTCTTCGTCGACGACACGGGCGAGTTCGTCCCGGGTGACTTCGTCACGGCGCTCCTCGCCCGCGCGATGCTCGAGAAGGAGCCGGGGGCGAAAGTGATCTACGACGTCCGTGCGAGCTGGGCGGTGCCACGGGCGATCGAGGAGGCGGGCGGCGTCGCGTTCGTGAACCGGGTCGGGCACGCGTTCATCAAGGAACGGATGCGCGAGGTCGACGCGCTCTTCGCCGGGGAGGTGTCCGCGCACTACTACTTCCGCGACTTCTCGCAGGCGGACACGGGCGTCGTGCCGTTCCTCGTGATGCTCGAGCTCCTGTCGCGCGCCGAACGGCCTCTCTCGGAGCTTCTCCAGCCGTTCCGCTCACGGTACTTCCTGACCGGCGAGATCAACACGCCCGTGGCCGACGTCGAGAACAAGCTCCGCGAGCTCGAGGAGCGCTTTGCCGCGCAGGGCGGGCGGATCTCGCATCTCGACGGTGTCTCCGTCGACTTCGACGACTGGCACTTCAACGTCCGCCCCTCCAACACCGAGCCGCTCCTGCGGCTCAACCTCGAGGCGCTCGACGAGCAGACCATGGAGCGGCGGCGCGACGAGGTGCTCGAGCTGATCCGCAGCTGACTCCGCGACGAAAGGACGGGCGTGCCGACACTCCTGCAGTTCGACTTCCCCATGAAGGGCCCGTGGGGCGACGACCTCGCCGAGGCGTTCCGCGATCTGGCGGGAATCATCGAGCGCTCGCCGGGCCTCCGCTGGAAGATCTGGACCGAGAACGAGGACGAGGGCATCGGAGGCGGCATCTACCTCTTCGAGGACGACGAGACCGCGCTGGCCTACCTCGAAGAGCACACCGCGCGCCTCGAAGGGTTCGGCGTGAGCGACATCCGCGCGAAGCTGCTGCACGTGAACGAGCCGCTCACCGAGCTCACCCACGGCCCGGTCTAGAGTGGCGACGGCGCCGGAGCTCGGCCGCGTCACCGACCGGCGGCCGCCGTTCAAGTACTCGGCACTCACGCGTGTCTGGTTCTCGGACACCGACGCCCAGGGAGTCGTCTACTACGGCCGCTACCTCCCGTACTTCGACCACGCGCGCACCGAGTACCACCGTCACCTCGGCAGCCTCGGAGTCGAGGGAGCAGAGTTCGTGATGCGCGCTTCGAGCGTCGACTACCACGCGCCGGCGAGCTTCGACGACCTGCTCGAGTGCTTCGTCCGGGTCAGCCGCCTGGGCCGCACGAGCGCCACCTACGAGTGCGTCGCGGTGCGCCTGCCCGACGAGGTTCTCATGGTCACGGCCACCCAGACGGTCGTGCTCGTCGACCTCGCGACGCGGCGTCCCATCCCGATCCCCGACCCGTCCCGCGAGCCGATCCGCGCCTTCGAGGGCGGCGACCTCGTCGAGTGAGCCCCGAGAGACGCCGTTCTCGATGATGAAGGGAGCCTCGCCCGTGCGAGGAGCGCGGTCGAGTGGCGCCCGCCATCGGCCTTGCTCAGGGTGCGACAGGCCGGCGCGCCCGTCCGGAAGAGCCCGGACGGGCGCGGCGCGGCTTCCCCTCCCCCATACGCCTTGTATTGGCACCCAGTCCGGCCGTCATCCCTCGTTCAAGTGATCCGATCCCCCGAACGGGGTACCACTCACTCGTTCGGGTCGATCCCTCGAACGAGGGACGTGGCTCCTACCGGCCGCGCGTAGCCCGGACGAGCTCGACGGCGTCCTCCCGCTCGAGCTGTCCCTCGACCCGCATCGTGACGCCGTCGCGGTCGACGAGCAGGGTGTTGCCGGCGAGCCAGCCCTGGTCGTCGCGGATCGTCCCGTCCGGCGCGACGAAGAGCACGGCGTGCGGCCCGCCCTCGAGCCAGACCGCGGGGTCGCCGTCGACCTCGAACCGGTCGACCGCCGTCGTCCGGCCCACGAGCTTCTTCAGAAGCGCCGGGTCTCCCACACGCCCCGGGAACTGCGTGATCAGGAGGCGCACGTCGTCGCCGTCGCGCCAGATGTAACTGACCCGAAGCCCGGGCGCCAGCCTGACCTCGTCCGGAGCCGGCTCGTCGCGCGGTGGCTCGGCAAGGGGGAACCCGGCCCCCGTCTGCGCGGCGACGGAACTCGTCCGCTGGCCGAGCACGTCGAAGTCGCGACGAGCCGGCAGGGGCGGCAGCTCGTCCACCCGGACGATGCGAGCGCCGCCGATCCCCAGCCAGTCGAGGATCGCCGTTCGGGCAGGAGGCACGGCGAGGACGGCGAGGAGCGCGGCGAGGAGGGCGACGGCGACGATCGCGACTCGCAATCGGCGCGGCCGTGCCGGAGGCCGCTCTCCCAACCGGTCTGCGACAGTCGCCGCGACGTCGGGCTCGGCCGGCCAGTCGACGACGGCCGAGAGAGCACGGAGCTCGCGCTCGAGACCGCTCAGGATTCAGCCTCCCCGACCATCGCGCGAAGCCGCTCTAGCGCCCGCGACGTGCGCGACTTCACCGTCCCGCGCCGGATCCCGAGCGCGGTGGCCGTCTCCTCCTCGCCCAGCTCGAGGAGGAACCGGTGCACGAGCACCTCGCGGTCGCGCTCGTCGAGCCGCCCGAGCGCCTCGAGCAGCTCATCCCTGCGCTCCGCCGCGCGCAGCGCAAGCCCTGTGCGCCGCCCGGCCGACCGCCTGCGATTCCGTGCCTCGTTGGCGACGATGCGCAGGAGCCAGGGCCGAAACGGCGCGCCGTCGCGGAAGCGGCCGAGCGCGCGGTAGGCCTTGACGAAGCCGTCCTGAACGGCCTCCTCCGCGTCCCCCCGCTCACCGGCGGCGACGTAGGCGACGCGAAACGCAATTCCCTGGTGCATGCGCACGAGCTCCTCGTATGCAGCCGCGTCGCCCCGCTTCGCAAGCGCGACGAGCGTGCCCTCGTCCAGTGGTCGGCTCCCCACTCGCCCCTTCTACACCCGGCGTACCGGTGAGGTTCCGGGGGCGTGCGGGGCGTGGCCCGGGCGTGGCTCCAGCCTCGCCCCTCTTGGTTGGGGTAGCGTCGCTCCGGTGAGCGAGCGCTGGACAAGCCTCCGCGTCGACGAGGTGCCCTCGATCAAGGTCGCGGGCGACCTGCGCTGGAAACCTATCCGGCGGACGCTCGGGATCGAGGCGTTCGGCATGAACGCATACACCGCCGAGCGTGCGGGTGACGACGTCGTCGAGCGCCACAGCGAGGAGAGCCTGCGCCACGAGGAGGTCTACGTCGTGCTCGCGGGCCGCGCGACCTTCGAACTCGACGGCGAGACGCTCGACGCTCCGGCAGGGACGATCGTCTTCTTGCGCGACCCGACGGTGCGCCGCTACGCGACTGCGGCCGAGTCGGGGACGACGGTGCTCGCGGTCGGCGGCAAGCCCGGCGAGGCCTACACGCCGTCGGCCTGGGAGTGGTACTTCGAGGCGGAGCGCTTCCGCGACCCGCTCGACCCCGAGGCGGCCCTGCGGCTGATGGACGAGGCGAACGAGCGGTTCCCGGACCACGCCGGGGTCGTCTATTCGACTGCGTGCTGGGAGGCGCTCGCCGGGCGCACGGACGACGCGTGGGAGACGCTGCAGCGCGCGATCGAGCTCGAGCCGAAGGCCCGCGAGTGGGCGCTCGGCGACGAGGATCTCGCAGCGCTCCACGACCGGCTGCAGGCGGACGGCTGACGGATAACGCTCAGTTGCGACCGCGAAGCGGGCGCCTTTAGGGATCTGCCCCGCCGAAGGCGGGGATCCGAGCGGCAGGAATCCGCTCGGCGGATTCCTGCTCGCGAACGAACTCAGCCGTTGGGCGTCATCCGGTAGGCGTCGAACACCGCATCGAGGTTGCGCAACGCGGTCAGCAGGGAGCGCAGCGCCTTCACGTCGCCGATCTCCGCCGTGTACCAGTTCCGCGCCATCCCGTCCTCGACGCTGCCGCCGTACGAGACGATGTTCGCGCCGTGCTCGGCGAACGTCCGCGCGACGTCCTCGAGGAATCGCGCGCGGTCCCAGCCGTCGACTGCGATCTGGACGCGGAAGCTCGATGAGGCCGTGCCTCCCTCCCACTCGACGGCTGTAAAGCGCTCCGGGTTCCGCATCAGCGCCTTCACGTTCGGGCAATCGGCGCGGTGGATCGTGATCCCGCGACCGAGGGAGATGTAGCCCTTGATCTCGTCGCCCGGAACGGGGGTGCAGCACTTGGCGAGCCGGACGAGCACGTCCTCGACGCCGGGCACGACGACTCCGAGCGACGTCCCCGTGACGATCCGCTTCCGCGCGGCGGGCTTGGCGGTGACGACCGGCTCCTCGGTGACGTCGTCGACCTTGAGCCGTTGGAGCACCTTGTTGACGACCTGGCCCGTACCGATCTTCCCCGAGCCGAGCGCGAGGTAGAAGTCCTCGGCCTTCTTGAAACCGAGCTCGCGGATCACCGATGCGAGCACGCTCGAGCCCTGCAGCTTCCGGTAGGGCAGGTTCTGCGCCTTGAGCGCCTGGTCGAGCGCCTCGCGGCCCTTCTGCTCGGTCTCGCCGCGCGTCTCGCGCTGGAACCACTGCCGGATCTTGTTGCGGGCGCGCGACGACCGCGCGAGCGAGAGCCAGTCGCGTGACGGCCCGCGCCCCGACTTCGACGTCAGGATCTCCACGAAGTCGCCGTTCTTCAGGTGGTAGTGCAGCGGCACGATCCTGCCGTTGACCTTGGCGCCCACGGTCCGGTGGCCGACATCGGTGTGGACGGCGTACGCGAAGTCGATCGGGCTCGCGCCGGCGGGCAGCGTCTTGACCTCGCCCTTCGGCGTGAAGACGTACACCTCGTCGTCGAAGAGGTCGGTGCGCAGCGTGCGCATGAACTCGGCGGCGTCCTGCTCGTCGCCCTGCCAGTCCATCAGCGAGCGCACCCAGGTCAGCCACTCGTCGTCGCCCTTGGCCGACTTCCCGCGCTTGTAGAGCCAGTGGGCTGCGACGCCCAGTTCCGCCTCCTCGTGCATGTCGCGCGTCCGCACCTGGATCTCGAGCGGCGTTCCCGTCGGCCCGATCACCGTCGTGTGCAGGGAGCGGTAGCGGTTCAGCTTGGGCATCGCGATGAAGTCCTTGAACCGCCCGGGCATCGGCTTCCAGAGCGAGTGGATGATCCCGAGCGCGCCGTAGCAGTCACGCGTCCCCTCCTCGCCCGAGCGGTGGACCATGACGCGCATCGCGGTGAGGTCGTAGATCTCGTTGAACTCGCGACCCTTCTTCGCCATCTTGTCGTAGATCGAGTAGAAGTGCTTCGCACGCCCGGAGATCGTCGCCGGGATGTCGGCCTTCTCCAGCTCGAGCGTGAGGATCGTGGCCGCCTGGTCGACCTGCGACTCCCGGTCGGCGCGGCGGTCGGCGACCATCGCCTTGATCTCCGCGTACTTGCGCGGATGGAGCGCCTGGAAGGAGAGGTCCTCGAGCTCCCACTTGAGCGCGTGGATCCCGAGCCGGTGTGCGAGGGGAGCGTAGACCTCGAGCGTCTCCTTCGCCTTCTGCACCTGCTTCTGCTTCCCGAGGTACTCGATCGTCCGCATGTTGTGCAGGCGGTCGGCGAGCTTGATGAGGATGACCCGGACGTCCTGGGCCATCGCGACGATCATCTTGCGGTAGTTCTCCGCCTCCGCCTGCTCCCGGCTCGAGAACTGGATCCGCGTGAGCTTGGTGACGCCCTCGACGAGCTGCGCGATCTCGGCGCCGAACTCGGCGCGCAGATCGTCGAGCTCTGCGTCGGTGTCCTCGACGACATCGTGGAGGAGCGCCGCGGCGATGGTCTGCTCGTCGAGGTGGAGCTCCGAGCAGATCCGCGCGACGCCGTACGGATGGTGGATGAAGTCCTCGCCCGAGCGTCGCAGCTGCCCCCGATGACGCTCCTCGGCCGTCGTGAACGCGCGCCGGATGAGGTCGCGGTCGACGTCCGGGTTGTAGGTCTCGACGCTTGCGAGTAGCTCCTCGACGAGGTTCTCGTGGTGCTGCTCGGTACCGACGACCGCCATCAACCCAGTGTACGGGCCGAGGGTTCGAGTTCCCCCTAAGGGGGGAAGGACGTCGGGCGAATGAGACGAACGGTATGGGTCATGCGGCTCCTGCGGGACTACATCGAGCGGCGGCGCCTGCGCCGGATGCTCTTCATGCTCGCCGCGGCGTCTCGCCGCTGACGGTTTCCCGGGCCAAGGCCGGGGGTACGAGTCTGGTTGGGCGCCGGCGCGCGCCCGACTTCTCGTCTTCGCCCGAAAGGAGCCCGACGGTGGCGACCAAGACACGGACCATGTTCGACACGCGCAACGACCTCCCGCTCGAGAGCCGAGAGAAGCTCGTCGAGCTCTTGAACGCCCGGCTTGCCGACACGCTCGACCTCTACAGCCAGGTGAAGCAGGCTCACTGGAACGTCAAGGGGCCGAACTTCATCCAGCTGCACGAGCTCTACGACATGGTCGCCGAGACGGTGCTGCCGTTCGTCGACGAGATCGCAGAGCGCGCGACCGCGCTTGGCGGGCTCGCGACGGGGACCGTGCGGATGGCCGCGGAGGCGACCTCGCTCGACGAGTATCCGCTGGACGGCACCGATGGACAGGAGACCGTGCAGCTCGTCGCCGACCGGCTCGCTGCGTACGGTGCCGCCGCCCGCGAGGCGATCGACACGACGGGCGAGGAGCTCGGGGACATGGACGCGGCGGATCTGTTCACGGACATCTCCCGCGCGATCGACAAGCATCTCTGGTTCGTCGAGACGCATCTGAACGGCGAGCGCTGAGCCTAGGCGGCGCGCGGCAGCTCGACGTCGGCGCGCTCGAGCAGTCCGCGGAAGGTCTCCGACTCGAGCAGCTGACGCCGTGCGCCCGCCGCGAGGTCGAGCTCCGCGAAGATGCGGCGCGCGTCCGGTGCCCAGGCGGCTTCGCCGGCTCTCCACTGCTCCGCCAGCCAGGCACGGAGCGCCTCGTACGAGGCGGCCGCGTCGAACAGGCGTCGCACCACGAGCTGCGGCGCGACGGTGCCGTTCCAGCGGTTCTCCTTCAACCGGAAAGCGACGTCGAAGCGCGCGGCGTCGCGCAGCCGGTCGAGCTGACCGCCAAGGCCGAATGCGATCGCCGAGCCGCCGTCGCGTCCCTGCTGACGGACGCGGAACCGCAGGTGCTTCCCCTCGCCCACCGTGCCCGCCCCGGCAGCCTCGACGCTCGCCACGAGCAGCGTGGGCTCGGGGTTCCCGAGTCCGAACGGCGCCAGGCGGTCGAGCTCCTGCGCGAGCTCGAGGGTGAGCGCTCCTGCCGGGACGATCGCGTCGATCGTCGTCGTCGGTCGCAGGTCGGCGTCGGCAAGGACGGCGTCCGCGTGAACGCCGAACGCCTCGGAAAACGCGTCGAGGCATTCCGTCTCGATCGAGAGCCCCGCGGCGGCCCGATGACCGCCGAAGCGGCCGAGATGGGACGCGCAGGCGGCGAGCCCGGCATGAAGGTCGAAGTCGGCGACCGAGCGTCCCGAGCCCTTCCAACCCTCGCCGCTTCGCGCGACGAGGACGACGGGGCGATGGAACCGCTCGACGAGCCGTGAGGCGACGATTCCGATGACGCCCTCGTGCCACCCGTCGTCCCAGAGGACGTATCCCCGTCGCGCGCGCCGTTCCGCAGGCCACGACTCGACGCGCGCGACGGCCTCCCGGAGGATCCGCTCCTCGACGGCCTGGCGCTCGCGGTTCAGGTCCTCGAGCGTGTCTGCAAGCTGACGGGCTGTCGCCGGGTCGTCGGTCAGGAGCAGCTCGAGCGCGAGGTCGGGGCGACCGAGCCGGCCCGCCGCGTTGATGCGCGGGGCGAGCCTGAACGCGACGGCGGTGGCGTCGATCGCAGCAGGGTCGACGCGCGCCGTCCGCATGAGCGCCTTCAGGCCCGGGCGACTCGTCCGCGCGAGCGTCCGCAACCCGGCGGCCGCCAGCGCCCGGTTCTCGTCGACGAGCGGGACGACGTCCGCGATCGTCGCCAGCGCAACGAGATCGAGGACGCCTGCGACGACGGGATGGTCGTCGCCGAGCAACGCTCGGGCAAGCGTGTAGACGACTCCCGTGCCGCACAGCTCCGGGCACGGGTATTCCGACGGCCTGGTCGCCACGACTGGGCAGTCGGGCAGCGTCTCGCCGGGACGGTGGTGGTCGGTGACGACGACGTCCAGGCCGAGCTCGCGCGCGCGGGCGACCTCCTCGACCGCCGTGATCCCGCAATCGACGGTGACGACGAGGTCGACGCCCTGCTCCGCGAGCTGCTCGATCGTCTCCGCGGCGAGGCCGTAGCCCTCTTCGAAGCGGCTCGGCAAGCGCCACTCGACGTCCGCGCCCGCCTCGCGGAGCACCAGCACCGCGACCGCGGTCGCCGAGATGCCGTCGACGTCGTAGTCGCCGTGCACGCAGATCCGCTCGCCTGCCGCGATGGCCGACCGGATGCGCTCGACCGCGCGGCGCATGTCGCCGAGCGCGAACGGGTCGTGTCGAGGCGGCTCCGCCGCGAGGAAGGCGCGGGCGGCCTCGGGCTCCTCGAGACCGCGCCGGACGAGCACCGTGGCCGTCGTCTCGCTGACGCCGAGGGCGTCGGCGAGCTTCTCGACGCGACTCCAGTCGCACGGTCGGGTGATCCAGCGGCCCTCCTGCATCGCCCAGCCGACGGTACGGAGGACGTCGGACGGAACTGTGCTTGCTTGCGCGAAGCGGGAACCCAGACCCGGATTCCCGCCGCTTGATCCCCGACCTTCGGTCGGCGCAAATCCCTGAAGGC
>Ga0111538_10008461_pt1 | contig 13810 bp, 8 predicted proteins | sample SoiMethybrSBSTD1_FD_79669 | JGI IMG/M metagenome (GOLD analysis project Ga0111538, IMG submission 79669) | Bulk soil microbial communities from a Populus tree surrounding site in Tennessee, USA - Soil MetaG P. TD hybrid SBSTD1 (version 2)... | ecosystem: Environmental > Terrestrial > Soil > Tree...
CGGGCTCGATGCTTCAACGGTGACGCCGGGCAGGATCCCCCCGGAGTCGTCGCGCACGGTGCCCGTGAGTGTTCCCTGAGCCTGTGCAAGTGACGGCAGCAGGAGAAGTGCTGCCAATAGTAACAACCGCTTCATTCGCTCCCTCTCTCTGATTTACCTGGTGGGCGCAGCTACGCACGGGAGCGAGCAGGAATGGCGTGGACTGTCAGATCGGTCCACACAAGGGGTGCCCACCCGCGCATCGCGGCGCGCTGTAGAAGCATACATTGTATGCAGAATCACCAAGCGTAGGGGGCCAGGGGGGTCAAGTCAAGGGATTCAGGGTAGTCGACGACCTCGAACCGGTTAGGACCTGTTCTGTCCTGCATGCAGTGGCGTGCAGGCATACGGAGCGAACGACTCCGACGAGGCGGGTGAGAGCGAGCCTCCGACAGGAGGCCCGCTCAAAGAGATTCGCGTCTAGGCGCTCACCGTATGTCCATTCGACCCATGCTCGACCAGCCGCCACTTGCCGCCAATCGACTCGAACTGGCGGTGCTTGCGGAGCGTTTTGAACAGAATGCTGTAGCCGTTCTTCGCGCTGAGCGGTCGACCGGCGCGCTCGAACGTCTCGAGGAGCTGCCGAATGCTCAGCGGGGCTGCGGCCTTGGCCAACACGGCCCCCGCTGCCTGAGCATGGCTCAGCCCTTTCAGCTCTGGTGGCGCCATGGTCTCGATGACGTCCGCCGGAGCGACGTCTGCCCCGTCCCCGCTCATCGCCTCGAGCTGGCGGATGATCCGGTCCAGGCGCGCGATCTCCTGCTTGATGCGCCCCTGCTGCTGTTTCAATCCGTCGCGAGTCTCACGGAGCGTCCGAAGCGGACGTGCATAGGAAATTCGCTGCATCTGCGTCCCTCTCTTAAGCCTTTCTTCAGGTTCGGTTGTACGGGTGCTCTCGACCTTATGACCGAGGACCATATCCAGAGGGACGGGCAGAAGTCCTGAGGCCTGGGCTGAAAATTGAGCTGAATTTGCTGAAAGTCCTGACTTTGTAAAGGATGTCATCGATCAGGTTCTGGTTATATGATTGGGCACCCCCCGGAGGCGGCATGACCTCGGACGAACGTTACACGTTCGGACCTTACCTGTTGGACGTCCCCAGCCGTGCGCTCCTGCGCGATGGGGAGTCGCTCGCGCTCACGTCAAAGGTCTTCGATACGTTGCTCGCCCTCGTCCGCAATCGCGACAGGGTCGTCTCGAAAGAAGAGCTGTTGCAGCAGGTGTGGCCGGATGCATTCGTCTCCGAAGACAGTCTCACGCAGAGCGTGTCCGTCCTCCGGCGCACCTTGGGAGATCGATCCGGTCAGCCGCAGTTCATCGCGACGGTTCCGAGGCGCGGCTATCGTTTCGTCGCCGCCGCCGAAGCGGTCGTCACGTCGGACGAACCGATAGAGACGCGTCCAGCGATCGTCGACACGCCCGCGGAGACGATCGCGATTCAGCAGGAAGAACGGTCGCGTCGGTTGCCACCGGTGACGATCAGTCGCCGTCCATTTCAACGACGTTGGGCGGCGGCTGCAGGCGTGGTGGTTGCGGTCGCAGCCACGATCGTGCTGACCGTGCGTACTGGGACGACTGTCCCACGCGGCGTCGTTCCCACGGGGTCGATCCGGTTCATCCTCGATCCGCCGAAGGACTCCGCGCTCGCGTCGGGCGCGGCGCTGTCGCCGGATGGCCGCTACCTGACGTTTGTGGCGCGTGAGCAGCGCTCTGGCCGACCGAAACTCTGGGTTCGGTCTCTGGAATCGCCTGACCTGCGCGCGCTGCCCGGTACCGAAGGCGCGTTTCGGCCGTTCTGGGCACCCACCAGCGACGCAGTCGGATTCTTCGCAGGCGGACGGCTGAAGCACATTCGCGTCGACGGGTCGGCGCTGCAGACGCTCGCATCGGTCGGCTCTCGCCCGTCTGGCGGCAGCTGGTCGAGCCGCGGGGTGATCGTCTTCTCCGATCGACAGTCGCAGCTCTTCGCGATTCCTGCAACCGGAGGAGATGCGAAACCGCTGACGACGCTCGATCAGAACGAGCAGCAGGTTGCGCACCAGACACCCAGCTTCCTGCCCGACGGCAACCACTTCCTTTACTACGCCGCCGGCACGTCGGCCGAACGCAGCGCCACGTACATTGGAGCGCTCGACTCGAACGATCGTGTTCGGCTCCTCGACGGCTCCGCGTCATCGGCGATCTACGCGCCGCCCGGCTACGTGTTGTTCGTGCGCGACGGCGTCCTGATGGCGCAACGGTTCGACACCACACGGCTGCGCCTGACCGGTGCGCCGGTGTCGCTCGCACAGAGCGCGGCGCAGCCGCCCGATACGCGTGTCGGCGTCATCTCCGCGTCGACGACCGGCCTGCTCACATTTGGCGGTGACGCACCATCGTCGCGGTTGATGTGGGTCGCGCGCGATGGCCGGCAGTTGAACGCGATCGACGCACCAGTGCCGCTGCACAATCCGACGATGTCGCCCGATCAGCGCTATATCGCCGCCGATGCCAGCATCAACGGGCCGCGCTCCGGCATCTGGCTGATCGACATCGCGCGCGGTGCTCCCGTGCGCTTCAGCGACGGCATCCTGCCAAGCTGGGGACCGCACGGCTCGCAGCTCTCGTTCACCCTGCCCCGCGGGGCGGGGTATGCCGATATCATGGGGCGCTCGATCACCGGACCCGCAGCCGGCGATACGACGCTCGTCGCCGGGCCGCAGCCGAAGATCCCTGGCAACTGGGCGCCCGACGGTCAAATGATCTTCACGACCACCAGCCCCCAGTTCCGTCTCGACCTGTGGCGCCTTCCGGCTGGAGCGCGTACGCCTGTGCCGTATCTCCAGACCCCATTCAACGAGCTGCACGGACAGGTCTCGCCCGATGGGCGCTGGATCGCTTACACCTCCGACGAATCCGGCAACTGGGAGGTCTATCTGCAAACATTCCCGACACCCGGTGGGAAGCGCGTCGTCTCCATCGGTGGCGGTGGCGAGCCACTCTGGCGCAAGGACGGTCGCGAGTTGTACTATCTCGCAACTGACGGGACGCTCATGGCGGTAGACGTGCTGAATGGCGCGTCGCTGCAGGTGGGCCGGCCCAAGGCGCTGTTCCGGGCACCGATTACCGCTGACATCCTGACGTATCGAAATCAATACGCCGTCGACGCCGACGGCCAGCGCTTCCTCTTCGACTCCCCAGGTGAGCGCGAGCCGATCAACGTCGTCGTCAACTGGAATGCACTGATCAATCCCTGACGCCCGTCAGTACCGGGGGTTCTCCTCCGCCCTGTTAGCTGCGGCTTCGCCAGTCGTTTATACCGGGCACACCTCGAGCCGCGATGGATCTCCGTCAGACGTTCGTGCTTGCGAACGCATTCAAGGAAGGCGACCTTCTGGTCGGCGGCACGCCCGACGACCGCGTGCGGGATGACGCCCGTCGTGAGCTGCGCGCCACGCGTGTCGGCAGCATCCGCCGCACGACCTTCGTTGACGATGGCGTGAGCGCGGCGATCGAGCGCGGGCGCGACAGAACGCTCGATGCGGTTCTCGATCTGCTGACCATCGATCAAATCAAGGACGGGCTGCTTGGCAACGAGGGCGCAGCCTGGGCACGGATTCACCGCAACTCGCTGCCAAGCGAGGTGTGCGCCGCCATCGTGAAGGTCATGACGAACGACGAGCTCGCCCGCGTCGCTCGTCGAGTGGTGAATCCGCTGGGCGACGACCTCGACACGGCACGCCATGCGACAGAAGACATCGTCATCGGCGGCCCTCGGCACTTCGGGTCGCGCATCCAGCCGAACAGCCCTGGTGACGATGAAGAAGAGATCCTCTTCTCCATTCTCGAAGGACTGACTTACGGATGCGGCGACGTGATCATCGGCCTCAACCCCGCAGCCGACGAGCTCGACACGATCGTCCGCCTCGAGCAACTGCTCGAACGCGTCGTCACGCGCCTGGGTCTGCCGACCCGCTACTGCGTCCTGTCGGACATCGTGAAACAGCATCAGGCCAGGTCGCGGACGCGTGTCGACGTCGGCTTCCAGAGCCTCGCCGGCACGTCGCGCGCGCTGAACGGGATCGTTGGCCTCGATGCCGACGGCGTCCTCGATCACGCCCGTGCGTTCGACGCCCTCTACTTCGAAACCGGTCAAGGGTCGGCCGTCACCAATGGGACAGCGGAAGGCGTGGACATGGTGACGCTCGAGGCACGTGCATACGGCCTCGCCCGCGCGATCCGCAATCAGACCGGCGCGTGGATGATCGTCAACGACGTTGCCGGATTCATCGGCCCCGAAGTCTTTCGCACCGCCGATCAACTGGAGCGCGCCTGCCTCGAGGATCTCGTGATGGCTCGTCTGCACGGCATCACGATGGGACTCGACGTGTGCGCCACGTTTCACATGGGGCTCGCCCCGGCTGACCTCCGTGCCGTCACCGAGCGCATCGTCACCCGCGCCGCACCCGTGTATCTGATGGCGGTCGCCGGCAACGCGGATCCCATGCTCGGATATCTGACCACCGCATTCGGTGACTATCCGCGTCTGCGCCAGCAGAGCGGTCGTCGAATCGGCTCGAACATGGCGCGTCGCATTGGCGAGCTTGGGAGTGTGGATACCACGCGCCTCTATGCCGCCTACGCGCAGGCCGGTGGCGACCGCCGCTCGACGAGCACGCTGGAAGAGGAAGGACAGCGGCGCCTCGGCGAATTGCGGGAGCGGGGATTCGACCTGGGCTGGACGCCGGAAGCGAGTGAATCTCGTCTCGACGCGATCTATCACCACGCCCGACGCGCGCTCTACGCCACCATCGACGAGAGTGTGATTCGTGACGTCTGCCCGAGCCGGGTGCAGGTACGGACCGAGGCCATCGATCGCGACGACTATCTCGCGCATCCGCCGGCGGGAGAGCGCATCGCGCCGGAATACATTCCGATACTGCGGTCGTTGTTCGCGCGGCGGCCGGCGCAGATGCAACTGATCGTGTCGGATGGATTGAATGCGAATGCCGCGAACGAACAGTTGCGGTCGTTCCTGCCGTTGCTGCGCCGCCTGCTCGCCGACGGCGGGTTCGACGTCAGCCCCACGGATGTGATCGTGCAGAATGGCCGCGTCCGGGCGGGCTATCACATCGGCGCGCTAGCCGCGTGCGATGTGCTCGTGCACCTGCTCGGCGAACGGCCGGGGACTGGCCTGAACACTCTTTCTGCGTATCTCACCTACGGACGCGATGTCGCCGGTCGTTTGCGGTGGGTGCCGGAGCTGGACCACTCGTGCACGACTGCCGTCTGCGGCATTCACGCGAGGGGCAAACCGCCCGAAGCTGCAGCCCGCGAAATCGCCCGCACGCTCGCCCGCATCATCGATCAGCGGACATCGGGGGTCACGCTGAAGCCCGCCTGAAGACGGCACGAATCCGGAGGTTGGGGAGTTGGCGCGGCGGCAGAATGTTGCGCCTTGGGAGTTGATATCGTAAGAACCCGAGATGCCTCGTCGAATCGCGCTCGCCATCGTGCTCGTGCTCGTTCCGCTCCTCGGGTGGGCGTGGATCGTGGCGATGGCGCGCGACATGAACGGGCCGATGACAGGCTCGAGCGCGTGGATGATGGCGACCCGATGGGACGCCGTGCACTTGTTGCTGCTCTGGGCGATGTGGGCGGTGATGATGGCGGCCATGATGCTGCCATCGGCCTCACCCGTGGTGCTGCTCTATTCGGCCGCCGCTCGCCGTCGCGGCGAGGGTACGGGCCGTCCGCTCCACGTGTTCGCTCTTGCGACTGGGTACGTCCTGGTCTGGGCGGGCTTCAGCATCGGCGCGGTCGCGTTGCAGCGCATCCTCTCAACCCTGCTGGTGCTCTCGCCGATGATGACGGTCACCAGTCGCCCTGCCGGCGGGATCGTGCTGATCGTCGCGGGACTGTATCAGCTGACGCCGCTGAAGTGGACCTGTCTGCAGACCTGTCGATCGCCAGTGTCGTTCCTGATGCAGCGATGGCGGGAAGGTCGCGCGGGCGCCTTTCGAATGGGAGCCGAGCATGGCGTCTATTGCGTGGGCTGTTGCTGGGCGCTGATGCTGCTGCTGTTCGTCGGCGGCGTGATGAACCTGCTCGTCATCATCGCCCTGACAGTGTTTATCGCGATCGAGAAGCTGGTGCCATTCGGCGACTACAGCGCACGCATCAGCGGGTTTCCGCTCATGGCTCTCGGCGTCTGGCTGCTCGTGATGTGACGCGACGCGCGAAAGCCTGCCTCGCCGAGCGCGCAGCGCGAAGGCGGGGAACATCCAGAGGTAAGCCGCATCCGTAATCCGAGCACAGAGCGATGGCTTTCCTGACCCCGTTTCGCGTCCTCTGGCAGCGGCGACAGCTCGAACGCGCGTGCACGTGGACGCGCGCGGAGCTCGAACAGCGCCAGCAGACCCGACTGGCGCAGCTTCGCCGCTTCGCCGTCGAGCGGTCACCCTTCTATCGTCGATTCCATGCGGGCTTCGAGCAGCGACCGCTCGGCGAGCTTCCGATCCTCACCAAGGCGCTGATGATGGAGCACTTCGACGAGCTGGTGACCGATCGCGCGGTCCGGCTCTCGGATGCTGACGCCTTCCTTCGCGGCGAGCCCGGAGACCGCCTGTTCCGCGACCGGTACGTCGTCCTCTCGACTTCCGGAAGCACGGGACGACGCGGAGTGTTTCTCTTCGACCCGGACGAATGGTTGACGGCACTGGCGATGATCACCCGCCCCATGGCATGGGCGGGGCTCACTCGGAGCGCCTTCAAGCCGCCCCGCTCGGCGATGGTCGCCTCAACCACGCCGTGGCACTACTCCACTCGTATCAGCCGATCGCTCTCCAGTCGGATGCTGCCGGCCCTGCGGCTCGACGCCGCCGAGTCGCTCGACACGATCGTCAGTCGGCTCAACGACTGGCAACCAGAGGTGCTCGCGGTCTATCCGTCGGTGCTGCGGCAGCTCGCTGACGCGCAACTCCGAGGTCAGCTCCGGATTCAGTTGCAGAGCGTGGCGACAAGTGCGGAAGTCCTGCCCGAAGAGACACGCCGTCTCGTGAAGGAGGCGTGGGGGCTGCGGGTGTTCGACACGTACGGGGCGACCGAGTACGCGCCGATCTCGGCAGAGTGTGCGTACGGCCGCAAGCACCTGTTCGAAGATGAAGCCATCATCGAGGTCGTCGACGAGGGCGGACGGCCGGTGCCGGCCGGCGTGAGCGGAGACCGCATCCTGTTGACGATCTTCGACCGTCGCACGCAGCCGCTGATCCGCTACGAGATCAGCGACATGGTCACACCGGTCGAGGGCACGTGCGAATGTGGTCGCCCGTTCCGGTTGATCGCGTCGATCGAAGGACGCACCGAGGACATCCTGTACTTCGCCGACCGGGCGGGGCAGCCGGACGCCATCGCCGTCCACCCGAATCTGTTTCACGGCGTGCTCGAGGCAGTTCCAGCAACGGGGTGGCAGGTCGTTCAGGATGAGTCCGGCCTGTCCGTGCTCCTCACCGGAATTCGCGACGAGTCGATCTGTGAACCGCTCGTCACGCAACTCAGTCAGGCTCTCGCGCAACTGGGTGCCCTGCCCGGAGTCATTCGCGTCAGGAGAGTGGACGCGCTCCCCCGCGGCGCCACCGGCAAAGCGCCTCTCATCGTCCGAAAACCGGCCTCTCAGCCCGTCCCTACGGCGGGTCGGCCTTCGGTCGAACCGGCCCTACGAAGGTAGGCTGGGTTCCGCGTGGCGGGCCCCCGCGAAAGCGGACCCGGCGGACCACCGTGTAAAATAGCCGGATTCCCCGATTCCCGGGTTCTCGTTGCAATGACGCAACTCCGCTTCGGCGCCTGCGTGCTCGACCTCGACGGCAGGCGGCTGTACCGCGCGAGTGAGGAGGTCCACGTCACGCCAAAGGCGTTCGACCTCCTGCGCCTCCTGATCGAGAATCGCGATCGCGCCGTCTCCAAGATCGAGCTCACGGAACGCATCTGGCCGAACGTGCACGTGACCGAAGACGGTCTCGCGCGGTTGATCAACGAAATCCGGAACGCGATCGGTGACGACGCACGACATCCGCGATGGATCCGGACGGTGCATGGATACGGCTACGCGTTCCAGGGACAGGTCGACGGCCGCGCGGCCACGCCCGCCCATTTCGCGCTGCGATGGGCGAGCAAGGAGTTTCCGCTGCACGAAGGCGAAAACGTGATCGGCCGCGATCCGGCAGCTGCCGTCAGCATCGATGCGCCAATCGTCTCCCGCCGGCACGCACGCATCATGATCTCGAGAGGCAACGCGCAGCTCGAGGATCTCGGAAGCAAGAACGGCACGTATGTCGCCGACGAGCGCGTCACCGCCCCGGTCGCGCTGCGTGATGGTGATGAGATCCGCGTCGGCGACTTCAGCCTTGTCTTCCGCGAGGTCGACGCGCAGCCTACGGTCACGCACCTGGCATGACGACGATCAGCCGGTCCTCCTCGCCGCCGAGCAAGGCTGAACAATCTTCGCCGGGGAGTGAAAGCCTGCGCGTCGCTCCGCCTGAAGAGGGCCACTTCCTCCTTGGCCCGGCCGAAGGGCCGCTTTACGTTGTGCCACCCACGGCAGGCGAATTCGTACTCGATCCCGCTGACGCGGAACATTACGTCGTCGGCGTCACCGCACCCGCGCATCAGGACACCGCAGCTCGAGGCGGCCCAGCGGGTCCGGCTAGAGCCGGACACTACGTACCCAGCGGCTTTGGTCCGTACGAGATCGAGTCGCTGCTTGGAAGCGGCGGGATGGGCGACGTGTATCGTGCCCGCGACATTCGCCTGGGGCGCACGGTGGCGGTCAAGGTCCTGCGGCCCGATCTCTCGAGGAATCGCGAACGACGCGCGCAGTTCGCCACCGAAGCGCGATCGGTGTCGGCGCTCACGCATCCGCACATTCGAACGGTGTTCGATATCGGGTCCGAGGGCGGGCTCGACTTCCTGGTGCTCGAATACCTCGAAGGCGAGACGCTCGATCGGATCCTCGCCCGACGACCACTCTCGGTGAGTCGTGCGTTGACCTACGCTTTCCAGATCGCCGACGCGCTCGATGCGGCGCATCGCCACGGGATCGTGCACGGAGACGTGAAGCCCGCGAACATCATGATCACGACGTCGGGCGTCAAGCTGCTCGACTTCGGTTTGGCCAAGCTGGCCGAGCCACAGCACGACCCCGCGGACTCGACGGCCACGGATCACGCCGCCATTCCCGGTACGACGCCCTATCTCGCGCCGGAACGACTCGAAGGCAGGATGGGCGATCCACGATCCGACGTGTTCGCGCTCGGCGTGGTCGTCTACGAGATGATCGCGGGGCGGCGGCCGTTCGAGGGCTCCACCCGCGCGCGCATCATCGCCAGCATCCTCGAACACGAACCGGTCCCGCTGACGTCTGCGCATGAAGCTGTGTCGCCCGCGCTGCAGCATCTCGTATTGCGCTGTCTCGCAAAAGATCCCGATCAGCGATGGCAGAACGCGAAGGATCTGGCGGCCGAGCTCGAATGGATCGCCTCGGACGGCGTCACCGTCCGAGGAAAGTCGAGAGCCTACATCCGCAAAGGAACCATCGCGTGGGCGGCCGCAGGTGTCGTGGCGGTCGCGGGAACGCTGCTCGGCGCCTATGCGTGGAGTGCGCGACCGGCGGCGGTCACTTCGCACCCGTCCATTCGATTCATTGCCGAAGCGCCGATGGGGTCGGCGATGGCCGTGTCGCCGGGCGGCTTTTCCGTCTCGCCTGACGGTCGACACCTCGTGTTCATCGCCTCTGCCGGGACGGGCACACGCCAGTTGTGGCTTCGCTCGCTCGACTCGTTCGACACACGTCCGCTGCCCGGCACTGACGATGCGTGGAATCCATTCTGGGCAGCGGACAGTCAGTCAGTGGCGTTCACGGCGGGCGCACAGCTTCGGCGCATCGATCTCCGGACCAATCGCGTGCAGGCGATCGCAGAGGTCCCCTCGAGTGTGAACGGTGCGTGGAGTCCCGACGGGACCATTCTTCTGTCAGCGAACACCGGGCTCACGCGTCTGATGAAGATTTCGTCGGCTGGCGGCGCTCCCGTCGATATCACCCTCCCGGAGTCGATGCGCGGCGCAATCGTCTCGGGCCCCGACTTCCTGCCCGACGGTCGTCACTTCATTTACCACGCACGAACGGGTGTGCCGGACACGACAGGGATCTACGTCGCGAGCCTCGATCGCACCGCCCATCAGTTCATCGCGGCCAGCGACTCACAAGCCGATTACGCGGACCCGGGCTTTCTCATCTACCTGCGCGGCGGATCGATGCTGGCGCAGCCGTTCGATCCGATACGGCTCGCGGTCACCGGTCCGGCGAAAACGATCCCCGAAGCCGTGTCGTTCGTACCGGGCCTCGACCGCGGCGGCTTCTCGATTTCGCGAGGATCCGTGCTCGCGTATCGCGGTCGCGTCGAAAGCTCGGAACTGCTGTGGCGCGATCGCGTGGGCCGGCAGATCGGCTCGCTGGGGACGGGCACCTATATCAATCCCGCGCTCTCGCCTGACGGCACGCGCGTCGCGATCACGCGCGGCGACGCCACCGCCGGAACGTCCGACATCTGGATCATCGACACCAACGGCGGCATGCGTCAGCTCACGTCCGGTCCGGTGGTCGAGAACTTTCCCGTGTGGTCGCCGGACGGCAAACGCATCGCATTCGCGGCCGAACGCAGCGGCGTGATGCACCTGTTCGAGAAGGACGTCAATGCCGGTGCGGCCGACGCCGACGATCCGCTGGTCACGACGCAACCGACGAAGATGCCGTACGACTGGAGCCGCGACGGACGGTTCCTCTTGTACTCGTCCTTCGACGGACGCGGGATGCTGGGGGCGCGCTTCTGGGCGATTCCCGTGGGGCCCGGGCATGAACTCGGAGGCGCGGTCGAGAGCGACCCGTCCGAGCTCACCAGCTCCAGCCCGGGAAAAGAAGAAGGACAAGCGCAGATCTCACCCGACGGCCGATGGATGGCGTACGTCTCCGACGTCAGCGGCTCGCCGCAGGTATTCGTGCGTCCCTTCCCGCATGGTGCGGGCCGCTGGCTGATATCGACCAGCGGCGGCTTCGAGCCGAAGTGGCGCGCCGATGGCCGCGAGCTCTTCTACCTCGCATCCGACCAGATGCTGATGGCGGTCGACGTCGACTCGGGAGCCACCTTCTCCGCCGGACAGCCGCATCCGCTGTTCCGCACGAATCTGATGGGCGCGTATCTCGGATCGCCGTTTCCGAACGGTCGCGTGAGGAACGAATATGCGGTCACCCCGGACGGTCAGCGTTTTCTGATCAACCAACCGGTCGGCGGCATCTCCGCGTACGCGATCAGAATCGTCACCGACTGGCAGGCCTTGCTGCAGTAATGGAAGGAATCAGCCCGATTCCTTCCACCCCACGATATTAGAAGGAATTTCCAAGACGCTCAGCTGCGGAACGAAGCCCGATTACTAGACTTTGGTTTCCCCGACCGTGTATACAGGAACCCGAATGCATTACGCAGGCAGCTTCGATGAGCGCGCACTCGCGCCGCATCCGGTGTTCGAGGGGCACGCAACGGGATACCGACGCGCCGACCTGATCAATCGCGCGCAAGGCTCCGTCCATCACGGGTCGAGCATCGACGAGCTCGCGGCCGGCGGCGTGATCGAGCCGCACGTGCACTCCTTCGAAGAAAGCTTCTACATTCTCAGCGGCGAAGCGATCGTCACGATCGGCGGCGTGAGCCATCGACTGCGGCAAGGTGATTACGGCACCGCGAAGGTCGGCACGCCGCATTCGTGGCGGACCGCCGGGACGGCCCCCGTGCGCTGGCTGCAGATGGCCTCGCCACAACCGAAACCGATCGGGGCCGAACGCGACACGTTCTTCCCGAAGGATCGAACAGTGCCGCCCGATGGTGCGACGTTCGATCCGGACAACCGAAACGGTCAGCTGCTCGGACACTTCGACGTCGGCATGATCCCGCCGCCCGGTCAGCGAACGACGGCAGCGGCCGGACTCGAGGGCGTGTTCCTGAAGTGGTTGATCGATGAGAACTTCGGCGCGGCCCATCACCGCCTGGTCTTCATCGAGTATCAGCCTGGCGTGAGCATCGCGTTGCACGACCACACGTTCGAGGAGGGCTATTTCATCCTCAGCGGCGAGGTCGACGCCACGGGCGACGGCAAGAAGTACCGCATGAAAGCCGGCGACGTGTTCTGGACGAGCGTCGGATGCGTGCACTCGTTCGCTCAGGTCGGCAGCGAGCCGGTGCGCTGGCTGGAGACGTTCTCTCCGCAGCCGCCCAAGGAAAATGTGTTTCGCTTCGTCGCGGACTGGGAGAAAAAGGCCCGGGAACTGGAGGACTAGGAGTCATGAGCGCTGAGACAGCGGGGCGCACGCGCCCGTACACCGGGGCCGAGTATCTCGAGAGCATTCGAGACGGCCGCGAGATCTACATCTACGGCGAGCGCGTGAAGGATGTGACGACGCATCCCGCGTTCCGGAATACGGCACGCATGCTCGCGCGGCTCTACGACGCGCTGCACGATCCGGCGAAGCAGAAGGTGCTGACGACGCCCACCGACACCGGTACCGGCGGGTTCACGCACAAGTTCTACAAGGCGACGCGCAACGCCGAGGAGCTCGTTGGCGCGCGCGACGCGATTGCCGAGTGGGCGCGCATCACGTATGGCTGGATCGGGCGCAGCCCGGACTACAAGGCCGCGTTCCTCGCGACGCTCGGCGCGAACGCCAACTACTACGCGCCGTACGACGAAAACGCGCGCCGCTGGTACAAGAAGGTGAACGACGAGGTCTCCTTCGTCAACCACGCCATCGTCAATCCACCGGTCGACCGCGACAAGCCGCTCGACGAAGTGAAGGACGTGTACATGCACGTCGAGGAGGAGACCGACGCCGGCCTGGTGGTCAGCGGCGCGAAGGTCGTCGCCACGACGTCGAGCCTGACTCACTTCAACTTCATCGCCAACAACGGCGCCCTCCCGATCAAGACGAAGCCGTTTGCCTTCGTCTGCATGGTGCCGACGGCGGCACCGGGCGTGAAGCTGTTCTGCCGTCCGTCCTATGAAATGACGGCGGCGGCGATGGGCACGCCGTACGACTACCCGTTGTCGAGCCGCATGGACGAGAACGACTCGATCCTCGTGTTCGACAAGGTGCTCGTCCCATGGGAGAACGTGTTCGCCTACGGCGATATCGACAAGGTCAACAACTTCTTCCCGCGCTCGGGATTCCTGCCGCGCTTCATGTTCCAGGGCTGCACGCGCCTGGCCGTGAAGATGGACTTCCTCGCCGGTCTGCTGTTGAAAGGCGTGGAAGCCACCGGCGCCAAGGACTTCCGCGGCGTACAGGCGTCGGTCGGCGAAGTGCTCGCCTGGCGCAACCTGTTCTGGGCGCTGACCGACGCGATGGCCCGCAACACGAACCCGTGGACGGAAGGCTACGTACTGCCGAACCTCGACGCAGGGCTCGCGTACCGCGTGATGGCGAGCATCGCGTATCCGAAGATCAAGGAGATCATCGAGAACACGCTGGCAAGCGCGCTCATCTATCTGCCGTCCAGCGCGCTGGACTTCAAGGTGCCGGAACTGCGTCCGTATCTCGATCAATTCGTGCGCGGCTCGAACGGCTACACAGCGGAACAGCGGGTGAAGCTGATGAAGCTGTTGTGGGATGCCATCGGCAGCGAGTTCGGCGGCCGGCACGAGCTCTACGAGCGCAATTACTTCGGCAACCACGAGAGCATCCGCTTCGAGA
>Ga0111538_10008462_pt1 | contig 13810 bp, 9 predicted proteins | sample SoiMethybrSBSTD1_FD_79669 | JGI IMG/M metagenome (GOLD analysis project Ga0111538, IMG submission 79669) | Bulk soil microbial communities from a Populus tree surrounding site in Tennessee, USA - Soil MetaG P. TD hybrid SBSTD1 (version 2)... | ecosystem: Environmental > Terrestrial > Soil > Tree...
GATAGTTGGATAGTTGGATAGTTGGATAGTTAGCGGCCCAGCTCCTGTTTGAGCAGTTCATTGGCAAGCTTGGGGTTTGCCTTCCCCTTGCTTCCCTTCATGACCTGGCCGACGAGAAACCCGAACGTCTGCATCTTGCCGGCGCGATACTGCGCGACGGCGTCGGAGTTGGCCGTAATGACGTCTCGAATAATCGTCAGCAGCGCCGACTCATCGCCGATCTGGGCGAGCCCTTCCGCGGCGACGATCTCGTCGGCTGAACGCCCGGACTCGAACATCCGCGCAAAGACATCCTTGGCGATCGAGCTGCTGATGGTGCCACGCTCGACGAGCGTGATCAGCCCGGCCAGCCGCTTCGCATCGAGCGGCTGTGCAGCAATGTCCTGGGCGCGCTCCTTCAGCGTACGCAGCAGCTCGCCCATCACCCAGTTGCTCGCCGCCTTGGCGTTGCCTGACGCGCCCGCGACCGCTTCGAAGTAGTCGGCCAGGCCGACCGACTGGGTCAGCACGCCGGCGTCGTATTCGGGAATGGCGTACTGGACCACGAAGCGTTGACGTCGGGCGGCGGGTAGTTCCGGCATGGTTGCGCGGACGCGAGCGATTCGCGCTTCGTCGACGACGAGCGGCGGAAGATCCGGCTCCGGGAAATAGCGGTAGTCGTGCGCCTCTTCCTTGCTGCGCATCGAATAGGTGCGCCCGGCCCCCGAATCCCAGAGGCGCGTCTCCTGAACCACCCGACCGCCACGCTCGAGGATGTCGATCTGCCTGTCAATCTCGTACTCGAGCGCCTTCTCGACGTAGCGAAATGAATTGACGTTCTTGACTTCGGCTTTGGTGCCGAACGTCGGCTGGCCGCGCGGCCGCACCGACACGTTCGCGTCGCAGCGGAGGCTCCCCTCCTCCATGTTGCCGTCGTTGACACCGATCCAGACCAGGATGTCGCGCAGCCGCGAGAAGAACTCCGCCGCTTCCGCCGCCGATCGCAGGTCCGGCTCGGAGACGATTTCAATGAGCGGCACACCGCTGCGGTTGTAGTCGATGTAGGTGCGGCGGTCCGAGTCGGGAAAGCCTTCGTGCAGCGACTTTCCCGCATCCTCCTCCATGTGGATGCGCGTCAGTGCGACCCACTTGACGCCGCCGTCGATGGCGATCTCGAGGCCGCCGCCGAGCGCCAGCGGCCGCTCATACTGGGAGATCTGGTAGCCCTTGGGAAGATCCGGATAGAAGTAGTTCTTCCGCGCGAAGATCGATTCGGGCTGGACGGCGCAACCAAGCGCCAGAGCGGCCTTGATGGCGTAATCGACCGCCAGACCATTGAGGACGGGGAGGGCGCCCGGCAGACCCAGGCACACAGGACAGATCTGCGAGTTCGGCGCGGCACCGAACTCGGTGCTGCATCCGCAAAAAATCTTGGTTCGAGTCTGCAGCTGGGCGTGAATTTCGAGACCAATCACTGGCTCGTAATCGTTCACGCTTCTATGTTCTCACTTCCTGGTTCGTGTTCAGGTTCGGTTCCACTTCGAGGTTCGCCGTTCTGATTCGAGGTTCGAGGCGCGGGCGGCGCGGCGATCACGCCGGGCGAGGAAAGGGCGTCCGAACTCCGGCACCGCGAACAGCCGCGCGTCAAACCCGCGGTCCCGCGTCTTTCACCTCCGCGGGGACGTCGTTTTCAAAGGTCTTGAAGTTCTCGGCGAACATGCCGGCGAGTTTCTTTGCCTGCTCGTCATACTTGCCGCCGTCCGGCCAGGTCGTGCGCGGATCGAGCACTTCGTCAGGAACACCAGGACAGGTGGTCGGCACGCCGATGTTGAAGACCGTGTGACGTTTGTACTCGACGTTGTCCAGCAGGCCGGTCAACGCCGCCGTGATCATCGCCCGCGTGTGCGCAATCTTCATACGGCTGCCGACGCCATACGGTCCGCCGGTCCATCCGGTGTTGACGAGCCACACGCGCGCGTTGTGCTTGGCGATCTTCTCGCCGAGCATTCGCGCGTAGACGTTCGGATTCAACGGCAGAAACGGCGCCCCGAAGCAGGTGCTGAAGGTCGCCTTCGGTTCGGTGACACCTTTTTCCGTTCCGGCGACGCGAGCCGTATAGCCGGACAGGAAGTGGTACATCGCCCCTTCGGGCGTCAGGCGCGCAATCGGCGGCAGCACGCCATAGGCGTCGGCGGTCAGCATGATCACGTTCGTCGGATGTCCGCCGCGACCGGAGAGCTCTGCGTTGTCGATGAAGTCGATGGGATAGGAGGCGCGGGTGTTTTCAGTCAGGGAGGCGTCGTCGAGGTCCAGGCAGCGCTTCTCGGCGTCGATGACGACGTTTTCGAGAATGGTGCCGAAGCGTTTCGTCGTCGCGTAAATCTGCGGCTCCGCTTCGGCGGACAGCTTGATCACCTTGGCGTAGCAGCCGCCCTCGAAATTGAAGACGCCGGTATCGCTCCATCCGTGCTCGTCGTCCCCGATAAGGCGACGGCGAGGATCGCTCGAGAGCGTCGTCTTGCCGGTACCGGAGAGACCGAAGAACAGGGCCGTATCGCCTTCGTCGCCGATGTTTGCCGAGCAGTGCATCGGCATCACGCCCTGCAGCGGCAGCGTGTAGTTCAGGATGGTGAAGATCGACTTCTTGATCTCGCCGGCGTAATGCGTGCCACCGATCAGCACCAGCTTCCGTCCGAAGTGCACGAGGATGAACACCTCCGAGCGCGTACCGTGGCGAGCCGGATCCGCCTTGAAGTTCGGGAAGTCGATGACCGTGAATTCGGGACGATGGGTGGCGCGCTTGCCCGGGTCGGTCTCGGGCAGGAACATGTTCCGTGCAAACAGGTTGTGCCAGGCGAACTCATTGACGATGCGGATGGGGATTCGGTACTTCGGGTCGGTGCCGCCCCAGGCGTCGAGGACGAAGAGGTCCTTGTCCTGCGCATAGGCCATCATGTCGCGGTGCAGCGCGTCGAACTTCGCTTCGTCGATCGGCCTGTTGACCGTGCCCCAGTGCACGTGCCGTTCGCTCTGCGGTTCGCGCACGACAAACTTGTCATTGGGCGAGCGGCCGGTGTGCTGCCCGGTCCGGGCCACGAGCGGCCCGTCGGCCGCAAGTTGCGCTTCCCCGCGTCGCACCGCCTCTTCATAGAGGGCGGCCGGGCTGAGATTCCAATAAACCTGGCCGGAGCGAACAATCCCAAGGGCTTCGAGCCCATGCGCCCGCTCAACCTGAATGGTCATCGCTGCTTGACTCCTGGAGCGCGCAACACGGCGCGCTCGTGGCGGCGGCGCCTGACGCCGGCCGCAGTGTTTCTCCGAAAGAAAAAGGCGATCGTACCGTATATTGTTGTTGCAGTAAACGTGGCCAGACAGCCGCCCGTAATCCCATGAGAACACCCGCGCGACGCGCCGCGACCGTCGGTTACACCGCTCCCGCGGTGCGCGCGCGCTCGAAAGATTCGGAAATTGCCGCCGCGGTCAAGGCCCTCGTCCTCGCCGGCGACCGCGAGGCCGCGCGCGAAAAGTTCTCCGAGCTGGTTGCTGCGCAGCAGCGTCGTGCGGTCAGAATTGCGTACCACTACCTGCGCGACACGCACGACGCCGACGAGGCGGTACAGGACGCGTTCGTCAAGGTGTTTACGCACATCACGATGTATCGGGAGGACCTGCCCTTCGAAGTCTGGTTCACCCGCATTCTCGTCAACGCCTGCCTCGACATGAGCAAGGCGCGGGCGCGGCGGCTGCGGTGGGTGATGCCGATTGCCGCGCAGGGCGTGCAGATCGTTCCCGATCCGGTGGCGCCGCAGCCGGGGCCGGAGGCGCGGTTGATGTCGCACGAGCGCGCGCGTCAGATTGCCGCGGCCGTCGAGCAGTTGCCGGATCGTCAGCGCGCGGTGTTCACGCTGTGCCACATCGCCGAACAGACGACGAGCGATGTCAGCGCCGCGCTCGGCGTCAGTGAAGCGACGGTTCGCGTGCATCTCTTCCGCGCGATTCGCAAGCTGCGGAAGCTGCTGGCGGCGCCGCGGGATGAGGGCCAATGAACGATCGACACCTCTCGGATGATCGGCTGATTGACATCTGCGCCGGCAGCGCGGCCGTCGCGCCGGAGCGGGCGCATCTGTCCGTCTGCCCGCGCTGCGACGCCCGGCGGTCCGAGATCGTCGACATCCTGGCCGAGCTCGACGCCGCCGCCACGCAGCAGGCCGGCATCGCCTTTCCCGACGCCCGGCTCGAGCGCCAGCACGCGCGGATCCTGCAGCGGGTGGAGCATGACGGACGGCCGGGCCAGCTCGTCGCCTTTCCGTCCAGTCACGCCGCCGCGCGTACGCCGATGTCGTCGCGTCCGCAAATGCGCTGGGCCGCAGCCGGCGCCGCCGCTGCCTTCGTCGCCGGCGTGCTCACCGGACAGTGGTCGCACGACTTCACGCGTGCGAGCGAGCGGGCTCCGTCGCACATCATCGCCAACGAAACCGGCCCGGCTCCGCTGCGCGCGGTGTCCACGACATTTTCGGAGGACGAGTTCCTCGGCCAGCTCGAAGACGCCGCCGCCAACGGTCCCGCCGCGCTGAAGCCGCTCGACGCGATGACACCGCGCGCCTGGGAAGTTCGGTAGTGCATCGCTTCCCACCTGCCAACGTTCGACCGCCAATGGCGCTCGTGTCGGCAGTTGCCGGTTGGCATATGGAAGTTTCTCTGGAGGGGGGCACGTGCCGCCCCTGATTTTCAAAAAGGGCCTCGACCTCAAACACGAAGTCGCGCACGTGCTGGCGGGCAGCTACGGCAGTGGCCTCGTCGCGACGGTCAAGGAGTCGAACTATCAATACGCCTCGGGACGTCTCGTCGTCCACCTCGCGCGCGAGTTCGGGTTCTGCTACGGCGTCGATCGCGCCGTCGATTACGCCTACCAGGCACGGCGGCGATTTCCGGAGCGGCAGGTGTTCCTGACCGGCGAAATCATCCATAACCCGCACGTCAACAATCAGCTTCGCGATCAGGGCATCCGCTTTCTCAGCGACCCGGGCGAATCGCTCGACAACCTGACGCCCGAGGACGTCGTCATCCTGCCGGCATTCGGCACCACGATCGAACTGTTGAACGATCTCGTCGGCCGCGGCTGCACGCTCGTCGACACGACGTGCGGGTCGGTACTGAACGTGTGGAAGAACGTGAAGCGCTACGCGGAAGACGGATATACCGCGATCATTCACGGCAAGTACTGGCACGAGGAAACGCGCGCGACGGCGTCACAGGCGCTGCACGCCCGCGGCGGCGCGTATCTCGTCGTTCTCGACCGCGCCGAGGCCGGCACGGTGTGCGACTACATTCGTCATGGCGGCAGCGGCGCCGCGCTGCTCACGGCGTTCGAGCATGCCGTCTCGCCCGGCTTCGAGCCGGACGTGCACCTGCAGCGAGTCGGCTGCGCAAATCAGACGACGATGCTCAGTTCGGAGTCGCTGGAGATCGGCGAAATGTTCCGCCAGGCGATGCGCGATCGCTACGGAGATGACCAGCTGCCGGCGCGCTTCCGTGCCTTCGACACGATCTGCAGCGCCACCCAGGACCGGCAGGACGCCGTCATCACATTACTGGACGATCAGCCAATCGACTTGATGGTGGTCATCGGCGGCTACAACAGCAGCAATACCTGCAACCTGGCGAGAATCTGCGACGAGAAGCGTCCGACCTACCACATCGCGGACGCGTCCGGGCTTGTCTCCGCCGCGGACATCCGCCACAAACCAATCGGCGGAAAGCACGAAATCCTCACCACGGGATGGCTCCCTGACGGCCCGGTTGCCATCGGCCTGACCTCCGGCGCCTCGACCCCGGACAACATCGTCGAGACAGTCATTCGACGGCTCGATGCGCTGGCGAACCAGGGCCGTGTTACCGTATCTAATTGCACCTAGAGCAGTAAACGTCGCTGGACGCGACGGCGTAATTCCCCCTGACGGTCAGCCATGAAATCTGTGAAGCTTCTCAGTGGAATGGCCGCGCTCGCCCTGGCGGCGCTGGTCTGGACGTCCCTGCCGGTCACCGCGCAGGGATTCAAGTGGTGGCAATCGGACAAGTACAAGAAAGAGCTCGGGCTCACCGCCGACCAGACGCGCCGCGTCGAAGAGATCTTCCAGAAGGCGCTGCCGACGTTGAAAGTCCAGAAGAGCGCCCTCGATGAAGCCGAGGCGAAGTTCGAGCGGCTGGTCGAGCGAGGAGACGACAAAGAGGTCATGGAGCAGGTCAACCTCGTTGAAGCCGCGCGCGCCGACCTCAATAAGACCCGCGCGATGATGCTGCTCGGGATGCGCAAGGTGCTGACGCGCGAGCAGTGGACGAAGTTCAACACGATGCACCAGGCCGCCGCCGGCGCCGCCAAGGCACCGGACGCCGCCAAGTAGCCAACCCTTTTTCCCAGCCACGAGCATGAAGAAGTCATACCCTGTCATTGCCGCAGTCATCACCGCCGTCGTGACGAGCGTTCCGGCGCTCGCGCAGTCAACGGAAGAGAGCCGCCGTCTCGACGAAATCGCGCGCACGGCGGCGCAGCGCTTCGCAGAAGCACGGGCTGCGCAGGCCGACACGCCGGTGCCCGCTCAGGCGACGCCCTCCGCGGCGGGACCTGTCACCGAGCTGACGCTCGACGCCGCGATTGAGCGCGCCCTCGAGCGCAATCTCGATATTGCCGTCGAACGGCTGAACCCGCAGTCGGTCAGCTACTCGGTCGCCGCGCTCGAGGCCACCTACCGGCCGACGTTCACGTCCAACTTCAGCCTGCGCAGCTCGACGACGTTCGCCCGCAGTCAGACGGCCGGAGGCAGCGTCCTCACCACCGACACGCTGACGAACAACTACGGCTTCACGCAGAACATGAAGTGGGGCGGCGGCAGTTTGGCGACAGCCTTCAACAACAACCGGCAGGAGCAGTCGGATCTGTTCGCAATCCGCAACCCGGCGTTGAACACGAACCTGAGCTTTGCCTATGCACAACCGCTGCTGCGGAACTTCCGCATCGACGGCACGCGCGCGTCGCTGCAGGTGACGAAGATCAACCGGGATATTTCTGAGACGACACTGCGCGCCACGCTCGCCCGTACGGTCGTCAACGTCCGCAACGCGTACTGGGATCTCGTCTACTCGATGGCGGCCGAGGACGTGGCCGAGCGCTCGCTGCAGCTCGCCTCCCGGCTCGTCGCCGACAACCAGGCGCGCGTGGAAGTTGGCACCTTGGCGCCGCTCGACGTCGTCCAGGCGCAGGCCGAGGAAGCGACGCGGCGTCAGACGGTCGTGCAGACCGCCGCCTCCCGCCGGACCGCTGAAATCGTGCTGAAACGGCTGATCGTCAACGGCACCGATGATCCGCTCTGGACCGTTACGATCGAACCGGTCGATCGTCCGACCGTGACCTCGACGCCGATCGACGTCGCCGACGCGGTGCGCCGGGCGCTGGAGATGCGGACGGACCTCGACACGGCGCGCCGTCAGTTGCAGTCGAACGACGTCGCTGTGCGGACCCTTTCTGACGCGACGTTACCCGCGCTCGATCTGACGACGTCGTACGGTCTCGCCGGCATTGGCGGGCCCCAGTTCGAGCGGCAGGGACTCGGCGGCTCGATCACGAACACGATTCCCAGCGGTTTCGGCGACGCGCTCGGCCTGCTCAAGGACTTCCGGGCCCCCACCTGGAACGTGGCGCTGAGCTTCAGCTATCCAATCGGAGCCAGCTCGGCGGAGGCGGGTTTGGCTCGTGCCCGCCTCCAGCAGCGGCAAACGATGGCGCAACAGCGTGCGCTCGAACTGCAGATTGCGGCTGAAGTCACCAATGCCGCACTTCAGGTGGAGGCGACTCGGGAACGGATGGAAGCCGCCAACGCCGCTCTCGCCTATGCGGAGCGCCGGCTCGATGCCGAACAGAGCCGGTTCGACGTCGGGCTCTCGACGAACTTCTTCGTCGTCCAGGCGCAGCGCGACCTCCGCGACGCCGAGAACACCCGGCTCCGGGCGCTGCTGGACTACCAGCGCGCCCAGGTGGACTTCGGCCGTGCACAGGAAATTCCTACCGGTGGCGGCGGCGGCATTACCAATATCCAGCCGGGCGGAGGCCAGGCGCCCCGCGCCAATGCCGGCGGGGGCGGCGGGTTCGGAAACTGACCGGCGGGTGATTATTTGACAATCTGTTAACGACAAATCGCCCGAAAATCGCAGATCGTTACACCAGCAGATGAAGAAGCTGTTAGTTATTGCAGTGATCGTTGCGGCCGGGCTCGCCGGAGCAGCTTACTTTTCAGGCTTTTTCGGCGATAAACCCGAGGCTGCCGCCCAGGAAAGCGCAGCCGCCGGAGGCCAGGGACGCGGCGGACGCCAGGGTGGCAACGCCGGCGGCGGTGGCTTTCAAGGAGGCGGATTCCCGGGCGGTGGCGGCAACTTTCGCGGTGGTGGTGGCCGCGGCGGTCGCAGTGGACCCCTGACCGTCGAGGTCGGCAAGATTACCCGGGCGACAATCGCTCAGGAACTGACCGTCGTCGGCAACCTGATCGGCGAAAGCACCGTTGCAGTGGCCCCGCGCGCCGCGGGCCGGCTGCAGGAAGTCTATGTGCGCCTCGGCGACCGCGTGGCCAAAGGGCAGCGCATCGCCAAGATCGAAGATTACGAGCTGGCGGAGCAGATCAAGCAGCAGGAAGCGGGACAGGAAGTCGCGCAGGCGACCATCCGCCAGCGTGATGCGGACCTGGCGTTGGCGAAGACGAACGTCGATCGGTCGCGCATGCTCTTCGAACGCCAGCTGCTGCCGAAACAGACCCTCGACGACAACGAAGCACGCTATCAGTCGGCGCAGGCGCAGCTCGATCTCGCCCGCGCCCAGGCGCAGCAGTCGAAGGCGCGGCTCGATGAGCTGAAGATCAACCTGGCGAACACCATCATCACCTCGCCGGTGAACGGTTTCATCGCCAAGCGCAACGTCGACCCGGGCGCGTCGGTCGGCCAGAACGCCCCGATTGTCGACGTGGTGGACATTTCACGCGTGCGCCTGATCGCCAACGTCGTCGAGAAAGATCTGAAACAGCTCCAGGCCGGCGACGTCACGCGCGTCGAAGTCGACGCATTCCCGGGCGAAGAGTTCATGGGACGCATTGCCCGCGTCTCCCCTGTTCTCGATCCGGCGACGCGCACGGCGCCAATCGAAGTCGAGATCCCGAATCCCGCGAACCGCTTGAAGCCGGGAATGTACGCGCGCGTCGGCATCACGCTCGACACCGTGAAAGACGCGCTCGTCGCACCCGCCAATGCTCTTGTCGATCTCGGCGGGCGCCGCGGCGTTTTCCAGCCGGTCAACGATGTGGCGGTGTTTCGCGCCGTCCAGGTCGGCACCGAGCGTCTCGACGTCGTCGAGATCCTCGGTGGCGTCACCGAGGGCACTGACGTGATTACCACCGGTGCGGGGCAGCTGCGCGACGGCGACCGCGTCGTGCTCGCCGGCGGCCGCGGCGGTCGCGGTGGCCGACGGGGCGGTGGCGAAGGCAACGGTCAGCCATCGGCCGACTCCGCGTCGACCCGGCGTGGCGGCGACGGGACTGCAGCCGCATCGCAGACCTTCAGCGGGCGCTCCGGCGCACCCGGCGCTCGCGGCGCCGCGCCCTCGGGCGAAGGACGGCGATTGGGCGGGCAGTTCACTGGGGAAGGACGATCGGGGTCAGGGCAATTCAACGGGCGACGCGGCGGAAGACGCGGCGATGCGGGTCAAAAACCCGCGCCCACGCCCACAACACAGCCGCAATCCTAAGCGCACCGCACACTCGAGACTGCTATGAGCATTCCTCGCCTAGCGATTCACCGTCCCGTCACGATGTTCATGCTGAGCGCGGTCATCACGCTGCTCGGCTTCATCTCGCTGACACGCCTGCCCGTCGATCTGATGCCGGAGTTCCAGCAGCCGACGCTGAATATCCGCACCAGCTATGCCGGTGTCGGTCCGCTCGAAATGGAGGAGCTCATCACCCGCCCGATCGAGCAGGCGGTGGGCGCGGTGCCGGGACTGACGCGCATCGAGTCCTCCTCGTCGGAAGGCAACAGCCAGGTGCAGTTGAACTTCGAATGGGGCTCGAATCTGGCCGAGTCGGCCGACGAAGTGCGCACGCGCATGGACCGCATTCGCGGCCGGCTGCCGGAGGATGCTGATCCGCCGACCATCCAGAAGTTCGACCCGAGCCAGCTGCCGGTCGCACAGATCGGCATCGAAGGCGACTACGACCCGGTGACGCTCCGCGAAATCGCGCAGAATGAGATTGCACCGCGATTCGAGCGCCTCGACGGCGTCGCCGCCGTCAACGTCAGCGGCGGCCTGCGCCGGCAGATTCACGTCGACCTGTCGAAAGAGAAGATCACCGCGCTCAACCTGTCGGTGACCCAGGTGGTCGGTTCGCTGCGGCAGGAGAATCAGAACACGCCGCTCGGCGAAATCTACCAGGGCGACGCGACGTTTCTCGTTCGCAGTCAGGGACAGTTCCAGAGCGTCGACGACATCCGCAATCTCGTCGTCATGACGCGGCAGGGCGTGCCGGTCTACCTCAGGGACATCGCCGACGTGCAGGACACGACCGAGCAGCGCCGGTCCTTCATGCGCATCAACGGCCGCCCGGGCATTCAGATCCAGGTCCAGAAACAGTCGGGCAAGAACACGGTGACCATCGCGGAACTGGTCCGCGCCGAAGTCGACCGCGTCAACAAGGAAGTGCCCGGCCTGAAGATGACGATCACGCAGGACAACTCGCGCTTCATCTCACGCGCGATCGACAACGTCCAGGAACACGCGCTGATCGGCGGCATCCTGGTCATTTTGATCATCTTCGCGTTCCTGCGTGACGTGCGCTCGACGCTGATCGTCTGCACGTCGATCCCGGTGTCGGTCATCGGCACATTCGCGCTGCTCTACTTCGGTGGCTACACGCTGAACACGATGACCTTCGGTGGTCTGGCGCTCGGCATCGGCATGATCGTCGATGCGGCGATCGTCGTCCTGGAGAACACCCATCGTCACTTGCACATGGGCAAGGACAAGATGACCGCTGCCATCGACGGCAGCGAGGAGGTGTGGTCCGCCATCCTCGCCTCGACGCTGACGCACATCGCCGTGTTCCTGCCGCTGCTGTTCCTCTCGGGAACGGCGAGCATCATGTTCACGCAGCTGTCCATCGTCGTGATGTTCTCGCTGGTCATGTCGCTCTTCGTCGCCGTCACCATCGTGCCGGTGCTCTGCTCGCGCTGGCTGAAGACGCCGGACGAGGAAGCGGCGGACCGCGGCATCATGGCGACGTTCTATCGCGCCAGCGAGCGCTTCCTGGAAGCCATGGACGAGGGGTATCGCAAGGCGATCCATGTCGCGCTGCAGCACCGTCCGACGGTGATTGCCAGCGCCGCCGCGCTGGTCGTCCTCGCCGCCGTGCTCTATCCGAAGATCGACTCCGAGCTGGTCACGCAGGCGGACGAGGGCGAGGTCAACGTCAACGTCGAGATGGCGCCGGGCACACGGATCGAGCCCACCGAAAGAGTGCTGCTCACACTCGAGGAGCGAGTCAGACAGTTCGTCCCCGAAGCGACGACGGTCATTACACAGGGCGGCAGCGGTGGCAACAACTATCAGGGCGGCGGCGGCAACACCAGCCGCGGCCAGATCCGCATCATCCTGACGCCGCGCGACGAGCGCAAGCGCACCAACGAGGAAATCGCGGTCGCCCTGCGGCGCCAGCTTGCCGGCCTGCCGGGCGTTGTCGTCCGCGCCAACCCGTCGGGTGGCAACAACCAGATCATGCGGTTCCTCAGCGGCGGTGGCACGAACAACAACGGACAGGCCAGCCGCCTCCAGCTCGAGATTCGAGGTCACGATCTCGACGACGCCAAGCGCGTGGCCGAGGATGCCCGCACGATGATGGAGAACACGCCCGGACTCGCCGACATCAGCTTGAGCCGCGAGGAAGGGCGTCCGGAAATCGCCATTCGCGTCGACCGTCCCAAAGCGGCGATGCTCGGCATGTCGGTGCAGACCGTGGCGTCCACCATTCAGACCAACGTTGCCGGCACCACCGCCGCGCAGTTCCGCGAACGCGGCAACGAATATCCCGTCGTGGTCCGGTTACGCGAGGCGGACCGCGAGGAGATCTCCGACGTCGGCGACGTGTTGCTCAGCACGCCGAGCGGTCAGGTCGTTCCCGCTCGCAACATTCTCGCGGTCAGCCGCGAATCGGGCCCGACGCAGATTCAGCGCAAGAACATGGAGCGGGTGACCCGCGTCAACGCGGAGATCGAGGTTCCGCTCAGCGAAGCCGTCAAGGCCGTCCAGGAACGGCTGCCGACCATCAACGTGCCGCCTGACTTTTCCGTCGGCTTCGGCTCGGAGCTGGAGGAACAGGCGCGGTCGTTCGCCCAGCTGCGCACGGTGCTGATCCTCGCCATCCTGCTGGTCTACGCGGTGATGGCCTCACAGTACGAGTCGCTGCGCGACCCGTTCATCATCATGTTCTCGGTGCCGGTCGCCGCGATCGGCGTCGTCGGCAGCCTCCTCGTCACGAACACTTCGTTCAGCATGCAGGCCTATATAGGGATCATCATGCTGGCGGGCATCGTCGTCAGCAACGCCATCCTGCTGGTGGACTACGTCAACACCCTGCGCCGTCGCGACAAGATGCCGCTGCGCGAGGCGGTGGAGCTCGGCGGACGCACACGCCTGCGGCCGATCCTGATGACGTCGATCGCCACCATGCTCGGACTGGTGCCGATGGCGATCGGCATCGGTGAAGGGGGCGAACTGCAGGCGCCGCTCGCCCGCGTCGTCATCGGCGGGCTGCTGACGTCAACGCTGGTGACGCTGGTGCTCGTCCCGGCCATCTACACGGTGTTCGAGGAAGGCTGGGCGGGTATCTGGAAACGCCAGTCGAAGCACGCCTGAGACGGCTCGTCCGGCTCGCGACTGCCCTCGACTCGGCACTGCTTCGTGTTACCAGGAGAACGCAGCATTTCGTTCTCCTGGTAACCGCCCTCGTCATCCTCGGCTTCTCCATTCCGCGCGTTCCCCGTCAGTACATCGACTACACGCAGTGGGCGCTCGTCGCCGGCATTGCCCAACCCGCCACATACGGACCCGACACGATTGCCGACATGTACGGTGCGAAAGTCGTGTTGAACGACGTCACCGACATGTACACGAAAGCCCGCCTCGACCAGAACGCGCTCGAGGCGAGCACATGGACGAAGGAAGCGTCCGCGCCCTATCCGCCGGCACTGCGCCTGACGCACGCAGCGATGTTCGCCGTCGGCGAGTGGACCGGACTCGGCTTTTACGGCCTGACCGTGATCGCCGCCGCGCTTGTCCTCGTCGCGTCGGCCTGGTACTTCCTGCAGACGCGCTGGTATCTGTTTCCCCTGCTTTATCTGAACTTCGCCTACTTCGCCGATCGGTTCGTCTACGTTCAGGACGGCTCCTACCTGGTCATGCTGGCGTTGGTGATGGCGGCGCTGGTGGCGACACGTCTCGGCCGCGGTGGCGTCGCTCCCCTGCTGATGGCCGTGGCCACGGCAATGAAACTGCTGCCGCTCTATTACGCGCGGCATATCCTGCGGATGCCGCGGCGCACGGCCTGGCGCGTCGGCGGCATCCTCGTCGCCGGCCTGGTGCTTCCCGCCTTCGTCTGGGACGGATATGTGGACATCTATCGCTTCGCCAACGAACGGAAGGGCAATGACTGGCTCGACGTGGGTGGTGCGCTGCTGCTCGTCGTCCCGTTGACACTCGCGCTTTGGTACGTCGAAGAACGGTTGGCGTTCGACGCCGACGATCGCA
>Ga0111538_10008464_pt1 | contig 13808 bp, 8 predicted proteins | sample SoiMethybrSBSTD1_FD_79669 | JGI IMG/M metagenome (GOLD analysis project Ga0111538, IMG submission 79669) | Bulk soil microbial communities from a Populus tree surrounding site in Tennessee, USA - Soil MetaG P. TD hybrid SBSTD1 (version 2)... | ecosystem: Environmental > Terrestrial > Soil > Tree...
CCGAAAGGACCGGACCCCGCGATCTAATCGCGACCGCCGCCACGGTCGATCCCGTCCCGCCTTGAACCTTCAGGCGGGTGGGAGTGCATACTGTCCAGAGACGGCATGGTCGAGCACGCTGAGTTTGGCCCCTTTCGTTTCGAGTTGACGGCCGGCACACTCTCGCGGCACGGAATGCCGGTCCGTCTTCAGCCGCAGCCCGCTCGCCTCCTGGCGATTCTGGTGAGCCGGGCCGGTGAAGTCGTGAGCCGCGACGAGTTGCGACAGCAGATCTGGCCGGATGGCACCTACGTCGATTTCGAGCGTGGCCTCAATTTCGCCGTGGCTCACATCCGTGCCGTGCTGGGCGATTCGGCGGACGCGCCCCGCTACATCGAGACGGTTCCCAAGCGCGGATACCGGTTTATCGCTCCCGTCAGGCGCCCGCCGAACGGCCACGAGGCCGTCACGGCCCTGCCGAGCGAAGAAACGAGCGCACGCCCATCGGAGTCGCGGATCGAGCCGAGGATCTCGCGAACGCTCGTCGTGTCAGGCACGCTGGCCGTGCTGGCCGTCGCTGCAGTCGTGGCGATGCTCTGGTCTCGAGCCGACGCTCGAACGGTGCGCGTTGCCGTCGTGCCGTTTGACAACGAGACGGGTCAGGACGCCTTCGATGACGTGGCGGTGGCGATCGCCGATCAAACCGTGGCCAGGCTGGCGACCCCCGAGAGACTGACGCGGCTGAGCGTCATCGGGAATGCGGCGGCGCTCCGGAGGCCCCGGGCCTTCCGCGACATCAAGGACATCGGGCGTCAGGTGGCCGCCGACTATGTCGTGCTGGCACAAATGAAAGTGGACAAGTCGAGGGTGCGCCTCATCGCGCATCTCATACGCGCCAGCGACGAAGCGCACGTCTGGGCGAACGTCTACGATCGCGACTCGTTCACGCTCGAGGTCCAGTCGGAGCTCGCGGAGGCGATCGCCGCAGCCGTGGACGCGCGCCTCGCGGCGTCCTAGTACGTCAGTGCAATCATCTGGTGCGATGGGAGTTCCTTCCTCACGTCGCTTCTAAGCAAAACCTCGCTTGGCCTTGCGACCGCGGCATGCGTAGATCGGTGCCATGCCGGAGATCAGAGCCGTATTTCGCCTGCTGTGGCGAAGCCGAATGTCCTCCCTGGCGGCGGTGTGCATGCTCGCCGCCGCGGCGGCAGTGGCAACCGCGACGTTCTCGCTGGCTGATGCCCTGATGTGGCGCGCCCTTCCGTACCGTGATGCGCAGCAGCTGGCGATGCTCGTGACCACGCATGCCACTGGCGAATCGGCCGTGTCGCTGCCGGACTTCACCATCCTGCGCGATCAGACGCGGATGGCGCGCCTCGCCGCTGTCGGCACGTTCGTTCCGGATTATGCGTTGAGCGGCTTCGGCGAGCCACGGCAATTGCAGGGGCGGGTCCTGTCAGCCGGGTACTTCGAAACGCTCGGCGTTCCGCTCGTCGCTGGCAGGGACTTCCGTCGCGAGGAGGAGCGATCGGGGGCCGGCTGGGCGGCGATCATTACCGATCACCTCTGGGCTGATCTGTTCGGACGCCGCACGGACATCCTCGGAACGCCACTCTCGATGAACGGTCTTTCCTATGTGATTGTCGGCATCCTGCCACCGTACCGGGACCCGTTCGGTGACGTCGATGTCTACGTTCCGCTGCGATTCCCCCCGACGTTGTCGCGAGGACTCCGGCTGATCACCCCGATCGCTCGACTCGCCGAAGGGGTCTCGCCGCAGGCGTATCAGCAAGAGATCGCGCGGCTGACCGGCAACACCGGGGATCCTCTGGCAGCCGGATACCGCGTCGAGTTGATGCCGCTCCACGCTCGCCTGGCGGCTCGACACCGGTCTGCCGCGGCGCTGCTCTTCGGGGGTGCGGTCGCGTTGCTGGCGATCGCGTTACTTAACTTTGCGGTGCTGGCGGCGACGCGAGCCAGGCTCAGGGTGCCCGAATTCACGACGCGATTGGCCCTTGGGGCAACACGCGGACGCGTGCTGACACTGGCCGCTCTCGAGCTCGCGCCGCTGGCGTTGGTGTCGATGGTGCTCGCGATTCCAGCCGGTGCGCTTCTCGTGAACGTCCTCCGTGGCCAGTACGCGGAGGACGTCGTGACTGAGATCGCGGTCGACGCGCGAGCCGTCGCGTTCCTCGCAACAATCCTCGCGGTCGCCGTCGCCACGACCTTTGCCGCCGCCAGCCGGTCGTTTCGCGCGCATCTGGTCACCCAGCGGTCGATCGCCGAGTCGCGGCTGGTGGGTGGCCGCTCGTTCGTCGTGGCGCAGATGGCCCTTTCTCTCGCACTGGTGATCGGCTCTGGTCTGCTGGCCAAGAGCTTCGTGGCCTTGAGCCGCGTCGATCCCGGGTTGGAAACGCGCAACATTCACACAACGCGAATGGCGATTCCCACCGGGCGCTACCGCACGCTGGAAAGCCGGGTCCGTGTCTGGCAGCAGATCCTCGAACGGCTCGATCAGGCAGGACTGCCGACGGGGATGACGTCGAACCTACCCTTATCCGGGCAGGGCAGTCCGCCGGCGTTCAGGGCGCGTATGAGCAGCGGCGACACGGTGCCGGCCAGCCTTCGTTTGGTGTCGCGCGGCTTCTTCGATTTGTTCGAGATTCCCGTACGGACTGGTCGATCGATTGCCGATAGCGATGGGGCCAGCGCGCCACGCGTCGTCGTCATCAATCGGAGCCTCGCCGCGCGCGTGGCGGCTGTGGGGCCACCGCTTGGACAGACGCTCGCCTTCGACTTCATCGAGCCGCCGTTTACCGCGACAGTGGTTGGCGTCGTCGACGACATCCACCAGCAGCTCGGTGCCATGTCGTCACCGGAGGCATACCTCTCCTTCGCGCAAACGCAAGAACCGAGATACTCGCTCGTGCTGTCGAGCGCCGGCAGTGCCGAGCAAGTCGGACGAGTCGTCCGTGACGTGCTCGACACGATCGACCCCGAGCTCGCGTTCACACCGATCACGCCGATGGCGGACTACGTCCAGCAGAATCTCGCGGCGCCGCGCGTCCAGCTCGAGCTGACGTCGTCGTTTGCGCTGGTCGCGCTGGTGGTGGCGGCCGCGGGCCTCTACAGCCTGCTCTCGTTTCTTGTGGCCGGGTCGCGAAGGGAATGGGCGATTCGCCTGGCCCTGGGCGCAACGCCGCGACGTCTTCAGGAGAGTCTGTTTCGACTGTCCCTGACCTATGGCGTTATCGCCGCAGCTCTCGGGGTCGCGCTCGTTGCCGCCGTCGGACGAGGACTGACCGGGATGCTGTACGACGTGGCCTTCTGGGATCCCGCTATTGTGGCTTCGGCAACAGCAGTCATGATCGTGACCTGCCTCGTCGCCGCCGTTGGCCCGGCGCTCCGCGTGCGCGAGACCAGCGCCGTCGATTCGCTTCGCGCCTAAGCGGTGTGTCGTCGCATCATGATCGAAATGGTTCCCGCCCCGCGAGTGTCTTCGCAACCATGCCAAACGCCTCGACGAAGGCGCCGATTGCGCGCGCATCGATGACTCGAGGACCTCGGTCCATTGGGTTATGAAACATGATGTTGCTGACGATCACCGACACGTAACGCCCGCCGCCGCGATGGACGACTTCTGCCTCTCCACCTGGAACGCGGTTGTGAGGCACGCGGACGTCGATTGTCAGTGCTGTTGACGTCATCGCCTGCGCCAACAGGCGTTCGATCTCGTCGTCGGAGGCTTGCACCGTGTTGCCGCCCGCCTGCGGACGCGCGGCGGCACCGATGTTCCCCCCGAGATGAATCCATCCGACGCTGTTCGAGACGATACCGGGCCTGCGCTCGATGAACGCATTGATGCCGAGATAGCCGAGCTCGTGGCCGCTGGACGCGACAAACACCACATCACGCGCCGGCTTCGCCTGCCGCAGGGCCGGCATCAGCTCCAACCAACAGGCGAGCCCTCCGCCTCGTTCGCTGGCACACCGATACCAGCCACTCCGCGGGGTCATGATCACAAGAGGCGGAAGCGCCGGATTGTCGCCGCTGATTTTTGCGATGACGTTGAAGGCCTCGGCTGGCGTCCGCTTGACGTGCGCCACCAACCGAACCTCGGCGCCTCGTTGCGCCTGCTCCTGCAGCCAACTCGCGAGCTCGCTCCCAACCTGCAGGACTGGCGGACCGAATGGCTCGAGAAAAGATTCGGCATTGCTCGGGCACAGTCCGGCCTCGCCCCCGCGAGTGACGCACACGATGGCCCGGTGGCGATTCGCACGCCGCGCATCACCAAGCGGACCGGCGCCGGCCGCATTCGGTCTTGATTCAGCGAGACCGATCTCCGCGTCGCTGTCGAGCAATCCGAGCCGGCCGGCCACGCCACGCTCGTTCGTGAACGCCGCGTCGAACAGGGGGATGCCTTCGATGCGGCGGCCGCCGACTATCAACGCAGCCGACACCGGATCGACACGATGAAGCGAGAAGGATTCGAGCGAGGCCGTCAGACCAGACTGGTGCGCAAGGTCGCGCAGCCAGTTCGCTGAGGCGCGATCGACCGACGTGCCTGTTCGATGAAATCCTTGTTCTTCGAATTCACGGACGATTCGACGAATACGAGTCTCGCGAAGCGACGGCGCGGTCGTTTGTCCCGCCGAGTCGTGTCGCGGGACGAGGGTGGCCACCGTGGTCAGAGCCGTCAGCTCTAGCCAGTTGCGGCGACTGATCACTCTGTGCGGCATACCTGGCCTTGTCTCGTTCGGATGTTATGCCGTCCTCTTACGACGGGGGCAACGTGAAGACGAAGATCGTGGGCCGGCATTGTAGTATCGAGCTCGACCGTTCGGCCGACATTCTGAACTCGTCGCAGGTATTCGTCTTCCTCAGTGCGTGACGTTGTTCGTCTTTTGCTTGCGTTTGTCGGTGTACAGCGTGCGCGTGCGGCCATCGGCTGCCGTGATCACGAGCTTCGGGTCTGCGTAGTCCTCCTGTCCTCTTGACCTCCGAGAGGTCTCGCATCTACACTCCTCTCGGATGGCGAGAGGTCAACGCACGCGTCTGTAACCCTCCGCCGTTCACGAGGTATTTGCCACACGCGCCGATAGAAGGACGCATGAACAAGACGCAGTTGCTGCAGGGCACGCTGGATCTGCTGATCCTGCGCATTCTCGAACTTGGCCCCAACCACGGCTGGGGCATCTCGAATCGCTTGCAGCAGATCTCGAAGGACGGGTTGAAGACCAGCCAGGGGTCACTGTATCCCGCGCTTCACCGGCTCGAGATGCGTGGCGAGGTGAAGTCCGAGATGACGGCTTCCGAGAACAACCGGCGCGCGCGCGTCTACACGATTACCCGCGCCGGTCGGAAACGTCTGAACCAGGAGACCGAGACGTGGGAGGCCTTCGCGCTCTCGATGCGGCGCGTCCTGGAGGAAGAGCAATGATCACCCGGCTGCTCGCCACCGTGCGCGGACTTCTCGCCCGGCGCCGCATTGAACGCGAGATCGACGAGGAGCTCCGTGACCACCTCCAACGCGAGATCGAGGCGCACCGATCGCGAGGAGTGTCGGCTGAAGACGCACGCCGTCTCGCCCTTCGCGATCTAGGGGGACTGACGCAGACGATCGAATCGACCCGCGCCGTCCGCGCCACATGGCTCGACTCGGTGTGGCGCGACGTCGCGTACGCCGCGCGCGTGTTGCGCCGCTCGCCGCGTTTCACCGCCACCGCACTGACGCTGCTGGTCCTCGGCATCGGCGCGACGACCGCGATCGTCTCGATTGCCTACACGGTTCTGGTGCGGCCATTGCCGTATGCACACTCGGACCGCCTGGTGTTTCTCGCTGAAAAAGAGGGCTCCGGCATCGCCTGGCCGAATTTCGAGGACTGGCGTCGTCGCGCGACGTCGTTCGAGGGCCTCGCCAGTTCACTGGCCGACTCGGTGATCCGCAGAGGCGGTCAGTTCCCGCAGCAGGTCGACTCGCGGAGCGTGACGGTGAACTTCTTCGGCGTGCTCGGCACGACGCCGTTTCAGGGCCGCTTCTTTCACGAATCGGACGCTCGGCCCGACGCCGCGCCGACCGCCGTCCTGAGTCATGCATTCGCGATACGCGAGTTCGGCAGCGCGCAAGCCGCGGTCGGGCAGACGCTCACGATGAGTGGCCGGGCATACACCGCGATCGGCGTCCTGCCTCCGGGCTTTCGTTACATGACGATGGCTGACGTGTATCTGCTGCTCGAGCCATTTGTCGCTGCGAACTACCGCGGTATGCAAAACCGCCTGAACCACACGGCCCTCTATGCCGTCGCCCGGCTCAAGCCCGGAGTCGGCGTGACGGCGGCACGTGCCGAAATGCAGACCATTGCGGCCGCGCTTGGACTGGAATACCCGGCAACCAACAGGGGCAGCGATAACCCTGCGTGCTGTATCTACATCGTCCCCCTCGCCGACCGCATCGTCGGCGACATGGCGCCGACGCTCACCGTCGTCGCGGGTGCCGTCGTACTGCTTCTGCTCATCGCCTGCGTCAACCTTGCCGGACTGCTGTTGAACAAGAGCGCCTCGCGTGCCGACGAGTTCGGCATCCGCGCGGCGATCGGCGGCAGCCGATGGGATCTGATTCGTCAGCTCTTGATCGAGCAGGCGCTCCTCGTCCTCATCGGTGGTGTGCTCGGTGCGGTCGCGGGCGCAGCGATTCTCAGCGCGCTTGTCGGCCTTGCGCCGCGTGAAATGCCGCGGCTCGACGAGATCCATCTGGACCTCGTGGTGCTCTCGTGGACGACGATAGTCAGTTGCGCGTGCGCGTTCCTGTTCGGCATCGTTCCCGCCGTCAAAGCCTCCAGTGTCAGCGGCCAGGAAGTCGTCGTGCGGTCGGGGCGTGGCGCGACTCGCTCGGCAGCCGCACTGCGCCAGGCTGTGATGCTGGCGGAGATCGCGGTCGCCACGGTGCTGCTCTCCGGAGCGGGGCTGATGGTGCACTCGATGGTACGGCTCGCCCGTGTCGATCCCGGCTTCGATCCGAACAACCTGCAGACGGTGATGTTTGCGTTGACGGGTCCCCAGTGGCCCGACGCCAGGAGGCAGGTGTTCTACAACGCCGTCGTCGAACGTCTTCGTGCGCTGCCGGGTGTGGAGAACGTCGCCCTCACCACGGCGCTGCCGATTCTGGGGTCGAACTGGTGGACCGTGTTCAATACTCAGGGCAAGACTGCGGAGCATTGGATATCCACTGGCGAGTTTCCGAATGCGGACACCGTTCTCGTGACCGCCAGCTATTTCGACACACTCAGGATTCCGCTGGTCAAGGGCCGGTATTTCGATCAGACGGACACACCCAACTCGGCGCCGGTTGCCATCGTCAGCAGCAACGTTGCCAGGAAGTTCTGGCCCAATGAGGATCCACTCGGACAGCAAATCAGACAGGGATTCCCGAGTGACCCATTCGGCCCCTGGCGGACCGTCGTCGGCATCGTCGGCGATGTCAGGCAGCAAGGCGTCGATCGCAACGCGACGCCGCAGCTGTTCATGCCGGTCATCCAGGTCCCACGGGCGACGGTGTTCACGATTGTCCGTACGCGCGAGACGGTGTCCGCTTCATCGATTGAGGCGGCCATCCACGACCTGGACCGCAATGTCTCCGTTTTCAATGACCGGACCGTCGATCAGCTGATGCGCGACTCGTCCAGTCGGCGCCGCATCGCGATGATCGTGCTCTCAGCGTTCGGCGTCGTGGCGGTTCTTCTGGCAGCGATCGGCGTCTACGGTGTGATCGCGCAAGCGGTGGCCGAGCGTCGTCGGGAAATCGGCGTGCGAATGGCACTCGGTGCAACCGGTGGTCAGATCCGCGGACTCTTCCTGCGACACGGGCTTATTGTCGTGGCCGTTGGGATCGCATGCGGCGTCGGCGCGGCGCTGGCCGCAGCTCGGAGCCTCGCGAGTCTCGTCTTCGGGGTCACCGTCAGTGATCCTGCAACGCTCAGCGCCGTTGCGGCACTCTTGACAGTCGTCACGTTACTGGCCTGCTACATGCCGGCCCGGTCCGCCACCCGGGTCGACCCATTGGAAGCCCTGCGATCGGAGTAGCTCGCGAACCCGTCTAACGCTTTCCGTCGAGATCGAAATCCCGCCAGATCTGCTGAAGCATCTTGGGATCGATGACCCGCGTGTCTGCTTTCGCTGGCTCCTTCTCCGAATACAGCACAAGCGTCACCGTGCTGCATCCTGGCCCCAGTGCTGCCGGATCGAACACGTACAAGCCCTCATAGATGGCGTCCGTCTCGGAGACACGCAGGTCGAGCTTGAACGGATGAATCGGCGTCACTTCCGTGCGGCCGCAGAAGGCCTGCAGCCGCTCGAAGCCTGACTTCAGACGCTTGAGCGATGGCAGCGGCATCCCCTGTGTGTATGCGGCGCCTCGCGCCACTTTCGCCCAGAAGCTCTCCGACATCTTCGGCGTCACGCGGACGAACAGCACCGGCGGGATGTCAGCGACGTAGTCGGACCAGTTGCTGAAATTCTGGTTCGGCTGAGACTGCGCGGCGAAGTTGAGGATTGGCGTGATGAATGCCACGTCGAACTCGGACGCCGCCATTTGATACGGCAGCAGGCTGCCAGCACGACGCTTGACGGCGTCTTTGAACGCGGCGATAGGAGCAGGCTGTTCCGGCTCCAGCGGAAGGTGCGTCGCACTTGGAGCGGGCGCATCTTTCAGCTTCTTTGCCGTCGCAGCAACGAGCTCGCACGCACCGTCGATGCGGATGACACGCGTTGCGCCGCGTCTGGGCTCATCGCGTTCGTCCGGCAGAGAGCTGAGTCCGACGAGGTCTCCCGAAGCGGTGAACACCGGCCCGCCCATCCCGCCCGTGCCGAGAATAAGGTCGGATGCGATGGCACGCGCGTCGACGCGGCTCACGATTCCAGGAGTCCAGCGCTTCTCCCGACCAAGAGGTGCTTCGAGTGAGAAGATCTTCTGCCCGCGCGCGACGGGCGGTGTGCTACGCGCGCATCCGAGCGGCACGGGTGTAATCGACGCCACGACCGTGGGGTTGATTCGGACCAGCGCGATGTCGCGCTGACGATCGGCTTCGACGACGGTCCCAGCGACTTTGATCGACCGCGAAAGCTGCACTTCAACCGACGTCGCGTCGCCAACGACTCTCTGGTTCGTGGCGATGAGTCCGGTCGTGTCGACGAGGAATCCAGACGCGTGTGCCGTCTGAGTCCACACTTCGACGACGCTGTCGAGCCACTGCCGGAGCAGGAGCGAGGTGTCGGTTGTGAGCGGCGCGTCTCCGGTTGTTGTTCCTGGCGCGATCGGATCCTCCACCGCGTTGGCGAGAGTCAGGTCGAGGGCCGAGTCGCGGCCGGCGACGATGTCCAGGGTCTGCCTCCAGTGATACGCCTTTCCCTGAAACACAAGAGGCTCGTCCGATTCGACTGTGTAGTTGCCGGGACTCAGCCTGACGTTGGCGGTGCCATCGAGGCCCGTGAGGATTCGGCGCACCTCCCTCGTCGGGGGGTTGTCACTGATGATCAACGCGTGGCGCGCAACCGGCGTGGCCCGTCCCGTCGCATCGGTCACGACGACTCGTATGTGAAGCACAACGACTGTCTGACCTGCGATCGCGATCGGGGCAGTAACGGCCAGAATCGCGAGGAGAAGCGCGCGGCGCATGTCCCTCATCCTACCAGCCCCGCGACGACGCTCGGGGCGTGCATCGTCTACCGCATGAAGAGTGTCGTTTTCGATCTGATCTACGACACCGATCAAGGGCATGCCGGCTTGGTGCCGCACGTCAAAGGTTGGAAGCGCCGTGCTCAGCGTGTGAATCTGCTCGTTCAAAACTACATTCTCAAGGCTTCCGCGCCGAACCTCTGGCGCGCTATTCAGAGACAAAACTTTCAGACCTGTCGCTGGCAACTGACGTGGTCACTATAAGTTGCGAAGTTGGCAGCAAATTCTCCCTATAGCTGACGTTGCGATTCTTGCCTGCACAGCTCACATGGCTGAGGAGCGCGGTCACGTCAACGGCGCGCAGCCGATGGCGCACCCAGCGGAATACCTTGCTGCGATCGTCGCTTCCTCGGACGATGCCATCATCGCGAAGAACCTGAACGGCATCATTCAGTCCTGTAATCCCGCCGCCGAGCGGCTGTTTGGATATCGATCCTCTGAGCTGATCGGACGGTCGGTGCGAATTCTGATTCCGCCAGACCGCCAGGCCGAGGAGGACGAAATCATCGCGCGCATAGGACGAGGCGACCGGGTCGATCATTTCGAGACCGTGCGCCTCACAAAAGACGGTCGCCCGATCGATATTTCGCTGACCGTCTCGCCCGTCCGTGACTCGTCCGGCACCATCATCGGCGTCTCAAAAGTCGCACGCGATATCACCGAGCGCAAGCGAGCCGCTGCCGCATTGGCCGCGCAACTGGAGTGGTTCCGAGTGACGCTTGCCAGCATCGGCGACGGCATCATTGCGGCGGATCCCGAGGGGCGTGTCAGCTACATGAACGGTGTCGCGGAAAGGCTCACGGGTTGGCGGAGTGATGAAGCACGAGGGAAGCCCCTGGCGGACGTCTTCCACATCCTCAACGAAGACACACGCCAGCGGGTGGAGAACCCGGCCAGTGTTGTCATTCGCTCGGGCCGCATCGTCGGTCTCGCCAACCATACCGTGCTCATCGCACGCGACGGCACCGAGCGGCCCATCGCCGATAGCGCCGCACCCATTCTCGAGGATAGTGGTCACATCCTTGGCGTCGTGCTCGTGTTCCGCGATTTCACGGAGCAGCGTCGCGCCGAGGAGGCGCTGGCCGAGCAACGGGAGTGGTTCGCGACCACGCTCGAGAGCATCGGCGATGCGGTGATTGCGACGGATGTCCGGGGCCGCGTCGTATTCATGAATCCGGTCGCCGAACACCTGACCGGTTGGCGGATGGACGACGCCCGCGACCGCGCCTGCGCGGACATCTTCAATGTCGTGAACGAACAGACGCTGCGCACGGTCGAGAATCCGGTGACGCGCGTGCTTCAGGACGGCGCGGTGGTCGGTTTGGCCAACCACACACTGTTGATCGCGGCCGATGGTACGACCAGGCCCATTGACGACAGCGGCGCCCCGATTCGGAATCGCGACGGCCGTATCGTTGGCGTCGTGCTCGTGTTCCGCGATGTCAGTGATCGCCGACGCGGGGAGACGGAACGTGAAGCCGCGGCATCCGAGCGGGAGCGATTGCTGGGGGCCGAACGTGCAGCCCGTGCCGAAGCGGAGCGTGCCAATCGACTCAAAGACGACTTTGTGGCCATGGTCTCGCATGAGCTGAGGACGCCGCTCAATGCGATTCTGGGTTGGACCGAACTGATGCAGAAACAGCCCGACAACCGGGAACTGGCCGGGCGTGGCCTCGACATCGTCGTGCGCAACACCAAACTGCAAACGCAGCTCATTTCCGATCTGCTCGATATCAGCCGCATCGTCTCCGGCAAGCTGCAGCTCGAGATCCAAAGCGTTGATCTGCCGTCCGTCATCGAGGCGGCGATCGAGACCGTTGAACCTGCAGCGCATGCGAAGGGCATCCAGATCGGTCGTCAGCTGGCAGCCGATACTGGCCCAATGGCTGGCGACCCGGCACGGCTACAACAGGTCGTCTGGAATCTGCTCTCGAATGCGGTGAAGTTCACGCCGGCTGGCGGCCAGATCCGTGTCGTCTTGCGAGCCATTGGCGCGCACGCGCAGATTGTCGTCGAGGACAACGGCGTCGGGATTCCCGCCGAATTTCTGCCACATGTGTTCGATCGGTTCCAACAGGCGGATGTCTCACGGGCGCGTCGATTTGGCGGGCTCGGCCTTGGCCTGTCCATCGTCAAGAATCTCGTGCAATTCCACGGCGGCACAGTAAAGGCCGAAAGTGAGGGCGAAGATCGTGGCGCACGATTTACCATCGCGCTTCCGTTGGCGGCTCCTCCGGTGCTTCTCGAGACGGCACTGGCTTCGGCGACGGCCGACCAGTGGATCACTGATCGAATCTCGATTCGAGGACTTCGTGTCCTGGTCGTCGAAGACGAAACAGACTCCGCTGAGTTCGTGAAGCGACTCCTCGAGAACCACGGTGCGACCGTCGGTGTCGCGGCCTCGGCACGCGACGCGCTCGATATCCTGGACCGCCATCAGACAGACATCCTGATCAGCGATATCGGGTTACCCGAGGTCGACGGCTACCAACTGCTGGAGCAAGTCCGCCGAAGGGGTGTCGCTGACGGTGGAAGTATTCCCGCCATCGCTTTGACGGCGTATGCGCGTCCTGAGGATCGGACGCGTGCGCTCCTGGCTGGGTATCAGGCGCACCTCGCCAAACCGATCGAATCCACCGAGTTGATCGCGACGGTCGCGAGCTTTGGCGAACTCGCGACGGCACAACGATCGCGGAGACTCAACGATCGTTGAAGTGGAAGTCGTCAGGTTCACGATCGCGAGGACTGCATCGGCGACGCCACACACGATCTGTTGGTGCGAGCCAAGTCGTACGGGCATACACTGAACCGGCGACGGGCGCACGGACTCGCGCAGGTGGGAGGAATGCGGTGAAGAGGGCGATCATCGGACTGCTGCTGGTGTGTTGCGCGTGGGATGCCGCGGCGAACGCGGCACAGCGTGCTCCGGCCACGTGCGATCGTGAATGCCTGCGAGGCAAGGTGACGCAGCTGCTATACGCGCTGGTGAAGCACGACGTCAGCGCCCTGCCCGTCGCCGACACGCTGCGCGTCACCGAGGATGCAGTCGAGAAGCCGCTCGCGAAGGTTGGCCTCGTCGGGACGGTGACGCGCCTGCGTGGCTACCGCCAGGACATCATCGACGAGCGCGCCGGCGTGGCCGGCGCCGATGTCGTGGTGGAGGAGACTGGGGCGCCCGTGCTGCTGGTGGTGCGGCTGAAAGTCGTCGCCGACAAGCTCACCGAGATCGAGCTGGTGGCCACACGCGGCCGCTCGGAAGGGCTCATCTTCAATATCGATGGCCTGAGCGCGCCGAGCGCGGTGATGAACTACGCGCCCCGTCCCGAACAGCTTGCCACCCGCGACGAGGCGATCAAAGCGGCGATGCACTACCCGGAAGGGCTGAACGCCGCGAAGACGTTCGCCGCCGTGAACGCACCGTTCGCGCCCAACGCTTATCGTTACGAGAACGGCCAGGTGATGGCCGGGCCGGACTGCAAGTTCGCCCCTGGCTGTCAGAACATCTCCACGCAGTCGCTCGCGATCTTCCAGCGCCTCGGTGACGTGCAGACACGCGTCATCGCGGTGGACGAGCGCATGGGCATCGTCTGGCTGCGCATGGCCTGGGGCGTGCGCGAGCGCGGCGGCGATCAGCTGACGGTGTGGGAGACGTTCAAGGTCTACGACGGACAGATCCACGCCGTGGAAGCGTTCATGCGGATCCTGCCGTTCGAGAAGCGTAACGGCGGGTGGCAATAAAAGGTCAAAGGTCAAAGGTCAAAGGTCAAAGGTCAAAGGTCAAAGGTCAAAGGCGAACGTCCGTGATCAGTTCGCCGGCTTCCAGTCGCTGCCGTTCGCGGCGTTCTTTGTTCCGTCGATCATGACGACACTGGTGTAGTTCCCCGAAAATCCGCCGCTGAACAGCGGGTTGACCTTCACCGAGATCGGCTTGCCCACCTTCAGGATGGCGGGCGTGATGCCGCGCTGCTGCATGTTTGCGGTCGTGGACATCTCGATCGCCCACGTCTGCGGCGGGTTGAGCGGCTTGCCGTCCCGCTGCGTGGCTTCAACGCGCAGATAGACGTGTGGGTTGCCGTAGCGCACGTTGAGCAGGGTGCCG
>Ga0111538_10008465_pt1 | contig 13808 bp, 12 predicted proteins | sample SoiMethybrSBSTD1_FD_79669 | JGI IMG/M metagenome (GOLD analysis project Ga0111538, IMG submission 79669) | Bulk soil microbial communities from a Populus tree surrounding site in Tennessee, USA - Soil MetaG P. TD hybrid SBSTD1 (version 2)... | ecosystem: Environmental > Terrestrial > Soil >...
CTGTCGTTCACCCCGCTGCGGCCGGAGCGGGTGGTGGAGGTCCGCTACGACCACATGGAGGGCCCGCGGTTCCGGCATACCGCCCAGTTCGTGCGCTGGCGGCCCGACCGCGACCCGCGTTCATGCACGTACGAGCAGCTGGAGGAGCCGGTCAGCTTCGATCTGGCCGACATCCTGTCCGGCCAGGCCCCCGCCGGGTCCTAGCCCCTGGTGCGTCAGCCGTCCGCGGGCCGCACATACCGGCAGATCAGGTGCCCGTCGTCGGCCAGCACGTGGGCCAGGTCGAGCGGGCGGGCGCTGGCTCCGCCCGGCTGGCGCGGTGGCCCGGTGTCGGCGACGATCCGGCTCGCCCCGGGCCCGGCGAGCAGTGGGCTGAGGGTCAGGCACAGCTCGTCAAGCAGGCCCGCTTCGATGATCTGGCTGAGCAGGTACGGGCCGCCTTCGGTGAGGATCTGCCGGTAGCCGCGGCCGGTCAGCGCGTCCACCGCGGCCCGGACATCCACGCTCTCCCGGCCGGCGACGATGAGCTCCGCCCGGCCGGCCACCGCCGCCCGCCGGTCGGCCGGTGCCGCCTCGGTGGTGATCACGATGGGACGGGCGAGACCGGGCGGCGCGGCGAGCAGCGGGCCCGCCGGGTCGAGGTCGATTCTGCGGGTGATCACGGCGATCGGCGCGGGGGCACGGCCCGCGCGCAGCCAGGCCCAGCGCGCGCCCTCCTTGCCCGGCCGGACCGGGCCGTAGCCTTCCGTCCTGGCCGTTCCCGCGCCGACCACGATGACGTCCGCGAGCGCCCGCAGCATGGCGAACACCTGCCGGTCGGCCCCGCCGGACAGGCCTCCGGTGCGGCCCCTGACCGTGGCCGCCCCGTCGAGGCTGGCGACCATGTTGGCGCGCAGCCAGTGCGAGGTCTGCCCGGCCCGGTCCGGGCCCCGGTACCTGGCGGCAAGCTGTCGGTCGGTCAGGACGGCTGGCTCCGGATAGATCTGCCGCACGGCCGGACCTTAGCAGCACAGCCGGTACCCCCAGGGTGGCGGCCGGGCCCGGTCGCTACGCGCCGGCGACGGCCTGGGGCGCCGGGGCCGGATCCGTCCTGCGCAGCGCCATCATCGCGTGCCCCGCCAGCACGATCTGCCCGCCGGGCTCGTGCTCGGTCCCGCTGCCCTCGGATGCCTGGCCCGCGGCCGTGTCGAGCGTGATGGCCCAGCTCAGGCCGAACTTCGGCCCGGGCAGCGTGAACGTGACCGGTTCGTGCTGGGCGCTGAGCAGGATCAGGAACGTGTCGTCCCGCACCGGCTCGCCTCGCGGGCCGGGCTCGGTGATCGCGTCCCCGTTGACGAACACCATCATCGCGCGCGCATCGGGGGCGTTCCAGTCCCGGCCGGCCATCTCCTGGCCGGACGGGGTGAGCCAGGCGATGTCGGCCAGGCCGTCGCCGCCGTCGGGACCGCCGCGGAAGAAACGGCGGCGGCGGAAGACGGGGTGGTCGCGGCGGAAGGCGGCCAGGTCGCGCGCGAACTCCAGCAAGGCCGCCCCACTCTCGGCCAGTCCCCAGTCCACCCACGACACCTCGTTGTCCTGGCTGTAGGCGTTGTTGTTGCCCCTCTGCGTGCGGCCCAGCTCGTCGCCGGCCAGCAGCATCGGCACCCCCTGCGAGCAGAACAGCGTGGCGAGGAAGTTGCGCTGCTGCCGGGACCGCAGGTCGAGCACGGCCGCGTCCTCGCTCGGCCCCTCGGCGCCGCAGTTCCACGACCGGTTGTCATCGCTGCCGTCGACGCCGCCCTCGCCGTTCGCCTCGTTGTGCTTGTGGTCGTAGGAGACCAGATCGGCGAGGGTGAAACCGTCGTGACAGGTGACGAAGTTGATGGAGGCGACCGGCCGGCGCCTACTGGTTTCGTAGAGGTCGCTCGAGCCGGACAGCCGCGAGGCGAACTCGGGCATGGCCGAAGGCTGCCCGCGCCAGAAGTCCCGTACCGTGTCGCGGTACTTGCCGTTCCACTCGCTCCACAGCGGCGGGAACTTGCCCACCTGGTAGCCGCCCTCGCCGACATCCCAGGGCTCGGCGATGAGCTTGACCTGCGAGACCACCGGATCCTGCTGGACCAGGTCGAAGAAGGCTGACAGGCGGTCCACGTCGTGCAGTTCCCTGGCGAGAGCTGCCGCGAGGTCGAACCGGAATCCGTCCACATGCGCGTCCAGCACCCAGTAGCGCAGCGAATCCATGATCAGCTGAAGCGCGTGCGGATGGCGGACGTTGAAGCTGTTCCCGCATCCGGTGTAGTCGAGATAGAAGCGCTTGTCCTCGTCCGCGAGACGGTAGTAGGCGGCGTTGTCGATGCCACGGAACGACAGCGTCGGGCCCCGGTGATCGCCCTCCGCGGTGTGGTTGTAGACCACGTCCAGGATGACCTCGATGCCGGCATCGTGGAGTGCCTTCACCATCGCCTTGAACTCACCGATCTGCCCGCCCGGCGTGCTGGCGGCGGCGTATCCGTTGTGCGGGGCAAGGAACGCGATCGTGTTGTAGCCCCAGTAGTTGGTAAGACCGCGGTCCACCAGTTCGTGTTCGGGCACGAACTGGTGGACCGGCATCAGCTCCACCGCGGTCACCCCGAGCCGCGTCAGGTGCTCGATCACGGCCGGGTGCGCCAGCCCGGCGTAGGTGCCGCGCTGGTCGGGCGGGATGTCAGGGTGGCACAGGGTGAGGCCCCGGACGTGGGCCTCGTAGATGACCGTCCCGTGGTAAGGGGTGCGCGGCGGCCGGTCGTCGCCCCAGTCGAAGAACGGGTTGATCACTACGTTGGTGGGCATGTACGGGGCGCTGTCGGCGGTGTTGATCCGCGCGAGATCGCCGAACCGGTACCCGAACAGCGCCTCATGCCAGCGGACCTGGCCGTCCACCGCCTTCCCGTACGGGTCGAGCAGCAGCTTCGCCGGGTTACACCGGTGACCCTCGGCCGGTTCGTAAGGGCCGTGGACACGGTAGCCGTACCGCTGGCCGGGCCCGACGTCGGGCAGGTACCCGTGCCACACGAACCCGTCCACCTCGGTCAGCTCGACTCGGTTCTCGGCCCAGGGGCCGTCGCCGTCACCGTCGAACAGGCATAGCTCCACCCCGTCCGCCACCTCGGAAAACAGCGCGAAGTTGGTGCCCGCGCCGTCCCACGTCGCGCCCAGCGGGTACGGAGTTCCTGGCCAGAGGCGCATCAGGCGACCTTATCCGGGGACGCTGACACGGGCCCGCTCAAGGATCGCGGCCTCGTCGAGCCCGTCCGGCAGCATCCCGAACGGGGCACCGGGTCCGCCGGCCGCGGTGGAGCCGAGCCGCGAGCCGCAGAACGCCTCCGCGACCGCCCCGCTCCCGTGCCGCACCAGCAGCGCGGCCTGCATGGTGACGGCGATCTGCCCGGCCAGCCGCCGGGCCCGGTGCTGCGCCTCCAGGCTGGTTGCCGTCTCCAGGGCGGCGAGCAGCTGCCGCAGCTGGGCCACTGCCGCGTCCAGTCTCGGGTCGCCGCCAGCGGCCAGATCCAGCTCGGCGAGCAGGGCGTCGGCGCAGTCCGGGGTGCGGGCGAGCGCGCGCAGCACGTCAAGCGCGGTCACGTTGCCCGATCCCTCCCAGATCGAGTTCAGCGGCGCCTCCCGGTAGATCCGCGGCATGCCGGATTCCTCCACATACCCGTTCCCGCCCAGGCATTCGAGCGCCTCCGCCGCGTGGGCGGGCGCGCGCTTGCACACCCAGTACTTGGCCGCGGGCAGGACGACCCGCAGCAGCCTGCCCTCGGCGGCGTCGCCGCGGCCGGCCCGGTCGGCGGCCCCGGCCAGGCGGAGCGCGAGCACGGTCGCCGCCTGCGATTCCAGTGTGAGATCGGCCAGCACGGAGCTCATCGGCGGGTGTGCGATCAGGTCCTTCCCGAACGCCTGACGGTGGCTGGCGTGGTGTACCGCCGCGACCGTTGCCAGGCGCATGCCCGCAGCGCTGCCCAGCACGCAATCGAGCCTGGTCGCGCTCACCATCTCGATGATCGTGGCCACGCCCCGGCCGGGCTCGCCGACCTGCCAGGCCAGAGCGGCGTCGAACTCGACCTCGGCGGAGGCGTTGGACCGGTTGCCGAGCTTGTCCTTGAGCCGGGCGATGCGCAGGCCGTTACGGTCGCCACCGGGCAGCACGCGGGGGAGCAGGAAGCAGGTCAGGCCGCCTGGGGAGTAGGCGAGCGTGAGGAACAGGTCGCACATCGGGGCCGAGCAGAACCACTTGTGCCCGTTGAGGATGTGAGCGCCCGGGCCCGCCGCCGACGCGGGCTCGGCACGGGTGGTGTTCGCCCGCACGTCCGATCCACCCTGTTTCTCGGTCATGGCCATCCCGGCCAGCAGGCCGTTCTTGGTCTCGGGCGGGCGGAGACCCGGGTCGTAGCTGCGGGCCGTGAGCAGGGGCTCGAACCGCTCAGCCAGCGCCGGCGCGTGCCGCAGCGCCGGGATGGCCGCGTAGGTCATGGAGATCGGGCAGCCATGGCCGGCCTCGGCCTGCGCCCAGACGTAGAACTTGGCGGCCCGGGCCACGTGCGCGCCGGGCCGCTGGTCGGCCCATGGCGCCGCGTGCAGGCCTTGGCCCACGGCAGTGCTCATCAGCGCGTGCCAGGCAGGATGGAATTCCACTTCATCGATCCGGTTGCCCCAGCGGTCGTGGCTGCGCAGCACCGGCGGATACTCGTTGGCGAGCCTGGCCTGCTCGCCGGTGGCGCCGGAACCGGCCAGGCGGCCGAGCGTGTGCAGGTCGTCGGTGGCCCAGCGGGCCCCTTCCCGGCCAACCGCCTCCAGCAGGGTGGCATCGTCCGCGACGTCGTGGCCGACCAGCGGCGGCACCTGGTCGCGGACGTCGTCCGTGCTCAGGTGTGCAGGCCGCACTCGGTCTTGCCCGTGCCCGCCCAGCGGCCACTGCGCGGGTCGGCGCCGGGCGCGACCCGCATGGTGCAGGTCGCGCAGCCGATCGACGGGTAGCCCTCATCGACCAGCGGGTTCACCAGCACACCGTGCTCTTCGATGTAGGTGTCCACCTGCTCCTGGGTCCACGCCGCGATCGGGTTGACCTTGACCATGGCGCGCCGCGCATCCCAGTCGACCACGCGGGTGTCGCTGCGTGCGGCCGTCTCCTCCCGCCGCACGCCGGTGATCCAGGCATCATACGGCTCGAGCGCCCGCTCCAGTGGCACCACCTTGCGCAGGTAGCAGCACAGGTCCGGATTCCGCCCGTACAGCCGGGGCCCGAGTTCGGCGTCCTGTTCCGCGACTGTGCGCGAGGGAGTGACGCTGATGAGGTTCACCGGGTAGATCGCCTGTACGGCGTCCCTGGTGCCGATCGTCTCGGGGAAGTGATAGCCGGTGTCCAGGAAGACGACATCGAGGCCGGGCTTGACGGAGGCGGCGAGGTGGATGATGACGGCGTCGGTCATCGAGGAGGTAATGCACACCCGGTCACCGAAGGTCTCCGTCGCCCACGCGATGACGTCCTGGGCCGGGGCTCCGGCTAGTTCCCGCGCCGCCGCGGCGGCGAGTTCGGCCATCTGGCTGGGTGCTTCCATGCCGTCAGGCGTGGCCCGGTCAGGCGTGGTCTGGTCAGGGGAGGTCGGCCAGGTCGCGCTTGATCTCACAGGAAGGCTCCCATCTCGCAATCGTGCCAGAACACTCCCGCGTCCCCGCGGGGGCTCGCCGTAGCGTTACCTCCGAGTCGTCCATGGTCCTCACGGTGATAGAGGGCAATAGCACAGGGAACCACAACAGATCCGGGAAATGTTCCCGGTCTCACAAACTTCATGCCGACAGCGGAGTCTCAGCCTTGCCGGAGCCAGGTCAGGCGCGGTTCCGGCGCCGCCGGGGGCGGCAGGTGCTGGCAGTCACACCATGTGCCGCCCGGGCATCCCCGGTGGTGCTGGGCGCGGCATGCCGGGCAGACCATGATGCCATCTCCGCTGCGTTGCTTGCTGACGGGGTGCCGATCACCGGGTGCTAGCCGGTGTGCACCCTTGCCGGTTGTGCCCCTGGCCGCCAGGCATCCCGGCAGTGCGGCTCCGGCGGATCAGGCAGCGTTGGCCCGGCGCATCCGGCGGCGGCGCTCCGAAGAGCGCTCGTCCTCGTTGAGCCCACCCCAGGTGCCGTACTTCTCGGGCCGGGAGACCGCGTAGGTGAGGCATTCCGCGCGGACGGGGCACGCGGCACAGACGGCCTTGGCCTTGCGCTCGCGGATCTCGCGCTCGGGCTGGCGTTCGCCGTCAGGGCCGAAGAAGAGGACGACTTCTTTGCCGCGGCACGCGGCAGCATCCTGCCAGCCCCAGTTCGGCCGGGGAGGCAGTGTCACCTGCCGGCGTACCTCAGACATGAATCGATCTCCTCAACTGTGCTGTGTGGTCGTGACCCGGCGTCCAGCCGGGCACGTGGCCTCGCTCCCTGCGGCTTCTGCCCCGTCTCCACATCCAACGCACTACCCGGCCGCCGTGTTCCCGGGCGGCGTCCGCCATGGGAACGGCCGTCAGTACCAAATGAGAGCGGAGGGGCAAATCAGTTGCCGGACAGGCTGCGGGCTAGTGCTGGGGGGCGCAATGCACGCCAGCCGTCCTGGCGAAGCCAGCCGGTTCGGCGAACCGACGTTCAATGATGCCATCCCAGCGGGCGCTTTCGCAGCCGAGCGGCAGAATTCATGGTGGCGAATGTGCCCTTCCCGCAGGACAGGTGCTTTTCATGATCACTAACTGGACAAAGCCGAGGGTCCGGGTTCACCATGGGCTGCATGTCTGCGTCGGACGCGGCACCTTTGCCCCGGCTGGGTGAGGTCTTTTTCGACGTCAGGGGCGAGTCTCGCAGCATGCGGCTGAGCTGGTACGCCGATACCGGGGTGGCGGTGTTCAGCATCTGGCAGGGCGGCACCTGCACCGGCACATTCCGGCTGCCGATCGCCGATCTGCCGCGGATGGTTGATTCCCTGCAGCGCGGCCCGCACGCGCGGGACGATCTGATCACGGGGGAGCAGCCAGCATCGCGCGCGCCGCGCCTGCCGGGACCACCCGGGCTGCCGGACGGCGACATCCGGACGGGCCAGACCACCGGCGCCATCTACCTCCCGCCGGTGGAATCGGACCTGACGGGCTATCAGGCGGAGCCGCCGCTGCCCGACTATCCCGGCGAGTACGCGGCCGGGCCGCGCGCACCGGACTTCCCCGGCGGGTACCCGCCCGGGCCGCCCGCGCCGGATCTCACGGCCGAGCCGCCGGGCGCACCGGAAGCGCCAGGCCAGCGCCGCCTCAGGCGCCGCGGCCGGGAGCCGCACGAGCATGCTTCCGGATACCCGGGCGAGTCGTTGGCGCCGGATCTGCCAGGGGATCCGTCGCACGCGTATTCCGGCGGGCCAGCCGGGCACGGGTCCGGCGAGTACCAGGCCCCGCCCCCCCAGGTCTACCGCGGCGAGGCTCCCCACGATTACCTGGGCGGGTCCGACGCGGCCGGATATCGCGCCGAGCCAGCCGCCGGGTATGCGGCTGAGGAGACGCTGTCGGCGGGCTACCGCGGCGACTACCAGGAGGGCTCGCTGAGCGCCGGACCGGGCGGGCTTCGTGATGATCCACTGGCAGTCGACCCGGCCAGGGGATACCGGCGTGAAAGCCGCGGCCGCCCGGCGCGCCGTGGGTACCACAGCGAAGAGGCCGCAGGCCCGGCCGGCGGCGACTACGCCGACGGACCGCCGCCCGGCGGCTATCCGGGCGAACAGGACTATCAGGACTATCAGGACTATAACGACGAACTGCCCGCTGCCGAGTACGGCTCACCCGTGCGGCCCTACCTGACCGACGCGCGCGACACCGATGAGCCCTTCGCCGACGACCCGCCGCAGCGGCGCGAACCGCGCGGCAGGCGCCGGGCCGAGCCCGCGCCCGATTCCTTTCCCTATGGCCCGCCCCCCGCCGGTGACGAGCCACGGCAGCGGGGACCCTATCCCGGGCAGCATTGACCTTTGGGTCGGCCGGTGCCTGGGCACCCCGGGCGGGGAAGATGACCGATAGCCACCGGCAGCGCCCGGGGCCAGGGTGCCATAAAAGGCGCCCTGGAGCCTTCGGCCCGGTGGGCTGGGCCGGCCATCACCCTTCCGTTCACATCATTTGACCTGGGTGTCGTTGCGCTGAATGGTCGCCGTGAGGATATATTGGCTACCGGGGAAGGGGGGCGTGAAGTGGCACAGAAGGTTTCGGTCACATATGTATGTGACTACGACCAGAAAGAGATTCCGCAGGGCGAGCACCGGCTGCGCAGGTTCAGCCTCGACGGCCGCGACTACGAGATCGACCTGTGCGCCCGGCACACCGCCAGGCTCGACCAGACGATCGGCCGGTATGTCGAGAACGCGCGCAGGGGGTCGGCGCGCCCGCAGCCCGTTAAGCGCAGAACGGCTGCGCACCGCCAGCACAGCGCGAACGTCCGCGCCTGGGCTAAGACGGCAGGCATCGAGGTCGGCGACCGCGGCCGGATACCAGCCGATGTGGTCGCGCGGTACGAGGCCGCCCACCGCTGACCGCGGCGGGCAAATCCACCGTGGGCAGGGCGGGCTTGTGAGCTGTACTCACCCGGCAGGTGGCGACCCCCCAGGCGCGTTCCCCGCGTCGGCCTGAGCCGACGCCTGCCCAGCCTGCCCGGTCTGCCCAGCCTGCCCGGCCGGCACGGTTTGATCGGATTGCCCGGCCGGCCCTACGGCCGACGCGAGAACCTGGGCGTTCGGCAGGCGGATCGGGCCATCGGCGGTCTCGACCCGCACGTAGCTGATACCGATCTCGGTGACGATCCCCTCGACCTGCCCGCTGAACGCGCCCGACCGGAAACTGACCTCGTCACCGACCCCGAACGGGTGGGAGAGCAGCAGGACAAGACCGGAGAACACGTTGCCGAGCGACTGCTGGGCGGCGATGCCGAGGATGATCGTGGTGACCGCGCCGCCGACCAGGAGCTGGTCGAGGGGGACGTTGAGCAGGCCCAGGGTGATGAAGAGCGCGGCGATGCTCCCGGCCAGGACGATGGTATAGCGCACGACGGCCGCGTGCGCCCTTCCGGTCACGGGCTGCATGACGTCGCGCGACTTGCCGGCGAAGCCGACCACGGCAATGACCGCCAGCAGGCAGAACACGAGCGCCGCGGCGACGGAGACCACCTTGCCCACCACGTGCTCGTTGAAGATCTGGCTGGCGGTCATGGAGAGGACGGCCGCGCCCACCGCGAGCACCAGGGCGATGATGGAGCGCCACGGCCGGGTGCGGGCCTTCACCTTGCCCACTTGCCGCGCGAGGTCAAGCTGGCGCTTTTCTTGCAGGTCCACCGGCGCATCCTCTCTGGCGCCTGTCATTCTGCCGCTCCAACGCTACCGAGGCACGGATAAGTGATCCCGGGGACCGAGGTCCCCGGGATCACGTGGCGGAGGGATCAGGCGGCCTGCCTGGCCTCCTGCCTGGCCCCGAACGGCTTGCCCACGGGGACCACCGGCGTGCCGCGCATGCCGTTGATCACCCCGGCCGCGGACGTGTACCAGGCGACCAGCGCGGTCAGCACGCCCACATAGCCGCCGATCTTGATGATGGTGGTATTGGCCGCGAAGAACCCGATGAACAGGATGACCTCGGTGGCCTCCAGGGTCAGGAACACGCCGAACACGGCGGCGTTGACCTGGGTGCTCCACAGCAGCATGTAGGTGTTGAAGATGGCGAAGGCGAGCAGGATCCAGCCGAGATCCTTGTTGGCCGCCGCGGCGTGCGCCGCCGCCGCGAGCGGGCCCGACCCGGCCGGCGGCGGCGCCACCAGCAGGGCCCACAGGCCGAGGCCGATCCAGAAGCCGCCGTACGTGCCGAACGCGGTCGCGCCGAACACGTTGCGGTTGCGGAACTCCCACATGGCGGCCGCGAACTGGGCCAAGCCGCCGTAGGCGAAGGCAAAGCCCAGCCAGGCGTCGCCGGTAGCCGTGGTCATCCAGTGCGCGTTCGCCGCGGACAGCAGGAACGTGGTGAGGGCGAAGGCGGCGAGGCCGAGTGGGGCCGGGTCCGCAGCCGGTGCCATCATGATCGATCGGTCGTCGTTAACGGTCAACTGATTCCTCCCTTGTGAGGAGAGCGCCGCATGACGGCACCCGGCGGCGCGTCCGGCACATGGATTGAACGAAGGCCACGATGGCCGCGGCCTCACGAAATGGCTCGCCTGTTGCTGAGGCGGGCCAGACAGCCCTAAGGACGATACGGCCCCTAAGAGGGCCGCTTGCTTCCGCAGCGGGCCAAGGAGACCTTCTTCCGTCTTCACAGATGGCTCACGAGAACCAAGCGGAAGATCTGCACTGAGGGTAACCCCGGACATCCTGGTTGGGGAGACCCAGGTTTCCAACATGCCAGACGGGCGCCCGGCAGGGCCGGGCAGGGGGCGTTCAGGCCTGCACATGCTGGCTGCGCGCCAGCAACAGCTTCCGCGCGCCGACCGGGCCGGAAACAACCAGCCGTCCCGAGCCCGGTAGCTCCCGGCGGCCACGGGGTATCCTCCGGTTGTATCAGCAAGGACGCCTCGGGGAGGTCCGGCGATGTCCACTGACGACGCCATCCGTGCCTCGGACGCCGACCGCGAGCACGCGGTCGGGATGCTCCGCGATGGCTATGCCACGGGGCGGCTGACTCTGGCTGAGTTCGACGATCGCACGACCGCCGCCCTTACCAGCCGCACGTGGGGCGAACTGAGGGGACTGACAAGGGATCTGCCAGCGCCGGGGCAGCGCGTGCTCCCGCCGCCGACCCCCCGCGAGGCGCTGGGGCGCAGTGAACGGCTGCCCGCCGCCGCGCTGGCCGATCGTGGTCCCGGGCTGACGCCGATCCTGCTGATCGCCGTGTACTGGCTCACGCTCACCTTCACCGCCCACGCCGCAGGGCTGCTGATCCCGGTCGTCTTCCTTCTCCTCATGGTGGTGCAGACCGCGGGCCGGGTGCGGTGCGGCCTGGACAGCGCGGCGCATCGCCCACCGGGCCAGTCGCGGCCCTCCCAGCTGCCGGAGGAGGGCCCTAGCCGGCCCGGCTGAACTCCGGGGGCAGGCGGCTGGCCGAGTCCCGGTCGAGCAGGAACAGTGTCCGCAGGCGCCCCCGCGCCCCAGCTGCCGGGACCTGGACCGGGCCGACGTCCGAGAGGGCGAGCCGGACCGCGCCGGCCTTCTCCGCGCCCGCGGCGAGCAGCCACACCTCTCGCGCGCACTGGATGGCCGGCAAGGTGAGCGTCAGCCGGGTGGGAGGCGGCTTCGGCGCACCCCGCACCGCGACCACCGGCCGCTCGTCGTAGAGGGCGGGCAGCCCGGGGAACAGCGAGGCGACGTGACCCTCGGGGCCGATGCCGAGCAGCAGGACATCGAACGAGGGCACCGGCCCATGGTCTTCCGGCCGGGTGGCCTCCGCCAGCCAGGTCGCGTACCGTGCGGCCGCCGCCTCCGGGTCGTCGCCGTCCGGCCCGTCGCTGCCCGGCATGGCGCGCACCCGTGCCGGGTCCATGTCGAGGTGGCACAGCAGTGCCTCCCGTGCGCCGGTCTCGTTGCGCTCGGGGTGCCCGGCGGGCAGGAATCGCTCGTCCCCCCACCAGATGTCCAGCCGCCGCCAGTCCACCGCATCCCGGGCGGGTGCGGCCGCCAGCTCGGCCAGAACGGCGGTGCCGATCCCGCCGCCGGTGAGCACCAGCGACGCGCTGCCGGCCGCCGCCTGGACGTCGACCAGCCGGGTCACCAGCATGGCCGCGGCCGCCTTCGCGAGCAGGCCGGCCTCGTGGTGGACCAGCACCTCTGGTGTGCTCACGCCGACCCGAGCTTGCTCAGGGTCTCGCCGTACACCACGTCCGGGTCCAGCCGGCGCAGTTCCTCCGCGAGCAGCTCCGGCGTATCCCGCCGGTGCAGGGCCACCCGCCGGTCGGGCTGACCGGGACGGCTCAGCTGCGCCACCCGGCCGTCGGGCCGGGTAACCGAGATCGCCCCGTCGGTGGTGGCGAAGCTGACCTCGGTGATGCCGGGGCCGGCCGAGACCTCGCACGTGACCGGGATCTGCAGCCGGGACGCCAGCCAGACGCCGATCAAGTCGGCGCTCGGGTTGCCCTTCTCGGCACGGACCGTGCCACTGTCGATCGTGCCGTAAGGCTGGTCGAGGATGGCGGCGAGCAGCGACCGCCAGGGAGTCGCCCTCGTCCAGCTCAGGTCGGTGTCGCCGGGCTGGTATCCGATCGCGAGCGAGGTCAGGATCTGCCGGGGCTCGTCCACGGCGGCCGCGTCGGTGATCCGGCGCTGGGACAGGACGCCGATCGGATCGTCGGCCGGGGTGGCCGGCGGGTCACCCGGCCACCAGGTGACGACCGGCGTGTCCGGCAGCAGCAGCGGTTCCACGACCGAGTCCGCGTGCAGGCCGACCGGGCCGTACATGCGGAGCAGCAGGGTCTCGCCGGGGCTGGTCTCGCCGACCCGGATCTCGGCGTCCAGCCGCGGCTCGGCCCCCGGCCGCCGGGTGATCACCACCAGCACCCGGCACGGGTGCTCGCGGGCGGCCTCGTTCGCCGCCCGGACCGCGTCGTACTGCGCCCCCTCGTCGGTCACGATGACCAGGGTGAGGACCATCCCGCTGGCGGGATCGCCAAGCCGCCGGCGTGCCTGCTGGAGCGCGCTGGCGATGGCGCTCGTGGTGGTCTCGGTCAGGTCAATGGTCACCGTCTGCGTCCTTCCACCGCCGCCGGGAGGCAGGCCCGGTCACAGCCGCCGCCATGCCCGGCCGTCCCTGGCCATCAGCGCGTCCGCCGTGGCCGGCCCGGCCGACCCGGCCGGGTACTGGTCGGGCTTGGTGTGCTCCGCCCAGAACTGCTCGATCGGGTCAAGCACCTGCCAGGACAGCTCCACCTCCAGATGCCGCGGGAACAGCGGCGGATCGCCGATGAGGACGTCGAGCAGCAGCCGCTCGTACGCCTCGGGACTGCTCACGGTGAACGACTCGCCGTAGGCGAAGTCCATGTTCACGTCCCTGACCTCCATCGACGAGCCGGGAACCTTGGAGCCGAAGCGGACCGTGACCCCCTCGTCGGGCTGCACCCTGATCACTATCGCGTTCTCGCCCAGCTCCTGGGTGTCGGTGGCGCTGAAGGGCAGGTGCGGTGCCCGCTGGAAGATCAGCGCGATCTCCGTCATCCGGCGCGGCAGCCGCTTGCCGGTCCGCAGGTAGAACGGGACACCGGCCCATCGCCGGGTGTCCACCCCGAGCCGGAGCGCCGCGTACGTTTCGGTCCGCGAGTCCGGCGGGATGCCGTCTTCCTCCAGGTAACCGGGAACCTCCACGCCCCCCTGCCAGCCCGCGGCGTACTGGCCGATGGCCGTGCCGGCCGCCAGGTCTCCGGGCAGGCGGACGGCCGACAGCACCTTTTCCTTCTCGGCCCGGAGCGAGTCGGCGTCGAAGGACACCGGCTCCTCCATCGTGGTGAGCGCGAGGAGCTGCATCAGGTGGTTCTGGATGACGTCACGGGCGGCCCCGATGCCGTCGTAGTAGCCGGCCCGCCCGCCGATACCACCGTCCTCCGCCATCGTGATCTGCACGTGGTCCACGTAGCCGCGGTTCCAGATCGGCTCGTACAGCGTGTTGGCGAACCGCAGTGCCAGGATGTTCTGGACCGTTTCCTTGCCGAGGTAGTGGTCGATGCGGAACACCGAGTCGTGGCCGAACACCGAGTTCAGCACCTGGTTCAGCTCCTGCGCGCTGGCCAGGTCGTGGCCGAACGGCTTCTCCACCACCACCCGCCGCCAGGGC
>Ga0111538_10008466_pt1 | contig 13808 bp, 19 predicted proteins | sample SoiMethybrSBSTD1_FD_79669 | JGI IMG/M metagenome (GOLD analysis project Ga0111538, IMG submission 79669) | Bulk soil microbial communities from a Populus tree surrounding site in Tennessee, USA - Soil MetaG P. TD hybrid SBSTD1 (version 2)... | ecosystem: Environmental > Terrestrial > Soil >...
GCGCTCGACTACAGATTTTCTCTCTCGAGGAGGTCCGCTTGCTCCTGCGGCTCGCCCAACGACGCAGCCCTTGTGCGGAGGTGAAGAGCATCACCGAGCGACAGCAGAAGGTTAAAGAACTGAAACGTCTTCAGCTCGCGCTGAGCGCCATGGTCACGCAATGTCGAGGCGACGAGACCTCGGATTGTCCAATCCTTGGTGCCTTGGCACATTGCGCGCGCTCAGGTTCGTGGGATTGCATTCACACTGCTGCGGAAGCCATGTCGCGAAACCAGTGGAGCTGACGCGCGACAGGCGTTTCACGAAGTTCACTTCCCCTGATTATTTTTCCACGCTTGTATCGCTTCAATGCGATTGTGGACTCGTAGTTTCCTGAAAATGCGTTGCGCGTACAGCTTTACTGTTCCGAGACTTAGACCAACTACCTCAGCGACCTCCTTATTGGATAATCCTTCGGAGATATGTTCTAGAATTTGCCGTTCGCGATAGTCGAGTGGCACGTGTTGTCTTGTCGACCGAACGATCTCACAGGCAAGTTCGGGGCTGGCGATGACGTGACCCCTGTGAACTGTCTTTACCGCTGTTACGAGGTCGGCACCATTGACGTTTTTCAGTATGTAGCCACTCGCGCCAACCGCAAGCCCTCTTAGAGGATCGTCAAGGGCCGTTAATACCAAAGTATTGCAGTCGGATCGGCGTAGCAGGTCAGCAAGGACCGGTTGTATACCGGGGGTAGCATTGTCGATTATTAATACGTCGAGTTGGCCTTTCTGGATCACACCGCGGATAGATGCTCTGTTAGCCCCTTTAGCGATAAGTTCTAGCTCAGGGCACCTGTAAATTGTCTGCACAATGCCTTCGACAAGCAAGGGATAGGGGCCGACCACAGCAACTCGAATCGGACGAGCCATCGGGTTATCCCGCGAGCGGTCAAAAGCCTCCCCCGAGGCATTTCTCACGCACACCGAAAAAACGTCCTCACGTGTTAATCTCTTGGGTTCGACTAATGTTTCAGAAAAACAGAAAATTGATTTAATTGTACGACCGCTTAAATAGGTTCTGCACGTCCTTCCCACGCCACATTACTGGCCGCCCGCGAAAGCTGCCGGGCTATCCTGACTATGCGGAATGGGGTCAGATCCGCCCGTGGTGACCGAGTCTGACCTAATCCCGACCAAGGATGAGATGAAAAAAGCCCTATCTAAAGGTAGCAATGACCGTCCGCCGGAAGGACGTCCCCAAGGTACGAGAGTTAGCTTGGATTGTGGTTGCGTGAAAGCGGGGTTCTCCCTTGTCAGTTTCAGCAATAGTGCGCTTAGCGATCTTTCTTTGTTCATCTCATCATCATTTGGCGCACAGCTTCGCGACGTAGCATCAATCGGGCCAACGCGCTGGCCGATTTGGCCACCAGCAACGCGGTGTTGGACTACGAGCTCGTCCTTTTAGGCGCCGACGGTCGCGCCGACTTCTATCGATTGTTGCGCGAAATGCGTTTGGGTACGCCGACGAGAGCGGCATGGTGCTTATGGTGTTCGATCTGCTGTGGGAACGGGACGTCGACCTGCGTGGCTTGCCGCTCTCGGAGCGGCTGCGCGATCTGGCCCGGCTCTGCCGCAAGACCCGTGTGCGTTGCCTGCGCCTTGTCGAATCCTTCCCGGATGGCGCCGCGCTGCTCGAGCACTGCAATCTGCTCGGCCTTGAAGGCATCGTGAGCAAGCGGGTCGATAAGCCCTATTCCTCGGGCATGTCCAAGCATTGGCTGAAACTCAAGTGTGATGGTTGGCGGCGCCAGAACCAGAACCGCTACAAGATCTTTGAGAAGCGCCCAAGTCCGCGGACACCAAGCGAGCGCGCGCTGTGGAAAAAACGGGAAGAACTTCTTCGTGTGCAGGAAATGTTGAACGTCGGGGACTTGCGCGCCGGCATGAAGCGATAAGAGGATTATGCATTCAAATCGGCCGGTTCCAAGCTAAAACCAGAACCTAGCCTCGTCCAACTCGGCGATCTCCTGCAGCAGCACCCGCTCCTGCGCTTCCAGGGCCGCCTTGAAGGTCAGCGAAGAATTGGCACGCCTGCTGCTCGAGGATCCAGAAGCTGCGCGCTGCGACATGGGCGTTCGCCTATTCGAAGAGCTGGCCGAGCTGCGTGACCTAAACGAGAAGTGCGAGCTTGAGAAGGCCAAGCATGCGCTCGAGGTCGAGCTTCAGCAAAAGGACCTGCTGCTCAAGGAGATCAATCACCGCGTCAAGAACAGTTTGCAAATCGCCTCAAGCATTCTCCAGCTGCAGGTACCGGACACGCAGGCTACCGAGGCCGCCGACGCCCTAAAGAATGCAGCCGCGCGTGTCCTCGCCATCGCAGCCGTCCACGAGCGCCTCTATACAGGAGACGACATAACCGTTGTGCGGCTGGATACGTTTCTCGCCGATCTGTGCCAGGACATCGGCAGGGCCTATGGGTGTCCGGAGGGCATCAAGAGCGATGTCGAGCGCGTCGATGTGCCGACCGACATGGTATCCCCCTCGCGTTGATCGTCAATGAACTGATCACCAACGCTGTAAAGCATGTCGGTCCACCGTGCCGGGTTATCTTGCGTGCTGAGGGTGGAGACGCGCTGAAACTCACAATAAGTGACAATGGGAAGGGTCCCAACGAGCGGCAGGCCCGGCCGGGACTCGGTTCGCGCATCATTGACGCTTTTTCCACGCAGCTGGGGGCCTGCGTGGAACCAAAGGGGACCGACTCGGGGTTTAGGGTTGAGCTGACTGTGCCCCTTCCTATCCCCCGATGACAGATGCGGGTCCTGATCGTCGAAGACGACATCATCATTGCCATGCATCTCGCAATGCTTGTGGCCGAGTTCGGTCATGAGGTGGTTGGCAGCGTCCGATCGGCGTCTGAAGCTATCGCGCAGGCGATGGCACTCAGTCCCGATGTCGCGCTGATGGACATTCGGCTGGCTCAGAGTAGCGGCATCGATGCCGCGGGGGAGCTTCACATGCGTAATCCGAGCCAATCCGGCCACTGATTCCGACGCAATCCGGCCACCCATTCCGACGGAAGTCGGCCACCTGTTCCGATCGAATCCGGCCACCCCCTAGCGGCTTGGCCCAACGCTCTCGCTGGCGGCGAACGAATCGCGCACGCGACCTCCCTTTGCGCTGATGCAATGGGAGGTCCGATGCCCACCGAGAGAGCGCCGATGCGGAAGGTTCGCGAAGTCCTGAGGTTGAAGCACGCGCTGGGTCTGAGCGAGCGCCAAATCTCGGTGTCCATAGGCGTGAGCCGATCAACGGTAGCCGAGTATCTACGGCGGGCGGGAGTGGTTGGCATCACCTGGCCGGTGCCCGAGGAGATGCACGACGCCGAGCTGGAGCGGCGGCTGTTCACACCGCCGTCCTTCGAGCCGAAGCCGACACGGGGCTTGCCGGATTGGCATCACGTCCACAAGGAGCTGAAGCGACATGGTGTGACGCTGCTCCTGATATGGGAGGAGTACCGGGCTCAGTACGTCGACGGCTACGGCTATAGCCGGTTTTGCGATCTCTATCGGGATTGGCTCAAAACGGTGTCGCCGACCATGCGGCAGACGCATGTTGCCGGGGAGAAGCTATTTGTCGACTGGGCGGGCGACACAGTGCCGGTGTTTGACGCTGCCATGGGCATGCAGCGTCGTGCCCACATCTTCGTCGCCGTCCTAGGTGCGTCCAATTACACGTACGTGGAAGCGCGCTGGAGTGAGGCGCTCCCTGACTGGATCGGCGCCCACGTCAATGCTTTGGCCGCCATTGACGGTGTGCCTGGCGCCGTGATCTGCGACAACCTCAAGGCCGGCGTCACAGCCACCTGCCGCTATGAGCCCGGCATCAATCGTACTTACCAGGATCTCGCCTCACATTACGGCACGGTGATCCTGCCCACGCGACCAAGAAAGCCGCGCGACAAGGCCAAGGTTGAAGTCGCGGTCCTGATTGTCGAACGCTATGTCCTGGCGCGGCTGCGCAAGATGCGCTTTTTCTCGTTGGCCGAGCTCAACATGGCAATCCAGCAGATCCTGCCCGATCTTAATGCTCGCATCATGCGCAAGGTCGGCGTTAGCAGAAGCGAGCTGTTGGAGACGATTGAGCGGCCCAAATTGAAGGCGCTGCCAAGCGAACCCTATCAGTATGCCGAATGGAAGAAGTGCCGGGTCGCGCCCGATTATCACGTCGAGGTCGACCATCACTACTACTCAGTACCTTCGCGCCTGATCCGCGAGCAGGTCGAGGCCCGCATCACCGACACAACGATCGAGATCCTCCACAAGGGCAGCCGGGTTGCCAGCCATGCCCGCAGCTATCTGCATAGCCGACACACAACGGTTCGTGAGCACATGCCAAGTGCGCACCGGCGCCATGCGGAATGGACGCCGTCCCGGATGATGCGGGAGGCTAGGAAGATCGGCCCCGCAACCATCGCCCTCGTCGAGGCGATTATGAAGGCCAAGCCACATCCCGAGCAGGGCTTCCGCGCCTGTCTCGGCATCCTGCGGCTGGCACGAAGCTACGGCTCGGCGCGTCTGGAGGCTGCCTGTCGGCGCGGCAACGATATCGGCGCCACTACCTACGGTTCAATTGCCTCGATCCTGAAGCACGGGCTGGACAAGGCCTACGCACGAGAACCGACGCCGGAGACCTCGCCGGTCCGGCACGGCAACATCCGCGGCACCGACTACTACCACTGAAGGCTCTGTCGCGGATGCCAGTAATCGGCGGTGGCAACAAGGGAGAGGAAAGCAAATGCTCAAGCATCCAACCGAGGAGCGACTATTGACACTCGGGCTCACCGGCATGGCCAAAGCGCTCGAGGAGCAAAGGCGACAGCCTGATATTGCTGCGCTTAGCTTCGAGGAACGCTTTGCACTGCTCGTGGATCGCGAAGCAACTGAGCGCGACAACAAGCGGCTCATAACGCGGTTGCGGTTTGCGAGCCTGAGGCAGAATGCCGTCGTCGAAGACGTCGACACCAAGACGCATCGCGGCCTCGACCGAGCCCTGTTCCAGAAGCTTGTCGCCGGTGACTGGATCGCCCGACAGCAGAATTTGTTGATCATTGGCCCAACTGGGGTGGGCAAGAGTTGGATCGCATGTGCCCTCGGCCACAAGGCCTGCAGGGATAATCGCTCCGTCCTCTACCACCGGGTACCAAGGCTATTCGAGGCGCTCGCATTGGCCCGAGGCGACGGCCGGCACGCCCGGCTGCTCAAAAGTCTGGCCCGCGTCGAGCTTTTGATCCTCGATGACTGGGGTCTTTCGCCCATGACCGCTGATCAGCGTCGAGACCTGCTGGAAATTCTCGAAGATCGGCATGGGCGTGGCTCGACCATCGTCACCAGCCAGATCCCCGTCGAGCACTGGCACGAGCTCATCGGCGATCCGACCATTGCCGACGCCATCCTTGATCGCCTGGTGCATAACTCACATCGGCTGATTCTCAAGGGCGAGAGCCTGCGTAAGGCCGCCGCCAAGCGTCAGAAGCTTGACGCCGAGCCGACCACATGAACTGATGCTAATGCTGACACGAGAGCAAGGGCCCGCAGGTGGCCGGGATCATCGGAATCCCTGGCCGGCTTCGATTGGAATGGGTGGCCGCCTTCGCTCGGAATCGATGGCCGACTTCGTCGGAATACGCATGCGCATGCGGCGGATTCCGCCTGAGTTGGTAGACCATCCCCGTCTTCGTTGTCCCGAGCGAGATCCAGTCGCGTTTACGCTGCTGCAGCCCAACGAAGAACCGCTTCTCGCGGTCCAGCGCATTCTCGCGCAGCTCGTCCCGTTTCTTTTCTGGCACGCTTCTTTTCCGCGAGCCGCCGGCTCACATGGTGCGCAACCGCGTAAGCCTTGGCTACGCTAGCATACTGACGCACTATTTGCGTGCGTATTGGAAGGGTGGCATGGCGCGTAGTTGGTCCTTCGTTGCGTTAGGCAGCATTATGCGATGTTTGTTGAACTGAAACTGGCCAGCAGCCATCGCAACGTCGTGCGAACCCAGGCCAAGAAAGCCACCTGTGCTCACAATGCCGTAAGAGGCAAGCCGGTCTTTTGTAAGAATAATGTCCTCGATCTTGCCGATCTTTTCGCCCTTGTCGTTGTAGGCGGACTGCCCGAGCAACTGCTCCCGCACGCTCCAGCCGTTTATGACGTTATTCAGCTCCGTTACAGACACACCGAGTGTCGTTGTTCCCGCCGTTTGCGCTTGAACCGCCATCGCAGCGACGTTAAGAGAAGTGCCACCAATCCGGCGTAGAGCACACGACCTCCTGCCAGTTTGTTGTGGGATCTGCGTTATCGCGCAGCAAACGGAGGCTAGTCGTCTTGCGACGGAGCCCAAATCAGGGGAAACCCCGAAAACAAACAAATGACGACCGGCGTGTCGGTCTTTCCAATCACCATAACTGTTTAGGGGCTCGCGCCTGCGAACGCGGGTCCGGTCTGAGGGCTTGGCTCTGAGGGCGTGCGTACCCGCATACCTAGAAACGCACGCTCTCAAGCGAGAAAACCCGCAACGTTGCGCCCAAGTGCACGCCGTCTAACGCGCCTGACAAGCATCCTCGATGGGCGCTGCTTGTCCCAGCCATCCGGGCTTCGCGGACAAAAGTGTGCCGCAAGCTGTCGCAGAGACATGCGCAGCGGGATCACTTCGCAGCATCGCATCAGAACTGGGCGCGGGTCACAGTGCCCAATTACGGGGTGTCGTCCGCAAAGGCCTTCTGCGCCCAACAGGGATAGCCTGGATCGCCTCTGTCGTAGCCTGGGTCGCAATAACCGCCACTGCCATCAATAAACAATGTGCCGTCTATTCCTGTTGCGGGAAGGCTGCCTTTGAGCGTCCGCACATCGTAAGCCAGGTTGTTGCCGTTAAGGCGTGGGTTGCTGAGCACGACGACAGCGCCGGTTGGAGGCGCTTTCTGATCCAAGACCGACAGCACGGCGTTGGGCGGATCGCTCTTGAAGCTATTGCTGCCCTCGGCCCATTTCTTCAAGAAGAGATCGTTGCGCACGTGGCCCACAATCCGCTGTGGACGATCCGAGAAGAAGACCGTCACCGGCGAGACGTCTTGCAGGGTCAGGACACCATCCTTGTAGGCGATGTCCTTTGCTGTTTGCACGAACAGGAACTCTGGCGCCTTTCCCGGTGTCTTCGCCTGCGCGGTCGCCCGGGGTTGGGGCGGCGCACTAAGGAATGCGGCAGCCAGAAGAGCCACCGCTATCTTCACGGTATTGCTGGTCATGGGAGCCTCCTAGTGAGTGTGGGGCTTGCGCCCGAAGATAACGGAAGGGGTCACCAGGGGCGCAATGATGGATCCTAGAACGCTGACGATCTCATGCCATCGGGCCATACCCCCAATAAGCCACTCCTAAACACCCTCCGTGCTCCGGGTTAATTGGCTTGCTCTGCGTTGGTGGGGGTCCTTCACGAGTGACATGCGTGAAGCGGTTCCCACGACCAAATTCCTCCTTGAGCAGCCGCGCCCAGCGTCAGCTGATTTCGAGGGGAGTGCGCCGGGAACGTCTCACTTTGGAATCAGTAGTCAAACCGATCGGCCTGGTTGCACCTCGGCTGCAAGCCCTAGGCCTCAGCACATCGCCGGCAAGAGAGACCTATCATGGTGGTCAGGAAGATTTGGATCAGTCTGCTCGGCCGGAGGGTGCGATGTTCGTCGACTACGTCGCCACGCAGAGCTGCGCCTCCGGACGCAACGCCTTCTTCACCGGCATGTTCCCTTGCGCACCGGCATGATACCGCCGCGACTCCCGGGCAGCCCGTCCTACCTGCGGCTCGGCACCCCGGCGCTCGCCAAGTTCCTGATCGATCTGGGCTACACCACCGGCGAGTTCGGCAAGAACCACCTGGGCGACCACACCGCGGCGCTGCCGACGGCGCATGGCTTTCAGGAGTATTGGGGCTACCTCTATCACCTCGATGCCATGCAGCAGGTGAGCTTCCCCGACATCAACCAAAACCGGAATGTCCAAGGCGTTGCGCCGCCCTGCAAAAACACGCCAATCCCCGGCGTCGCGGAAGTGTCGGGGGCCGTCGATCCCAAGACACCACCCGATGCCTGACGCCGCCGCGCCCCGTGCTCCGGTGCAAATCCGCCGACGGTACGAAGAAAAGGTCCCACTGACGCTGGAACGCTCCAAGACCGTGGACGAGGAGAGCTCCACCAAGGTCGTCGAATTCCTCGACCGCAACGACCCGAAGAAGACGGGAAAACCCTTCTTCGTGTGTCACCCAAGTACGAAGCCATGCTGGGTGAGCGGGGCGGCAAGGACTGGGGCGTCACGATGCCTTCAAGGTCCTCGGGCATCTCGATGCAGCGCGGCGGGGCCTCTCGCCCTCTACAACGATATCTTCTATGCCAAGCTCGACATCGACGACATTGATGTCGACCGACCGGCCCTTCACTGTTACGTCACCATTGAGAGCGGTCAGCCAGCCGTAGGGCGTGAAGGTCACCGTCCATGGTGAGAGCGGCGCGCGCGGTAATCTCTTGATCGTAAGGCTCACGCGGACTGCGCCGCGTGAGCCGCTCAATTCTGGCTACCTGCGCGCATATTCAAAAGGTGGCATAGCGCGTAGCGTTTCCTTTGTTGCGCCGGGCAGCACCAGTTTGTCACTCTTTAGCTGTAACTGTTTGGCCGGGATGGCAACGTCGTGTGCACCGATGCCGAGAAAGCCTCCCGTGCTCACGATCCCGTAAGAAGCAGACCGATCTTTGTTCAGTATGATATCCTCAATCTTGCCGATCTTCTCATCCTTGTCGTTGTAGACATCCTGCCCAAGCAGCTGTCGCCTCACGCTCCATCCGTTTATGACGTCATTTAGTTCGGTAACTGTGACCCCGAGTGTCGTTGTTCCGGCCGTTTGTGCGCGAACGTTTGCTGCGGCGGGCGTCAGAAGCAATGCCACCAATCCGGCGTACAATACATGTCGCATTGTGTGGGTCTCCTGCCAGGTTGTTGTTTAAATCTGCGCTCGACGCGCAGCATCGAGAGACTAGGCATCGTGCCGTAACGCCCACATCAGGGGAAACCCTGAAAAAGACAAATGGCAACCGGCGCGTCGGTCTCTGCAATCACAACTGACCCGGTGTCTTGCCGCGGTGCTCGGTTCGCAACGGCAGCTAACTCGGCAAAATTTGGCGTCGAGTGTGGTCTTGACGATGCCTGGAAACTGACCGGCGGGTATTGTCGAGTTGCCCCATGCTCTCGAGCTTTTTCAGCACGTGGCCGATGTTGTCGTCATCTGCTTCATGCCGGCTTCGTTGGATGCCGACGTTGGCCCCGGGTCAGGAATTGATGTTCCGGGCCGATGTGGGTGGCTTCGGCGCCGGCAGCCCCAATTCTCATGAAATGTGCTTGGCCCCTCCAACTTCACCTTCGCTGGCCCCAATCACGTCACCTACGCGGGCCTGCAGGGGTACCGGGCCTTGAGCCTGAACTTTGAAAAAGGCTCCCGCCTCAGCAGATACGAATATGATGTGGTGCAGCATGGGCCGGTCGTTGGATTGACCATAGGCTTCTGAGGCACCCGTGAGCCGCCGACGCGCGGCCAGAAAACGAGCCGTCATTTGGTTTGCTTTGCGACGCCGCTCCCCAGTTGGAGAACTTTGGCACTTCACGCGCGCAGACCACTTCGGGGGGAGCCGATGCGTGGTGAGAGCGAGGGCATAGGGTACCTTCCCTCCGTGTTCTGAGGGATTACATGGATATAAGGAACGATCCTGGCTGATCTAGCCTCCACGAGGCTCAAGCTTCGCGAGGGCTCATGCGCTCACATCGTTTTCGCAACGAAATTGTGTTGGCAACAGGTCTAGTGATTTTTCTAAGCGGTGTGCCCGCTGGGGCCTGTGGATGGCGGTGTGATGATCGCCTCGGCAACGCAAGAGGTAAGAGCATATACGGCTATCAGGCCTATATTCCCCCGAGGCCTCGTGTGCGCATGCCCAGCCGCGCCGCCCTGGCGAATACGCCGCCGGTTCCTGGGGGCAGTACAACCTTGGATCCCCCGGGACTCATGACCACGCAAGGTATCCTGGAAAGTCCGATCCCGGGTCCAGGCCCAACATTGCTTGGATCGGGCAGGCCTGTGTATGGTTATAACCCTGTTGGATCGGCGAAGGTGAAGCGACATCGCCCCAGGGGATGACGCGCATCGGCAACAATGGAAGGTCGTCGGAGGCTCGTTACCCAATCGTGCCGGTAGTGCCGGGGGAGCTCCCGCGAGCGCCATCAATCCCAGGTGACATCTCTGCAGGAAGATGAAGAAACCCACGCACCTGCGCGATCGGCCGGAGCCTACACGCAGGCTCATCTGCAGGTATTGACCCTTGACGCCTGACAGTCGACAAAACCATCGTCCCGAGCGTATCTTGCCCGCGCCAACAATTGCCGAAGTATTCCCGCACCCACATTCCCGCACTCCATTTCATCACCTGGTGGTGATTGACGCATCGTCACCGGATCTTGACAAGTGGCAGTCAGGCCGCCTCTTCGCTTTTGATCTCGGAGTTGCGCTAGAGAAACGGAGCGACCGTCGGAAGCCCCAGCATCTTAACTGCTCGCGGATACATAATCCGCCCATTCCTCCGCTCGTGGCTGATAGGCGAGGGCAGTGTCGCTGGTTCGGTGGGAGAGATACTGAAGATTAGCGCCACGCTTTCCGCATCTTTTTGCAGCGCACGCAAAGCCGAAGGCGATCACTCGACGCCTCCGCGCCCCAACGAATGATCAAGGGTGTAATCGCCATAGGCGCGCGGCGCATACATTCCACGTTGCGGCAGTGAACCCAACGCCAAGGCGCCGACTGGCGCATCTGCTCCAGTGTTGGCGGGGGAGTGTTAGATTGCCGGCCATTGAGCCAGCTTGCGTCGCTTCGTCGGGTTAAGCAAGCCGCGACATCTGGGCGGGGACACGCGCGGCAATGCGCTACATCTTGGGGCATGGTCACGCCTGTCTGCGAAAAATGCCGGCGACGCAATGTGGTCAGCTTCAAGATTGAGCCCGAGGAAGCTTGGCGCACCTCGTTTCGAACTGTTGGCGGATGATATGTCCATCATGCCTTCACGGGAGGCCGAACGAGCTGGCGTGCGGTATCAGTTCGTGAACGTCCGCGCGATACCGTGGAGCGACATGCCTGAGCCGGCTAGGCGTTACGGCAGGAAACGGCGTAGGCAATGGGCACACCGGCAGCGGTCTCGTTCTTAGACGCGCATTTCTTCCAACATACGCCGAAGCTGAGTTTCCAGCGTCAGCTGCCGTTGAGCATCAGTCGTCATCTGACCCGATGCCTTTGCTTTTGCGATGAGGCGGCAACAATCGCAATGAGCCTCTTACAGGCGCCAATTTGTGTCACCGCACGCTGCCATTCACCACGCCTGATCTTATCGGTTGCGAGCAGCAAAGGCTTCGGTTCATACTTGGTCAGGAACCATACGCTCGCCATCAGCATTAAGGGCGCAGTTCGGTCGTTGGAGGTTCTGTGCAATGCGCGAACTGGAAGACGAAATTGCCCTCTTGGAACTGCGGTCTGAACAGCTTCTCATCCACCTACAGGAAGTTCCGCGTGGTTCAACCGATGCGATTGATGCTCGCGCATCCTTAGACACCATGATGCAGAGGCTCGTGATCTTAAAAGCCGAGCGTGATCGGTCGCTGACTAAACCGGGCCGCGCCGCTTAGCGAACGCGCCCGACGTCTTAGAATTGCAATTCAGTCACTGTGCGCCATGCGTCATCAGCGATGATGATCATCCTGCTGACAGCGGAGACGCTCTGCAGAACGTCTTTCGAAACGATCTCTTGGGCCCGCTGCGCCGCTTCTTTTACTGCATTCGCGATGTCGGCTAGCTCGACACCTTCTCGGTCGAGCACAGTCAGTTGACCGCTTTTGACGTGAAAGAAGTAGCGAGGCATTTCGGTAACCACCTCCCTCGCCAAGGCAACGCTGAGAGGCGTTCGCTGATCCGTCCAATGCCGAAGGTTCATCTAATGGGTCGTCCACCTGTGATCGCTGGGCCGCTGATTGAGTGCTGATTTGCCGGATGATCCGGGAGCACTGAAGGCTCTGGTGTGCGAGCAGCTTTGGACGATCCGTCGCCTGGAGGATGAGCTGCGGCTGGCACGGCACAAGCAGTCTGGCGCCAGCTCTGAGAGGTCCGATCCGGATCAGTGGCAGCTGTTCAACGAGGCCGAGGTGCCGGTCGCCGAACCGGCGACACCGGAGAGCGAGGAGATCACGGTTCCCGCCCACAGGCGAGGAAAGGGCAAGCGCCAGCCGCTGGATGAGCGCCTGCCGCGCCAACGTATCGAGCACGACATTCGGGATGCCGAGAAGGCGGGCCCATGCGGCAGCGGAGGGCTGCGTGTTCGCATCGGCGAGGTCGTGTCCGAGGAAGCTGACATCGTGCCGGCGAAGGTGAAGATATTGCAGCACGTTCGCTTCAAATACGGGCCGTGCCGGCAATGCGATGGTGTATTCCCGCGGGAACGACGAGGGGGAGCTACAGGCTATCGCCAGTAGTGCTGAAGCCAGCGCCGCGAGCCCCATTGTGGTCGCGCCGTTGCCGCCGCAGCCGATCCTCAAGAGCCTGGCTGCGCCTGGCCTTTGCGCCTGGATTGCCATGTCGAAGTTTGGGACGGGCTGCCGCTTTATGGTCGGGAGACGACGGGCTCATCCTGCGCAAGGACGAAGCTTCTGCCCATCTCGCCGAGGCGCGCCGGCATCTCGAGCGGGCCGTGAACGAGGCGAAGGGAATTCAGCCAGCCAACGCCCCTGCGCAAGGAAGGCGAGATTTAGTCCTGAGCTCATCTTGCTTGAGCGGAATTTGAGAGGTTGTCATGTCTGGCATCATCTGGATCGCGGTAATCGGCCTTCTCGCCGGCCTCATCGCCCGTTTTCTGCTTCCGGGCCCGAACAATCCCCCCGGCTTCTTAGTGACAACGTTGCTTGGGATCGCCGGGGCCTTCGTCGCCACCTTCATTGGCCAAAGCCTTGGATCGTATCGGCCTGATCAGGGCGCAGGACTGATCGGTGCGACGCTGGGTGCAATCATTGTGCTGTTTATCTGGCACCGACCAGTGGTCCAGCGCACTGTCAATGATCCCGGTGTCTCCCGTGCACCACCGCACGCTTAGTCACTAAGGAGCTGAGTATGGGACTTCTCGATGTTCTGAACGGAATGCAAAACGGTCCGCGTGGCCAGCCGCAACCCGCGACCCCCGGGAGCGGCGGCATGTCCAAAATCACAATGGCTCTGCTCGCGTTTCTTGCGTACAAGCCCTTCAAGGGCATGAATCCCCAACAGCCCGCGCAGGTGGGTGCGCCCCCGCCTTACCCGGGTGGCCAAGGCCGCGAGCCGCAAGGCTCTGAGGCGGGCGGTCTCGCTGGTGTACTGCGCACCATATTTGGTGGCGGATCCGTGCCTGGCCCCGTCCTGAGCCGCGGCGTCCGAAATACGGTCCAGGATATCGAGCGGAGTGGGCAAGGCGAGATAGCACGCTCGTGGGTCGGGCGTGGGCAGAATCGTCCGATTGCACCAGAGAAGTTAGAGGCCGCTCTCGGCGAGGACGGGATTAGGGATCTCATGCAGCAGACAGGCATGGAGCGCGATGAGTTGCTTGCCACGTTGAGTGAGCATCTCCCCCGCGTGATCGATCATCTGACGCCGGAGGGGCGGCTCCCTACCGAGCAGGAAGCCTCCCGGTTGGCGTGATGGCAATAGCACCGTGATCCGCCGAGGATAAGACCATGGCTATCCTGAGAGAA
>Ga0111538_10008474_pt1 | contig 13803 bp, 15 predicted proteins | sample SoiMethybrSBSTD1_FD_79669 | JGI IMG/M metagenome (GOLD analysis project Ga0111538, IMG submission 79669) | Bulk soil microbial communities from a Populus tree surrounding site in Tennessee, USA - Soil MetaG P. TD hybrid SBSTD1 (version 2)... | ecosystem: Environmental > Terrestrial > Soil >...
GTGCGACGCTTCTCCTGCGCGACGTGGTCGGTCTGTCGGCCAGCGAAACGGCGAGCGCGCTCGGGGCGAGCGTCGAGGCGGCCAACAGCGCGCTCTCTCGCGCGCGCTCGGCCATTGCGGACAAACTCGGAGGGAGCGATCCGGCTGATATCGCGAAGCACGCTGAGGTCGACGAGGATCTGCTCGAACAATACGTGCGTGCATTCGAGGACGCGAATCTCGACGCGCTGGTCGCATTGTTTCACGCGGACATGCGCACCACGATGCCTCCGGCGCCGGCCTGGGTCGCTGGGCGCGCCGCCAATGAACGGTTTTATCGTGTCATGTTCGGCAGCCTCGTTCCGGGACAGTTCCGGCATCTGCGGATCGGAGCGAATGGCCAGCCGGCCCTAGCCTTTTATCGGCCCGCTTCGCCGGGCGCGCCCCACACGCTCGCGGCGATCCAGCTCGTCACGATGCGTGACGGCGCGATCGCTGCCGTCGATCACTTCACGCTCACGGAGGTCTTCTCGCTCTTCGGTGTTGCTCGGGAGTTACCCGACTAGGTCTGGACATTGAATTGACCATCTATTCGCCCCGACACCGGCAGAAGGGACTCGGTCGTCCGATTCACGGCACGGTACCCTCGTAATTCGCGTCGCCCGTAAAGCCGTCGGCGGCGCGGCTGCTCGCGGTGATTGGGCTCGCCGGCGTGACCCCTCCAGCGCCCGCGGGACCGCCGAGAGCGTGCGAGATCGCCGTGCTCATTGTCACTGGGCGCTCTCCGGAAAAGAAGATTCCATACGAGGGTCCGCCGTTGCCGCCCGATCCGGCCGCCCCCGGGCCGCCCATTCCTCCCTGCCCGCCGGATCCCGACGGCGAGGAGCCGTCGTAACCCACGTTTCCAGTTCCACCGGCGCTCCCATTGCCGCCAGCGCCGCCGTCACCCCTCGGCCTCCGGCTCCGCCGTCGCTCGAGCTCACTTCGCATTGATCGAGGGTGACCGTGCTTCGCCAGCTGTAGATGGCGATTGAGGCGCCGCCCGCGCCGCCACCTGCGCCGTGCTCTCCTCCGCAACCACCGGCGCCACCAGCGCCGCCCGATGGGCCGACGCACGTGATGCTCGCAGGACATCCGACGCCGCCGCCGCCACCTTGTCCCTCGTGACCATCCGTTCCATCGCCCCCCATGTAGCCGGCGTATCCGTCGGCCCCATAACCTCCGCCGGGCGGTTTGCGCGCGCCCGCGACGCCGGACATCCCGTCAGCACCCGCGCTCCCGTTGGCAGCTCCGCCCGTCACGGGATCGTTACTGCAAGTCGTCCCTTCGTTGTGTCGATCGGCGGGAGAGACACCACGCATCGGCTGACCGCTCGTCCCCTCGTTGCTCCGCGCGGAATTCGAGCTGAGTGTCCCGCTCCCGCCGCTGCCACCCATCGCGCCACATCCGCTGAACACCGTGTTGCCGCCCGGTTGACTCGTGACGTTCGGATCGCAAAGCGGCGCCTTACCGTGTTGGCCGAGGGTGGGCCCGATTGCGTCTTCACCCGCCGCACCGTCGCGGCCGTCGGCGCCTTGTCCGCCTTTTCCTGCCGTCATGCGACTTCGGCGAAAGACGACACCGACCGAATTGTCGATCTTCACTGCGATGCTGCTCGCTCCAGGCGCAGCGTCCACCGAATGGAGATCCAAGTTTTCGACGATGAACCCTGTCGTCAAACGACTTGCGCGCATCGCGGGGCCCGAGGCCGGCGTAACGTGCGATCGCGCATACCGCGAGGGGGCCCACTTCACACAGTCGAATCCGCCGTAGACCGCGAGTCCGTCGCTTGCCGTTTCGACGACGACCGCTTCGGCGTAGCCTGACCCATTGTCGCAAACGAAGACGCGCCTGGGGCCGCCTTGTGCGCTCTTCATACCCCGCGCAATGGTCTGAAACGGGAAGGCGCGGGTGCCGTTCCCCGTCGCGTCGCTGCCCCTTGGAGAAACGAACAAGCCGTACTGCTCGTCGATGAGACAAGCATCGTCGAACGGCGAACGACCCCACGTTGCATCGCAGATGGGAACGTCAGATGACGCGTCGATCGGCGCATCGGTGGTGGTATCGACTGGCCCTTGGCCCGCGTCCGACGCGCGCCCATCGGCGGCAGTGCTCGAGTCGCTCGCGAAGCCGGCGTCGTCGTCGTTGGCGTCGGAGAGCGCTGCGTCGGGCGCGATCTCGTCGGCACCGCCGTCGCGGCGCGCATCGCTGGCACTGCCGCCGTCTTCGGCTGATGAGCGGTCGTCGGAAGCACCGTCGCGCGGAAGAAGACCGCCGTCGCCGGGCGACGGTGTGGCCGCACCATCGACATCCACGAGCGCGTCGGACGACGGAAGCGAATCGGGCGCCGCGTCGAGCTCGGTGCCGGCTTCGCTATCCGCGTGCGTCGGTCGACACGTTGCCGTCGCGGTGCAGGGCAGATCGTCGCTACACGCTTGGGTGAACGGCGCGAGGAGCGCCGCGAAGCCGAGCGTGTAGCGAAACGGAAGGCCTCGCCGCATCTCGGCGATGGCGATGGACCGATGCGCCGAGGCGACGGTGGACGACAAATATGAGAGCTCTTTCATGGGGTGGTGAGATCCCGTTCGAACGGGCTCGCCGTCAGTTGCGTGAAAGAACTCGCGCGAGCTCCCTCAGAGGCGCTGCTCGGTCACGACCACCGAGCCTTTGCCGATGGTGGCCATCGCCGCGGCGGTGCCCGTCTGGGTCGACGTCGACGTGCTGATTTTCGCCTGAACGGCGATGGTGTGGGCTCCCTGAGTCACGTCGGCGCCGAAGTTGAAGGACGAGGCGTTCATCGTGCTGAGGAGCAGCGAGATTTCTTCGTCAGTCATTTGGCATTCGCCGGCTGTGATCACCCCGTCGGCATTGACGTCGGTGCAGCTCTGCAGAATGCCCCCCAAGGTGGCGCTCAGCGTTTGCGTGCGCGAGCAGTAGATGACGACCCCGGGCTGCGCCGCCTGCCCGTCCACCAAGACCTGCATCTCGATCGTCGCCGAAGCCGTCGACGTGTCTTTGCGGCCGCCGCTGCTCTTCACCGAAGTCTCGGTGTAGAGCCCGCAGACCAGCGAGGGATTGATAAAGAGGGTTTTTTGATTCGACGTCTTGATCTCCGTCGACATGATGGTGGTCCACGAGAGCTCCTTGGAGTTCAAAATGGCGATGTCACCAAACCAGGCGGTGGCCTTGGTGGAGGGCAAGCCCTTACCCGTCGCCAAGTCCTCCGATTCCCCCACGCTCTCCGGTGAAGCGCCGCAACCAACGGCTCCTACCAAGAGAAGAGCAGCCGTGAAGTGAAGCGATCGGGCAATGATGGAATGGTTCATCTGTGGCTCCTTGTTGCGTCGAGGTATTGACGGCAGCGTTCATGTGCACAGCAAGCGCCAGACCACGGCACATATGTGGAACGAGCCCGAAACCAGCGTCGCGTCCTATGCCCAATCAAGGGGGCTTTTTCACATAGGATTATCGGCAAAACGATCGACGCCTGGCAACGCCCCGCCGCCGGTGCTCCTGGCCACCGGAGTGACCGCTTTTTGCGCGCACCGTCCAGCAGCCGCCGCGGAACGCCGATCGATGCTCAGCTCTTCGTGGGCATGCGATCAAGCGCTGCGCCGCCGCGCGCAAAGGAGCAGGGCGGCGGCGATTGCTGCATAACCAGCCGCGGAGCTTCCGGCTGGACCTCGCCCCATTGCGCACCCGCCCGCTGTAATGCCGAGCGCGCATTCGCTGGCGAATCCGCCGCGCGGCGTGAAATCGCAGGGGAGCGCGGGCCGATCGGGGGGGTAGATGGCGCATATCCCGGCCACGTCGTCGTCGCTGAGCGTACGAAAATCGTCGGTTCCCTGTCGGTAGTAGGGGTTCATCGTAGCGTCCGCCACCGTCGAGTGCGCTAGACCGAGAAAGTGGCCAGCCTCATGCGTCAAGATCGACGCGAGATCCCAGCCGTCGGCAGGAACTTCGGGGCTCGTCGAGAGCGGATTCGTAGCGTTGATCTCAATGTCAGCATCGAAAATTTCGCCCGTTGCTTCGCTGAAGTTCATCGTGGTCCGGCCGAGCGCATCTCTGTCGGGGTGGTCCCATGCGTCGTCGCGAAACGTGACGATGTTCGCGTTGCCGGCGCCTCGATTGTATTCTTTCAGAGAGCACTCGACGACGCCGAAGGCGTCGGTGGTCACGATCGAAGGGGCGGAATCCGTGCCGGGGCACCGGACCGACTGCCACACCTGAAAAGCCTGCGCCGCGATGATTTTCGCCTCGGCCAGCGGGATTTGTCGTGAAGCGACGCGCGTCAATGCATAGCTGACGCAAGCTCGCGGCCAGGCAAGCGGTATCCCCTCTTCGATGCAGCCGGTGGTCGGATCGACCGGACAATCGGAGCAGGTCGTCTTGCGACAAAATGCACCGGCCGCCGAGGCGCGCAGCATCGCCGCGAAGCAAAGCAGGAATGCGACCCGTCGCGTGCCGGGCATCAACGCTCAGCATACAACACGCGAACGGCGGCAATGCGTGGTCGGGCACGCGACCATCTTGCCAAGCCAGTCGTCCAGCCCTCGCAAGAAGGCGGCTGAGTCGTCGAGCGCGCCCTCCGGGAGACCCGCGTGGCGGGAGGAAACGTGCTGCGGTGTGTACGCGAGTGGGCTTGCTCGCGGGCCAGAGATTCCGCTCTTGGCGAGCGCGCCGGACGATCTACGCTACGTAGAAGCGAGCACGCTACGGAGGGACGCTGGGTGGCCCGGTCCGTGCAGACGAGCGCATGAGGCCCAGGAAGATCATCAAAGACGCGCACCGGCCGGGTTCGCTCCGGATTGTCATCCTCATCGTCGCACTCCTGCTCTCGCCGTTCGAAGCCGCGGCGGCAAAAGCCATCATTCACGTCGAAGGGGCGAACGCAGCAACGTTGGCGGCAGAGATTCGCGAAGCGCTCCCCGCGGGAACGACGGTCGCCGACAGTAAGCGTTTCGATGCTGTATTGGGGCGCGATGGGCGCGTGAGAGCGGGGCGCGCGCTCGCCTCGGGCAAGGGGGTCGGCGCGGCTGCCGAGCGCGTAGAACGCGCGCTCGGCCGAGCAGGGGGAGACGTCGCGATCTTCGTCACGGCATCCCGCGCGCAGCGCGGCGACCGTACGATGCGGGTGCTCGTCGTTTCCGCGGGGCAGCCGGACAAGCACTATTTCAATAGCTCGAGCCAAAAGGCAACGGCGAGCCGGGCCGAGCGTGTGAGATGGTGGTCTGAAGTCCTGGCCGAGGCTTTCGCTCAGGCGTCAGTGGTGCCCCCTTCGGAACCCGCGGGGAAGGCGGCGGGAACCTCGCCGTCTTCCTCGTCGAACGCGGCTGCGCCAGCCTCGAACGACGCGAACGATGCGAGCGCATCCCCGCTGGCGGCGGTGTCACCACCAGCATCGTCCGCGGCGCGCGCGTCAGACCCTGGCCCGTCCGGGTCCCCGAATGCGGTTCCACCTTCCAACCCAACGAAGGACGCCGCGCCCGCTAGCCTGGCGTCGGACGAATCGCGAGACACCGCAGAGAGCGCGGGGCGCATGCCTTCGAGCGGCGCGCCCCAGCACGAAGATTGGCGTATCGCGATTTCGCTCGAATCGAGTTTGCGTCGCTTCGAGGACTCCGAGGCGAACGAGCGGGCCGGGCGTTTGTACAAGGCGTCGCCCGTCCCCGGCTTCTCCATTGGCGGCGAGATGTACCCGCTCGCCAACGGCAGAATCGGCCTTGGAGCTGCCTACGCGCGCTCGGTAGGCGTGCAGTCGCTCACCCAGGATGGGCGCGTCGTGGGGACGTCGTGGTCACGCGTCGAAGCCGCCGCGCGGTATCGGTTCCCGACCGCTTCGCATGAAAATGCACCGTGGGTCGCGCTATTCGGTGGCTACGCGTATTCGGGATTCGTGTTCGAGCGTGAGCCGCCGCAACGCGAAATCCCGCGCGCCGAGTATCATATGGCCCGCCTCGGGCTCGACGTGCGCGTGCCCATCGACCGCGTCGTTGCCATCGTCGGCGCGGAAGGCAATTGGCTCTTCGATATCGCACCGCTCGGGAACGTCGCCGCGCAAAGCGGCGGCGCGGGCGTCACGGGGCGACTCGCCTTTGGCTATCGCGTGACCCGATGGCTCATCGTGCGCGCCGATGGTCGCTATGCTCGAATGTGGTTCGGGCTGCGGGAGGGGGATTCGGGCGTGCTCGATCAGTACTTGACCGCGGGGTTGGGCGTGGAGGCGACGTTTTGAGTGGGAACGACCACCGCCCGGCAATGACTCGTTCCGATGACGTCGCGGTACGTTCAATTGCCACCCGACAACACGAGTTTCCACCGTCTCGCTGATCGCATCGGGCCGCGGCATGAGTTTTCCGGACTCGCGAACGGCGGCATGGCGCCAGAGGTGCATCTTTTCACAAGCCCGCTCCACGAAACGGGCACTTAGCCGCGGTGGCCGTCCTCTTGCTCTCTCGATGCCACGTTGTCGACGTTGTCGACTTGCGTTTCTCTTGGCGATAGCGCCCGAACAATGGAGTGTTGATCATGGTGACAAGGGCCAACCACGCGTTGCTGAACGATCGGGTGAACACGCCGTGGCCGGATGTTCGCGATTCGGACGAGGTGTTGCTCGCGCTCGAGAAAGCGCGGGGCTTCGAGGCGGAAGGTGACGTCCCACACGCCGTGCAATGGCTTCACCGCGCCGCTCAAGCAGCGAAGAAGCAGGGCAATGTGGAGCGTGCTCATGAGATTGCGGGCGCCGCTACGGACTTAGCGAACACGTTACAGCCCGCGGGTGACGCGAAGGCGCCAGGCTCGGTTCCAACGTTGAACGTGCGAGGGCGCCGCTCGACGCTGGTACCGCGGCCCAGCGCGAGGCTAGAGTCTCGCCCGCCGTCGTCCGCATCGCCCGGTTCGACGCCGGCCGGCTCCATCCCTCCGATGATTGCCGCCCTGGTGGCGTCGATTCCACCGACCTCCTCGCGCATTTCCCCGACGCCGCCCCCGCGGACCGGCCCCGACACACCGCCAGAGAGCAAATCCGTCACCGAGCGTGTGGTGCGCGTGGCGTCGCTTCGCGTTGCCGTCAAAGGATCCATCGCGAACGCGAGGACGCTCACCGTCGAGCGTCTGACGAAGGGTGAGCCCGTTCCTCAAGGCGCGCTGGAGGCCGTGCTGGTGATCACGGGTGAGATCGAAGGATCGCTTCTCATCGAAACGCACGTGCCTATGATCGGCGGCTCACGAACGAAGTCCTAGCTGTCGACGGTGGCGGCCACCGGACTGGTACCCTTTTCGATTGGGTGGTCAAGACATTGACCAGCTTGGGCCTGCTGCCGATGGGCTTCTGTGAGCGAAATTCCGCAATCCACCTCCACGCCGAACGCCAGGAATGGACCTTTGAGCCCGTAGCTGGAATGCGAGCCGATCACAAATCTGGTCCCTGTTTTGCTCTATCTCCGCGAGAGCCCAAGTCGAGATCGCCGCGACAGCTCGTCCTCTCCCCAAGGCGCATAGGAACGGGACGTCCTCCATGGTGGCAAGTGTCAGCAGTGAGAAAGTGATGGCTGCAGCCGCCGTCGTAACCGCTGAAGTTGAGGAGCGGTCGGGCGTGTTGCCCTCGAAAACAAGGGACCGTGGCTCGAAGCTGGCGGTCGCATCCCCCTCCGCGCCTTCCAGCGGCACGGCGTCCGTGCGACCCGCTCCACCTCGTCCTTCCTCGCGGCCTCCGCTTGCCCCGTCTGCGTCAGAGTCGCCGCTTTCGGCGCCGCCTTCTGCTTCGCGTCCGATCGCATCCGCACCGCCGCCGCGCCTTCATGCGTCGACGCCCGTACCGGCTCCTGTGAGCCGCTCTCTGCCGCCGCCCTTGCCGCGCAGCATACCGTCGGCGCCTCCCGTGCGCACCTTGCCGCCGCCGCTGCATCGCTTGAACGCGGTATCGACACTTCCTCCGCCTCCCGCGCGCGTCTCGTCACCGCCACCTCCTCCCGCACTGCGCGCCGTGGCGGCCCCACCCATTTCCGACCGTGTAGGCTCGTCGGCGTTGCCGCCGCTTGCTGTCCCGCCGCCGACTCCCGTTCCGGCGCGCACATCTTCGCCTCCGGCTCCCGCCCATGCTTCCGAGTCACCCGACATTTCGGAAGACGCCATCATGGAAGTAGATGCGTCCGCTTCTGCGGAGACCTTCGAAAATACGCTGTGCGTCAACACCATGCGAGTCGCGATCAAGGACGGCTTCGGCGATGGCGTTCCCGTCGTGGTGATGCGATTGGAAACAGGAGATCCCGTACCGCCCGGCACCATGGAAGCAATGCTGGTACTCACTGGCGAGATGTCGGGCGACAAGGTGAGTTGGAGTCAGCCCTCGTTCGACTACCGCGCTTTCGAAGCCTGGATCCGAAGATGCAGCATCATGATTCATCTACACGGAAGGCGGGCGCTGCGTAGATTGGGCTGCCGCATCTAGGATCGCGTGAGTGCGCCCGCCGCGCCGAGCTCGGTCGCAGCCCACTTGGGCCCGCGCGAACGGTTTTGAAGGCACCCGTCCGATGCGCGCAGGCGCATCGCCCGTGGCACGGACCTGGCGCGTAAGTTGCTCTAGCTGTAAGTCGTTGCTCAGTGGCTCGCTTGAGGCGTGGGGCCTCAAAGGAGATGCACATGGCCTTGGCAGAAATTCGGAAAACGCTCTTGCTGCAGCACGGGGCGGTCCGGGCAAAGATTGAAGAGGCTCGGACGCGGGCGACGCGGGCATTGGCTGACGAGGAGCCGCGCGAAGCGCTTCGGGAGTGTCTGCAATCTCTCGTCAACGAGCTCGGCAATCACAATGCGTATGAAGAAGGCGCCTTGCAGGAGGTGCTGCCGGCGGTCGATGCCTGGGGCCCGGTGCGCTTGCAGGTCATGACCGCTGAACACATAGCGGAACACAGGAATCTATCGGCGGCGCTGCTCGACGCCGCCGCCTGGGACAATCGAGCGGCGGGCGCCGCGGAGGTCCTCCGTCTGCTCGATACGACGCTCGCGCACATGGCCTACGAGGAAAAGATCTTCCTCGCAGCGGACGTGCTGACCGACGATATTTTCGCGAGGGACACGTTCGGCGGGTGAGCCGCGGCGCACGTTCTGCGCTCCCCTTCGCAGCTTCTGCGCCTCTACGCTCGGGTTTTCTCGATTGAGAGGCGCTCATCGCCAAGGCCCTTCGCCTGCATCCCGACGAGGAGACGAAGTCGCCAGATAACTATCATGGCGGCACTCCAAGGCTGGCGCACACTGAAAGTATCGGCACTCGATTGCGCGCCTGCCGTGATTGGAAGGTCGTCATGGTCGGACAAGCACATTGGTTCACGGGCATGGTCTTGTTGCTCGGAGGGCTGTTGGCCGTCGGCGTGCCCCTCCTCTTGTCGAAACTGCAGCCACGCTTTCGCGGCGTCCAGCGCGATGTGACGTGTCCGAAGAGCAACCGACTCGCCCACGTCGAGCTCGCCCAGAGCGTGCCGACCCTGCAATTTACGGGAGTCTATCGCTGCTCGGAGTTTCGAGATCCCACCCGAGTGCGCTGCGAGAGAGACTGTGCGCGCGAAGCGAACCGGCGGGGCTGAGCAAGTAGGAAAGCGGCGGCGTGAAGCCGCTCTGGCTCTGAAAGTCAGTTAGAATGACTGGCTCATCGGAGATGCTCATGCGCTTTCACGAGGCCATTCACGGCGTCTACTTCGACGATCTCGACGCGATGCAGATTCTGCACAACTCGCGCTATCTCCTGCTGTTCGAACGCACCATAGGGTCCTTTTGGACGCGCACCATGGGCTGGGGCGGCGTCCTCGAAGCGTCGCGCAACCCCGACCGCTACCACCTCGTCCGTACGAACTATCTCGAGTACCTTCGTCCCGTCACCGGTGTGGGCGACGTGCGCGTTCGGATTTGGGTCGAAAAACTGGGGCGCACGAGCCTTACCTTCGGCCTGCGCATCCTGCCCATGGACGAAGACGTCGACTACGCGCGCGGAAGTCGTGTCATCGTGTGCATCGATCCCAAGACGCGCAAGCCTACGCCGTGGAGCGACGAGCTTCGCACGAAGCTCGGCCCCTTCCTGAGCGCGCCCCCGGCGGCGGGGACGGGATGAGGGCGCCAAAGGCTGCGCGCGCCGCGCTCTAGGGTGCCGCCCACCGCGCGATGGTCACCATGTGGCGGACGTCGCCTTGCCCGGCCGGACCGCGACGGGGCGCGTCGGGGCCGGCAACTGACTCAGAAAGCCAGTATCAGGTCGACCTGCACGACGTTGTAGTGCGCAGTCGTCATCGGCGCGTCGAGTCCGCGTGCGTAGGCAATGCCCGGCCTGAACCACACCGAACGATCGAGCTGCAAATGGGCGCGGGGTCCGATGGCGAATGTCGTCGTGTCGCGAAGCGCCGCGTCCTTCTCGACCGCTGCTGGCGTCGACAGCCAGCGCTGATGCCGGAGCTCGGCTCCGATCGACAACGCGGAGACGAGAAAATAGCCGACATGAATCCCAGTGGTGAAATTGGTCTTCGACGAATCCGGCTGCACATCGGCCCCGCGCACGCGTATGAGTTGCAGAACCGTGACTTCCGCTTGCACAGTGAGTCCGCCGTCCACCCACGCCAGATCGGCACCTGGAAATAGGACGAAGTCGTTCACCGCGAACATCGCGTTGTCCATCGCCGACCGGGCGTAGATGCCAGACTTGGTGGCCGCCGCGTGGCTCAGGTCGGGCGTGTTGCCGCCGCCCTGACCGACGGGAATGGCCGCGCCGAGAAAGAGCCCGAGGCGCAGCTCTGGACGAAGCTTGATCCCGTAGACGCCTCCGACGATGGGATTGACGAAGGACGATGAAGAGTCGCCTGCGGGGGGCGAATTTCGCACGAAGCCGACGCGCACCAGAGGGGCGATCTCGGGTGTCACCTTGTAGCTGGCGAGTAACGTGGTGGCGACCGTCGAACCGTTGTGCGACGCTGCGTCGTCATAGAAGGCCAGCGCCGTGTCAGAACGCACGACCGTGGCGGGCATGGCGGGTCTGAGTTGCCATGGCACCGAATAGGGCGCCGGGGGGCGGGGCGCGGTGGCTTCGGGTGCAGGTTGTGCTTCCGTTGCCGATTGGGTCTGGGTCGGTGTGGCTTCGCTGCTCTGGGAAGGTGAGCGCGAGCCGTCCGGGGGCGCGTCCGATTGGGCATACGCCAGGGTGTTGTGAGACGCACCATAGACGATCGACAACGCTACCAATGCGGCCGGTTTCATAGGGTCTCCCGTTCGCCTCCAGCGTCGGGCAAGGCGGGTCACCTTGGCCTGGGACGCTGGGGGGCGAAGTTCATTGATGGTGATGAAGGCTTTCGACGAGATACGGGTCGCCTCGCGCGATGAGGGGCTTGGCCCGAAGCGATCTGGCGACCACCAAGACGAAGAGAGACGCGAAGGCGACGAACGCGGCGACCTCGAGAAAACCGACCCCTCGGTGCTCGGGCTGACCAGTCGGGGCGACCATGAGGTAAAGATCGAGCCAGCGTCCGATGAGAAGGATCGCCGATACGCGCAGGAGATGGTCCTCCGAACGTTTGGCGGGACGCGGCAGCAGCAGAAAAAAGGGCAGCACCCAGTTCAGCCCGAAGTTCAAGTAAAAGAGAAAATCCCAGCCGCCTTCCGCTCGCGCCACGTAGTAGACGGTTTCCTCGGGAATGTTCGCGTACCAGATCAGCAGATATTGCGAAAACCACAGGTAAGCCCAGAACGTTGCGCCTCCGAAGAGAAGCTTGCCGAGATCGTGCAAGTGATTCTCGTTGACCTCGGGCAATGCGCCGCTGCGGCGCAAGAGGATCGCCGTCACGGTGATGGTGGCAAGGCTTGCCACGAAGAGGCCCGAGATGTTGTAGAGAGAGAAGATCGTGCTTCCCCAGTGGGGGTCTACGCTCATCAGCCAATCCACCGAAGCGATGGAAAATGTGTAGGCGAATGTCAAAAGGAATAGCGCCGACGCGCTGACGCTGCGCCGCGTGTGGCTGAGGTTGCCGTCGGCGTCTTGAGCAGACGAGCTTCGCGATAGGACGGCCCAGAATCCGAGCCAAACGACGAGGACGACGCCGAGACGAAGCGCAAACGCAGAACCACTCAGATATCCCGCCTTTCCGTGGAGAAAGTGCGCGGACGCCGCGTGATCGGCCCAGGGGTAGATGGAATGCAAACCGAGAAGGACGAGGACCATGCTCGCCGCGCCCACGGGCAGATAGGCCGCCACGCCCTCGATGACACGTTTCAAAGCGACGCTCCACCCAGCCCGCGAGAGGTGAAGCATCGCCAGAAGGACGAGCGCGCCGAGCGCGATGGAGAGAAAGTAAAAGGCCCCGACGAGGTAGCTCGTCCAAGCGCGTGCCGGCGAGAGCACGGTGCCAGAGACGAACCCTGCGCCGCCCAGAAAGAGCAGAGCTACGAGCCATCGCGTCGCTTCGTCGGACAGAGCGGGCTCTCGCCGTCTCATTGGGCGCCTCCTTGGGATTTGTGTTGAAGCGAGCGAATGTAGAGAACCGCCTTCCAGCGATCGTTCATGTCGATTTGGCTGGCGTGAGAGGGCATGACTCCCTGACCGCGGCTGATGATGTGAGCGATTCTGCCGTCGGGCAGCTGCGTTGCGTGCGGCGCGGTGAGCGGGGGAGGCTGTGGGAATCGAGGAATGACGGGGCCGTCCCCAGCGCCGGCGAGTCCGTGACACGGGGCGCAGAAGGTACGAAACACTTTCTCTCCGCGCCCGAGATTCTCCGGCGTCGCCGCGAGCGGATTGCGAAGCTCACGACCGGCTCGCGCTGCCTCGTCGGGCCCCGCGCCATAGGGGAATGGTGAATATCCGCGGGGAATCGAGCCGCGGACGGGCGCCATCAGCGTCTTGCCGTCGCGGGTGACCGGGTTCGCGGCGAACGAATCGTAAGGCACCGAATCGACCATCTCCGGCACGAACTCGAGGTTGGTCTGGCCGGGATCGCTCTCGGCGCAAGACGTGACGACAACTGCAAGGGCGAGCCAAGCCGACCGGGTCATAGTCCCACCTCCGAGTATTCGACCGCAACGGCTCCGTGACGGTGCGAGAGATCGCGTGCAGCCGCATCGCTCCAGCGCGGGTCGGCTGTCTTCAATGCCAGCGCAAAGCGATCGTTGGTCGCGCGCCCGAGCACCTCGGTCGGCGCTTTGGCCCGAGGATACAGGCGGGTCCGCAAGAACAACGCGGCCACGGTGATGAGCGCGGCGAAGAGCACCGTCGTCTCGAAGGCAACGGGCACAAACGCCGGAAACGAGTTGAAGGGTTTGCCGCCGACGTTGAGCGGCCAGCTCACGACCGAGGTGTAGTACTCGAGCGATAGACCCGCCGAAAGTCCGAGCAACGCGGCGCCAAAGCACACCCACGTGAGGCGCGATGGCCGGAGTCCCATCGCGGCATCCATTCCGTGAACCGCATAGGGGGTGAAGACGTCAAAGACGGCGAAGCCGGCTTCGCGCGCCGCCGTGGTGGCCGCGAGGATGTCGTCCTCCTGATCGAACCAGGCGATGAAGAGCCGCTCGGTCATGCCGTCACCTCCGTAGTGCGTGTCCGCTCTGGTTGTGTCTTCGGGTGCGGAAGCGTGGAGTGCTCGGAAGCATGCGGCAGGTGCGCGCGCCCATAGCCGAGTACGCCCTTCACCTCCCCGATGGAGACCGTGGGCAAGAGCCGGCAAAACAGCAGGAAGGCCGTGAAGAAAAGGCCGAAGGTTCCGATGAAGGTGCCTATTTCGATGAACGTGGGCCGGTACATGGCCCAGCTCGAGGGCAGAA
>Ga0111538_10008476_pt1 | contig 13802 bp, 11 predicted proteins | sample SoiMethybrSBSTD1_FD_79669 | JGI IMG/M metagenome (GOLD analysis project Ga0111538, IMG submission 79669) | Bulk soil microbial communities from a Populus tree surrounding site in Tennessee, USA - Soil MetaG P. TD hybrid SBSTD1 (version 2)... | ecosystem: Environmental > Terrestrial > Soil >...
ACCGGTCGAGTAACCATTCCGCTCGGAAAGACGGTCCTTTTCGGGAATGATCCGATTCCCGAAATAGACCCTCCGAATCTCATTGTGCGCTTCGTAGACAATCGTAATTTGATCCTGCCGCTGGATGATCTCCATGGGATAGCCGCCCGAACCCAGCATCGATCCCGGCATCCCTGTGCCGAGACAGTATCCTCCAGGAGTGTCTCCTGTTCCCGCGATCAGACGCTGATATTCCTGCACCTTTGCCTTCGCTTCGGGCCGCATAGGCAATTCCGGCTGCGCCCCACGAGCCCCGCCCCCGCCGCGGCCCGCGCCGCCGGCAACTCGATATGTGGTCCAAACACCCGTTAGATCCGGTGTGCTTGCCCTGGGCGTTTGCGCAAACCCGAAGGTGGCCAGTGTGATGCCGGCCAACACAAGTAAGAAGATCCTGGATCGTCTGAACATCCGTCCTCCCTCGAACGACTGAAGTGAATCGTTTGTTTGGCGAATTGTAACGCGTTCGTTCAAATGAATCCATCTACCGTAAGATCACGCGTGGAGCTTTGATCAATTGTTGGCATCAAGAGTCTTCTTGAGCCGCGGTTAGTTTATCGGGACTCGGCCTTCAGCTCTTTATACAGCGCATCGACAAAGACATTGATGAATGCGGGCAGACCGCCCACTCGGGCTTCGAAGTCTGCTGTAAGCTTGGCGTCGCGCACCTGCTCGAGTGTCTTGCCTTCGCGGACCGCCTGCCGCACGCGGTCTCTCACGGCAAGGATCACTTCGCGATGAAAGACGAGCGCGGCTCGATCCGTTACTGGACCGTGGCCGGGCACGACTTTCGAGTTGGCGTCGGTGATCTCGAGAAACTTCTCGATCGATTGCAGCAGTCCCATGATGGTTCCACCGTTGACTTCGGCAGGAGTTGGAAATCCTTCGGAGCGGAACACATCTCCTGTCATCAGCACATTCGCCTTCACGAACTTCACCGCGGTGTCTCCATTCGTGTGCGAGGGCGGCAGGGGAATGAGCTGCACAGTTTCGCCGTCGAGAGTGATGGTGACGGGATTGTCGAAAAGAATGATCGGCAGCGCGCTCGCCGGGCTGGGCGGAGGGATCTGCCCATTAGTTGCGGGCACAGGATGCACGAGTTGCTCGAGCAGGTTTGGTCGGCCGAGAATCGCGACGCCGAGCTTTCCGAAGTTCTCGTTGCCGCCGGTGTGATCGGCGTGAACGTGCGTGTTCACCAGGAAACGTAATGGTGCGGGAGAGATTTCCTTAAGCGCGGCGACGATGCGATCGGTGATCGCAGGAGATTGCGCGTCAACCAGGAGAATGCCTTCCGGCCCGACCAGAGCCGCCATTCTTGCGCCCTGTCCATCGATGCCGTAGACACTGCCTCCAAGCAATGTCGTTTTCACCTGAACCGGGGCCGCCTGTCCGCGATTTTGAGCGACGGCCACGGATGGCACCGTCAGCAGCGCTGCAATCAAGCCAATGGAGATCTTCATGTCGATCCTCTTTCCTGTTTAGGACTATTTGGCTTCCGGTGGAGCAGGCGCAGCCGGACCTCGCGCACCCCTCCCCTGAGGTGGCGCCGGTGGTGGCAAGGGAGGCATTGTCGCGCCTCCATCCAGCGTGAAGGTGAACAGCCGATGGTTCGGGTTGCTGCGAGCCGTCACCGAGAAATACTGCTTGCCGTCCAGCATGTACGAAATCCAGCCGATCGGGCGCTCACCCAGCAGTGGCTGCTCCCACACCTTTTCGCCTGTCTCCGCGTTGTAGGCCGCATTGCCCGCGAACATTAATCCGCCGGCAGTCGCCAGCGTTCCTCCTGCCGGCGAATCGGCCCCAAGCAGCACACGCCACTGCTCCTGCTGCTTCACCGGATCCCACGCTACCAGGAACCTGCCGGAGATTTCGGGCTGCGTCGCAGCGTACGCGGTATCTGGAATCGGTCCCTGCCCTCTGCCCAGGCCTGTATTCGAGCGCCCCGGCGTGAACTTGAACTCCGATGGCGGCATCGGCACGTACGTTGCGGAGTTCTCGTTCCCCGCAAAGTACACCAACCCTGTGATTGGGCTAAACGACATCGGAGCCCAGTTGTGCGCTCCCGCCGCTCCGGGCCAAATTCGGATCGGCTCTGTCGTGTACCGAGCGCCTGGAGCCTCGATCGGCCGTCCATTCTTATCCAGGCCCATTGACCACGTCATTCGCTTCACAAACGGTTTCCCCGAAATGAACTTTCCGGTGATGCGATCGAGCACGTAGAAGTAACCGTTCTTCGGAGCGTGCATGAGCACCTTTCGCTCCTGCCCGTCGATGTTCAGATCCGCCAGGATAATCGGCTGCGTCGCCGTGAAGTCCCACGTCTCGCCCGGGTTTTCCTGGAAATACCAGACCATGCGCCCCGTGTCCGGCTTCACTGCGATGATCGAAGCGAGGTACAGATTGTCGCCCCCCTGCGGGCTGCGAATGTTCTGGTTCCACGGACCTCCGTTGCCCGTGCCTACATAAAGAAGGTCTGCTGCGGGATCGTAAGCCATCGCATCCCACACCGTGCCGCCTCCGCCCCACTTCCACCATTCGCCCGTCCAGGTCTTGGCCGCTGCCTCGAGTTCCGGATGTTCGAAGGGCTTCGACGGATCACCGGGAACGGTGTAGAAGCGCCACACGCGCTTTCCGGTTTCGGCATCATAGGCGGAGAAGTAGCCGCGCACGGCCTGTTCCGCGCCGCTCGACCCGACAATCACTTTGCCCTTCACGATGCGTACCGCCGATGTCAGGGTGGTATCGCCGCCGGGCACTGTGTCTTGCGTGGACCAGATCAGTTTTCCGGTCTCTGCATCGACAGCCACCACGCGGCCGTCCAGCAGCCCCGCGTAGACTCGTCCGTTGTAGAGCGCGACACCGCGGTTGACGGGTCCGCAGCACAGCCCCTGAATGTGCGCACGCGGCACATCCGGATCCCATCGCCATTTTTCTTTCCCGGTGCGAGCGTCCACCGCGTACATCACGTTCCACGGCAGGATTCCGTACAGCACGCCGTCATGCATCAGCGGCGTCGCCTCCACCGTTCCTTGTGGCGCTTGCGTCTCCGCGGACCACGCCAGCGACAGCCGCTTTACATTCTTCGGATGGATCTCTGCCAGCGGGCTGAAGTGCGTTTCCGCGTAATCGTGGCCATAGCTCAGCCACTCGGCTCCGTTGCCCGCGGCATTGAGCAGCGCATCGCGCGTCACCGCGGGTCCGCGCGCTTGTTGCGCGGACGCCAGCCACGCCATTAGTCCTATGGATGCCAAAACGACGAACGGTTGCGCGATCTTCTTCATCTTGAGTTGCAAGGCAGTTCTCCCCCAAAACCGACAGTATGGCGAAGCATTCTAGCCTCAAACTCCACTGGAGGGACACAGGCAGCGAGCTCCAGAGCTGATTGGCCGAAACTCACTATTGGTGCGGGTCAGGCTCCTCGCACCGCTACCGGGGTGCGGATTTGGTGTGGTCGCCGACCCGGGGTGGCTCGCTATCGCTCGCACACCCCGGGCTGGTCGTTAGACAACACAGAGCTCGCCGAATAACCCTATTTGCCGGGTTCGAAACGATCGAGGCACTCATACGGGTGGACGGTGTTCTCGGGCTTCCATACGAAGTACCGTTTGAGTTCGAAGGGCCGCGTGAAGTTCACCGGATCCGTCGTCGTCAGCGTGTAGTCAAGACGGCTGTAATCCGCGTTAGGGATGAAGCGCTCGACGGTCTTGATCTGGTCGCTCTGTGGCGTGCCTTCGTGATCGAAGTAGCCGGCCGCAATGTGGTCGGTCTCGACCACCAGGGTTGTACCTTCCCAACGGCCGCGAGAATAGCCATACAAGGTGTTCGCTGTCGGCGCCACGTCCTTCGGGTTCATGTGGATCGTGCGAACCGTGTCGTACTCTTCGAGTCTCATGACGATGTTATCGCCCTGCTTGACGAACTCCATCGGCAGCGGAGAAATCATGATCAGCGGCGTACCCTTCGTGCCGCACTTTAGAAGAATGTTGTTCCGTGGATTCCACTTCGCCAGCCCGGCCTTGCCGGCGGCGGTCAGTGGATAGCCCCCCTTGAACATCGGAAACGCGGCGGGGTCGCTCATGATCGTGGACCAGACGCGGAACAGGCCGTCGGCCCTGGCCTTCGCCGTAGCAACGTCAACATCGGCCTTCGCAGCCCCGATCAGACGCCCCGCTTTCCCGGCTGGGAAGTATGCGGTGGCCGAACCAAACGTAAACTCGTAGCCGTTAGGCAGGAGCACGTTGCGTGCGAGAATCTCGGGCCGGTTGCGCAACGATGGCGAACCCGCAATCGTCACGCGATCGCCAACATGGATGGAGTTTCCGTCCACCCCACGATTCCGAAGAATACTGATCGACGCCGTTTCGGCATCCCACACAGTCTCCACGCCTTTCGCGTCCTTCACGGTCAGCAGGATCTGACCGTGCGGGTTGCGCCACGACACGGACTTGATGGCGCCGGTGATTTCAATCGTTTTACTCGAATCGAATATACCCGCCTGACTGTGATGCGCGTGAGCAAGGCTCACGAACACATTGAAACCCAACATCAGACTCATGAGCCGCGCAAATCGTCGCATATTGCTATCTCCTGTTCGGGAATTCTAGACCAGAGCCGAATGAAAGCAAACCGAAGCGCTATCGAAGCGCTATCGGATGTCTTGAAAGCAAGCTCAGACGCCGACGAAGCCCCAGCCTCCATTCGCGCTTTTCAAAAATGGCTTGTCATACATATCTGTTGCTGTAGTAGGATGCCCGGCACCACAAGCTCGAGCGGCGATAACTCCTATTCCTGTTCTTAATTTCTGGAAATTCTGACCTCAGTTCATATGGGGGGACCATGCCTCAGAAACCGAGACGTTACTTCACACTGCGCTTAGTTGTTTTCTGCCTCCTGTTGCTGGGGTCGACATTGCGCGGTGCGCCGCAGAGCGATAAGGACAAGAAATGGGGATACTACCCCGCCACTTACGGAGACGCCGCACAATTCCTCGAGTATTCGACATGGGGTCCAAACTGGAACTTCATGTTCTATCTGGCGGGCCTGGGATACGAACAGTTTCTTGAGGATCAGTTCGTAGCACCGCTTTCGAGTTATCCAACGCTTCCCCTGGTTCCCGCGACGATTCCTGCAGACTGCGACACCATATGCCGGCGCGACAACTACTCGATGTATCCGCTGCAGAACCGTTTCTATCTCAATGCCCTCTATGGCCAGGATCAACTGCGCCAGCGCGTTGCCTTTGCACTGCACCAGATTTTCGTGGTTTCCGGAGTCGATATTACTCACCCCAGCCGCATGGCGCCGTACCTTCAGATTCTCGATCGAAATGCCTTCGGCAACTACCGCCAGTTGCTCTACGAGATCACTCTCAATCCGGCGATGGGCAACTATCTGGACATGGCCGGAAACAATGCTGACAATCCGAATGAGAACTATGCGCGCGAAGTCTTGCAGCTGTTCTCCATCGGGCTGAACCAGCTCAACGAGAACGGAACACCGGTGCTGGATCAATATGGACAGCCCGTTCCTGCTTACGATCAGAACACCGTGAATGCGTTCGCTCGCGTTTTTACCGGATGGAATTTCGCAGCGGCGCCGGCGACCGGAATCGTGAACTACATCGATCCGATGGTTCCCACGCAACGACGGCACGATGTGAGCTCCAAGATTCTGCTGCAGGGCGTGACATTGCCGGCAAATCAGAGTGCAGCGCAGGATCTCTCGGCCGCCATCGACAACATTTTCATGCATCCGAACGTTGGACCGTTCATCGGGAAGCAACTGATCCAACATCTGGTGACCAGCAATCCGAGTCCGGTGTATGTGCAGCGCGTGGCCCGGGCGTTCGCGGACAATGGTTTGGGGGTCCGCGGAGATATGAAGGCAGTCATCAAGGCGATTCTTCTGGATGATGAAGCGGCGCAGAATCCGACGCCGGATCCAGGCGAAGGACATCTCCGGCATCCGGTGCTGTTTGTCACGAGTCTGTTGCGCGCTTTCAATCCCCGTTCGGCAGACGGCCTCAATATCAGCGACGGATATCTGAATCCACAGAACGTGAATATGGGCCTGGATTTGTTCCGGCCGCCCTCCGTGTTCAGTTACTTTTCCCCGTCTACCGGAGTTCCCGGCTCCAGCCTGAGGGGCCCCGAGTTCGGGATCCTGAACACGTCCACAAGCGTGCGCCGCGCGAATTTTGTAAACACGATGGTGTTCTCCAGAGTTGGCGTCGCAGCGAATTCTCCTTATGGGACTTCGATGGATCTTGGCCAATTTGACGCCTTCGCCGGTAATCCCGAGGAATTGGTGGCGATATTGAACCCGATCATGATGCGCGGTCGTATGACAAAGGGAATGTTTGATGCCGTTGTCGTCGCGGTTAAGGCGGTTGGTGCAAACAATCCGCACAGACGGGTTCAGACAGCCGTTTACCTGATTGCAACGTCTGCTCAATACCAGGTGGTGAGGTAACTATGCGAATCTCACGACGCGAATTTCTACGACAGTCCGGATGCGGTCTTGGAAGCGCCGTTGCGCTCGCTGCCGGAATCGAACGTTTCGGAATGGTCCATGCCCTGGCGCAGGGTTCAGGCTACAAAGCGCTCGTTTGCGTTTTTCTCGCGGGAGGTAATGACGGCAATAATTTGGTCGTTCCCGCGGATACCACTGGATACGCGGCTTATTCTGCTGTGCGCAGCGTGTCCGGTCTGGCTATCGCCCAGGGAACCCTCCTTCCCGTTGTTCCCAAAAGCATCGGGACACAATTCGGCCTGCATCCGAGCCTCGCGGCGATCCATCCGCTTTTTGAATCCGGAAATCTGGCTGTGGTTTGCAATGTGGGTCCCCTGGTAGAACCGATAACGAAGGAAGACTACCTGTCCGGAGCACCTCGTCCCTATCAACTGTTCTCGCACTCCGATCAGATCGCTCAATGGCAGACGTCAATCTCAACCGCGCCGTCTGGAACAGGGTGGGGCGGCCGCCTTGCCGACACTTTTGGCCCGGACACCGGATTCCCGATGGTGACTGCGCTCGCCGGCGGTACGTTCACTCGAGGCGCAATAACATCGCCGCTCTCTGTCGCTGCCGCGCCGACACCTTTCAACCAACTTCTCTCGTTGAGTGGCTTCGGGACAAACGCCGCGGAGCAGGCGCGTCGTCAGGCGATGAACTACCTGCAGACCATTGACCGCGAATCCGCTCTTATTCGTGCGCATCAGGACGTCGCAGGCAAGGCAGCCGCCCTGGCACAATCTCTTAATGTCGAACCAGGGCTGAACACGGAATTTCCGAATACGACTCTCGGGAATCAATTGAAACAAATCGCCAAGCTGATTCGCTTCAATCAGACCAGCGCTTCCCCCCTCAGCAGGCAGATCTTTTTTTGCTCGCTGGGCGGGTTCGACACTCACCAGGGCCAGGTCGCGACGCAGTCCACTCTTCTCACGCAAGTGTCGCAGGCCATGAAGGCCTTCTATGATTCAACGCTGGAAATGAGCATCGCTCCCAATGTCACTACTTTCACGCTGTCGGATTTCGGCCGTACTTTCCAGCCCGCGGGTTCAGGCGGTATCGTCGGATCCGATCACGCCTGGGGAAATCATCATCTCGTCATGGGTGGCTCGGTGTTTGGAGGGGACTTCTATGGCGTTCCCGGCATGAACGGAACGGTGTTCCCGACGCTTCAGCTCAGTGGTCCTGATGACACCGACGTGCGAGGGCGTTGGATACCCACGGCGTCAGTCGATCAGTACGGCGCGACACTGGCGCGATGGTTCGATGTGAACGCTTCGGACATCAATAAGATCTTCCCACAACTGAGTCAGTTCTCGCCGTCACATCTGGCATTCCTGCCGTAGGAAATTCAGGGACAGAAATTGGGGACGGTGAGCTATTTCGCATTCGTGAAATAGCTCGCCGTAGCCAAGATCAAAGCCATCCACATAGCAACTCTCGGGGTTCGCGCTATTGTGAAAAACCTCTTTGTGACCAGCGATACGCTGGACGTGCAGCTGTTGGAGTCCCAGGATTGATCGACCTTTGAATCACGCGGAATTTCCATTTATGATGCGCGCACAAATGAAACCAATCAACCGAACATTCGGCATCTGCTTTGCCGCCGTACTGCTCTTCATCGGTTTTGGAAGGCCGGCCATGGCAAGGCAGATGGGGCTCGTGCCTAAAGCTGTCGTCGGCGCGCAGGTCGCCACCCTCTATTGCCGACCCGTCTGTGGTGGACCCGTCGCCGTACCAAAAAGATTTGACGGGCTGGTGGGTGGTGGACTTGAAGCGAGGTTGTGGGGCCGCTGTTCGGCCGAGGTCGATGCGATCTTTAAACCGCGGGAGTATCAGCGTCAGAGTGCCATGGCGTTCTTGACGCCCCCCCGATTCATAACGACGACAGACTACACGGAAGGCCATTCGTGGGACTTCCCTGTGATGCTCAAAGTCAACTGGGGGGCTTCCACTCGACGAACGCCTTATGTACTTGGTGGATTTGTGGACAGTCGAACGACTGGGACGACGACTCGTACGAGCGCGGATTCGAGCCTGGGCATTTCTTCTTTTCAAAGTTCTCAGTCTCTGACACAGACAGGAATCCTTCTTGGAGGAGGTGTGGCCTGGAGGTTACGACGTGTCCGACTGTCTCCGGAAGGTCGCTACACGGAGGGGGTGCGCGATGACCTGCCAGGCGGTACGAAGGCTGCACGGAATCTGGAGTTCGTACTTGGGATCTCGATAGTGGGGAAATGAAGACGGCGCCTAAGCGGAACCCAACGGCCAACTTCAGTTTTGTCACCCCTTAGATGAGCTGAATCTCCTGTTGGATGTCTTTCTGATGGCGGTTGAGGCGGAAGTTCATCCGGAGGCGCCGGGTTTGGCGGCTCTCGACGGGGCGGTTCAGCGGGAACCGGATCTTTCTTCGGAGGATCCTCAGTAGGTGGCTCCTTAATTGGTTCGTGCTTTGACAAGAAGTTCGCCGCCATTTGTAAAGTGTCCCATCCGCTGGAATCGCTGTCACGAATCTAATCTTCTGCCGCGGCGATTCCTCAGTGTTTTTAGTGTTGAGAATCGCTACAGTTGGCTTGCGCGCACAATACATCGCAGGGGAAACCTCTCCAGGCGTGTGCGACATTCGCAACGAAGACGGTAGTTTCCGGCCGAAGGCCTCAGCCTGGAATTAATCGGCACAATAAGGACTCTCCGGCACGCCCTCCCTTCACCTCTTCCAGCCTACGATCCGTCGTCGAAGGAAACTTAGACCGACTCGCCATGGCAACGGATGTGCTGGACTCGGGAATGTTGGAGGTCAAAGCATCCTGATATGCGAGTGATCCAAGCAACAGCGCGTTAACAAGGGGCGAACACGTGCAGAGAACGAACAATTTCGGGTGGCGGATCGTGGAGGGGCACTCAGGAGTCAGGCGATTTTGAAACAGTAGACGTGTTTCTCTGATTTACCAAGAGGGAGGACGACGTATGCGCGCCATGAAGACATCCGTTTGCATGATCGCGACACTGACTGCCTTCTGTTTTTCTGCACATGCAGCCGATATCACTCTCTTTAGCTCGCGATCAGATTTCGTCTCCGCAAGTTCAGGGCTGACGACAATCAACTTCGAAGGCATCACGAATGGAATCCAAAACTTCGTCAATCCGGGGGGGCTCACCACCTCCGGCGTTAATTTCTCCGTTTCGGGCGCCGTAACAGGCACAGTCTTCGTCACCGTCTATAGCGCTGCTATAGCCGCAATGCAATCACCGGTCCTGAACACGGGAACAGGAGCAATTCTTGTCTGGGGTCCGCCGAATCAACCTGGCACATTGTTCCTCAATGCCGCGTTTCCGGCTGGAGTTCTGGCTGTCGGCACCGACTTTTGGGCGCAGCAGCCCTTCGCCTCGCCGGTAGACATCACGATCAACGCCTCTGATGGAACCAGCGAGCTCTTTACGGTAAACACAGTGGCTCGGCCGACGCCGTCCTTTATTGGAGTAACATCCGATACGCCTCTGACGTCGGTGTTATTTCGCACGGTGGCGGGACAGTCAGGTTTGGTGGTCGACAACTTTTCGTTCGGGCAAACCTCCGTGACGCCACCGATCTCCCAAGTGCCGGAACCCGCGTCGATCAGCTTACTTACCGCGGGCCTGGCGACCATGCTCCTACTATCGCGGAGGATCCGATCCCCTCAAATCAATGTATAAAGCGATCGGAGTCCAGCCTTCGAGTTACAAGGCTGGACTCCGTTTGTTTAACCCACGTTCGCGCCTGGGTGTGAGAGCACGGCTCATGGTATGGTTTTCACATCCCCTTGGAGGATCGAATATGGGTCATCAAACTTCAGCTACAGAATGGCCTGCCCTGGTGTATTCAGAATGGGAAAACACGCGCGATACGCTTCACATGTGGACGCAAATTGTCGGCAAGACCAGGATGGCGAAAGAGCCGCTGATCAATCACTGGTGGAACGTTGCCATGTACGTCACCCCGACGGGCCTCACGACGTCTTCCATCCCTTATCGTGGCCTTGCGTTTGAAGTCGCATTCGATTTCGTGTCCCACCAGCTTCGAATAGAAACGAGCGAAGGTGAACAGCGAACGATTCGGCTTTACGCGCGTTCCGTGGCCGATTTTTATTCAGAATACCTGGCGACCCTCGGTTCGCTCGGAATAAAGGTACGCATCAATCCTGTCCCTGCCGAATTCGATGACCTGACTCCCCATAATGAAGATCGTCACCATGCAGCATACGATCCGGTCTACGTGGAACGTTTCCATCGCGTGCTGATCCACGCCGACCATGTTTTTAAGACTTTTCGCGCGTCGTTTCTGGGCAAGAGCAGCCCGGTACATTTCTTCTGGGGTTCGTTCGACCTCGCCGTCTCCCGTTTTTCGGGTCGCCGTGCTCCTGTTCCTGCCGGCGCCGATGCGATTACGCGCGAGGGTTATTCTCACGAAGTGATCAGCTGTGGATATTGGCCTGGGGATCGACGGTTCAAGGACGCGGCATTCTACTCGTACACCGCACCAGCTCCAGCCGGGCTCTCTTCAGAAAGCGTGCGCCCCGATGCCGCTCATTGGGACACGAAACTCGGCGAATTCATTCTTACGTATGACGACGCGCGGAATACGCCATCGCCGGCGTCTGCCATTTTGGACTTCTGTCAGACCACCTACGAGGCAGGTGCAAAGCTCGCGCAGTGGGATCGCGCCGCACTGGAAAAAACTGTAGCGGCATGAGCCCGTCGCCCCCGGCGTCGGCGCGTCTGGTACTAAGCTCCACCTGGCAAGGCCTCCATATAGAGGTGTGTTTCCGTCTCTTTGACCGCGTGGAAACCTAAACGCTTGTAGAGGCGTTGCGCCGGATTCATGCGAAGAACCCGCAAGCGCAGTGGCTTACGAAGTCGATAACTCCGGCGTCACCCTTGTCACGAAAACGCTGGGTAAGCAGCAAAGTACTCGCAGACAGGAAAGACGAACCGCGGATTACACGGATAGAGCGGATTGCGCGGATAGTGTTTAGTTTATCCGTGTAATCCGTCTCATCCGTGTAATCCGCGGTCAACTCTTTGCAAAAGAACCCACTACTGGAGTCAGGGGGTACATGGTCGTTCGTCATGTCGTAGAATGCCCCAAACCTGAGGAGAACCTTTCATGAACAGCGCTCATCACGTCGCTCTCTTGGCCGGCCTGCTCGCATTGGGTGTTGCGTCGACTCGTGCGACGGCACAGTCTCCGAATGCTTTCGGGATTCCGACGCCGGGCACTCCGCAACCCGCCGCGGGGATCAATGCGGTGCCGGGAACGCGCGCGCAGGGATGGCTCGCGCAGGGCCGGTCGGAAGTGATTGCACGACACGGCATGGTCGCGACGAGCGATCCGCTCGCTGCCCAGGCCGGACTCGACATCCTCAAGCGGGGAGGCAATGCGATGGATGCGGCCGTTGCAGCGGGCGCGGTCCTTGACGTGACGTCGCAAAATGACACCGGCATTGGCGGAGATCTCTTTGCTTTAGTCTGGTCCGCCCGCGACAAAAAGCTCTACGCCCTGAACTCTGCAGGATGGGCGCCTTCCGGTTGGACACCCGAGTTTTTCACAGCGCAGCTCAAGTTACGCGCGGTTCCCAGCAGCGGCGTGAATTCCGCCACTGTGCCCGGCGCGATCTCAGGTTACGACGCCCTGCTGAAGCGTTTTGGAACGCTGACTTTCAAGGAAACATTCGACAGCGCGGCGCAGATCGCCGACCAGGGTTGGGGACAAGCGGAGCGACGCGCAAGCGATCTTCGGGGCGCCGTCAACGGGTTGCGCGCCGATCCCGATTCCCGCCGGACCTTCCTTGTCGGAGATCAGGCGCCCCCGCTCTACGCAATCCTCCGCAATCCCGAACTGGCGACTGCCTTGAGGCTCCTCCAGAAAGACGGCCGCGACGCTTTCTATCGTGGGCCGATCGCCGCTGCGATTGTCGCCAAGGTCCAGGCTAACGGCGGGGTGATGAACCTCAAGGATCTTGACGATTTTCAGTCGGAATGGGTGGAGCCTCTCTCGACGAACTATCACGGCTACGACGTCTACCAACTACCGCCGCCGGGCCAGGGATTCGCGGCGCTCGAGATGCTGAACATTCTCGAGGTCTGCGTTCCCAAACTCGGGTTCAACCTTGCGCGTTTGGGACCGTCCGATCCGATGTATTGGCACTTGCTCATCGAAGCCAAAAAACTCGCCTACGCAGACCTCAACGCCTATAACGGCGACCCCAAGTTCTCGACGATTCCGGTCGAACGGCTGTTGTCCAAGGCCTATGCGGAAACGCGGTGCAGCAAGATCAGTCCCGAGAAAGCGAGTTCGCCGCCGGCGACCGGAGGTCTGGATGGCGGGACCATCTACCTCACGACGGCGGACCGCTGGGGCAACATGGTCTCGCTGATTCACAGCGTGTTCAGCGTGTACGGCAGCCGCGCGACGGTACCGCCTTACGGCTTCGTGCTCCACAATCGCGGCGGTTCTTTCTCGCTGAACCCGGCGAGCCCGAACGTGGTCGCGCCGCGCAAACGGCCTTTTCACACGATCATCGCGGGCTTTGTCGCCAGGGACGGTCAGCCGCTGATGACTTTCGGAAATATGGGCGGGAGTGTGCAGCCGGAGACCCATGCGCAACACATGGTGAACCTCATCGATCACGGGATGAATGTCCAGATGACGACAGACGCGGCGCGGTTTACACACTCCAGCGGAACTTCCGTCGTTCTGGAGGCGCCGCTGTTCAATCTCGTCGGCCCGGCGTTGCGCGCCAAAGGGCACGACGCAAGGTCCGGCAACGGGGGATCGGTCGGCGGCTACCAGGGAATTCTTTTCACTCGCGATGCGTCGCTGCCCGAACCGACGTTCGATCCGCGCAGCATTCGTGAAGATCTCCCGGTGAACGGCATCTACCGCGCCGGATCGGATCATCGAAAGGACGGCCAGGCTGTCGGCTGGTAATCGTGCGCAGCAACGTTAGGTTGTTGCCTTATGCCCCAGAAAAATAACGTGGTGGGCACCGCCTTTTTTCAGACGGCCGCGAACCTGTTCCACTTCAACTCTGAATCCGTTGTACCGAAGGCGCTGCTCAAACTTTCGATATTCCCGGGCGGACCAGACGGCGAGTATTCCGCCGGGCTTGAGGGCCCCATGCGCGGCGGCCAGCCCGCGATCGTCATACACTCCCGCGTTGCTGTCCGTGGTAAATGCCGAGGGACCGTTGTCCACATCGAGCAACACGGCATCA
>Ga0111538_10008477_pt1 | contig 13801 bp, 14 predicted proteins | sample SoiMethybrSBSTD1_FD_79669 | JGI IMG/M metagenome (GOLD analysis project Ga0111538, IMG submission 79669) | Bulk soil microbial communities from a Populus tree surrounding site in Tennessee, USA - Soil MetaG P. TD hybrid SBSTD1 (version 2)... | ecosystem: Environmental > Terrestrial > Soil >...
ATGGCTTCTACGCCATCGCGCAGTGCCTTGAGGTCGCGTTTGGACATGGACGCAAGGTAGGGCTCGAGGGTGGTCCCGATCGAAGCCCGCATCGCGCTCAATTGCTGGTAGCCCTTCTTGGTTAGCTTGATCATCCATGCGCGGGCGTCGCGTGGGTCGGGCGCGCGGTCGACGAGATGCGCTGCCTCGAGACGCTTGACATGGTTGGTGATCGTCGGCTGGGAGCATCTCTCGGCCAGGGCGAGGTCGCTGATTCTCGTTGGTCCGTTGTCGTGCAAGCGCGCCAGCAATCGGGCGGCCGCGAGGCTGATGCTGAAATTGTTCTCCTTGGGAACCCAGCGCAACACACGTGCGGCGGTCGTAATCAAATCCTCGCCGAGCGCCTGGAGATCTTCGTCCATCTGGGCAGGATATGCGGTTTTCTCAGTCGGCGAGCAGCTCGCGTCATCGGCGGATGGCCGCAACCACCAGCTGCGCCAGCTCAGAATAGGCCTCCGCATCGCTGAGCCCGGTCGCCGCTGCGATCTCGCCACTAGTGATGCGGCGCATGGTTGCGGTCACCACCTCTCCGACGAAGGCGGCATGAACGCGTCGGAATGCGCCGGCGCGAGTGCCGTCGTCGATCAGTTCCCGCACCCGCTGCGCCGCGGCCAGCGTGTTCTGCTCATAGATCTCAGTAGCCGGCCGGAAGTGTGCGAGGTCGTCACGAAAGGCGCGGCTGGCCGGGCGCAGGGCCTCGGCGACGGCCTCGAGGTAGCGGGTGACTCGCTTGGCAGGGGCTCGGGTACGAGCTAGTGCCGCCTCGACCTGCTCAGTGGCCCGTTTGAAGAAATGCCGTACCGCGAGGACAGCCAACTGTTCTTTGCTCGAGGCCAGCGCATAGAGCGTGCGTTTGGAGCAGTTCAGCTGGGCCGCGAACTGGTCCATTGTCAGGTGGCTGAATCCCTGCGCTAGAACGAGATCGACCAGGGCATCACGCAGAAGCATCTGACGGCTGGTCAATCGACGTTCTAGCAAAGCGGCTACCATAGCGGTACTAACGTACTACTTCCAGTACCGATTCGAGTCGAAGTGATTGGGAGCGAGATGGCCGTCGATCGCCTGTTGCCAACCGACGAGGGTGCCGAGCTGGTGTCGCTGGTACGAGAGATTGCCCAAGCGGAGCTGGCGCCGCGTGCCGCCGCGGCGGAGGCCGCCGAGCGGTTCCCTCGCGACGCCTTCTTCATGTTGGGCGAGGTCGGGCTCCTGGGCTTGCCGTACCCAGAGGAGTACGGCGGTGCCGGCCAGCCGTATGAGGTCTACCTGCAGGCGCTCGAGGAGGTCGCGGCTGCGTGGATGACGGTCGGCGTCGGCGTCTCGGTGCATGTCATGGCGTCGTACCCAATGTCGGCGTACGGGACGCCGGAGCAACGTGCCGCATATCTGCCGGAGATGATCGGCGGGCAGATGCTGGGCGCATACGCGCTGTCTGAGACGCAGGCAGGATCGGACATCTCTGGCATGACGACCCGCGGGAAGCATGCTGATCATGGTTATGAGCTCAACGGCGCGAAGGCCTGGACCACCCACGGCTCGTATGCCGATTTCTATACGACCTTTGCGCGGACCAGTGACGACCCGCGGGGCGGTGTGACCTGCTTCTACGTTCCGGGCCACGCACCCGGCCTGAGCTTCGGGAGGCCCGAGCACAAGATGGGCCTGAACGCGTCACCGACTACGGCGCTGTATTTCGATGCCGTCGCGATCGATGACGCCCGGCGCATTGGGAATGACGGTCAGGGTGCCCGGATAGCCTTGTCAGCCTTGGATTCTGGGCGACTCGGGATCGCTGCGTGCGCGACAGGCCTTGCTCAAGCTGCGTTGGACCTAGCAGCGGACTACGCGAAAGGGCGGGAGCAGTTCGGGCGTCCGGTCGCGGAGTTCCAAGGGCTGCGCTTCTTGCTCGCCGAGATGGCGGCAGCAGTTGACTCCGCTCGCGCGACGTACCTGATGGCGGCACGGAAGCGCGATGCGGGCCGCCCGTTCAGCCGTGACGCCGCGGTCGCGAAGATGATCGCCTCCGATGTCGCCATGAAGGTGACCACCGACGCGGTGCAAGTGCTTGGGGGCTACGGCTACACGCGCGACTACCCGGCCGAGCGCTACATGCGAGAGGCGAAGGTGACTCAGATCTTCGAGGGCACCAATCAGATCCAGCGACTCGTTATCGCCCGCCAGCTGCTGAAGTAACCTCCGACTAGTCGGCGGAGGGAGTGAGGAATGCGGCTGAGCGCAAACGATGTCGTGTTGGTGACCGGAGGTGCATCGGGGCTCGGGGCTGCCACCGTGCAGGCAGTGGTCGAGCGTGGCGCCTCCGCGTTGATCCTCGATCTGCCGAGCTCGGCCGGAGATGATCTTGCGGCGGAGCTGGGAGAGCGGGTGCGGTTCGCCGCAGCCGACGTATCCGACGAAGATCAGGTCCAGGCGGCGGTCTCGGCCGCGACCGAGCTGGGTACCTTGCGAGTGGTCGTCAACTGTGCGGGCGTGGGGACTCCTGGGCGCCTGATCGGCAAGCGCGGTCTGCTGCCGTTGGACAACTTCCGCAGGGTGATCGAGATCAACCTGGTCGGCACCTTCAACGTGCTGCGACTGGCCGCCGCGACCATGATCGACAACGAGCCGCTCGACGGCGACCGCGGATTGGTGATCATGACGGCGAGTGTTGCGGCCTTCGATGGTCAGATCGGACAGGCGGCGTACGCCGCAAGTAAGGGCGGCATCGTCTCTCTGACGCTGACCGCGGCCAGAGACCTTGCAGACAAGGCCATCCGGGTTATGACCATTGCGCCGGGTGTCATGGAGACTCCAATGATGGCGGGCCTGCCCGGCGAGACAAAGTCGATCTTGGAGGCCCTGGTCCCGCACCCGCCGCGGCTTGGCCGCCCCGAGGAGTATGCGATGCTCGTTTCCTCGATCATCGAGAATCCGCTCCTCAATGGTGAGGTCATCCGCCTCGACGGCGCTCTTCGGATGCCACCGCGTTAGTCGCATCGGTCAAGGTTGCGGACTCACTTCTTGGCTTTGGCTCGTAGGGCCGCAATGTCCAGATAGGCCGGGGCTCGTTCTCCCGCGGCCTCCGAATCTGCCGCCTCGTCTTCCCACGGGTCGTAGGGCTTCTCATACTCCTCATCAATCAAGCCCTGTGACGGGTCGAACGGGTTGGCCAACGGTCCCATTGACTCCATCGCTGAGACGGCGACCTCCTCATCGGGCAGCTCGCGCAGCACCGTGTTCACATACGACTGCGCGGCCTCCTCTACGGAGATTTCAGCGCCCACCCGCTCGCTCAGGAACCAGCGGTGTTCCAGCATTTCGTGGTAGAGCTCCGCTGGCTCCAGCTTGGCTCGCAGGTCCATCGGCACCGACTGCACGAGCGGCTCGAACTGCTCGGTCAGCCACTCGTGGGCCACGATCGCCTCGTCAGCACCCTGCTGGTCGGTGCGAGCGCGGTAGTAGTCGAGATCATTGAGCAGCCGCCGAGCCTGGTTCTCCTCTGTGTCCATCCCGGTCAGTCGGATCAGCCGGCGGGAGTGGTGCCCGGCATCTACCACCTTGGGCTGGATTCGGATGGTGGAGCCGCCGAGGTCAGTAATGATGTCTAGCTCGGCGACGTCGAAGCCGAGCGCGTTCAGCCGACGTACCCGGCCTTCGATGCGATGCATCTCGCCGGTATTGAACTCCTCAACGCCGGTCAGCTCACCCCACAGCTCGCGGTATCGGCTCTCGATGGTCTCCACCAGCACGAGCGGGTCCAAGGAGTCATCCAGCAGAGCGCCAGCCTCTAGATCGGAGAACTCCCCGTAGAGATTGGTGCGCGCAATGGTCAGATCATGCTCGCGCTGACCGTCGGTCAGCCGGTCATGGAGCTCGCCGGTCTCAGCATCGACGAGGTAGGCCGCAAACGCCCCGGCGTCACGGCGGAACAAGGTGTTGGACAGCGATACGTCCCCCCACATAAAGCCGATCAGATGCAGCCGCGCCAACAGCACGACCATGGCGTCGACCAACCGATTGACCGTGTCTTGCCGTACGCCTCGGTTGAACAAAGACCGATACGGCAGAGAGAACTGCAAATGACGAGTAATGAGGATCGGGTCGAGCGGGTCACCGTGGGCATCGACGCGTTCAGTGACTACCCCGACTGCGTCAACCGAAGGAGTGTCGAGCCGAGTGAGGTCGCGCAGTAGCCGGTATTCATGCCATGCGAGATGCTCCACGAGCTCCTTGAACGCGTACACCTCAGAGTCCACTCGCACGAACCGTACGACGTGGCGAGAGATGCCACGCGGTAGAGCCACCAGCTTCTCCTCGGGCCACTCGGCGAGTGGGGTCGCCCAGGGCAGGGTGATCAACCGCGAGTCAGGCTGTGCGGCGAGGAACCTAGGCATGAGGCAATTCTGTCAGTCGAGTACGCAAAACAATCGGCCTCCCGCACATCGTGCGGGAGGCCGATTGTTCTAATCAGTCGGTGAAGACGCTTGTCGTTGCCGTAGAGATGCGGTCTTCGGTCTTCTTCGAGAAGACGTGCACGTGAGTCTCGTCGACCAGCAACCGAACGCTCTCGCCCCGGCTCGGCGGCGTCTTGCCCCCGTGGATCCGGGCGACGATCTGCTGAGCGGTGATCAACTCGTCCTCGGCGATACCTGACAACGTGCCGTAGATGAACGCATCGGCCCCCAGCTCCTCCACGACGCCGACATCGACCGGGATGCCCTCGCCACTCTCGGGATTGTCGGAGAGTCGGAAGTTCTCAGGGCGGATTCCCAGCACGAGGTTCTTCTCGTCGGATGCCTTGGCGAGGGTCTCGCGAGGCACCGGAACGGTGTAGTCACCCAAATGCACACCGTCCGGCTGCACGTTGCCCTCAATCAGGTTCATGGCAGGCGAGCCGATGAAGCCGGCCACGAAGAGGTTGCGCGGGGCGTCGTACAGGGTCAGCGGCGTGTCGCACTGCTGCAGGATGCCGAGCTTCATCACCGCAACGCGGTCGCCCATCGTCATCGCCTCGACCTGGTCGTGAGTCACGTAGACGGTGGTCACGCCGAGACGGGTCTGCAAGGCTGCGATCTGGGTGCGCGTGGAGACGCGGAGCTTGGCGTCCAGGTTGGACAGCGGCTCGTCCATCAAGAAGACCTGCGGTGAGCGCACGATGGCGCGACCCATGGCGACGCGCTGACGCTGGCCACCGGAGAGCGCCTTCGGCTTGCGGTTGAGGAACTCCTCCAGGCCCAGTAAGTGAGCGGCTTCCTGAACGCGCTGCTGGCGCTCGGTCTTGGGAACCCCAGCCATCTTCAGAGCAAAGCCCATGTTGTCACCCACGGTCATGTGGGGGTACAGGGCATAGTTCTGGAAGACCATGGCGATGTCACGATCCTTGGGCGGCAGGTCGGTGACGTCGCGCTCACCGATCCAAATCGCGCCGGCATTGATCTCTTCCAGGCCCGCAAGCATGCGGAGCGAGGTCGACTTCCCGCAGCCGGATGGTCCGACCAAGACCATGAATTCGCCGTCGCCGATCTCCAGATTGAGTTTGTCGACGGAGGGTTTGTCGGCTCCCGGATAGACCCGGGTCGCCTCCTTGAATGAAACAGTGGCCACGCCACACTTCCTTTCCACGGGCAGGTACGTGCCCGACGATCCGTAGTGGAAATTCACAGCGCGTGAACAGGGACCCGCGCTGTCAGAACACTAGCGCAGCAAGCCCTTTCTGGGCAGTGGCCGCGTCGGCCCACGTATCACACGAGCATCAGGCCGGACGTGGCCCGGCTGCGGGAACGGCTCATCGAGGTTGTTGACAGCCTTCGGCGCGACATCGATGCCGGCAATACCCGCGATTGCCAGGCTGCCATCGAGGACCTGTCAAATTCCCTCATCGAGCTGGAGGAGTCCGACGTCCCGGCCAACTATGTCGTACGCCTGCGGCAGGAGCAGGCCGGGCTTCGTAAGGCCACGTTGCGGATCTACCACATCCAACGCGAGGAGTTCCTTCCCTCGGCGCACGCCATGATCGTCAGCTTCGTGGCACTGATCTTGCTGCTGCTCTTGTTCACCACGATCGAGGGGTCCGGCCGAAACCCTGGTGACGGTTGCGTTCTCTCGTTCTTTTTGTGTATTTGTTGCGGTTGCTCAATGTGATCAACAAGCCATTCAAGGTGGGCCGTCACCGCGGGGATGACGACGTCAGCCTGTTCTTGCTGTACGAGTTCGTCGTACACGCGCGGCTCGGGGACGCTGAACCTCGCCAGCGAACAGATCGTCGAGATTGCCGAGCGGCTGGAGGAGCAGGAGCACGTTCCCGTGGATGGCGTTGAGTCAGAGTTATCCCCTACATCCAGCGAGGACGACACCGCGCTGACCGATCTTGACAAGGTCGTGCACGCTGCCGTTGCGTCGGCTCAGACGGAGGCGGAGGCAGACTCGAATCGCGAGCGCTAAACGCGCCACAATCAGCATTCGACGATATTTACAGCTAGCCCGCCGCGGGCCGTCTCCTTGTACTTGATCTTCATATCGGCACCGGTCTGCATCATGGTCTTGATGACCTTGTCGAGGCTCACGGTGTGGCTGCCATCCCCATGCAGTGCCAGGCGCGCCGCCGTGATCGCCTTCACGGAGCCCACGGCATTCCGTTCGATACAAGGAATCTGGACGAGTCCCCCAACCGGATCGCAGGTGAGCCCGAGATGGTGTTCCATGCCGATCTCTGCGGCGTTCTCGACTTGCTCCGGAGTACCACCGAGGATCTCGGCCAGGGCACCGGCCGCCATCGAGCATGCCGTTCCAACCTCACCCTGGCAGCCCACCTCGGCGCCCGAGATCGACGCCGTTTGCTGGTAGATCGCGCCAAGAGCTCCGGCCACGAGCAAGAAGTCCGCGATCGCGTCGTCGTCAGTCCCAGGGACATATTTGACGGCGTAATGCAGCACTGCCGGGATAATGCCAGCAGCACCATTAGTGGGCGCGGTCACTACGCGGCCGCCGGAGGCGTTCTCCTCGTTCACTGCCAGCGCCCACAAAGTCACCCAGTCCATGGCGATAAGAGGGTCGTTCGGGTCGCCGGCGCCGTCCGCCATAAGCCGCTGGTAGAGATCGGCCGCCCGACGGCGTACCTTCAACCCACCCGGAAGCACTCCGGCCGTGGAGCACCCATTCTGGATGCACTCGATCATGACCGACCAGATCTTGAGGAGACCGGCACGGACCTCCGCCTCCGGCCGCCGTACGCATTCGTTAGCGAGCATGACCTGGCTGACACTGAGGTCTTCATCGCGACAAAAACCCAACAGCTCGGTACCGGTGCGGAACGGATACGGAACCGGCGTTGGATCAGGCAAGAGCTGGGGGTGTCCGGATTCGTCATCATCCAAGACGAAACCGCCGCCGATCGAGTAGTAGGTGCGCTCACAAATGATCTTGCCGTCGCGGTACGCGGTGTAGGTCATGCCATTGGGGTGGAATGGCAGCGAACGACGGCGGTACAGAATCAGATCGTCTTCGGGATCGAATGTCAGGGGATGCGTGCCGTTGAGCCGCAGTTGCCCGGTGCGCCTGATCTCATTGGCCCGTATCGGGCCCTCAGTGGTGTCGACTGTCTCTGGATCCTCGCCCTCCAGACCCCACAGCACGGCGTTGTAACTGCCGTGGCCATGTCCGGTTGCCCCTAACGAGCCAAACAGCTCTGACCGAACCCGCGTCGTGCGGGACAGCAGACCTTCGCGGTTCAGGGTCGCGACAAAGCGCCCAGCTGCTCGCATCGGCCCAACGGTGTGGGAGCTGGACGGACCAATGCCGATGCTGAATAAATCGAAAACACTGACGGGCACTGTTCAAGTCTGCCTCTGGTGACGGGCAGTAACGAACGGGCAGTAACGAACGAGCCCTGCCGGCTCATACCCGGCAGGGCCTGGAAGGGCACTTTCAGTCTGCTGCTTGGGCCTCTGCGAACCTTGCAGCGACACGCCCCCGGGCCCTCACTGCTATCAATTGTTTCGACACGCCGTTAATTCCGTGTGACACGCCGGTGACGGAAAAAAGACATCGCAGGCTCTTGCCAAGGGGTCACTGGAGGCATATAACTGATCTACGCCACACCGCGGGCTTCGCTCGCAAAGTGGCTACGAAGCTCCGGCCAACTCATACTTGACCGGAGCTTCACCCATTTAGATTTGGGCTTGCGCTCGCGCACGGGCGCGGGAGCTGAGTCGTTCGTCGCTCTTCGCGCAACGGCTGATCGGCCTCGTTGGTGACGACGCAGATGCGAGCCGTCGCGCTCATCACTCCTGCACTCCTCAGCGCGCCCTCCGACGCTCGCGCAGCGGCCTAGTACGGGCGCTCGCGCAACTGGCGTTCAACCGCTCGCGCCCGGGCGGTGGCCCCTCTGGAGTGGGCGCACTTGGCTGCGCCAGACGGTGTGGCAGGGTGGCGATGTGGGAGGCAGCTGGTGAAAGCCCTTGTGAAGACGCGACCAGGTCCAGGGCTGGAGCTGGTCGATATTGGGGTACCGGTCGTCGGGGCCGGCGATGTGCTCGTCAAGGTCAAGGCAACGGGCATCTGCGGCACCGATCTGCACATCGAGTCTTGGGACGACTGGGCCCAGAAGGCTCTGCGACCGCCGGTCACGGTGGGCCATGAGTTCTCCGGCGAGGTTGTCGAGATCGGCTCCGGTGTCACTGATGTCGCAGTCGGCGATCTGGTCAGCGGCGAGGGGCATCTCGTCTGTGGCCGGTGCCGCAACTGCCGTGCCGGCCGGCGCCATCTTTGCATTCACACCCGCGCCATCGGTGTCAATCTCGACGGCGCATTCGCCGAGTACGTCGCGCTGCCCTCCGGCAACGCGTGGGTGCACCGCGAACCCATCGATCCCGAGGTCGCTGCGATCTTCGACCCGTTCGGCAACGCCGTCCACACCGCACTGGCTTTTCCGATGCTTGGCGAGGATGTGCTGGTCACCGGGGCCGGACCGATTGGGATCATGGCGGCAATGGTCAGCAAACACGCTGGAGCACGGCATGTCGTGATCACCGATCACAGTGACGAGCGGCTGGCCCTGGCGAGCAAGCTGGGCGTCACCCGAGCTGTGAACATCGACCGGGAGAACGTAGCAGACGCGCAACGCGAGCTCGGCATGCGTGAGGGGTTCGATGTGGGACTGGAGATGTCCGGTAGCTCCGCCGCGCTCCAGGACATGATCACGCAGATGACCCATGGCGGCAGAATTGCTGTGCTGGGTTTTCCGTCCGCCGAGATCAGTGTGGATGTTGCCGCCATCGTGCTGAAGATGCTGACCATCAAGGGCATTTACGGCCGTGAGATGTTTGAGACTTGGTATGAGATGTCGGTGCTGCTGGAGAGCGGCCTCGACATCTCCGGTGTGATCACAGATCGATTCCACTACACCGAGCACGAGAAGGCCTTCGCGGTAGCCCGTTCCGGCCACGGTGGAAAGGTGATCATGAGCTGGGAAGGATAGGAACGAAAGCGATCATGTACGCCACGCTGAAAGATCAACTCGCTGACGATCTCACGACGCTCAAGGCTGACGGCCTATTCAAAGCTGAGGCGGTGATCACCAGTCCGCAGGCGGCGCGGATCGCTGTCGGCGACCAGATGTTGCTCAACTTCTGTGCCAACAATTACCTCGGCTTGGCTGATCATCCGGCGATGATCGCCGCAGCGCAACAGGCGCTGGAGCGCTGGGGGTTCGGCATGGCATCGGTTCGTTTCATCTGTGGCACCACCCAGATTCACAAGGAGCTGGAGCGCCGTATCGCGCATTTCCTGGGGACCGAGGACGCGATCCTGTACGGCTCCTGTTTCGACGCGAATGGCGGTCTTTTTGAGACGTTGCTGGGGCCAGAGGACGCCGTCATCTCCGACGAGCTCAATCATGCGAGCATCATCGACGGCGTACGGCTGTGCAAAGCGACTCGCCTGCGCTACGCCAACCGGGACATGGCCGACCTCGAGGCGAAACTGCGTGAGTCACAAGCTTCGCGGCACCGGCTGATCGCAACCGACGGTGTGTTTTCTATGGACGGCTACGTCGCACCGCTCGACGCCATCGTTGAGCTCGCGGAACGCTATCAGGCACTGGTTATGGTGGACGACTCTCACGCCGTGGGATTCATGGGGGCGACCGGTGCCGGGACGCCGGAATTGTTCGGCGTTCAGGATCGGGTCGACATCGTGACCGGCACGCTCGGGAAGGCCCTTGGTGGGGCGAGCGGGGGGTACACCGCCGCACACAAAGAGATTGTGGAGATGCTTCGGCAGCGGTCCCGGCCGTACCTTTTTTCCAACTCCCTCGCGCCATCTATCACCGCAGCAGGCATCGCCATGCTCGATTTGCTTGAGACCTCCGGCGAGCTGCTGCAGCGCCTACGCGAGAACACTGCGTACTTCCGTTCGGAGATGGTTGCGCGCGGCTTCGAGATTCCGGAATCTGATCATCCCATCGTGCCGATCATGATCGGGGACGCGATCGAGGCGGCCGCGATGGCCGACCGTCTACTGGCAGAGGGCATCTATGTCCGGGCGTTCTCTTACCCGGTGGTACCGCGAGGCAAGGCCAGAATCAGAACCCAGATGTCAGCCGCGCATTCCCGCGATGATCTTGACCAGGCGATTACGGCATTTGCGAAGGTTCGCCGGTAGGCGCCGGCTTCGGCACTGTGACCTCATCCGAACGTGACGGCTTGCGAACGATCTGCTTGCCGAGGGGCATCAGGGAAACCGGGATCAGCTTGAAGTTAGCAACCCCAAGGGGGATTCCGATGATCGTGATGCAGAGCAGGATTCCAGTGGCAACGTGAGTCAGCGCGATCCACCAGCCCGCGACGATGACCCAGATGACATTGCCGAGGAACGAGAGGATCCCTGCGGTTGGCTTGTCAACCAGCTCACGGCCAAACGGCCACGCCGCATAGCTCGCCATGCGGAAGGAGGCGATGCCCCACGGGATAGTGATGATCAGCAAGCAGCAGATGATTCCTGCCAGCATGTAGGCGAGCCAAAGCCAGAAGCCGCTGAAGATGAACCAGATGATGTTGAGCAGAGTCCGCATCTGTCCAGGTTCGCACCGGCCGCTCGATGCGGCAATAGGGCGGTTCCCGGGCCTATCCCTCGTTCGCGGACGCGTGCGCGGCAAATGCGTCGTACGCGCGCTGATCGAACAAGACGAACCTGACCTCCGCCACCCGCGTGTCACTGGCCCTGACGACTTCGACTGCTATGCGCGCCGCGTCATCGACGGGCCAGCGATAGACACCGGTCGAGATCGCCGGGAAGGCAACCGTCCTAGCACCCAGCTCATCCGCGACGGCCAGCGAATTCCGGAAGCAGTCTGCGAGCAAGGGCGATTTGTCCTTGGATTCGGCGTACGTCGGCCCGACGGTGTGGATGACCCAGCCTGCCTTGAGACGTCCAGCCGTGGTAGCGACGGCCTGGCCGGTTGGCAGGCCATCGGGATACTTCTCCTGCCGGAGCTTCTGGCACTCGGCCAGAATCTCGGGCCCCCCTCGACGGTGAATCGCGCCGTCGACGCCGCCGCCACCCAGCAACGAGTTGTTGGCTGCGTTGACGATTGCGTCGACGTCTTGTTCGGTGATGTCGCCCCGCACGAACGTGATCCGCAATTTGTCGCACCTAACGCCTTAACGTGTGTTGTCGCTACTCAGCCTTTGATTTTCGCCGATATCTTGGCCTACCACCAACCGTGCCCGATAGGGAATAGCGGTCACTACCTCTCCACTTAGCTGCCGCGAATGCGGGGATTGACACCGGAGCGCGCCAACCGAACGCTGGAGGTTACATACTCGGGGGCCAAACCTGTGCTCACAAGTAGTTGATTGAATCAGCTTGTCTGTGAAGCGGTAGATTTGGGAGGTTGCCGGGTGGGGTATATGGCTTCAATGTGGCTCGGCTTCGGTGGGGCGCTCGCTGCGGTTGCCGGTGCGCTGACGGGCCTGCTGTTCGTTGCGCTCTCAGTCAAGGGTGACGTGCTGTCCGCATCACGCAGCCTTAGCTCCCGCGCCGCTCAGACTCTGGTGCTGTTCATGACTTCAGTGCTCATCGCGCTCTTGCTAGTGGCTCCTCAACCAGCGGCAGCCCTGGGCTGGGAGCTGCTTGCTGTGGCCGTGGTCTCGGGTACGGCCATGTTCTTCTTGGACCGGCGAGCCGGTCACGGCACTGATCAGGGCGTGGCCCGCTACGTCGAGAAGTTCTCCCCTAACATGATCACCGCCGTGCTCGTTGGCGTGGCCGGGCTCACCTTCCTCCTGGAGGCCGGTGGTGGTTTGTACTGGCTGATCCCCGCGACCGTGGCGAGTCTCCTGGGCGGCGTGGTCAACGCGTGGCTGTTCCTCGTCAAGGTGACCAGCTAGTCCGAAAGGGAGTTCGGGCACGTGGGCAGGGCGGCAAACGATCACGAAGGTGATCTTCATCCCCTCAAATTAGTGCCACCCGACTTGAGATCGGCTCAGCCACGAGATCACGGCGATTCAGGCCCTGATGCGCGCAAATTGACCCCGGCTGCAGTCGGGTATCGCAGGGTTACAGTGAGTGCCGAAAGGATTCACCGTGACCAGTGATCTCGAGAGCATCAGTTTGCCTGCCCGAGTGGCGAATCCTGAAGAGGGGATCTCCGTCGACGAGCTACAGCTGGCAGCACGCAATCACGGAATGCCGTTGGAGTCCTTACGCTGGGACATCACTCCGCCTGGACTGCACTACCTGCTGATCCATTACGACATACCTGCGATTGATCAGAGCGCGTTTGAGCTGGTGATCGACGGCCTTGTCGACACGTCACTGTCACTGAATCTCGAAGCCCTCCGCAACCGCCCTCAGATTTCAGCGGTCGTGACGCTCGAATGCGCAGGCAACGGCCGGGCGCAGTTACTACCACGTCCTGTAAGCCAACCGTGGCTGAGCGAGGCAGTGGGCACGTCCCGTTGGACTGGCACATCCCTGTCGAGCTTGCTTCGGGAGGCCGGGGTTGCCGACCGTGCCGTTGATGCTGTCTTCACCGGCGCGGATCACGGAATAGAGCGAGGCGTCGAGCAGGACTATCAACGGGCATTGCCACTGGCTGAGGCGATGGGCGAGGAGGTCATGCTGGCGTACGAGATGAATGGCATGCCGCTGCCCCCGCAGCACGGAGCGCCGCTACGGCTGATCGTCCCGGGCTGGTACGGGATGGCTCACGTGAAATGGCTGCGCCGGATCACCGTTGTCTCGGAGTCATTCGATGGGTTCCAGATGCGGGCGTACCGATTGCGGGACACTCATGACGAGCCCGGGATTCCGCTCACCCGGATGGAGCCGCGAGCCCTCCTGATCCCTCCAGGTTTTCCAGACTTCATGTCCCGCAGACGTGTTGTGGAGTCGGGTCCGGTGCAGGTTGAGGGCCGGGCCTGGTCCGGTTGGTCGGAGATCAGCATGGTCCAGGTCAGCATCGATGCTGGGGATACCTGGGAGGTTGCTGATCTTGAGCCAGCGCCGGACTCCCACGGATGGGTGCGATGGAGGTGGGTCTGGCAGGCGGAGCTTGGCGATTATGTACTCTCGGCTCGGGCCACGGATGCCAGCGGCCGCATCCAGCCGCTGGGGCAGCGTTGGAGTCGTGGTGGATTTGCCAACAACACCGTCCAAAGGGTTGCTGTCTCGGTGATCAGTTCCGAAATGTCGCCTTCGGCGCCATGACGTGTTGACCTGCACGGAGATTGGGTAAGAGTCAACAGACTGCCCGCTGCAGGTACGCGGC
>Ga0111538_10008478_pt1 | contig 13800 bp, 10 predicted proteins | sample SoiMethybrSBSTD1_FD_79669 | JGI IMG/M metagenome (GOLD analysis project Ga0111538, IMG submission 79669) | Bulk soil microbial communities from a Populus tree surrounding site in Tennessee, USA - Soil MetaG P. TD hybrid SBSTD1 (version 2)... | ecosystem: Environmental > Terrestrial > Soil >...
TCGTTGGTATTCTCGTAAGGCTTGCAGGTTGGCACTACCTTGTCGCCACTGCTGTCGGGGTCGAATCCGCAGTGCTGCACAATTTCATCTGGCACCAGCGCTGGACCTGGCGAGATCGGCCAGCGCGGTCTCCTCGGACGACAACAGTTCGGCTCGCCCGATTTCATCTTCTCAATGGTGTCGTCTCACTTGCCGGCAACATAGGATTGGCGGCATTCTTCACGGGAGTGATCGGGTTGAACGCCATCGCCTCCAACCTTATTGCGATCGTCGCCTGCTCGATCGTCAACTTCGCGGCCAGCGAGTCGATCGTTTTCAAGAATGACAGGCCACGACGCTGGCGATCGGTGCCGGTCGCGATCTTTGGTGTTCTCACGCTCGCGGCCTCCGCCGAAGCGGGACCGACTGCCGCGACCCTCGCCGGGTGGCGCGCGTACGAGGCACAGGTTGACGCGCGGTACAACGCACCCGCGTCAACATCCACCGGCTTCTTCGCTCTCGATCGCGAGGCGAACGCGCGAGGGTGGCGCGAGGGCGTGCGACGCGGTCAACCGACTCTGGTCAAAATCGATCCGCCCGGCGTCGAGGATGGAAGGATTCATCACTGGATTGGCGCGGTTTTCATCCCCGGGCTCACCGTGCCGTCGGTCATCGAGCGAATCCAGCAGAACGCTGGGCACGAGTCGGAACACTACGAGGACGTCCTCGCGTCACGTTTAATCCAGCGGACTGGCGATCACCTGCAGGTGTTCATGAAACTGCGCCGGACGAATCTCATCACCGTCACCTACAACACGGAACACGCGGTGGACTACAAGCGGATCGGCGACACGCGCGCCTCGGCGCGCAGCGTCGCAACGAAGATCGCTGAACTTGCTGATGTTGGAACGCCCAAAGAACATGAAAAATCCGCAGACGACGACAACGGATTTCTCTGGCGCCTTAATGCGTACTGGCGCTACGAAGCCGTCGAAGGCGGAGTGATCGTTGAATGCGAATCGGTGAGCTTGAGTCGATCGGTGCCGTGGGTGGCCAGAATGGTCGCGAACCCGCTGGTCGACCGGGTGGCCAGGGAGTCGCTCAGTCGCACGTTGTCTGGGTTGCGGACGATGCTGGCCGGCAAACCCGCGGCCAAAGCCAGCTAGTTCTTGATCTCAATCTCAAACAGTTTCGGCCAGAGCTTTCCGGTCACGAAGAGTCGATCGCCAACCGCGTCGTAGGCGATACCGTTCAAAACGTCCACGGCCTCCGCTTCACGCGGCGTCAGAAGTCCGCCGAGATCGATCCATCCGGTGACACGGCCGGTCTTCGGCGAAATACGGGCGATGCGTTGTGTCTGCCAGACGTTGGCGAACACCTCGCCTTTGATGTACTCGAGCTCGTTGAGATTGCTGACCGGCGCACCGGCGTCCTTCACCTGGATCCGGGAGATCTCTTTTAGCGTCGCCGGATCGAGAAATCGAAGGAACGAGCTGCCGTCGCTCATGATCAGCCGTTGCCCGTCGTGCGTAAGGCCCCAGCCCTCGCCGCGGTAACTGAAGGTGCCTTTGCGTCGGAACGTCGCGCGGTCGTAGAGAAAGCCGATCTCCGATTGCCACGTCAGCTGGTAAATCGTGTCGCCATTGACGGCAATCCCTTCGCCGAAATATTGCGGATCCAGCCTTTCCAGCTGGACGACCTCGCCGTTCTCGAGACGGACTTTGCGGATCGTGGATTGGCCGTTGAGTCCGGTTCCCTCGTACAAGAAACCATCGAGATACACGAGACCTTGAGTAAACGCCTGCGGATCGTGTGGGTACACGTGCACGACGCGATACTTGCTGACCGGCGCCCGCGCAGGCGTTCGCGACTGAAGCGGATCGGCCGGTGGGAAGAAAGCAGCTGCCGAGAGCACCACGAGAATCGATACGGCGAGCTTCACGCCTACTTGAAGAGATCGTCGAATGCTTTTCGCGCGCTGGTCGGCGGTGCCGATTTTGTTTCGCGCTCGACGGTCGTCCGCGGTTCAAAGAATGTGCAGGTGTTCCGGCGGTCCTTCGGCGAAACTCGCACGGGAATGGGCTGTTGGCACTCGAGCGGTGAACCGGTATCGAAGTTCACGCACTGCGCGCAGGTGTGAAGGTCGGCGCCGCACCGCTCACATCGACCTTCAGCGCTCCAGGCGGTGGCGACGGTCAGCTCGCTGCCGCAGCCACGGCAACGAACGACCTCGCGAAATCCCGGCATGTTGAAGGTCTTCGGCGCGGTCGGCGGCTGTCCGCGCGGCGCGTATTCCTTCTTCTCGGCCGGCTTGTGTTCGGAGCGTGTGGGTGCCGGCTCGTCCCGATATCCGCGCTGTCGGTATTTCCGGTCGGACATTTCTGTGTGGTTGATTATACGGGTTCTTCACGCTTCTTCGCGGCCTTCATTCAGCGCCCCTCGATTCGAATCCCGCCGTTCGTGCCGGAAAGATCAATCTGCGGACCACCCCCATTTAACCGCCCTTCAAGCCGCCGGCGTGAGGCCTCTCCGGTCGTTTCAATTTTGACGCCATCGGTGCGGATCCCCCCATTGGTGACGCGCGCTGAAATGTTCGCCTTTGCGTCCGACGGCAGCGTCAGCTGGATCCCCCCGTTCGTGCATCCGAGCTTCACCCCTGACGAGGCCACTTCGGTCAGCTCCACTTCGACGCCGCCATTCGTCGTGCTCGCGTCGATCGCACCTGAGACCTGGTGTGCCTTGACCCCGCCGTTGGTCGCCTCCGCCGTGACGCGCCCCTTCAGTCCGTACAGTTCAATACCTCCATTCACGGTCGTCAAGCGAACCTCCGCCGAGGCCGGGACCTTGACCAAGTAGCGAACTTCCTGATTCCAGCCGCCAAAAAACCCGCCGGGACGCCGCTGGAGTTTCGTCTCGATGCGCACGTTCGTTGGACTCACGGTTTCATGAATCTCAATGCGGGCCAGCGCATCCTTGGCCGCATCGGCGGTGCTCGCACGCACCGATTTCTCGGCGACGATTTCGACTGCATTGCCCGCCGCCGGTTGCACGTCAATCTTGCCGTTCACGTTGCTGATTTCAAGCCGGCCACCGGGTTGGAGGTCGTACGTCTTGCGCCATTCGGCGGTCTGCTTCTCGCGCAAATCCGCCATGGCAATGTCGCACCCGGCAACCGCGGCCGACACGACCATGAGCACCGGCAAAACGAAGACATGTCGCCTGGCGCGCAATAGCTGTCTATTCATGGAGTTGCTCCTCCGCCCTTATACGCGGGGGAGCAGGATCAGGTTCTACTAGGTTCGGCTCGATTCCGCGGGGTTCGCCTACGGCCGGGCAGTGTGGTAGTCTTTCGATGCTCCCCCACAGGATTCGCTCGCATGCAGTGCCCTACGTGTGGCTCGGCACGGGTATTTCCGTCGCGTCTTCGCAACGGCTTCGAACGGGTGCGCCAGATGTGGACGGAAAAGCAACCGTACCGGTGCCATCAGTGCGGCTGGCGCAAATGGCGGGACGTGCTCATCAGCGATGACGGCCCCGATGTACATCCCGAGGATCTCCGAACGGGTCGTGTCGTGGCGCCTGTCGCGCCGGGCGACATGGACCAACTCGACCTGCCTTCTCCTCGGTCCTGAGAAGCCAAACCCGCTCCGCTATCGCGGACGCGGTATCCAGCGATCGTTGAAGCGCGTGCCGATCATGAGTCGGACGACGGCGTCGTAACTGGCGATCCCCTCAGTGACTCGGTTGGCCTTCAAGTACTCGTCGTAGACGCCGCGCGCGGTACGACGTACCAGCGGCGATGACCTGGCGTACCTCGCCGTCATCGCCTGCAGATCTTGACGCGGTCCCTCGTCGAGAGCCGTGAGCGTGGCCTGATCTTCGCGCGGCACCGCGGCGAGTCCATGCCGGTACCCGGCAAGCCAGCCGCTGTATTGTTGAGACGCGTTCCCGCGGATGCACGTGAGCCACGCCACGAAATTGGCCTCCTCCTCGACGGCATAACCAGCGAGATGGGCCCACTCGTGGGCGATCACAAACGGCCGCTCGAACTCGAGTACATCAGGGTTGACGATGATCTCGAGGAAATACGGGTTCGTCATGCCGTCGATGGCGGCGCGCCGGAAGTAGTAATTGAGCAGCGACAGCTTCGGAACCCCCGGCACCGCAAGTCGAGTGGCGCCGAGCGCCATTTGGGTCTCCGCGAACGGCGTCTCGAGCGCTTCTCGAGTGAAGGCCGCGGAATGTGCGGCGGCATAACCGGCGTTGACCCGGGCCGCCGCGTCGTTGGTGAAGCGAATCGCCGCATCGCGCGTCAGCCGAGCCCGATCGTAATCAAGCTTCTGCTCGAGCGGAACTCGTCGATAGTTCAGTCCCCATAACGCAAGAAAGAGCAGATACAGCCACGCTGCAGCGCCGGCGGCGGTCAGAAAGTTCCGTTGCAATGCGCGCTTCGCGCCCAGTGCTCGCGTCCGCGAAACCACGACTTCAATCGCCGCAATCAGCAAACAGGCAACACCAAGGTCAAGCCACGCGATCGGAATGGTGTTGGTGGCCATCGTCACCAGACCTTGAATGCGCAGATACCAGTCGGCCGAATACAACCGTTCGATGGTTTCTGCCGGGAATGGCGCAATCGCGCAGACGAGCGCGATGACCACGACGACCGCGGTCTCGACAATCCGGTTGGTCACGCGGCTGTCTCGCGCTGGTCGCGTCCGGTGATGAGGCGAATGGCCCGCTGGTAACTGAAGTACGCCCAGGCCCACTGCACGAGGACGACAAGGCGGTTACGAAAACCAATCAGGTTGAGAATGTGCACGAACAGCCACGCCAACCATCCGATCCATCCTTTGAGTCGCAGCCAGCCAAAATCGGCGATCGCCGACGCGCGGCCGATTGTCGCCATGTTGCCCAGATCTTTGTAGACGAACGGGCGGTATGGCTGGTGGTCAACCGCACGCCGAATGTTTTCCGCCGCGTGGCGACCCATCTGGATTGCCACTTGCGCGACTCCCGGCAGCGGCTTGCCGTTCGCGCCGGTGAACGATGCGAGATCGCCGATCACAAACACATCCGGATGACCGGGGATCGTCAGATCGGGTTGCACGATCACTCGGCCGACACGATCGGTAGGCACACCGAGAGTCACGCCAACCGGCGAGGCCGCAACCCCTGCCGCCCACAGTACCGTCGCCGCAGCGATGGATTCGTTCCCGAGGTCGACCCGCCCGTTCGCAACACCGGTGACCGCTTTGCCCGTCCGAACATCGACACCGAGCTTTTGCAAATCCTTCCGCGCCGCCTCGCGAAGCGTGTCGGGAAATGTCGACAGAATCGTTGGTCCGGCTTCGATGAGGATGATCCGCGCTGAACTCGGATCGAAATGCCGAAAGTCGCGCGCGAGCGACTGACGCGAGATCTCAGCAAGGGCGCCGGCCAGTTCAACTCCCGTGGGCCCGCCGCCGATCACGACGAATGTCAGAAGCCCCGCACGTCTGACTGGATCGTTCTCGCGCTCCGCGCGCTCGTACGCGAGCAGCACACGTCGCCGGATTTCCAGTGCATCCTCGAGCGTCTTCAACCCCGGCGCCATCACCTGCCAATCATCGTGACCGAAGTACGCGTGCGTGGCGCCGGCGGCCAGGACCAGAAGGTCGTACGCAATCTCTCCGTCAGCAAGGATGACCACCTTCCGTGCTGGGTCGACGCGTTGCACGTCGGCCAGCAGGACCTCTACATTTTTCTGACGTCGCAGGATCCACCGAATCGGCGAGGCAATATCACCTGGCGAGAGCGCAGCCGAGGCCACCTGGTAGAGCAATGGCTGAAAGACGTGGTGATTGCGGCGATCGAGCAGCGTCACCTGGACGTCCACGTCGCGAAGTGCACGCGCTGCGTACAAACCTCCGAAACCACCTCCCACGATCACCACGTGCACGTCATAAGGATAGTATCAGGATAACGTTGAGCTCCGTTCTATGAGGAAGCGGAGAGTACTCGAGGTAGCGGAGTTCCTCACCACAGAGTAAGCAGAGGAAACAAATGAATATGTTTACTCTGCTTACTCCGTTAACTCTGTGGTGAGGCTCTCCGCTACCTCTGCCCCCTCCGTTGCCCCGGAATGTCCTTTGCACAGCTTCCCCGTATGACGATCGCTCATCGAATGGCGAGTTGGGGCGGCGCGCGGTTGTCGCGTCGTGTGTCGCGGTCGCTTCCGTGGATCGGTGCCGCAGTTGCGGTCGTGACGGTGGCGTCGACGATACGCCGGAAAGGTGTGATCAGTGGCGCGCTGGATACGGGATTGAACGCGGTGCCGTTTGTCGGCGCGGCAAAGAACGCGATCGAGGTGTTTCGAGGGCGCGATTTCTTTCCCGATCGTTACGGCCCCGGAGGGGTTCCCCGCCGTCAGGTCCGATAGGGACTCAGCGCCCAACCACCTGCCAGATCGCCCAGTAATAAGGGGCGCGTGTGGCCTCCGCGGAGCGTATCTGCGTTGCTGCCGCACGTACCGCGGACGCTGGCGACTCGCCTCCCGCGGTCACTCCGCCATAGATCGCTTGCAAGGTCTCCGCGGTCAACGGATCATCGATTGTCCATCTCGGAAGCACGATCGTCGGGATTCCTGCGGCGCGCCACGCCCAACCCACGACACCGGCAGCCGAAGCGCCGCCTCGCATCGATGCGCTGCCGCCATCGGAAAACAGTGTCAACGCCGCGTGGAGATCGAGGTTCATCACCTCGCGCGCTTCAAGCAGGCCATCCTTTTCGGGTGGCAGGTCGGTGGCCGCGGCTTCTGGCGTCAGCAGAATCGACGAGAACAGCGGGCTTGCACCGTTCATGCGGAATGGAGCGGCGACATGAATGATCGCGGCCGTTCCGGCGCGGTCGCGAAACGCCGCCTCGGTCGCGGATGACCCCGTCAGCGTGGTTGCAGGCGAATCGTTGAAGACAGCGGCAATCGCCTGCATTTCCCCGTCCGCCGTCTCGTTCGACCGCAGTGTCCAGCCGGGCGCCGTCGCCTGCAGTCGATCGCGCGTTGAGGACGCAATCTCTGGAGCTGCTACTGCGAACATGGACACTGCGGGTCTATTCGCCGGGGCAGACGGCTCGTGCAGGAGAGATGTTGCCGACCCGGCGTACATCACCATGGTGTGATCCGCCAAAACCCCGTCGCCGACGGCGAGCGCTTCAAAGGGCACTCGCCACAATACGTCATCCGGAATCAGCACCACCTTCGCCGCGGCAGCAACTGCCGACCATGCCCCGCCTGGAATCAATTTCATCAGTTCGACAGACTCTTTTTGCCACGCCGCGAGGTCGCGAAGCGTTGCCTGATCGACAGCGCGTGAAATACGCTCGGCCAGAGTCTGGCGCGGCACCGGCGCGAGATAACTGCGGCAAACGGCAGCGTCCGCCGCGCGCGTCACCGCAAGGACGAGCAGATCGTCGTCGTCAATCACGAATTCGACGAGCGCTTCATCTTCCTCGAGGGCGCTTGCCGCCTCATCGAGATTCGCCGCTGGCGCGAGGCCGCGCCACGTGCGCAATTCCGGCAGCCGGTTGAACAACTCTGTTCGCTGAACGGATCGCGCTTGAACCGCAGCGGTTAACCGCTGCTGCAGCCGTTCGACGCGAGCCGAGTTCGGTTTGGGTAACGCCTTTTCATGATCGAGTTGGGCCCGAACCGTGGCCACTTCGGCCGCGAGCTGGCGTTCGGCGTCGCGGTCCGCCGGCGTCATTCCCCGAGCGATGTCACGTTCATTCCTCGCGAGCACAAGCCGCAGCGAATGGACGCGTTGTCGCTCGACCGTGGCAAACGCTGCGCGCGAATCGTTCGTCTCCGCCTGCAACACCGCGAGGAACGCGTACGCCCCGGCGCTGTCTGTGGACGGCTGATCGGTGAGGCCGTCGAAGGCACGCTGTGCCAGCTGTTCGATCCGCGCAACCGCGCTTTGGGCTGGGACTAACGCCGCCGCCGAATTGGTCAGACGCCGCTGGGCACGAGCGTTCGCCACCAGTGCCCGCCAGACAACGTCGTCTTGTCCAATCGCTGCACCCTCGCTTTCCGCGTGGCGAGCGGCGGTTAGCGCACTCGCGTAATCACCGCTTCCGGTCAACGCCTGGGATAACCCGATCTCCGCCCGCGCCGCATCTTCCCGTTTCTTCAACGTGGTGAAGAGTGCAATCGCTTTTCGATAGGAAGTAACCGCTTCGGTGTGGTGCTGCTGCAGCGATTGGGAGAACGCGACGCCGACCGTCGCGTGTGCCACACATTCGGCATCGCTCCCCTTGGTGCACGCGGCACTGCTTCGTGTGAACGCGTCTTCCGCCGTCCCAAAGCGGCCGGACAAGAGGTCGGTTCTGCCTACGGCTTGCCAGGCGTGTCCAACGTTCGGCCAATCACCCATTCGTTCGAATTGACCGCGACTCTGCTCAAACAGCGCCCGCGCGAGATCGAGATTGCCGAGCCGCACGTGCACATCCCCGATACTCAGGAGGGCGCCACCCTGCCGCCCCGGATCATTCCGGCTGCGTCCTTCCTCGAGCACGCCATTGAACGCATCGAGCGCACCCGCGAGATCCCCTTGAGCCGCGAACGATCGACCGAGACCGTCCAGCGCGCGCGCTTCGCCGCCGGTGTTTGAGGCTTCGCGATAGAGCGCGCGGCTGCGCCGATAATCGACAATCGCTCCGCTGTAGTCCCCCTCGACATATTGGACATTGCCGGTACTGATGAGGGTCGTGGCTATGCCAAGCGTGTCGTGCAGCCGCTCCTGAATCGCGAGCGCCTCCTTGAACGTCGCGAGCGCGTCGGTGTACTCGAACTGTGAGTATTGCGCCGTGCCGAGGCCGACCAGGGCTGTGGCGATTCCTTCCTCGTTGCCAAGTTCCCGCTCGATTGCGAGAAACTGCTCGTACACCGGTTTTGCCGCGGCGAAGTTCCGCTGGTAGTACAGCGCGTTGCCGATGTTTTGCAGCGCATCGGCTTGCAGTTGCTTGTCGCCGACTCGCTGAGCCATTTCCAGCGCACGCTCGTACAGCGTTTGCGCGCGAGGGTGCAGCCCCCGCTGCGCCGCCGCCGCGCCCTGGCGTAACAAAGCGGAGACAAGAAGCGGCCCGACAAGGTCAGGCTCGTCAACGAGGAGTTTTTCACGCTCCGTCGCGTCAGCCGCGGCGACCAGCGCATCAGCGAGTGCATCAATTGGAGTGCCTTCGCGTATGAGTTTCCATTCGCTTCCCTCGCGCACATAGGTGAGCGCTGCGAGCAACGACGAATGGAACACCATCGGCGAACCGTCGGGGCGCCGGATCGTGCTGGTGCGATCGCGAATAGCCGAGACGCGTACGACCGTCGTGCGGTCGCGGCTGCGGACGGAAATGATCTCGATTCGAGAGAACTTATCGTCGCCGGAATCGAACACGTACTTCAGTTGCTCGGGGCGGGGGCGCTCGGCGGCGGACGACCACAAGGCGAAATACGCGTCCACGTCCTCCGCTTCTTGCGTCGCGTAGAACCGCTCGACGGCCGCACGAAGAGCCGGATCCACGGCGTCCGCCTGCGGCGCCGAGACCGCGAGAAGAAGCGCACACGCCCAAACGACCATCACTTCTGCAACGTGAAATTCACCGTGATCGTCATCAACACCGAGACCGGCACACCGTTCAACAACGTCGGAGTATAGCGCCACTCCTGCACCGCGCTGACAGCCGCCTGATCGAACAGCGGCGCCGAACGGAGTACTTTGATGCGGCCGACTTCCCCACGCTCGTTGATGACGGCTTCGAGAATGACGACGGCTTCGAGGTGCGCAATCCGCGCGATCATTGGATACTCAGGCGGAAGCCCGCTGATGCGCTTGGGTTCCTTGACACCTTGACCCGCTCTGAACACTGTCTGCGCTGGCTTAGGCGCTGGCGGTACTGGCGGCGCAACCGGAGCCGTCCCACCGCCGCCGCCAATCAACATCGGATCATTGATGCCGGACGTCGTCGTTATCCCCGGCACGATCGGACCGCTCGGTGGCGTGTAGTCCTTGGGCTCGGGCGTGAATCCGTCTGGCGCAGTCACCGGCGCAACCGGCTGTATGCGCACAGGAGACGCCTGTGCAACCACCGTCTCCGGAACGGCCACGGTCTTGGTCGGCGGAAGAAACGTGTGAACCGGCGCTGGAATCGGTGGCGTCACATCGGCAACCAAGGGCACCACGAACGCGGCGATGCCGAGAGCGATGTGAAGAGTGATCGACACCGGCCAGAAGGACCACCGCATAACCATCCCCCCTTCGCGCGCATGCACGGTCTTGCCTGCGTTGAAAACTTTGACACCGCCGTGGCTGCGCGGTTCCGGTTTCGGCCGAGCCATTGAACATTGGACCTTGACCATTAACCTCGTGGCGCATGCGATAATCCTCCATGCGCACGACCTCCCCTGAATCGTGGGGACATTCCACCGTCCGCACGGCCTGCCCGCTCGATTGTCCCGACGGCTGCACGCTCGACGTTACCGTCGAAAAAGGCCGCGTGGTCAAAATCGATGGCGGCGACACAAACCCGGTTACACGCGGATATATCTGTGCCAAGGTGCGCCGGTTCGGCGAACGCCTGTACGGCGAGGATCGTCTGCTCTATCCGGCGATTCGCAAGGGACAGAAGGGTCAGGGCACCTTCAATCGCGTGAGCTGGGATGAGGCACTCGATTTCATCGCTGAGCGAATGCGAGCGATCCGCGACACCACTGGCGCGGAAGCCATTCTTCCTTTTTGCTACGGCGGATCGAACGGCCTGCTGACGCAGGACACGAACGACGCCACGCTATTCCGCGCGTTCGGCACTTCACGCCTGGCGCGCACGGTCTGCGCCGCACCGACCGGCGCGGCAAACCAGGCGTTGTACGGAAAGATGCCCGCCGTGACCTACGCGGACTACCTTCACGCCCGGTTGATCGTGTTGTGGGGCGTGAATCCGACCGCTTCCGGCATTCATCTCATCCCCTACCTGCGCGAAGCGCGCAAACGTGGCGCGAAATTGGTCGTCATCGACCCGCGAACGACCTCGCTGGCGCGCCAGGCCGACCTTCACCTCGCGCCACGGCCGGGGACGGACCTTCCAATGGCGCTGGCGATTCATCGATATCTCTTCGAGCATGGCGTCGATGAGCGCTTCCTTGCCGAACACACCAAGGGGGCGGCCGAGCTTCGCGCACGCGCGGATCAATGGACGATTGAGCGGGCCGCCGCGGAAGCCGAAGTGCCGGCGGATGCACTGGCGCGATTCGCGGAGCTGTATCGGTCGTCGTCGCCGGCGCTGGTGCGGTGCGGCTGGGGACTCGAGCGCAACCGCAACGGTGGCAGCGCTGCCGCGGCAGTCCTCGCGCTCCCCGCGATCGGTGGAAAGTTCGGCGTGCGTGGCGGCGGATTCTCGATGAGCAACTCGATGGCGCTTGGAATCAAATCGAACGCGTGGATGGACGACACACCGGAGCCGCAAACGCGAGTCGTCAACATGAATCACCTCGGCCGGGCCCTGACCGAGTACGACAATCCTCGCGTCGAGATGCTGTTCGTCTACAACTGCAACCCGCTGGCGACGATGCCGGATCAGAACCGGGTGCTCGAAGGGCTCAAGCGAGATGATCTGTTCACGGTTGTCTACGAGCAGGTCTTCACCGATACGGCGCGCTATGCCGATGTTCTCCTTCCCGCGACGACGTTTCTCGAAAACTACGATGTGGTGAAGAGCTATGGTCCAATCACGCTGCAGTTAGTCCGTCCCGTGATTGAGCCGGTCGGTGAAGCGCGTGCGAACGCGGAAGTATTCTCGGATCTGGCAGCCAGGCTCGACCTCGGGGAACCAGAAGAAGAGACGGACACGCTTTTGCGGATTGCGAGCCGGTTGCCAGAAGGATTGTCGGCCGAATTACTGGAGAACGGCTCCGCCACGCCGCCATTTGATGGCACGCCCATTCAGTTCGTCGATGTGTTTCCGCGGACGCCGGACAGCAAGATCGATCTGTTCCCTGCGCATCTCGATGCCGAGGCTCCCGCGGGCCTGTATGGATACCAGCCGGATCCCCGGACCGATAAATACCCGCTTGCCTTAATCTCCCCCGCAAGCGAGAAAAGCGTGTCATCCACGCTTGCCGAACTGCGCCAGCGCGCCGCGGTGCTGCAGATGCATCCATCCGACGCGCAAGAGCGCGGGCTCGCAACCGACGATCCGGTCCGTGTGTTCAATGATGGCGGTGAAGTCCAGTGCCCGGTCGCACTCAATCCCGACATTCGCCCGGGCACTGTGTCGCTACCCAAGGGCTTGTGGCGCAAGAGCACCTACAACGGATTCACCTCGAATGCGCTCGTCCCCGACACGCTGACCGACCTCGGCGCCGGCGCCTGCTTCAACGACGCACGGGTGCAGGTGGCTTCTCTGGGGAAACACTGAAATTGCTGATTGCTGATTGCTGATTTGGCGCGGTCTGAACGCCCTACCACATGCCCCAGTACGTCAATCAGCAATCAGAAATCAGCAATCAGAAATTACGCACTCAATAACTAAAGAAGAAGATTAGGTCTATTCCCGCCCGCTCGATGCGTCGCTCGTTGATGCGGTTGGCGGCGCCGCTGGTCTCGGGAGCGGCGTTCATGTCCAGGCGAAGGAATCGCGCCAGCTGATATTCGAGCTGGAACTGCGTGGTGCTGCGGTTGCCGAACTGCTGATACAGCTTGAGGAACGTGCGCTGATTTATTTGCTGACCGAGCGTGATCGCCGCCCCGAGATCGCCATTCTCCGTCGTCGTTGAAATCTCAAAGAGATCGAGATCCAGCGCCTTGCCGATCGATTCGCCCAGCGGCGCGGCGATGAAGCCGGTGGCAATGCCGCCCGCGGTCGCGGCCAGCGACGAGCGCTCGCCGGTGCCGAGTTCGTTGACCGGACGGTTGAACACGATCAGCGCGAGGATGTCACTTTCCTCGAGCGGAGGATCGCTCGTCAGCTTGAGTTGCGGCGCCTTTGGCGTCCCGGTGATCTGAATACGCGCTTCGACACCGGTGTCGGGAATCTTGCGCGTTGCGCTGATGTTGAGCAATGGATTGATCGTGGGTGTGCCGGTGAAGCGGATCGTGCCGTCGCGCGCGAGATCGAATCGACGTCCCTGGAAATCGTAGGTCCCGCGGACCGTATTCACCGTACCGATCAGCACCACTGGGGCGTTGGGGTCCTTCTTTATGTGCAGGTCACCGCCCAAAGTGATGTTGATGTCACCCAGGGCAGTACCGGTCGGGCCTCCGGGCCGGAGCTTTTTGCCGCGGACCACGAGATTATCGGGTGCGACCAGGTGGACGTCCATCGAGAGCGCTGCGGCAAGTCCCGACGGAGCCGTGGCTTGTTGTTCCTCGGCCGCGGCTTTCTCCGCTGCTCCCGGCGGTGCGGCAGACTCGCTCGCCTTCGAAAGCGCTTCCTTGGTCGCATCTTCTGCGCTGCCGGCACTCTCAACCGTGCGTTCGGCGGACACGATCTCGGGTAAACCCTGCTCGGAGTACGGCGAGTAGAACATTTCCAGGATCTTGTCGACCTCGACTCGCGCGGCATCGAGCTTCACGTTGCCTTCGAGTCGCGGACGCCGCAGCTCTCCGGTCAGCGTGAGCGCTGTCTGCACCTGCACGTCGCCAAGTTCGTTGTTGACGATTTCGAAGTTGTCGGAGTCGATTGTGATGTTGACGGCGCCGAGTTCGCGCGCGTGAACGGCCATCTCGCCGGCAACACGCAGCCGTTCACCATGGCGATCGAGCAGCTCGAATCCCGGAATTCTGATCGCGTCGCGCTGCA
>Ga0111538_10008479_pt1 | contig 13799 bp, 8 predicted proteins | sample SoiMethybrSBSTD1_FD_79669 | JGI IMG/M metagenome (GOLD analysis project Ga0111538, IMG submission 79669) | Bulk soil microbial communities from a Populus tree surrounding site in Tennessee, USA - Soil MetaG P. TD hybrid SBSTD1 (version 2)... | ecosystem: Environmental > Terrestrial > Soil > Tree...
CGGCAGTTCTTCGGCGACCAGCCGGCGGTCGGCAAGACCATCACCGTCAGCGACAAGCTGGTCTTCACGGTGGTCGGGGTGTTCGCCGACCTGCCGAAGAACTCGAGCCTGACCTTCCACAGCATCGCGCTGCTCGATCTCGCCCGCTACAAGGACAGGCCCTGGATCGCGGAGAAGTGGACCTCGGTCAACACCGGCGTCTTCGTCTTGTTCCGCACGCCGGAGTCGCGGGAGCGGGTGGCGAAGGACATGACGGCCTTCACCAACCGCAACGTCAAGTTCGACATCCCCGGGATCCTGGAGCTGCCGAGCCTCTTCCTGCAGTTCGAGTTCATGCCGGTCCTCGACATCCACCTCCACGCCACCAAGCCGGGCTACGAGGACGGCGCCGCCGCGCCCGGCAGCGTGACCATGGTGCTCGCCTTCTCCGGCATCGCGCTCCTCATCCTCATCATCGCCTGCATCAACTTCATCAACCTGGCCACCGCCCGCGCCATGAAGCGCGCCCGCGAGGTGGCGATGCGCAAGGTGGTGGGCGCCACCCGCGGCCAGCTGATCCGCCAGCACCTCGGCGAGGCGATCTTCACCGCGCTCATCGCGCTGGTGGTCGCCATCGCCCTGGTCGAGCTCTCGCTGCCCGCCTTCAACTCGCTGCTCGGCAAGGAGCTGTCGCTCGACTTCGCGGGCGATCCGATGCTCATCGCCATGGTCCTCGGCCTGGTCGCCGTGGTCGGCGCCGTCGGCGGTCTCTACCCGGCGTTCTACCTGTCGCGCTTCCGCCCGGCCGAGGTGCTCAAGGCCAACCAGTCGTCGGCCGGCGGCTCGTCGCTCCTGCGCAGCGGGCTGGTGGTGTTCCAGTTCGCCATCTCCATCGCGCTCATCGTCTGCACCGCGACCATCTACAGCCAGACCGTCTACGCCCGCAACTTCGATCTCGGCTACCAGCACGACAACCGCCTGCTCCTCAAGGGCCTCGGCGACATGCCCTCCAAGGAGGCGGCCGCCACCCTCAAGAAAGAGGTCGCCAAGCTGCCCGGCGTGAAGAGCGCGTCCCTGTCGTCGGACGGCCCGCCGCTCGACAGCAACAACAACACGCTCTACTACCCGACCTCGACCCCGAACTCGGATCGGTACATCGTCGAGACCATCAACGTCGACGTCGACTTCTTCAAGACCTACGGGGTCAAGCCGCTGGCCGGGCGCCTGTTCTCCGCCGACCACCCGAGTGACTACGCCCCGCCGGACGTCAAGCGAGACCACGCGACCGAGCAGTCGATCGTCATCAACCAGGCCTTCGCCGAAAAGCTGGGGGCGAAGCGCCCGGCGGACGTGATCGGCAAGGTCATGTGGGAGGCGGCCTCCGAGGGCGAGATCATGACCCGCACCACCATCGTCGGCGTGGTGCCCGATCTCTATCTGCGCTCGGTGCGCATCGCCGTCACGCCGCTGTCCTACTCCGTGAGCAGGTCGGAGAACGGTGATGGTAGCCAGGCAAGCGTGCCCGGCGGCTTCAACCGGCTCAACATCGCGGTCCAGCCGGGGCGCATGAAGGAGACCCTCAAGGCGGTCCAGGACGTCTGGGGCCGGCTGGCCCCCGCCGTGCCCATCCGCACCGCCTTCGTCGACGAGAGCCTGGCCGCGCTCTACGACGCCGACGCCCAGCGCGGCAAGATCTTCGCCGGCTTCGCGGTGTTCGCGGTGCTCATCGCCTGCCTGGGCCTCTTTGGCCTGGCCTCCTTCTCGGCCGAGCGGCGCACCAAGGAGATCGGAATGCGCAAGGTGCTGGGCGCCAGCGTCCTCGACATCGTGCGCCTGCTGGTCTGGCAGTTCTCGCGCCCGGTGCTGGTCGCCAACCTCATCGCCTGGCCGGTCTCGTTCTGGCTGATGAACAAGTGGCTCGGCGGTTTCAAGTACGCCATCTCGCTGACCGACCCGCGCTTCCTGGTCGGTATCTTCGGCGGCGCCGCCCTGCTGGCCATCAGCATCGCCTGGCTCACCACCGCCGGCCACGCCTACAAGGTCGCCCGCGCCAACCCCGGCCGCGCCCTCCGCGTCGAGTAGAGGCGAGGAGGCGAAGAAGCGAAGAGAGGTGCGGCGACCTCAGAAGTCGCAGACGCCGTATTCGGTGTCGTTGAACAGCGCCGGCGGATCGAGGCGGCCGCAGCTGTAGCTCGAGCCGCAGTCGGCGCTGCCGACCTCGCACAGGTACTGGCAGTAGGTTCCGCTGCTCGGCGTGCTGACGCAGAGGAGGCCGGGGCCGCAGTCCGACTGGTTGACGCAGCTGTCGAGGTAGGCCCCGCTGCCGGGCACCCGGCAGTTGGCGTCGAACCGGCCGTCCTCGCCGACACCCAGCACGCAGTCCTCGCCGGAGGTGCAGCCGCCCACCATCGGGTCGCAGTCGGAGGTGCAGATGCGAGCGGCGCCGCCGCCGACCTCGCGGTTGCACAGGCTGAGAGCGCCGTCGCAGTCGCCGTCGTCGCCGCAGTACTTCTGGCAGTGGCGGCCGCCGGGACCGGCCGAGACGCAGTCGTAGCCGGCGGCGCAGTCGCCGTCGTTGCCGCAGGCCATGTCCTGCGTGCGGTCGCCGGCCTCGAGGCAGGCGGCCTCGCCGGCGCCGCTCAGGTAGCAGCCCTGGCTGCCCTCGCAGCCGCACTGGCTGACCGCGCCGCACGGCTCGCTGCACTCGGCGTCGCCGCCCGCGTCGGGCGCGGTCCCGCTGCAGCTGCCGACCGCCTCGCCGGCGGCGTAGCAGAAGCTGTCGGCCCCGCAGGTCATGTCCTCGGGGCAACCGCTGGCCGCGTTGCAGCGGACCGCGCACGGGTCGGGCTGGCGCACCTGGCAGCCGGCCGATAGCGCGGCGGCCAGTGCCGCGGCGGCGATCAGAAGCGGCCGGACCATGACATCACCGCGCCGCCGCCCGTGCTGGGTGCAACCCCGAACTGCGCTGCGCGCTTCTCGTCCTGGTTGCCCATCCAGTAGAAGATGCCGCCGCCGGTCAGCGCGACGGCGCCGACCAGGCCGAACCCGATGGCGCGGGTCCGGTTGCGGTCGAGAGAGTCCTCGCGCTCGGCCAGCTCCGGGGTCCAGGCGCCGCCCTCCTCGTAGAACGAGTCGAGCTCGTTGGCGTCGCCGCGGGCCTTGAGGCCGTGATACACGCTGATGATCAGGAAGGCGGCGCCGGCAGAACCGAGGCCGATGCCGGCCATCCGCTTGGCGCGGCCGGGGTGGTGGTCGATGGGGGTCGTCCCGGTGATCGTCCCGGCCGGGACCGGCTCCACCCTGGTGGCCGCCAGCGGCTGCATCGGCGCGGGGGCCGGCGCGGCCGCGATCTGCGGCGCAGGGGCCGGGCTCGGCTGCGCGACCGGCGCGGAAGGCGCGGGCGCGGGGGCCGGCTGAGACGGAGGAATTGGAGCCGCGACCGGCGGTGCCGTGGTCGGCGCCGGTGCCGCGACCGGCGGCGGCGTATCGCCGGCGCACCTGGTCAGCCCGGCCAGGTGCTCCTTGGCAGCCGCGGTCTGGCCGGCGTCGGTCGACACCTTGAGGAACTTCTTGTACGAGCGGCGGGCCGACTTGCAGTCGCCCTTCAGCCGGTAGGCCTGCGCCAGGTTGAACAGAATGCCGGGCGCCGGGACCAGCTTGTAGGCGTGCCGGAAGGCGTCGACGGCGGCGCCGTAGCGACCCGCCTGGTACTCGGCGAGGCCGGCCTCGTGGAGGAGCTTGGCCTTCTCCTTGTCGCCCGACGACTGCGCCTGGGCGCGTCCGGTCGCGAAGACCAGCGCCACGGCGATGAACAGAGAGGTGATGCGAGCCTTCTGCACCATGTCACATATCCCCGAACGGATCCTTGATGGGCGCGTCCTTGTCGCCGGCCGACCTGGCCGGCGGCGGCGTCTCGACCTTGGGCGGCGGCGCCTTGGTCTCGACCTTGGGCGGCGGCTTGACCTCGGCCTTCGCCTTGGCCTCGGCCTTCGCCTTGGCCTCGGCCTTCGCCTTGCTCTCCGCCTTCGCCTTGGCCTCGGCCTCGGCCTTCGCCTTGCTCTCGGCCTTCGCCTTGGCCTCGGCCTCGGCCTTCGCCTTGCTCTCGGCCTTCGCCTTGCTCTCGACCTTCGCCTTGCTCTCCGCCTTCGCGGCGCTCTCGCTCTTCTTGCTCGACGGCGCGGACGCCTTCTTCGCGCTGGCATCGGCGGCGGGCGACGGCGCACTCTCCGCCGGAGTCGCGGCGGCCGGCGCGCTCACGCCCGGCTCCTGCGGCGCGGCCTTGGCCTCGCCGCTGTCACCATCGCGGAGGAACAGGTAGGACAGGAGCCCGCCGACGGCGAGGGCGATCTGCACACCGAGCAGGATCCGCTTCGACGGCTGCTGCAGCCACAGCCGCGCCTGCAAGCGGAACGGCAGCTCCACGCTGCCACCGCGGTAGAGCGCATGGGCGAGCTTGCGGGCCGCGCCGTGCACCTCGAGCGCACTCGGCCGCCGCTTCGGATCGTCGGCGAGCATGGCGGCGATCAGCTGATCGACCGCCGCCGGCACCTCGGGGCGCGCGTCGCTGACCACCAGCGACTGATCGACCGGCGTGCCGACCAGCATGTGCTGGGCGAGGAGCCCGAGCGCATGGATGTCGGCGGGCGGACCGACCGTCTCGCCGCGGTTTCGCTCCGGCGAGTTCCCGCGGCCGAGGCGGGCCAGGCCGATCTGGAGCAGCTTGACCTCGAGGCCTTCCTCGCTCTGCCGCACCATGACGCAGTCGGGCACCAGATCGCAGCGGACGACGTTGTCCTTGTGGGCGTCGACCAGAGCCGCGGCCAGCTGGCTCAGGATCTCCATCGCCTCGTCGATCGGCAGGCGGCAGCGGGCCATGCGCGCGCCCAGCGTCTCGCTGCGCAGCGGCTCCATGACCAGGTAGACCCGGCCGTCGTGCAGGCGGCCGGCGCCCTGCACTTCCACCGTGTGGACGCTGTCGAGGTGGCGAGAGGACTGCGCGCTGGCGACCAGCTTGTCGTGGCTCGCCTCGTCGCGGAGCACACCGCGCGCGATCACCTTGATCGCCAGCGGCTGCTCGACCGAATCGTGCGCGTAGTAGGTGGCGCCGATCGAATCGGACGCCGCCCAGCCGACGACCTCGTACTCGTCGATGAGCGTGCCCGGCTGGAGGATCTCGCTCATGGCGGGCTGGTCGACCTCGAACGAGACCGCCATCGGGCGCAGCGCCGCGATGGGCGCCGGCTCGGGCAGATCGAGATCGGTCTGCATCGCCTCGGGGTGCGGCTGGAAGATCACGCGCGGCTCGGCGATCGTCTCCGACGCAGCTGGCTCGGCCGGCTCGACGCCGAACGACTCGACGCCGAACGACTCGACGCCGAACGACTCGGGGCCGAACGACTGGGCCGCGAACGCCTCGGGCACGGACGCCTCGGGGAGAAACGGTGTGGCGACGACCGGCGCCGCGACGACCGGCTCGGGCACGGACGCCTCGGGCGCGGACGGCGCGGGCGCGAACGCCTCGGGCACGAACGGCGCGGCGGCGACCGGCGCGGCCACGACCCGCTCGGGGACGAACGGCTCGGTGGCCGCCAGCGCGATGGTCCCGGGATCGAGCGCGATCGGATCCAGATGAAACGACTCGCCGGGGGCGAGGTCGTCGGCGCCTTCCGCCGCCACCTCAGCCGGTGCGGATGCACCGCGTGCTGCCTCCGCCGCGATGGCGGCGGCGACCAGCTCGGGCGCGATCACCTCGGTCGACACCGGCTCGAACGGCGTGGTGACGACCTGGGCCTTCGGCAGTGGAGCCCGCGTTCCCGCGGCACTCCGCCGCCCCGGCCGAGGCGCTGGCGCCGGACCGATGAACGTCCGTCCACTTTTTTCGGCCGGCGGTGGGAGCTGGATGTCCTCGACCGGTTCGCGTGGAAATTGCACGGTATCCTGCTCGATGTCCATCGAGGGGGGGGTTCCTTGCACTGGATGGCTCCCTGACGACATGCCCGTACTGAGGACAGTCTCCGTAGCCGGATGTCGCATACAAAAGCAACGATAGAAATGCAAGCGGGGATACCGCCTGGTGTTTCCAGCGGCGCCTCACGTGCCGAGCATCACGGATCGAGGCGCCAGATCTGTGGTGCCAGGTCGTTACACGTCCACTCCTGGACGTTGGCGCCCATCTCGACCGAGCCGCCGGCGACGTCGAGACAGACGCCCTGACCGGCGTGAACCAGCCGGTAATAGCCTAGCCCGACACCCTCGATGCGCCAGCGCGTGGCGCCCGCGCAGTCCACCTGCTCGACGTTGGCGCCCGCCGCCCCGCCGCCTGCCACGCCGGCGCACAGGCCACTTTGCGCGTTGACCAGGCGGACCGATCCGTCGGCCCGGCGATCATCGATGGTGAAGCGCTGCGCGGGGCTGCCGTTGCAGTCCCACTGGCGGATGTTGGCGCCCACCTGCGCGGAGCCGTCGACCACGTCGAGGCAGAAGCCGCTCTGCAGGCTGGTCAACACATAGGAGGTGCCGTCGGCCAGATCGTCCCCGCCGCCGCCCCCGAGCGGGCCGCGGGCGTAGAAGGTCCGGCAGTGGCCGTCCTGCCACGCGGAGGCGATCTCGAGGACCACCCGGTCGTCGTCGAGCGGCAGGATCGCCGAGCTGTAGTTCGGGCAGAAGTTGTCGTACGCGTCGGGCACCGGCACCGGCGCCGCGATCGGATACCAGTTGCCTCCGCCCCCCTCGCTCGAGGCCAGGATCACGCGACCGCTGTCGGCCACCGGCGCGCCGCCGGGATCGGTCAGCATCTGGCCGACCAGGTAGTAGCGGCCGTTGGCGCCGGGGCGGGAGGTGACCGCGAGGGTCGGGGCATGCCGGAAGTGAAGTCCGCCGAGTGCCGCCGGCCGCAGCGCCCCATCGCCCGGATCGCCCCAGTCCAATCCGTCGGGCGAGAAGCGCAGGTGGGTGGCGCAGCCGTCGGTACCGCAGATCTCGAACGACATCGCGTGGCGGCCGTCGGGCGCGCGGCGCACGACCGGCATGCCGGGTCGCGCACCGGCGGGCGCCATCGCCACCGTGTCGCGCCCGTCCGACCAGCTGGCGCCGTCGCTCGTGCGCCGCAGGGCCAGCTTCTGGCTGTGGGCCGGATCGGTCTCGTCCGAGTAGTGGCAGACCAGCGAGCCGTCGTCGAGCTGCTCGAACTCCGGCTCCCAGATCCCGCCCTGCGAGCGCGGCACGCCCGCGACGATCACGTTCGACAGGAAGCTCCAGGTCCGGCCGCCGTCGGTGCTGGCGAACACCGGGATCGACATCGGCGCGCCTGGGTTGTCGCCGCCGGCCGAGGCGGCCCACAGGAGGCTGCCGGCCGGAAGCGCGCCGAGCGCGCGCGGCAACTGGTAGAGGGTCGCGCAGCACAGCCCGCCGGCCGCGTGGTCGCCGTCGATGGCGCCGCGGGCGGCGAAGCTGACCCCGTCGTCCTGGCTGACCAGGATGGTGCCGCCCAGGCGGCCGCTCGGCTGCGGCGCCACCACCGAGGCGAGGATGGAGCCGTCCGCCAGCGCGATGGCGCGCGGATAGAAGGCGTCGCCGTCGAGCAGCGGGCGCACCGGAGTCGAGATGGGCGCGCCGCCGTCGTCGGTCGCACCGCCTCCGCCGTCGCCTCGGCCTTCGCCCGGGCCGCCGTCGGCGCCGCCGGCGACCCTGCCGTCGCACGCCGCGATCGCCAGCAGCATGATGAGGCCACATCGAACCGTCACGCCCCGGCGCTCAGCACCTCCCGTGCCACCCGCAGCGCCGCGTGATCGCGCGCGGCGAGCGCGCCGGCGCTCACCAGCTGCGCACGGCCGGTTGCACCGTCACGGGATCTCGCCCTGGCGCATCAGTTCGGCGAGCGAGGGGCGTCGCCGATGGTCTCCAGGATCCGCGACGCATGGTCGAGGAGACGATCGACGCGGCGCGACGGGCTCTGGGTCTCGAACAGCGCCTGCCGCTCGTCCGGCTCGCGCACCAGCGAGGCGGCCAGCGCGTGGGTCAGCGCCGCGGTGTCGTCGTCGCCGCGGACCAGCTTGCGCAGCCAGTCGGCTTCCTGGCCGAGGCCGGTGGCGATCCGCTCGCAGACGGCGGCGAGCTGCGCGCGCGCCACCGCCACCGCGTCCTCGTCGACCGCGTGGTCGGGGACCAGCGACGCCTCCACCTCGCGGTAGGTGCGCTCGGGCGGCAGCTCGCGCTGGACCCGGATGCGGCCTGCGCCGCGCACCGCGATGGCGAAGCGGTCCCCGGGCAGCTCCTGGCAGGCGATCACCTCGCCGAGCCCGGCGACCGGGTAGATGGGCGGGCGGCCGAGGTAGTCGGCCTGGTAGCCCGGGCGCAGGCGGGCGATGGCGAAGTGACGGGTGCCGGCGACCACGTCGCGCGTCATGTCGACGTAGCGCGGCTCGAAGACGTGGAGCGGCAGCACCGTGCCGGGGAACAGCACCACGTCCGGCAGCGGGAAGATCGCCAGCCGGGCGAGGACGCGCTCGTCGATGCCGACCGTGCCCATGCTGCCCATGCCCAGTTGTACCGCGCCCTGGAGGCCGCGAATCCCTTGTGCGAACTGGAGTGGGCAAACAGCCGACCTCAGGAGGGCCCGATTCCAGGTAGTTGCGTGTGGGTACGCGAGTTGCTGTCTCCAGCCCGCAGGGGAGGAGGAAGAGCCGATGCGCGTCGTATCGATCGTCTGTTTCGGGGTTCTGCTGGCGGGTTCCGGTTGCGCCGGCGAGGTCGACGGCATGGACGGGGACGACATCCCCGACACCTGCGACGACCCGGCCTACGGGGACGGCACCTGCGATCTCGACCTCAGCTGCGAGGCGCCCGACATCGACTGCTACACGCTGTTCGCCGACGAGCCCGAAGCGCGCGCCTGGTTCAGCGCGATCGAGGAGCAGATCGCGGCCTCCGAGTTCCGCGCGCCGCGCACCCTGCTGCCGACCAGCGAGGCTCGCTTCATGCGCATGCGGACGCTGCTCGACGAGGGCTGGCAGGCCTACAAGCAGGTCAACCCGGTGGCGGACCTCGGCGCCCTCGAGCCCGAGCTGGTGGTGATCGACGATCCGACCCTCAACGCGTTCGTCTACAGCGACACCATGACGGTCGGCTTCGCGGTCATGGTGCAGACCGGCCTCATCGACGCGCTGTCCGACGAGGAGCTGGTCGCCGTCGTCATGCACGAGCTCACCCACGCGATCCGCCTCCACGTCCTGCCGGAGATGAAGGAGCGCATTCGCCTCCACTACCTGGCGGCCGGCGAGAGCGAGCCGTTCGGCTTCGAGCAGGCGGACGACGCCATGGTCCGCGGCTACCTCACCGACTGGCGGACCCTGGCCCAGGACATCGGCCCGCTCGACGCCGCCCCGCTGGTCGGCTTTCCGCTGCCCGGCGGCAACGGCAGCCTCTACCGCACCTTCACCCTGGTGAGCAAGGTGTGGTCGGAGCAGCACCCGGACGTCTGCGCCACGCCGATGGCGAACATCGGCCAGCTCACCGCCGACATCATGAGCTACTACTCGAAGATCGATCAGACCCTGCACCTGGCCGGGGTCGAGGAGAGCCTGGCGAACGCGCAGAACAACGCGCTGGTCGCCATGCGCGACCAGTGCATGGCGAGCCTGCCCGACAGCTACATCACCATCCTGGCCGACATCAACGGCAAGACCGAGGAGGAGATGCGCGCCATCCTGCCCGACGAGGACGAGGCGCTGGTCGACGGCAAGCACTTCATCGAGGCGGTCGCGACGCTCACCAACGACCGCCGCATCAAGATGCGGGAGATCGAGGCGGCCTTCGCCAGCGAGACCGGTGAGGCCTGGAGCCGCGCCCGCCACTACACCACCGAGGAGGAGGCGGACGACGCCACCATCCCGGTGCTGGCGGCGATGGGTCGCGAGCCGAGCGGCATCGCCCCCGGGCTGCTCCAGCTCGACGACGAGACCAGCCAGGCGGCCTGCAACGAGCTTCTCGCCCAGGGCGCCCCGCCCTACGGCGCCGACCTGTTCGACGATCACCACGCCAACTGCTGGCGGGTCTTCCACGTGCGCGAGCTGGCGGCCAGCGGGCGGCTCACCGACGGGGCGGCCAGCTCGCTCAGGCGCCCACCGGCCACCCGAGCGGCGCGGCCGTCGCGCTACCAGCCGCTGCCCTATCCGCGATCGCCGAGCGACAACATCATGTACTAGCGCCGCCGCGCGGCGATGCGCGCCTCGGCGCCGGTCCAGCCGGCGTCGAGGGCGCTGCCCGGCTCGTCGATGTCGATGAGCAGCGGGGCGTGGTCCGACGGGATCGGCTTGCCCTTGCGCGCCTCGCGATCGATCTCGGCCCAGCGGATGCGGTCGGCGACCGGCCGGGTCGCCAGCAGGTGATCGATGCGCATGCCGTAGTTCTTGTGGAACATGCCGGCCCGGTAGTCCCACCAGGTGAAGCGGTTCGGCTCGGTCGAGTGGAGCCGGTAGCCGTCGACCAGGCCCCAGTCGATGAGGCGGGCGAAGGCGGCGCGCTCGGGCGGCGAGACGTGGGTGCCGCCGTGACAGGCGGTGGCGTCCCAGACGTCGGCGTCGCCGGGCGCCACGTTGAAGTCGCCGCCGAGCAGGAGCGGCTGGTCGGGCGCGCAGGACTCCGCCAGCCAGCGGCCGAGCCGCTCGAACCAGGCCAGCTTGGCCCGGTAGAAGACCGAATCGACCGTGCGGCCGTTGGGGGCGTAGAGGCTGACCACCCGGATGCCGCCGCACACGGCGGAGATCATGCGCGCCTCGGCGAGCGGCTCGTCGTCGCCGCTGTCGGCGGTGGCCGAGGGGCGCAGCGGCTCGCCGAAGTTCGCGACGACGTCCTCGAGGCTCACGCGGCTGGCGATGGCCACCCCGTTCCAGCGCCCCTCGCCGTGGTGGGCGAGCTGGTAGCCGCGCTCGGCGAAGGCGGCGGCGGGCGCGTCGGCGTCGGCCAGCTTGGTCTCCTGCATGAGGAGGACGTCGGGCCGGGCGCGCTCGAGCCACCACCAGACCTTGTCGAGCCGGGCATTGAGCGAGTTGACGTTCCAGGTCGCGATCCGCACGGCGAGAAACTACCAGCCTTCTTCGCAGCGCGTGAGAGCGGTCACGCGCGTGGGACCAGCGGAGACGATCCCTCGACGTTCCGCCTGGCGATAACTCCCGAGAACCTGAGCGAGCGTTCGGTCGCGCTACTGGGGAGGTTCAAAGTGTTTGCTGGTTCCGGGCGTCAGACACGTCTATAGACCGCCCGTTTCATGAGTTCCAAGCCTCCCCAGACGTTCGGGGACGACCTCGCCGACGCCGACGCAAGCACCGAGTCGAGGGTCCCCACCGGCTTCCAGGACACCATCGCGGCCCCGGCCGACCCCGACGACCCGTTCGAGGACGACACGCTCCTGGTCGATCACGTCGGCGGCGTGGTCCGCACCCGCTGGGCGCGCGGCTCCGCGCTCGCCGAGCCCGAGCCGGAGTCGAGCGAGAACCGGGTCGGCAACTACCGGGTGGTGAGCCCGATATCCGCCGGGCGCGCCGGCGTCCTCCACCTCGGCGAGCACGCCCTCCTGCGCTACCGGGTCGCGATCAAGATCCTGCCGCTTGCGCTGCGCGGCAACCTCGAGCTCGAGCGCAGGCTGCTCGGCGAGGCGGTGACCATGGCGCGGGTGTCGCATCCCGGCGTCCCCACCGTGCTCGACTTCGGCCATGACGCGGCCGGTTCAGCCTTCCTCGTCATGGAGTACATCGACGGCGAGACGCTGGCAGCACACCTGGCGCGCGGGACCCGCTTCTCGCTGCCGCAGGTGATCGAGATCGGCGCGCAGGTCGCCTCGGCGCTGGCCGCCTGCCACGTGTCCGGCGTCGTGCACCGCGACCTCCAGCCCGACAGCATCCACCTGTGCCCGGCCCCGGGCGACCCCGCCGCTATCCGCACCAAGCTGGTCAACTTCGCCAGCGCCGGCGCGCCGCTCGACAGCGCGCTCTACGTCGCACCGGAGCAGACCTACGGCCACGCCGCCGGCGACGTGAAGAGCGACATCTACTCGCTCGGCTGCGTGCTGTTCGAGCTGGTCACCGGGGTCCCGCCCTTCGTCGGGACCATCGAGCAGGTCGTCCAGGCGCGCCGCCATCTCGATCCGGCGCCGCCCCGCGCCCACCGCCCCGACCTGCCGCCCGCGCTCGATCACCTGATTCACCGGATGATCGCGCGGCAACCTGCCTACCGCCCGGCCAGCATGGCCGAGGTCGAGCGGGAGCTGCGCGCCGTCGCACCGCCCCCGCCCCACGCGGTCCGGCTCCCCGTGTCCCGCCCGCTCCTGGCGCTGCTCGCCGGCATCGCGGTCGGCCTGGCGATCGGCCTGGCCCTGCTCAACCTGTGACGCCTGCCGCGCGGTAAGCTGCGCGCATGGCCGTTTCCGGTCGGGCTCGAATCGTCCTCCGCCAGCTCAGGTCGGCCGATCTCCCGGCGGTCGTCGACCTGCAGACCCGATCGTTTCCGATCGAGCCGTGGACCCGCGAGCAGCTCGAGAGCCAGCTGGTGATCTTTCCGGAGGGCCAGCTCGGGGTCGAGATCGACGGCAAGCTGGTCGCCACCTCGAGCTCGCTGATCGTGGACGAGGAGGACTTCGGCGCCTACCACACCTTCGTCGAGGTCTCCGACAACGGCTACATCCGGAACCACGATCCCGAGGGCGATACGCTCTACGGGATCGACATCGCGGTCGATCCGAAGCACCGCGGCGAGCGGCTGTCACGCCGGATCTACGAGGCGCGCAAGGAGCTGGCGCAGAAACACAACCTGCGCGCCATCCTGATCGCCGGGCGCATCCCCGGCTACGGCAAGGTGGCCGACAAGATGTCGGCCGAGGAGTACGTCCGCCGGGTGGTCCAGAAGCAGCTCAAGGACCCGACCCTGACCAGCCAGCTGGCCCAGGGCTTCGCCATCCGCTCGGTCCTGCGCGACTACCTGCCGTCGGACAGCGAGTCGGCCGGCTACGCGGTGTTCATGGAGTGGCTGAACCCGGAGCACCACCCGAGCGACGGGCCGGTGGCGGTGCGCAGCATCCGGGTGGCCGCCGTGCAGTACCAGATGCGGCCGGTCAACAGCTTCGAGGAGTTCGCCCAGCAGTGCGAGTTCTTCATCGACACCGCCTCCGAGTACCGGATGGACTTCCTCCTCTTCCCGGAGATGGTGACCAATCAGCTGCAGATGCTGGTGCCGGCCGCCGAGTCGTCCTTGACCGCGCGGCGGCTCGACGAGTTCACCCCGCGCTACACCGACTTCTTCACCCGCATGGCGATGAAGTACAACGTCAACATCGTCGGCGGCAGCCACCTCACGGTGGAGAACGACCGGCTCTACAACATCTCGTCGCTGTTCCGCCGCGACGGCTCGGTCGAGAAGCAGTACAAGCTGCACATCTCGCCCTCCGAGGCCAAGTGGTGGGGCCCCTCGTCCGGCGACGAGGTGCGGGTGTTCGACACCGATCGCGGCAAGATCGCGATCCTGATCGGCGACGACGTCGTGTTCCCCGAGAGCGCCCGCATCGCCTGCAGCAAGGGGGCCAACCTCCTGTTCGTCCCGTTCAACACCGACATCCGCTCGGGCTACATGCGCATCCGCTCCTGCGCGCAGGCGCGCTGCATCGAGAACGGTATGTACGCGGTGCTGGCCGGCCCGATCGGAAACTTGCCGTTCGTGCAGGGCGCCGACATCCACTACGGCGAGGCCTGCATCTTGACCCCGTGCGACGTCCCCTTCTCGCGCGACGGGGTGGCCGAGGAGGCGACGCCCAACGTCGAGACCATGGTGGTGCA
>Ga0111538_10008480_pt1 | contig 13799 bp, 14 predicted proteins | sample SoiMethybrSBSTD1_FD_79669 | JGI IMG/M metagenome (GOLD analysis project Ga0111538, IMG submission 79669) | Bulk soil microbial communities from a Populus tree surrounding site in Tennessee, USA - Soil MetaG P. TD hybrid SBSTD1 (version 2)... | ecosystem: Environmental > Terrestrial > Soil >...
CGTCGACTGGCGCGACGTGCCCCTGCCCGACGGGTACGTCGCCGACCGGGCCGAGCGCGAGCGGATCCTCGACGCCAAGCCCCACCACTGGCGCCTCTGGTACGACGGCCGGCTCGTGTCGAACTACGAGGCCCCCACCCGCTGGGTGCCCGCCACGCTCACGGCCGACCAGGTGCGCGAGGTCAACGCCCGCAACGCGGTCGAGGTCGAGCTCGTCGACGAGGCCGTCGGCCGCGTGCTGGCGGCGATCGCCGCCCGCGGCTGGGCCGACGACCTCGACGTCGTCTTCACGACCGACCACGGCGAGCTCCAGGGCGACTTCGGGCTGCTGTTCAAGGGCCCGTACCACGTCGACGGGCTGATGCGGCTGCCGCTGGTGTGGCGACCCGCGCCGTCGGCGGGCGTGGCACCCGCCGTGGTGACGCGCCCGGTCGGCCTCGTCGACCTCGCCCCGACCTTCTGCGCCGCCGCCGGCCTGCCCGCCACACCGTGGATGGAGGGCGCCGCCCTGCCCGCCACCGACGCGGCTGCCGACGCCGACGCCCGCCGATCGGGCGCGGTGGTGACCGAGTGGGACAGCGAGCTGCTGGGCGTCGACGTGCACCTGCGCACGGTCACCCGCGACGGCTGGGTGTGCACGACCTACCGCCCCGGCACGGTGCACGACGGGTCCGAGGGCGAGCTGTACGACCTGGCCGACGACCCGCTCCAGCAGGTGAACCGGTGGGACGACCCGGCGCTGGCCGGCCGCCGCGCCGACCTCGTCGCCGACCTGCACGCCCACCTGCACCCCGAGCGCACGCCCCGCCTCCCCCTCGACGCGCCGGTCTGACCGCCCGCCGCGGGTGGCGGGCACCGCGGGTCCGCCACCGGCGGCACGGCAGCCGCTAGACCTCGGCCCGATGGACGCGCCCGCCCCGACGGCGTACCACCGGTGGCTCGGCTGGCACGCGCCGGCGCTGCGCCGCGTGGCCGTCGTCGCGGTCGTCGGCGTCACCGCCGGGCTGCTCGTCGCCACGGTGGTGGGCTGGGAGGTGGCCGTGCTGGTCGGGTGGGACGCCGCCGCGCTCGCCTTCCTCGGCGGCGTGTGGCCGATCATCGGTCGCAGCGACGCCGCCCGCACCGAGGGGCTGGTGAGCCGCGAGGACGTCGGCCGCCGCACGGCCCGCCTGCTGCTGCTCGCCGCCGCCCTCGCCAGCCTCGCGTCCGTCGTGTACGCCCTCCACGTGGCGGGCGACTCGACCGGCGCGACGCAGGGCGTCCTCGTCGGCGTGTCGGCGACGACCGTCGCCGTCTCGTGGACGGTGCTCAACACCGTGTTCACGCTGCGCTACGCCGAGGCCTACTACCGCGGGCCGCCCTCGGCCATCGACTTCGGCGGGTCCCCGGACGAGGTGCGTCCGGACTACCGCGACTTCGCCTACCTCGCCTTCACCGTCGGCATGACCTACCAGGTGTCGGACACGAACCTGCGCAACCGGCACATCCGGCGCACGGTGCTGCTGCACGCGGTGCTGGCCTACCTGTACGGCGTGGTCATCGTGGCCGCCGGCGTGAACATCATCGCCAGCCTGCTGGCGTGACGGCCGGCGTCGGCCGGCCGGCGTGACCGGGTCGGCCACGGGCCCCGACGTGCCCCGGTGCCACGGGGGCGGGCAGCATGGCCTGCCGATGGCGAGGATCGTGGTCGTGGGCCTGGCCGCCGGGTTCCTGTCGGGGCTCTTCGGCGTGGGCGGGGGCGTGCTCCTGGTGCCCGGGCTCGTTCTCGTGCTCGGCATGGCCCAGCGGCGGGCGCACGGGACCTCGCTGGCCGCGATCGTGCCCATCGCCGTGGCCGGGGTGCTCGGCTACGCCCTCGCGGGCGAGGTCGACTGGGTGGTGGTGCTGTTCCTCGTGATCGGCTCGGCCGGGCTCGGCGCGTCCATCGGCACCTACCTGCTGCACGTGCTGCCCGCCCGCCTGCTCGCTCTCGTGTTCGCGGCCGTGCTGGTGGCGACGGCGGCACGGATGCTCGTCGGCGACACCACGGCCACGGGCCGCGGCGACCTCACCGTGGGCGCGGCGGTCGCCCTCGTGGCCGTGGGGGTGCTGTCCGGCACACTGTCGGGCCTCCTCGGCGTCGGGGGCGGCGTGGTCACCGTGCCGGCGCTGGTGCTCCTGCTCGGGGTGCCGGCGGCGGTGGCGAAGGGCTGCTCCCTCGCGGTCATCATCCCGACAGCCGTGGTCGGCACCCAACGCAACCTCGCCCGCCACAACGCCGACCTCCGCGTGGCGGCGATCCTCGGGCTGTCGGGGGTGGTGTCGTCGTTCCTCGCGGCGCAGCTGTCGGTCGACCTCGACGAGCGGCTCTCGAACCGCCTCTTCGCCCTCCTGCTGCTGGTCGTGGCCGCCAAGCTGCTGTGGGACAACCGCCGGGCGCCGGCCGCCGAGGGTCAGAGCGTGGCGCGGTAGGCGGCGGCGTTGCGCTGCAGCTCGGCCAGCGAGTCGCCGCCGAACTTGCGCAGGGCCTCGCCGGCCAGCACCAGCGCGGTCATCGTCTCGGCCACCACCCCCATCGCCGGGACGGCGGTGACGTCGGTGCGCTCCTTGAAGCTGACCGTCTCTTCCTTGGTGACGACGTCGACCGTCTTGAGCACGGGGCGGTTGAGCGTCGACAGCGGCTTCATGGCCGCCCGGGCGATCACCGGCTCGCCGGTGGAGATGCCGCCCTCGATGCCGCCGGCGAGCGCGGAGTCGCGGCGGTAGGTGGCGCGGTCGGCGTCCCACGAGATCGGGTCGTGCGCCTCGGAGCCCAGGCGGCCCGCGACGTCCCAGCCCTCGCCGATCTCGACCGCCTTGACCGCCTGGATGCTCATCAGCGCGAAGGCCAGCAGCGCGTCGAGCTTGCGGTCCCAGTGGACGTGGCTGCCGAGGCCGACCGGCACGCCGTAGGCGACGACCTCGGCGATGCCGCCGACGCTGTCGCCCTGCTTGGCCGCGGCCTTGATGGCGGCCACCATGGCCTCGCTCGCCCCGGGATCGAAGCACCGCACCGGCGAGGAGTCGACGGCGTCGAGGTCGGCGGGCGTGGGCCGCACCCCGGGCGGGGCGGCGACGCCACCCATGGCGACGATGTGCGAGACGATCTCGACGCCGATGCCCCGCAGCAGCAGCTTGGCCAGCGCCCCGGCGGCCACCCGGGCCGCGGTCTCGCGGGCGGAGGCGCGCTCGAGGGCGTCGCGGGCGTCGTCGTACCCGTACTTCTGCATGGCCGCGAGGTCGGCGTGGCCCGGGCGGGGGGCGGTCAGCTTCTTCGCCGGTGCGCCGGGCGCCGGCGACATCTCCTGCTCCCACTTGGGCCACTCGGGGTTGGGCACCTCGATGAGGACCGGGCCGCCGAGGGTGCGGCCGTGGCGGACGCCCCCGACGAGGTGCAGCTCGTCGCGCTCGAAGCGCTGGCGGGGCCCGCGGCCGTAGCCGAGGCGCCGGCGCGCCAGCTCGCTCGCCACGTCCTCGACGGTGACCTCGATACCGGCGGGCAGCCCCTCGACGATCACGCCGAGCGACCGGCCGTGCGACTCGCCCGCGGTCAGGTACCGCAGCACGCGCGTCGCGCCCCTGCGCCGGGGCCGCCCTCGAGGATCGTCTGCACGGCTGGGCAGGGTACCGGCCCCTCCCGCCGGGCTGTCCAAACCGGGCCGGGTCGATCGACCCCGGGCGCGCCGACGCGGACGGGAGCTGCCGGGACCAGAGGCAGCACCCGCCCGTGCCGGGGGAGATGGCGGCCCGGCGGCTAGTCGGCCGTGCCGCTGCGCATCGTGCGGACCCCGACCAGCAGGCCGACGGCGCACGTGAGCGCAGCCGCAGCCGCACCCTTGCCCACCGCGGCAGCTGCGAGGTCGCCGTCGAACAGCACCCGCTCGGCCTGCACCACGTACGTGAGGGGGTTGAGGTCGGACAGGAACCGGATCCACCCGGGCCCGTCCTCGACGGGCAGCAGGATGCCGGCGAGCAGCAGCAGCGGGAACATGAGGGTCTGCTGGACGCTCCAGAAGACCCAGTCCTCGCCCTTCGACGCGATGGCGAGGCTGTACGACAGCGCCCCCATCCCGACGCCGAACAGGCCGAGGATGACGAGCCCGACGGCGATGCCCGCCGGCTCGATGCGGAACCCGAACGGCGCCGCCACCGCCACGATGACGAGCGACTGCACGACGACCGGCACGATCTCCTTCAGCGCCCGCCCGATGAGCAGCGACGACCGGCGGAGCGGGGCCACGAGCAGGCGCTCGTGGGCGCCGGACTGCATCTCGGCCTGCAGGTTGGCTCCGGTCATCGACGTGGCCACCAGCGCGGACATCACCACGATGCCGGGCACGAACCACTGGAGGGCGGTGGCGGTGTCGAACCCGCTGACCTGGGTCAGCAGCGGCCCGAACAGGCCGAGGAACACCAGCGGTTGGACCAGGGAGATCGTGAGCGAGAACGGGTTGGCCAGCATCGGGCGCAGCTCGCGCTCGAGGACGATGGACGAGTCGGTGGCGAGGGTGCTCACGGCGGACGCTCCTCGGGACGGCGGGCGGGCGGAGGTCGGGTGGGGGGCGAGGTCGACGGTGCTCATGCCGCCACCGCCTCGGGCGCGATGGCCTCGTCGTCGCGGGACGACGGCTCGGCGCCCTCGCGCAGGCTGCGGCCGGTGAGCGCCAGGAACACGTCGTCGAGGGTGGGCCGGGCCACCTCGGCCGCGGCCACGTCGACCCCGGCGCGGTCGAGGTCGCGGAGCACGCCCGGCACCAGCGACGAGCCGTCGCGCACGCGGGCGGTCACCCGCGCCCCCTCGACGGTGTGGTGCTGGTTGGCGCCGGTGCGGTCGAGCGCGGCCACCACCGCGCCGGCGGACCGGGGATCGGCCGCCGTGATGACCACGTGGTCGCCGGCGAGGTCGGCCTTGAGCCGGCCCGGGGTGTCGTCGGCGATGACCTGCCCGTGGTCGACCACCACGACGCGGTCGGCGAGGGCGTCGGCCTCCTCGAGGTAGTGGGTCGTCAGCACGATGGTGGTGCCGTGCTCGGTGCGCAGGCGCTCGACCTGCTCCTGCAGGTTGATGCGGTTCTGCGGGTCGAGGCCGGTCGAGGGCTCGTCGAGGAACAGGAGCGCCGGGCGGTGGACCATGCCGAGCGCCACGTCGAGGCGGCGCCGCTGGCCGCCCGACAGCGTGTTGACGACGCGACCGCCGAGGCCGCCGAGGTCGAGGGCGTCGAGCAGCTCGTCGCCGCGGCGGGCGGCCTCGCGGCGGCTCAGGCCGTAGCTGCGGCCCTGGGCGACCAGCTCGTCGCGCACCTTCTGCATCTGGCCGGCGCCGTTGCCCTGGCCGATGTACCCGATGCCCCGGCGCACGCCGGCCGGGTCGGACACGACGTCGTGGCCCACGACCCGGGCCGTGCCGGAGGTGGGTCGCAGCAGCGTCGTCAGCATGCGCAGGGTCGTGGACTTCCCGGCGCCGTTGGGGCCGAGGACCGCGACCATCTCGCCCTCGCGGACGTCGAGGTCGATGCCCCGGACGGCCTCGACCGTCTCGTTCTTCACGGTGAAGGTGCGGGTGAGTCCCCGTGCCTCGATCATCTCGGTTGCTCCTCGTCGGTGCGTCTGTGCGTCGGGGACAACCATCGCGACCATTCCGGCCACATCGTGACCGCAATGGCGGGAAGACTGGGGACATGTCCGATCCGACCTCGCGGGTGCTCGAGCTGCTCGGGCTCCTGCAGACCCACCGCTTCTGGCCCGGGGCCGAGCTCGCAGGGCGACTGGACGTCAGCGAGCGCACGCTGCGCCGCGACATCGACCGCCTGCGCCTGCTCGGCTACCCGGTCGACGCCACGCCGGGCGTCGCCGGCGGGTACCGGCTCGCCGCCGGCGCCCACATGCCCCCGCTCCTGCTCGACGACGACGAGGCGGTCGCCATCGCGGTCGGGCTGCGGGCCGCCGCCGGCGCCGCCGTCGAGGGCATCGAGGACACCGCGGTGCGCGCGCTGGCGAAGCTCGACCACGTGCTCCCCGACCGCCTGCGTCGCCGCGTCGGCGCCGTGCACGCCACGGTGGTCCCGCTGCGGCTGGCGGCGGGGCGCGGCCCCGTCGTCGACGCCTCGACGCTGGCCCTGCTGTCGCAGGCGTGCCTCGACGGCGAGGAGGTCCGCTTCGAGTACCAGCGGCGCGACGGCGACGAGGGACGCCGCCTCGTCGAGCCGCACCAGCTCGTCTCGGCCGGCCGGCGCTGGTACCTCGTGGCGTGGGACGTCCGGCGGGACGACTGGCGCACGTTCCGCGTCGACCGGCTGTCCGAGCCGCGGCTGGCCGGACGGCGGTTCCCGCGCCGCACGATCCCGGGGGGCGACGCCGCCGCCTTCGTGTCCCGGTCGATCGGGAGCATGCCCACCCGCCACTCGGTGACCCTGGTCGTGGCGGGCCCCGCCGAGTCGGTGGCGCTGACGACCCGGGCCATCAACGGCCGCGTGGACGTGCTGGCCGACGGCCGCTGCCGGGTCACCATGGGCGCCGACTCGGTCGAGTGGCTCACCTTCGTCATCGCCGAGCTGGCCCTGAGCTACGAGCTCGAGGTGACTGGACCGGCCGAGGTCGCCGAGGCCGTGGCGCGCCTCGCCGACAGGCTGCGCAGCCTGCCCGTTTCCGTCGCGTGACAACGCGGAACCCGACGTGGCCCACGACCGGCCGTTGACTACCGTGCCGATCCGTGAACCCGGGATGGTACGCCGATCCGCACGGCGGCCCAGACCTGCGCTGGTGGGACGGCTCGAGCTGGACAGAGCACACCACGCCGCCGGTCGACGCCGCGCCCATCGACACCGCGCCGCAGCCTGCGGCGTCGGGCGCCCCCGCCGGCGGCGATCCGTGGGGCCCGCCCGCGTCCGCTCCCGCCGCGCCGCCGCCGTCGGGCGACCCGTGGGGCCCTCCCCCGCAACCGGCGCCCGGCAGCCAGCAGTGGGCCCCGCCGTCCGGGTCGACGCCCGTCCCCCCGGGCTCCGGGCCCGGGTCAGGCTTCACGCCTCCGCCGGCGGCCCCGGGCGCCAACCGCACCCCGCTGTTCGTCGCCCTCGGCGTCGTGGTCGCACTCGCGCTGGTCGTGGGCGGCGTCGTGCTGCTGTCCGGCGGTGACGACTCGGCCGACCCCGAGCCGACGACGACCACGACCGCCGACGACCCGACCACCACCGACGACGACACGACCACCACCACCGACGACACGACGACGACCGCTCCGCAGTCCGAGCTCATCAGCACCGGCGGCCTCTCGTACACCCGGCTGCCCGACCCCTGGCAGGACTGGGTCGCCAACGGGCAGGCCGGGATCCCCGAGCTGCAGGGCACCGCCGGGCAGTTCGTCGTCGTGCAGGAGAACGCCCCGTCCGGGGGCCAGTGGATCGGCAACCTGCTGATCGGCGAGCTGATCTCGACCATCCCCTACGGCGGGCCGGGCGACCTGCCCGTCGCCACCCAGGCCATCACCGACCAGCTGGTGGCGGGCTACTACGTCGAGGGCGCGGTGGCGACGCCGATCCAGTCGGTGGCGGTGACGATCGACGGCCACCCGGCGCACTTCATCCACACCGAGCTGTCGTTCGCCCAGGCCGGCCTCGAGACGACCAACGAGAAGGTGGTGGTCGTGGTGGTCGACACCGGCCGCCCCCGCCCGGGGGTGTTCTGGGCGTCGATCCCCTACAACCGGGCCGACCTCAACGACGGCATGGACCAGGTCTACCGCTCGCTCGTCGTCAACGACTGAGGCCGCGCGAGGTCAGCCCCGACGACCCCGCCACCAGCGCCGTCGGCCGGGTCCCGGCGGGGCGGCGACGGCGCGGTCGGCGGGCCCGCGGCCGGCCGGCGTGGCGACAGCCTCAGCGGGGGACGCGGGCGCGGCGATCGCGTCGGGCTCCCGACGGCGGGCGCGCCAGGCCCGGACCTCGGCGTCGGGGTCCAGAGGGGCGACGGTCGACGGCGGCCCGGACACCGGCCGCGAGTTGACCCACCGCACCCGCTCGTTGATGCCGGCGACGAGGTCGCGCACCTCGGCCTCGGTGGACGCGACCGCGATGGCGGCCAGCGCGGCGTCGAGCTCGCGTCGCACCTGCACCGTCGGCGGGACGTGCGCCAACTCCTCGCGCCGGACCTTCTCGCGCACCCACCACATCTCGTCGCGCGGCCGGTCGAGGTCGCGCAGCGGGGTGCCGGTGCCGGGCAGGTCGTCGAACGCGCCGTTCTCCATGCCGACGCGGATCTGCCGGTCGATCCACGACTCCCAGGTGACCCCCGGGGGCTTGCGCTGGGTCATGGCCGCTCCTCGTGAACGACTTCACGAACTCCGGTCCGAGTATGCGCGCTCCGGCACCCGTCCACAACCCCGTCGCGCCCACGCCACCCCTCGCCGTACTGTCGGCCCGTGCCCCGCCCCGCCGCCTGCCGGACCCTCCGCCGCGGTCGCCGCCGGTGCTGAGGCTGCCGGTCACGCCCCCGGTCACGTGGGGCCCGGCGCTGCGGGCCCTGGCCGCCCACGGCGTGCCGGGCATCGAGGAGACCGACGTGGCGGGCGGCCGGCACACGGGCTCGGTGCCGGGCGAGCACGGTGCGGCGCGGGTGACGGTCACCCTCGTGGACGGCGCCGATCACGTGCCGTGTGCCATCTCCCCGGCCGACCCGGCGGACCTCCCCGCGGTCACCGCCGCGGTGCGCCGGTGGCTCGACCTCGACCACGATCCGGGCCCGGTCGACGCCCACCTGGCGACCGACCCGCGGCTGGCGCCCCTCGTGGCCGCCCGGCCCGGCCTGCGCGTCGTGGGCTCGACCGACCCCTGGGAGACGGCGGCCACCACCGTGCTCGGCCAGCAGGTGTCGGTGGCGGCGGCCCGCACGTTCGCGGGCCGGGTCGTGGCCGCCTACGGGCGCCGGCCCGCAACGGGCGAGGCGGCCGCCTTCCCGGCGCCGTCGGTGCTCGCGGCCGTCGACCCGGCCGACCTGGCGGCGACCGTCGGGCTGACCGGAGCCCGGGCCCGCACGGTCCACGCCGTCGCCACCGCGGTCGCGGACGGGCTGCCGCTCGGGCCCGGCGCCGACCCCGACGCCGTCCGGGCCCGGCTCCTCGCCCTGCCGGGCATCGGCCCGTGGACGGTCGAGTACCTGGCCCTCCGGGCCCTGGGCGACCGCGACGCCTGCCCCGCGAGCGACCTGGTGCTCCGCCGGGCGCTGGGCGGCGTCAGCGCCCGCGAGGTGACCGCGACCGCCGAGGCGTGGCGCCCGTGGCGGGCCTACGCCGTGACGCACCTGTGGACCGCGGCGGCGTACGCGGGATGACGGGCCCGCCGACCTCACACACCGCTGCCGTCGGTCGTTCCGAGGGCATGGGTTCCCGACCCGCCTCCGCCCCGTCCGTGCCCACCGCCCGGCGCTCCGGCGCCACCAGCCGGCGCGGCGGCGTCCCCGTCCGGTTGCCGCCGCCCGACCCGCACCCCGACGTGCGCCCGCTGCCGCTGCCCGACGAGCGCCCCGGGGGGCGGCGCGAGATCCTCCCGGGGGTCGTCCACGTCGCGCGCTGGCTCGACCACGAGGCCCAGGTCGCGCTGGTCGCCGACTTCCGCACCTGGGCCGAGCCGCCCGCGGGGCTGCGGCACCCCCGGGTGCCGACGGGCCACGTGATGACGGTGCAGTCGGTGTGCCTGGGGTGGCACTGGTCGCCGTACGCCTACAGCCGCACGGCCGACGACACCGACGGCGCGCCCGTGACCCCCCTGCCCGACCACATCGCGGCGATGGGGCGGGCCGCCGTGGCCGCCACGTTCGGCCCCGGGGCCGGCGCCGACTACGCGCCCGACGCCGCCATCGTGAACCTCTACCCGCCCGGGGCGAAGCTCGGCCTGCACCAGGACGGCGAGGAGCCCGCCGCCGCGCCCGTGGTGACCATCAGCGTCGGCGACACCTGCACGTTCCGCCTGGCGGGCGTCGACCGTCGGACGGGCCCGTTCACCGACGTGGAGCTGCGCAGCGGCGACCTGCTCGTGTTCGGCGGGCCCCACCGGCGCGTGTTCCACGGCGTCCCGAAGGTGCGCAACGGCACGGCGCCCGACGGCCTCGGCCTCCCGCCCGGCCGCCTCAGCCTGACGCTCCGCGAGACCGGCTTCGCCTGACCCGGTCCGACGGCCGGCCCCCGCACCACCCGATCAGGTCCGACGGCCGGCCCTCACACCGGTAGCCCGTGGGCCTCGACCACGAGGCCGCGGACGACCGTGGCGGCGGCGGTGGAGCCGGCGGCGATCGCGTTGGCGACCGATGGCATCTGCCCGCCGAGGTCGCCGGCCGCCACCACGTCGGCAGCGGTGGTGCGCAGCAGGGGATCCACGACGAGCGCGTCGGCCACCAGGGGGTTGGGCTCGGCTGCGTCGGCGCCGAGCTGAGCGGCCAGCGCCGACCGCTGGTGCAGGGTGACGGGGACGAGCAGGCCCTCGCACCCCCGCTCGGCGCCGTCGGCGAAGGCGACGGCGGTCAGTGCGTCGCCCGGCCCGCGCAGGCCCGCGACCGGGCGCTCGTCCACGGTGACCCCGGCGGCGGCCAGGCGCGCGGCGTCCTCGGCCTCGAGCTCGGGCGGACCGTCGGTGTACAAGGTGACGTCGTCGCTCCAGCCGCGCAGCAGCAGGGCGCGATGCACGCCCGCCTCGCCGCGGTCGAGCACGCCGAGCGGCCGGTCGCGCACCTCCCAGCCGTGGCAGAACGGGCAGTGGAACACCGACCGACCCCACCGCTCGGCGATGCCCGGCAGGTCCGGGTGGCGGTAGTCCATCCCCGAGGCGAGCACGACCCGGCGCGCCCGCTCGACCGAGCCGTCGGCCAGCGTGAGGACCGGGCCGGCGCCGTCACGGGCGCCGGCCACGACCTCGCCCGACCGCACCTCGACGGACGGGTAGGCGCGCAGCTCGGCCCGCCCGGCCGCGTACAGCTCGGCGGGGGTGCGGCCGTCGTGGCCCAGCAGCCCGCCGATGCCGTGGGCGACGGCGTTGCTCGGCGCCCCGGCGTCGACCACGAGCGTCCGCCGCCGGGCGCGGCCGAGCACCAGGGCGGCGCTGAGGCCGGCGGCGCCGCCGCCGACCACGATGCAGTCCCATCGGGAGTCGTTCTCATCCATGCCGGGAGCGTGCCGGACCGCCGGTGATGTGCCAACCTCGTTTGCCATGCCGGCAAACCCGTCCTCCGGCCGCAGCCCCGCAGCGGGCGAATCGGTCGACGCCCGCGTGCGGCAGCGGCTCCGGCGGCTGCGCACCGAGCAGGGGCTCACCCTCCAGCAGGTCGCCGAGCGGGCGCACGTCGACGTGTCCACGCTGAGCCGGCTCGAGTCGGGCAAGCGTCGTCTCGCCCTCGACCACCTCCCGGGGCTGGCCGCAGCCCTCGGGGTGACCGCCGACGAGCTGCTCGGTCCGGCCCGGCCGGCCGACCCGCGCATCCGAAGCCGCCCGCGCACCGTCGACGGCCTGACCATGTGGCCCCTCACCAACCGCGGGACCACCGCCGGCCCGCAGGCCTACAAGTTCCTGGTCGACGCGGCGCGGGACACGCCTCCGGTGGAGCTGCCGGTCCACGACGGGCACGACTGGATGTACGTGCTCGACGGCCGCCTGCGCCTGGTGCTGGGCGACGACGACCTGACCATCGAGCCCGGCGAGGCGGTCGAGTTCTCGACGACGACGCCGCACTGGTTCGGCGCCGTCGACGGGCCCGTCGAGCTCATCGCCATCCTCGGCCCGCAGGGCGAGCGCATCCACCTCCACGCGTGACCGGGCGACGTCACGTGAGCGTCGCCGCGACCACCGCCCCGACGTCGGCGCCGGCGCGCGCGACGCCGGTTCCCGCGGGGTCCCACACGCCCGAGCCCCCCGCCGCCCGCGCGTAGCCCGCGCCGGTCGACCCGGCGAAGCTGGCGATCGCCACCCACACCCCGTGGGTCGTGGCGATGCGGTGCGCGCGCTCGTCGACGACCGCCGCCTCGTGGTCGTGCTCGAGCACGCCGGCGACGTAGGCGTCCACGCCCAGCGAGGCCGTGGCCTCGGCCTGTTCGGGCACCCCGGTGTCCTTGCAGACCGCCAGCCCCAGGCGCCAGCCGTCGACCTCGACGGCGGCCGGGGAGGAACCCGGCGTGAACCGCTCGGCCTCGGCGCCTCCCAGGAACATCTTGCGGTAGGCGACGGCGGCGCCCCGGCCGTCGACCGCCAGCACACCGATGTGCACGGCACCCGCCTCGCCCCGGACCGGCGCACCGGCGAGGCAGACGGCGCCGGTCGCCGCACAGGCGTCGACGAGGGGGGCGAGGCGGGCGTCGTCGGGTTCGACCGGTTCGGCGTCGAGCTCGTACCCGGTCAGCGACATCTCGGGGAACACCACGACCCGGGCACCGGAGGCGCGCACGAGAGCGCCGTGCGCGGCGGCGTTGGCGCCGACGTCGTGGGCGGTGCAGGGCGGCTGGGCGACGGCGGCGACGAGCGGGTCACGCATGCGCGCCCATCACAGCACGCCCGCGGGGCCGCCCCCCACCGTGCCCGACGTCCTGGGAGGTCGTCAGGCGGCCTGGTCGCCGACCTGCGCGGGGGCCGGCAGGTGGAGGTCGGGCAGGGCGTGGTTGGGCAGGCCGACCAGCCGGCCGTTGAGCGTCATCACCGGTTGGATGAGGAAGCCGACGAACACAAGGAAGAACACCGTGCCCACCCCGATCGGGCCCCCGAGCGCCCACCCGACCGCCAGCAGCGCCACCTCGGACACGGCCTTGAACAGCCAGAACGGCCGGCCCGTGCGCTCGACCAGGGCGATGGCGACGAGGTCCATCGCCCGGATGCCGATGCCGCTCATGATGATGTAGGCCGAACCCAGGGCGCACAGGGCCACGCCCACGAGCATGAGCAGGCCGTCGGCCAGCGGCGTCTCGCCGAGCAGCCCGGTGTGCAGCCACAGGTCGATCATCGATCCGCAGAAGAAGAACGTGACGAACGGCCACAGCGACGGGACCTGCCGCTTCAGCCCCGCCCACACGACCAGCATCAGCGCCGCGAACCCGCCCTGGGCCAGGCCGACCGTCAGCGGCGTGACGTCGCGCACGCCGAGGGCGAAGACGTCGAGCGGGTCGGTGCCCAGACCCGCCTCGATGAAGCAGGTGGCCCCGACCGCGAAGAGCACGCAGCCCGCGAGGTAGAGCGCGTACTGCGAGAACGCGTAGCGCAGCGGCAGCAGCGTGGCGCCGAGGCCGCGGCGGGCGGGGGGCACGTCGGCCGCCCGCGTCTCCGAGATGTGCATGGGTGTCCGCCCTGTCCTTCCGCCCGCGCCGGTGCCGACGCCGTCCGCAACCCTGACCCCACGCGTCCGCCGGTGGGGCCGAAGGCACCAGGCTAGGGGACGGGATCGGGCGTGTCACGGCCGTGGGACGGTGGCGGCGGGCTCCCGGCCCGAGGTGCCGTCCACCCACCATGGAGGCGAGGAACCTCGCAGAGCCGGCCGCTGACCCGCCCCACGGAACGACGAAGGCCCCGACCGTTGCCGGTGCGGGGCCTTTGGCCTGCTCAGACTGCTCGTCTGTGCCTGGCGCGCTCGGAGGGACTCGAACCCCCAACCTTCTGATCCGTAGTCGGCCCGTGCTCGTTCACCGGGGTGGTCGGCGCTGCCTCCTGTGCACCCTGATCAGGGCGTTGAGGGGTCAGGGGAGGCGTGCTCGTTCACGCTCGTTCACCCTGTTGCTCGGCGGCGGTCTGGCGAGTGGTCTGGCGCGAGAGAGCTGGCCTCGA
>Ga0111538_10008482_pt1 | contig 13798 bp, 8 predicted proteins | sample SoiMethybrSBSTD1_FD_79669 | JGI IMG/M metagenome (GOLD analysis project Ga0111538, IMG submission 79669) | Bulk soil microbial communities from a Populus tree surrounding site in Tennessee, USA - Soil MetaG P. TD hybrid SBSTD1 (version 2)... | ecosystem: Environmental > Terrestrial > Soil > Tree...
CGACCTTGACACTGCTCGGAAAATTGCGCGCCGCATGGTCCTGGAATGGGGCATGGGTGAGCGGCTCTACTACGAACCGGAAAAGCGCGACGCGGAAAGGGAAATCAATCGCCTGCTCGAAAACGCGGACCGCGAGGCGCACGCGATCATCGAGCGTCATCGCAAGAACACGCAGAAACTGGCGGAAGCGTTGTTGCTGCGCGAGACGTTGACTAAAGCGGAGGTTCTCGAACTGTTCGAGAAGTTGCCGGGCGAAGAAACGTTCGGCTTCGAATATTTCCCTGTGTAGCCGGAATTTGAACGCGGCGAGAAGAGGCCGGGAGGGTTAGACTCCCGGCCTTTTCCTTTACCTGCCCGCCGCGCCGCCTGCGCTCGATCCTCCCGACGCTCCTCCCGACGCTCCTCCCGTTGCTCCGCCCCGTGAGCCAGAAGTTCCCGCTCCAGTCCCACTGCTGCCCTGCGCCGGAGCAGGGCGAGGATTTGCTGTATTATCATTCGCGTGCGGAACGCGCTGTTCCGGAGGGGGAAGACGATTATCGCCGCCGGGTTGCACCGACGATCTCTGGCCGGGGACGATGACTTGATTATCGACCGGGACTCCAATTGTCCCGCCGACGGGAGCCGTGGTGGCCGTTCCCTGATCGATCACCGGAGTCGCTGTGGTTCCGCCCGAGACGGTGCCAACGGTCGCGCCGGTTGCGCCCACGGGTTGAGACTGGCCAAAGAAAGCGCCGGAGTTGGCAAGTGTTTGGTCCATCCCCGCGCGCGTGCGGTCGAGAGTCGGAGCCATGGCGAGGCGCCGCGCGTCCATGTTTACGATGAAGACCTGATTGGCTCCCGGAGGACCGCCTGCGCGGCTCTGGTCCCACGCATGACTCAGTGCGCCCCACGGGATGGGAACCTGCCGGGCGGAATTAGTGGGGTATTGCGGTGAGACAATGGCATACTCGATCGCGCCATTCGCGCGACTGACGAGGACCTCTTCGATCAAACCCAGGCGCTCGCCGTTTGGATTGCGGACCTGCGATCCAACGACGCGCAGAACAATGTGCTGGGGTTGCGGCGGCGGCGCGGGCTGCGGCTGCTGCACTTGCGCGGCCTGCGCGCCGGTTTGTTGAACCTGCTGCTGTTGTTGTTGAACTTGCTGCTGTTCGGTTACGGGAGCCGGCGCGGGCTGCACTGGCTCCTGGGCCGTGGCGTACGTGAAGGAAACTGCCAGAAGAAAAATCGCGGCGTAAGATTTCATGGACATCCTTTGGTTGTGGCCTTCCTTTGGAATAAGGCCAATTCAACCTAAGAGTTGGTATTAACCCCGCAACGGGCAGAACACCTACACACGCGGCGGAGGCTGATTGAGTTGGAGCCAGTAGAGTTTCAGTCCCTGGGCGAGATCCAGGAAGCTGGCGGCGGAGGGCGGCTTGACCAGATAGGACCGCGCGCCGAAGCGGTAGGCCATGTTGATATCGCGCGTCTCTCCTGAGGAGCTGAGCACCACCACGACCAGCGGCGGCAGCGTGGTATCCTTCTGGATCCATTCCAATACTTCGAAACCGGAGACGCGGGGGAGCTTTAAATCCAAAAGCATCAGGCTTGGCAACGGGTACTCGAGCCGGTCGCCGTATTTTCCGACACCTTTGAGATAGTCGAGCGCGTCCTCGCCATCGGTAACAACGTGGACGGGGTTATCGATTTGGGCGGTGCGGAGAGCGCGGGTCAGAAGGAAGGCATCGTCTTCGTTGTCTTCGACCAGAAGGATTGGTTTGTCAGCAACGCGCGCCATGGTCGTTCGCAATTCACGCGATTCTGAAGATCAGGGAAAGGAAAATCTATTGGAGTGAGGACCCCAATCCCGCCGACGGCCGGGAAGCTGGACGGCAAAGGCTGTGTTGATATTGTCGCGGCATGAACCTGCGCGATGGCGAATGATACGAGCTGTTGCATTTTTTGCCGCGGTGGGTGCCGGGTTTGCGGCAGCGCAGATTCCGCGGCCGACGGACGCCCCAACGCCACTGACGCCCGAGCAGACGGCGGCATCGTATCGGTTGCCGCCGGGGTTTCTTTTGGAAGTCGTGGCCAGCGAGCCGTTGATTGCGTCGCCCTCGGGTGTGTGCTGGGACGAGCGCGGGCGCATGTTCGTAAGCGAGCTGCACGGCTACAACCTGGAAGGACAGCTCGACATCGAGGAATTAAACAAGAGCGGCCAACTCGACATGCAGGTGCGGCGCGTGCAAGCGGAGGAAAGATTTAAGAAGGCGGCGGAGCGCGGCACTTACGGTGTGGTGAAGTTGTTGCGCGACACGGACGGCGACGGGCGAATGGACGCGGCGGACGTTTGGGCGACGAACCTGCCGCCGGCCTATGGCATTGTGCCAGCGCGTGGGGGCATCATTGCAGCGTGCGCGCCGGACATCGTGTTTCTGGCTGACCGCGATGGAGATGGCCGCGCCGAGGTGCGGGAAAAGTTGTTCACGGGATTCGGCACGGGCGCGCTGGAGCGCGGGATCAACGCGCCGCAATGGGCCGTCGACGGGTGGATATATTTCGGGCGCGGTTGGGGCGGCGGAAAGATCACGGGCCCAAAGCTCGCGCAACCGGTGTCGTTGCCGAACACTGACTTTCGCATTCGCGCGGATGGCAGCGCCATCGAGCCGGTGACTGGCGGGACGCACACGTTTGGGTTCGCCATGACCGAAGCAGGCGACCGTTTCGTCGTCAGCACAACAATTCCGGCGAGCTACGTCGCGCCACTGCCGTGGCAGGACTTGGCGCGCAATCCGAATGCGGCGACGCCCGCCGTGGAAGCGCCTACAGGAGACCGGCGCGCGTATTCGATTTCGAAGCCGCATCCGTGGCGGCAAAAGCGGGCGGATGATCCGGCCTATTTCAAATACTACCGCGACCGTTACGGCGCGGCGGAAAGCGAAGCGGACGGCTGGTTCACGGCGGCATGCGGGCCGATGATTTATCACGACCGCGCGCTGCCGGGATTGCACGGGCAATACTTCGTCTGCGAACCGGCGGGAAATTTGATCCATCGCGCCGTGATCGAATCAGATGGCCCCGTGCTGAAAGTACGCCGCGCGAAAGGGGAGGAAAAATCCGAGTTTGCGGCCAGCAGCGATGCGTGGAGTCATCCGATGTCTCTGACGCACGGACCGGATGGGGCGATTTGGGTGGTGGATTATTATCGGGAGATCATCGAGGACTATTCGGCGATCCCGCGCCATTTGCAGCAGCAATACGGTGTTTACGCGGGGCACGACCGCGGGCGCATTTATCGGTTGACGCATCGCGACATGCCGCGCGCACCGGCAGCGAACATGAGCGGGCTTGATGCGGAAATGTTGGCCCGGGAAATTGGCAGTGCGCTTTTGTGGCGGCGGCAAACAGCGCAGCGGCTGCTGGTGGAACGGGACGAAAAATCCGTCAGCGCGACGGTACGTGAGCTACCGACGACGAAACGCTCTGAATCACTGACGGTGATCGCGACGCTGCGCACGCTGGAGCAACTCGGCAGTGCCGGGCCGCGTGACGCGCAATTTTTGCTGGCGCACGGAGATCCAACTGTGCGCGTTCACGCGCTGCAAATGGCCAAGAATTGGGTCGCGCGCGAGGAAGGAAGCGAGTTGCTCACGGGCATTCTGGCCGCCACTGCGAGCGAACGAGACCCCAGAGTATTAATACAACTGGCTCTGACACTCGGTGACGCGCGCGATCCGCGCGCTTTCGCAGCGCTCGCGCGATTGGCTCGCGAGCACGGCGATATTCGCTGGATGGACGCAGCAGTGTTGTCGTCGGTGGCTGGGCGCGAAGGCGATCTGCTGGCGGAGTTGCTGCGGGAACCAAGCGCGCCGAAGGCGGTGATCGCGGGATTGGCGCAGACGATTGGCGCGCGGAGAGACAACGATGAACTGGCGCGCGCCTTGAAGCTGCTCGGCTATGCGAAACCGGAAACGCAAACCGCGGCCCTTGAAGGTTTGGCAAAGGGGCGGCGCCATGCACCGCGCAAGTTGCTCACGGACAGTTCGGCACGCTTGGCTTTAACGAACTTTATCAACAGTGTGGCAACGAATGTCAGGACGTCGGCACTGGCGCTCGCTTCAACCTTCGTTCCGACTGAGGCAAATGATGAAGGCGCCGAGGGGAGCCGATCGACTACTGCCGCTGAACCTGTAAGCGAAGAAATGTTTCGCAAGTTTGTGGCGGCCCTGGCCGGACCTCGCGATTTGCAACGCGGGCACGAAATTTTTCGCACTGCGTGTGCGACGTGCCATCGTGTCGGCAATGAAGGCTATGAGGTTGGGCCGGACTTGTTGGGCCAGGCCGGCATGGCTGAGGAATCGCTGTTGCGGGACCTGCTGAGCCCAAACGAACGCATTCGGCCCGGCTACGAAACGACGGAAGCGCGGCTGCGCGACGGGTCGGTGGTGAGCGGGTTACTGAAGGATGACGGGCCGACGAGTCTAACGGTGATCCAGGCCGGCGGCGTGGAGCAAGTGCTGTTGCGCAAAGACGTGGCGGAAGTGCGAGGGGCGTCGAATTCGATGATGCCTCCTTTTGCCGAGGGGCTCACGCCTGCCGACGCGGCAAGTGTGCTGGCCTGGCTGCGGAGTAATTTGGGCGGCAAATCGAAGCGTTTGGATCCAAAGCAGCCATGAAAACACAACCATCAAATGTGCGGCGCGGGCTTCAAGCGATCATCGGCGCTTTTCTGTTGCCCGCCTGCCCGTTGGTTGGCGCGAGCCAGTTCAGCGTTCGAGAAAGCGGGGCCACGGGGGATGGGGAAACGCTCGACACCGCGGCTATCCAATTGGCGATCGATAAGTGCGCCAGGGCGGGCGGCGGACAGGTCTTGTTTCCGCCGGGTCGTTATTTGTCGGGCTCGATTCATTTGCGCAGCGGAGTAACAGTGCATCTGGAAGCCGGCGCGCGGTTCATTGGCACGACCAACCTGGCGCAGTACGTGCAACCGCAGCTGCCCGAGTTCATGCCCGAGGCGAGGTGGGGCAAGTGGCACCGCGGATTGATCGTGGGCGAGAATGTCGAAGACGTGGCGATAACGGGGCCGGGCGTCATTGACGGGAACAAGGTTTTTGATCCAACCGGCGAAGAGCGGATGCGCGGACCGCACACGATCGTATTCGTGAATTGCCGGAGGTTCGCATTACGGGACGTGACCATCGTTGACTCGGCCAACTACGCTATTTTTTTCCAGGTGAGCGATGACGTGGAGGTTCGGAATGTGAAATTCGTGGGCGGCTGGGACGGCGTGCACTGGCGCGGCGCGCCGGAGCGTTGGTGTCACAACGTAAAGATTATCGATTGCCAGTTCTTCACGGGAGACGATGCGATTGCCGGCCGTTATTGGAACAACACGATCATCGAGGACTGCATCATCAATTCGTCGTGCAATGGCATCCGGCTCATTGGACCGGCAACGCGACTTACGATTGCCAACAATCTTTTTCGCGGCCCGGGTGAACAGCCACATCGCTCGTCGGGAGAAAGGAGGCGCACGAACATGCTGTCGGGCATCATTCTTCAACCAGGCGCATGGGATGCCACTCGCGGCCCACTCGATGATGTATTCGTGGCGAACAACGTCATGCAGAACGTTGCCTCGCCAGTGACGCTTTGGACGAAGCCAGGAAATACAGTGGGTCGCGTTACCGTGAGCGGGTTGAATGCGACAGGCGTTTATCGGTCGGCGTTGTCAGTGGAGAGTTGGGCCGTTGCGCCGATCACGAACGTGGTCTTGCGAAACGTGCACGCGGAATTTACCGGCGGCGGAAAGGCGTGGACGACAAACCAGACGGTGAGGGGTCCGGGTGTGGACGCGCGCCCATTGCCGGCGTGGGGCCTATACACGCGCAACGTGCAGACCCTCGCATTGGAGGACGTACGCCTGAGCCTTGAGACGGATGATTTCCGTCCGGTCCTGCACGCGGATAAAGTCGAGCGCTTAAGCCTTGATAATTTGAAGTTCACCCGCGTGGCGGGCATGGATGAACCGATTATCACGAACAACGTGGGCACATTAACAACCAAACCGTAGAGAGTCGGCCTGAGGTTCATCGGCAATATCCTTGACGTAGTGCATCAGCGGTCGGTAACACGCGTGCATGAAATCCCTTTTCGCGATCGGTGCGGTGCTTTGTCTGGTGGTTAACGCTTTTTCGGCCGAGAGCAAATGGCAGAAAGGCAAAGGATGGGGCTGGGTGTGGAGCAAGGAGGACGAGGTAGGGGCGATGAAAGAGATGACGGATGCATCGCGGCTGGCGGCGCTGCGGCTCGCGACGCAAGTCAAGGCTTACGATCTGGGCGTGATGTATGACCGCAACTCCTATAAGTGGCCGGGACATAATCCTGGGGAGATCATTTCGTTTCGCACGCCGGAAGGAGTGAAGCGGCAGCAGGACTTACCGGCGCTGATCAACGAGAATCCCAGCCGGACCGCGTGGCACAGTTGCGCGCTGTTCATGAACGATAACGTGGCGACGCAGATCGATGGGCTGGGTCACGCGACGGAGGGCGAGGACGATCACTGGTATAACGGTTTTCGCGAGCGCGACTGGGGCGGCAATTGGGGGCTGCGCAAATGCGACGCGACGACGATTCCGCCGATCATCGCTCGCGGAGTGGTGATCGATGTCGCGGGGTGGAAGAAAGTGGACGCACTCTCCTCCAATTATGCGATCACGCCGAGCGACCTCGAAGGAGCGCTGAAGGCGCAGAACACTCAATTGCGCCTCGGAGACATCGTGCTCATTCGCACCGGCACGCTGCGTTACTGGGGGGAGTCGGGCAGCGACGAGAAGGGACTGATCAAAGAGCACGATTCGGCGGGCATCAACCTGGAAACGGCGCGTTGGCTTGTGGAGCAACATGGGGCGATGATGATTGGGAGCGACACCAGTGGTCTCGAATACGTTCCGAAGGATTCGGACACGAGCGAGTACCGGCGCAAGTACAAGTCGTTCATGCCGGTACATAATTATTTGTTGATCGAACAGGGGGTGCATATCGGCGAGTTTCACAACCTCGAACAACTCGCGCGGGATCGCGTTTACGAGTTTTGCTACGTCGCGTCGACTGCGAAAATCAAGGGGACGGCATCGGGATTTGCTCTGCGACCGCTGGCGTTAAAGTAATTACGGGATGGGCTTGCGTGCCGCCGAGTGGAAGTCGCGATTTGCGCTACGACGGACTTGCGGAGCCAGCTCCTCGGGAAAATTGGGCTTGCGGAACGAGGGCGAAGGGAGCATGACTCAGCGCATGAAAGGTCCGCGCGACATTCTGGTTGCCGGGACAGGGTTTCTTCTCGGCATGGTGTTTTGTTATTTCGTTCTGGCGGCGAAAGTCAGTCGGCCGGAGGGCGGGTGGGTTACGTTCGTATATAGCTCTACGTCTGCCGCGACAAACGGCATTGATTTGAAAGCCCTGGAATTGAATTGGAATTAGGCGCTGGCACGCCAGAGCGCGCCCACATCCCCTTCCCTCCCGACCGGAGAGTTTTCTTGTGCGAGGGCGGCGGTGCGCTTGCTCCAGGCTCCCATCGCATCGCCCGTTCGGGCTGTAGTTATGCGGTGGCGGGGGCCGGAGTGCCGAGGCCGCCAGGGAGGTCGGGTTTGGCCGGCTTCGGGATGACGTCGCCCAGCGGGGTTGCGGCTTGCGCGCCTGTGGGCGGGGTCACGTCGGGCGGCGGAGGCGGCGGAGTAAATCTGCCAGTGCGGACGATTTCTTCGACCTGGGTGCCTTCCAACGTTTCGTATTCGAGGAGGCAATTGGCGATCAACTCGAGTTTGTCGCGGTTGGTGTCGATGATGTGTTTCGCCTTGCGGTAGGCTTCGTCGACGATGCGTTTGACTTCGTCGTCGATTTCCTGCGCTGTCTTCTCGCTGTAATCTTTGCTGCGAATCATTTCGCGGCCGAGGAAGACGTATTCGTTGTTATCGCCGTACTGGACCATGCCGAGTTTTTCGCTCATGCCGTACTGGCAGACCATGGCACGCGCGAGAGCCGTCGCCTGCTGGATGTCGCCCGTAGCGCCCGTCGAGAAATCTTCGGAGACAACTTCCTCGGCAATGCGGCCCGCCATGGTGACCGCAATCATGTCGAGCATTTCCTTGCGTTTGCGGTTGAGGATGTCGTCCTTCGGCAAATACATGGTCGCGCCGAGAGCCTGGCCGCGCGGAATGATCGTCACTTTGTGAAGCGGATGCGTGTGCTTGAGCATGACGTTGACAAGGGCATGTCCCGCTTCGTGCCAGGCGGTGAACTTCTTGTCCTCATCGGTCATGGCCATGCTGCGGCGTTCGCGGCCCCAGCGGACTTTGTCGCGGGCTTCCTCGAGTTCGGTCATGCCGACCGCTTTCTTGCCCGTGCGCGCGGCGAGGAGCGCGGCTTCGTTTAAGAGGTTGGCGAGCTCGGCGCCAGAGTACCCCGGCGTACCGCGCGCGATAACTGCAAGGTCAGCCGCAGGCTCGAGTTTCACGTTCTTGGCGTGGACTTTGAGGATCGCTTCGCGGCCGCGCACGTCGGGCAGATTGACGGTGATCTGGCGATCAAAACGGCCGGGGCGCAAGAGCGCGGGATCGAGCACGTCGGGCCGGTTCGTGGCGGCGATGATGATGATGCCTTCCTGTGTATCGAAGCCATCCATCTCGACGAGAAGGGCATTGAGCGTCTGTTCGCGTTCGTCGTTGCCGCCGCCGAGGCCGTGACCGCGGCTGCGACCGACGGCGTCAATTTCGTCAATGAAGATGAGGCACGGCGTGTTCTTGCGGGCCTGCTCGAACATGTCGCGCACACGGCTGGCGCCGACACCGACGAACATTTCGACGAAGTCAGAGCCGCTGATGCTGAAGAAGGCGGCATCGGCTTCGCCAGCGATCGCCTTGGCGAGGAGCGTTTTGCCGGTGCCGGGCGCGCCGATCATCAGGATGCCCTTGGGAATGCGCCCGCCGAGCTTCTGAAATTTTTTCGGGTCTTTGAGGAAGTCAACGAGTTCGGAGACTTCTTCCTTGGCTTCTTCGACGCCGGCGACGTCTTTGAAAGTCGTTTTGTTTTTCTCCTTGCTCAACATGCGGGCTTTGCTCTTGCCGAAGCTGAGGGCGCCTTTGCCGGCCATTTTGATCTGGCGGATAAAGACGAAATAAATAAGGAGCGCAACGAGCAGGATAGGGCCGAGGCTCCAAACAAGATTGAGCAGCAAGGTATTGGGGCGCTTCGATTCAAACTTCGGCCCGGAGAGGAGCGTTTCGAGGCGTTCGTCGGTCAGGAACACCTGAGAAAAAAAGGCAAGTTCCTCCGGCTTGCCATTTGCGCCGAGGACCTTATTGCCCTCGCTGTCGGTCCTGTAATAGGAGCCGCGAATGTCGCGAGAATACGGTGACTGCGGATCGAGAGTTATAATGGCCTTGGCGATGAGGTCGTTGGTCGCCTTTTGCATGAACTCATACTGGCTGAGTTGCTTGCCCTGGTTAGTGGCGTTCTGGCGGAAAATGACGAGCAGCGGGATGAGGCCGATGATGGCGATCCACAAGAGGTAAGTGCGCGGCGGCACTTTAAACTCGCCGTTCTTGCGGCCCTTTTCTTCGCCTTTGGATTTATTGTCTTCTGGCATTTAGCGTAGCCTCGCAAAGTATCACGCGTGTACGGGGGTCGCAACCTTGCATTTCCCGCGCTTTTGAGGCCCTCGAACGAGTTTGGACGAAGCGCTTTTCGGGCCAACCCATCAGTAATGAGATGAATCAGTGATTAGTGATCAGTGGCCGGCGAAAGGACGGAAAAAAGGACCGGGTCTTGCGACCCGGTCCTTTGCGAAAACGAACGATGCTACGGATTGGGAGCCACCCGGAAGAAGCGATTGCCGGCAGCTATGGTCGTGTTGTAGCTGTTACCGACGACGCCCGCGACATTGGACCAGCCGTTCGGATGCGTGGACAGGTTGCTGCTCTCCTGGAGGACGCCGGAGCCAGTCCAGCTAATGTTGATCTGGCCGCCTGTGCCGCGGGTGATAGTCAGACGAGCCTCTGGAGCCGGGGGAGTCACGGCGTAGGTGCTGACCTGAACGCCAAAGGTCAGGTCGGAACTGGTCAAGTCGACCTGGTGCACCTCAACGGCCAGGACGTTGTCGCCATTGATCAGGTTGTCGACGCACGCGTAAAAGAACTCGTTGGTGGCGTCGTTGACGGTCGCATTGGCGAGAGTGGCATAGTTGATGACTGCCGGGGCGGCGGGCATGCGGTTGCGGAAGACTTCCACGCCGTTGAGATACCAGACGGTGCCGTCATCGACCATCGCTTTGAGTTCAAGGGTCGCGCTGGACGGGCCCGAGTAGTTGAAGTGCGTTCGGAAATAGTGCGTTGGAATTTGCGCCGTGTTGGCAGCATTCGACAACGTGGTTTGGGTAGCGATAGGAACACCAGAGACGTTGGTGCGTTGCGGGCGCTTGGCATCGAAAAGGGCAGCGCCCAGCGGCCAGGTGCTGTCGTTGTAGCTTGCGGCGCGCCATGCCGCTCCCAGGTCCGTTCCAGTGATGTTATACCGCCATTGGGCGGTCGAGGCGAGGAGCGGGGCCGTGACGTGGAACGGAACGGGGAACGTGACCGGCGCGATGACGTTACCCGGCGTGGCCAAATCCTGCACGCCACTGATCTCAATCTGATAGGCGACGCTGGGATCACGCGGCGTGGAGGGGTCGATCATGACCAACACAGTGTTACCGAAGTTGGTCCCCGAGGTATTGGTGACCGAACCGGTGCCAAGAGCCGTGCCACCCCCCAGCGGGCGGATGACGAAGTTGAATGGCGCGAAATCCCACTCCATGGTGACGTTCTCACTGAAGAGGACGACAACCACGTCATTGGTACCGTAGACGCAGGCCACGGCAGGCGGCGTCACATCGCAAGCAACATTGACTGTGACCGTCTGGCTGGTGACGCTGCTCGGCACATCGTTGGAAACCACCACGCGGTATTGACCGCCATGAAGGTCGCAATCCGAAGCCGGAACGACATAAGAGGGACCGGTAGCGCCTGGGATTTCCACGCCATTGAGGAACCACTGGTATTGAGGGCTGGAGCCATTCACCGTGACGCGAAGCGTGAAGGGCGCAGGTTCAGTGACGTTGGTACCCGCCGGTTGAGTGACAATGGTGATGGGCTCGATCGCAGGTGTTACTGCGGAGAGGTCCATGCCCCACACAATATCGGAACTCCCGGTGCCGATTTGGTGTACTTCGACGGCGATGACATTGTCGCCCGTGACGAGATTCGTCACGGCAACGGTGTAGGGGCCTTCATAGACGGCGTTGTCGATGGCATTGCCGGCACCCTGAGTGACGTATTCGGCTGGGCCTGGGTTCATGCGGACGCGTTGAACTTCGACACCGTTGACGTGGATGATCGCCGAATCGTCCAGGACGGTGCGGAAACGCAACACGCCCTTGCCCGGAGGACCATCATAAGTGAAGTGAGTGCGGAAATAGTATGTGATGCCGCCGAGAACCAAGGGTGTCCGAAGCGGCTCCGGGAGGGCAGAGCCCTCAACGCCAAGAAGAGCGGGACCTGCTCCCCACCCGCTCTCATTGAAAGTACGTGTATTCCAGCCTGCGGGGGGATTGGCACGTGGGTCCAAGAAAAACCAGTTTTGGTCGGTGCCGATCGTAAAGATCGTATCATTGTACAACGAGATTGGAGTTGAGCCTGCCGGGTCGATCACATTGCCAAAGAGGTCGAAGACCGCGGAAGCCCTGACACTGTACGCCTGGCCGCCCACCCACGGCGTGCTGGGATCGAGAGTGAGGACAGCGACCCGGCCCTCGGTGGCTGCAGGATCGGCGAACGATGCGTTGGACACCGTGAGCTGGGACCCTGGATCGCTGGTAAGAAATACGGAATAATTAGCGGGGTCGGCGAGGTTGGTGACGATTTCCGAGAAGATGACAAAGAGCGTGACATTGTCATTGGTTCCGTAAGCGGCGAGGATGGTGGGCGGGGTATTATCCTCGATGACGTTCAGGAGGGCATTGGCACTGGTTATAGGTCCGCTACACTCGTTGTTCAACACGACGCTGTAGTTGGCCTCGTCGGCACGAAAGACGCGCGAAATGGTGTAATTCGCGTTGGTGGCGTCCTGAATGGGAGATCCATCGCGCAGCCACTGATAGTTAACACCTGTGCCGCCGGCTATGACGGTGAAAGTTACGCTATCGCCTTCGTTTACGTTCGTGTTGGCGGGTTGGGTGACGATGGTGATGGGAACGCAAGGTGAATCGAAGACAATCGTAAGGATCGGGCGAAAGCCCACGGTCGAGAACTCGGATGAATTGAACTGCCAGCCATCATTGCCGGCATTGGTGATGCCCCAGCCATAGTTTGGATAAACGCCGGCGTACCAGTCAGACACGGTGGTAGTGACATCAAAACTGAAGATATCGCCGACAGCGCCGGAATCCAGTTCGAACAAAGGCACTGATTCCATTTCGACGTCATCGGCAGAGATGCCATTGGTCATCGTATCCCATGTGGTTGTTGTTTCATCCCATGGAACGAGGACGCGAAAACCGCGACAGAGGTCGCCGAGGTTGCTCGTGCGAAGGGTAAGGGTCGCGGAAAGGATCGTGGCACCGGGAGGAACCTGGCCAGGGCCTGTGCCAAAGATGTTCTCGAAACGGATAAGTGCCTGGGCGATCGGGTTATTGAGATCGGCCAAACACTGGTCGTCGCCGCCCTGAACACGAGCGGGCTCGTTTGAGTTTAGGTCTGTATCAAGGGTTCCGGTATAGCCACCAACACCCTGCCGAAACGTGGAGCTGAATTCGGCGGCCCGCAGAGAAGCCGCGCAGGTAATACCGAGGATGATAGCCAGACATCCGTTGAAAGGTCGTGATAATACTTTGATCATGCGCTTAGTTGTTTTCGCTGTTCGTGACGCAAATAGCAGAGCTATTCGCTGTCGCCAAGGAATTGGTACTTTTAGCAGGGACGGAAGAGGTTAGGCAATCAAAAAAACGTAACAATTCTGTAACAATCGTGGCACGATTTTTTTGCTCAGGGCCTTCGCGGGCGGTTTCGAGATCAATTCAGTGGGTCAGAGCAGACTTGCGATTTGGCGGCGTTCGGAGGTTAACCCACGATGCTTGCAGTAGTTGAGCAGGAAACGGAGGGCGGCTGGACGAAGTTGAGGCGATTTCTTCAGAAGTGCCGCAAGGACACTGAGATCGCGCGCGGTCTGTTCAAGGGAAACCTTGCCGACGAACTGGACGCCGTCCATGTCGATGAGCCACGGGTTGAGGTTGGCGTCGAGGAGGATGTTGCTCGGCTTTAGGTCGCGGTGAGTGAAGCCGTGCTCGTGCATGCGGGCAATGACGGCAGCGAGACGTTCAAGGACGGGGTGCGAGTTTTCACCGCGCCGACGGAGCCAGGCCACGAGAGTTTGAGCAGCGGGCACTTGATCGGAAATGAGCCAGGCGCGGAGGGGCCACCGAAATCTGCGCTGTTCGGCAACGGCGAGCATTCGGGGAGTCGGAATGCCGGCTTGTTCCAGATGCAAACCGCGAAAGAACGCGCGGCGCGCGCGAGAAGGGCGAAAGAAGTCTTTGAAACGATGGCGGAAGGTCCCGTAGTTCATGCGGCGAACGACGAGGGGCGGTGAACCAGGGACGGAGGCGACGGTGACGTTGCGGGAGTTTTTGTAGAACCTGGGGGCGGCGGCAATCGCCTGCTCAACATTGGCGCAGACCGGCTTGACTTGTTCGAGGGCGGTGGAGCGGACGTGCCACGACAGGCCACCG
>Ga0111538_10008483_pt1 | contig 13796 bp, 10 predicted proteins | sample SoiMethybrSBSTD1_FD_79669 | JGI IMG/M metagenome (GOLD analysis project Ga0111538, IMG submission 79669) | Bulk soil microbial communities from a Populus tree surrounding site in Tennessee, USA - Soil MetaG P. TD hybrid SBSTD1 (version 2)... | ecosystem: Environmental > Terrestrial > Soil >...
CGAGGGACAGACGACGGAGAAGATCGACTTCGCACTGCCGCGCGGAGCGGTAATCACCGGGCGTTCTGCACGAGTTGGGCGAGCCAAGCGACGCCCGATCGGGGTACGCCCCAATGTGAGAATCTGAAAGCCCTCAGGCCTTCGCCCTCAGCCCCGATCCCGCGTCGAGCTCTTGATCCACTCGCGGTTGCCGAGCCGCCGCTCCCACCGGCGCGGCGCGCAAGTACTGGGATGGCCACGATACCGGGTGTCCAAGTTCACGCGCAGCCCGAAGGGGAAAATACGGATCGCGCAACAGCTCGCGTGCCAGCAGCACGCAGTCGGCGCGTCCGTCCCGCACAATCTCGTCGGCCTGGGTCGGGGATGTGATGAGCCCGACCGCCCCGGTCGCGATCCCGGTCTCGCGCCTGATGCGTTCGGCGAACGGCACCTGATAGCCGGGACCGACAGGGATCTCGGCTCTCGCCACATTGCCGCCCGAGGAGCAGTCGATCAGATCCACGCCCCTTTCGCGCAGGCGCCGGCACAGTTCGACGGCCTCGTCGACATCCCACCCGCCTGGCGTCCAATCGGTCGCGGAAATGCGCACGAAGAGCGGCGAGCGATCGGGCCAGTCGCGTCGCAGGGCATCCACGATCTCGAGGCAAAGACGGAGGCGATTGTCGAGCGAGCCTCCGTACTCGTCGGTGCGTGTGTTGCTCAGAGGCGAGAGGAACTCGTGAATGAGATAGCCGTGAGCGGCGTGGAGTTCCAGGACATCGAACCCCGCTGCGCGGGCGCGGCGGGCGGCATCGGCGAAGGCTCGGATGACTCCCTTGATCTCCGAAACCGACAGCGCACGAGGAACGGGATAGTTGTCGGCAAACGGCTGGTCGGTCGGGCCAACCGGCTGCCAGCCGCCCTCCGACAGCGACACACCGCCGTGCCCGGACCAGGGCCGGAACGTGCTCCCCTTGCGTCCGGCGTGCGCGAGCTGCATACCTGCTGGAACGCCCTGCGCGTGAAGGAATGCGACGATGCGCTGCAGCGGGGCTGTGTGCTGATCGCTCCAGATGCCGAGGTCCTCGGGGCTGATGCGGCCGTCAGCGGTGACCGCGGACGCCTCGGTGAATAACAGTCCGGGCCCGCCGACCGCGCGACTTCCAAGATGGACGAAATGCCAGTCGTTGGCGAGACCGTCCTGGCTCGAGTACTGGCACATCGGCGACACCAGCAGGCGATTGGAAAGCGTCAGTCCTCGCAGCGTCAGCGAATCGAAGAGATGCGGCATCGGTCATTGTGTCCTGAAACGTCATTTCCCCTCTGGTTTCCGTTTCTTGCCGCGGCTCTTGATTTCGTGTGGCTCGGGCAGCAACTTGCTCGCGTCAACGCCAGGCCGGGCGCCTTTGTTCCACTGGTAACCCGGCTTCTCCCACGTCCGCGGGACGAAGCGCACTTCGCCCGACTCGTTGAGTCGCTTGAGGATCGTGTGGATGGCCGCGAGGTCATTGGAGTACCGCGAGAGGTCGATCCCCATCGCCGCCAGCTGGGCACGGACTTCCACCGCAGTCAGCGGGTGTCCGGCCGATCTGAGGATGAGCCGGCACGAATCGGTCAATCCGTACGGCACGGTCGGGGCCAGCCCGCAGAGCCGCATGAGATTGCCAGTGGTCTGCATCAGCTGCGCGATGCGGCGGTCGAGATCCGCGCGTTGGCCCGTGAGCGTTTCCAGCTCGCGGACTGCGCAATCCAGGGCCCGTCGATAGTCCTCATTGCTCATACTCGAGTTTATACATACTGTGTAAACTCACGTCAAACAATTTAGGCAAAAATACCGTCCATGGCCGCCCGCGCGTAGTACGCTTGGGTGTGCGATCGCGTTGGCGATCGCCGTGCCCGGCGTTCATCGACTCGACCAGGCTGCTGCTGCCCGCCCCGCTCGTCGAGTACCCGCCCGGTAAGAAAGGGACACACACCGTGAAGTCCGTGCTGCCTGGACTCCTTCTGCTCTGCTTCATCGTCATGCCGCGGCCGACCAGCGCCCAGCCGTCGCGCTCCACGCCTCCGTCGCGGAGCGCCACCGCCAGCAGTTCGGACGCGGGTTCGAGCCTGTTTCTCGGCGGCGTGCCATCGGGCCCGGCGAACGCCGAGACGCTATCGCTCTCGATCGCCGACGCCGTTGCACGCGCGCTTCAGCACAATCTGGGCGTCCTCGCGGCCGGCGATCGCCTGGGTCGCGCGCGAGGCACGCAGTTGAAGGCGGCCAGCGAGTTCTGGCCAAACCTCAGCGGCCGGATTACAGAGACGCGTCAGCAGGTGAATCTGGCCGCCTTCGGCTTCCCGCTGCCGGCCGGATTTCCATCGATCGTCGGGCCGTTCAACGTGTTCGACGCCAGGCTGTTCCTCTCGCAGACCGTGTTCGACTCGCAGGCCAGCGAAGACGCCCGCGCCGAGCGTCACAACGTCGCCGCCGCCGAGTACTCGTACAGGAGCGCCCGGGATTTGGTGGTGCTGGTCGCCGCGAACTCGTACCTGCAGGCGCTGGCCACGTCGTCGCGCGCTGAGTCGAGCCGGGTGCAGGTACAAACCGCCGAGGCGATCTATGCGCAGGCCGGGACTTTGAAGGCCAACGGACTGATTGCCGGCATCGACGTGCTCCGTGCGGAAGTCCAGCTCAACACCGAGCGTCAACGGGCCACGGCCGCTCGCAATGACTTCGAGAAAGCCAAGTTGCAGCTGGCGCGTCTCATCGGTCTGCCACTCGGGCAAGCCTTCACCTTGAGCGACGAGCTCCCCTATGTGCCGGTGCCGGAACTGACACTGGAGGAAGCGCTCGATCGCGCTTATAAGACGAGGCCCGACTATCAGGCAGCGGCCGAGCGCATTCGCGCGGCCGAAGCCGTACGAGCGGCAATCGCCGACGAACGATTGCCTTCGGTCCGCCTCAATGCCGACTTCGGCGACATTGGGTTGAGCCTTCCGAACTCGCACAGCACGTTCTCCGTCGCCGGAGTTGTGCAAGTTCCGATTTTTCACGGCGACATCAGCGGCAGGCTGACTGAAGCCGACGCCGACCTTCGCTCGCGCCGCGCGGAGGCCGACGATTTGAAAGCCGGCATCTACTACGACGTTCGCACCGCCTTTCTCGATCTGCAGGCCACCCGCGAACAGCTCGACGTTGCACTGAAGGTCCGAGACCTTGCAGCGCAGCAGCTGGTCCAGGCGCGCGATCGATTCGCCGCTGGCATCACCAGCAACATCGAAGTGGTGCAGGCGCAAGAAGCGGTCGCGCTCGCCAGCGAACAGCAGATCGCCGCACTCTACGGTTACAACCTCGCCAAAGGCCTGCTCGCACGCGGCATGGGCGCGGCGGAGGAAGGCCTCCGCCAGTTTCTCGAAGGGACTCGCTGATGGCCGACCAATCAACCGCCGCCTCATCGTCATTCACGGGCTCAGGCCGTGTTCGAGGCATCGCGGGCGGACTGCTTGTGATTGCCGTCGCAGCCGGCCTCTGGCTCTGGACCACGCGGAACCGCGAATCGACCGATGACGCGCAGGTCGAAGCGCACGTGTCGACGATAGCTTCGCGAGTGGGCGGCGTCATTGCCAAAGTGGCCGTGGACGACAATCAGCAGGTCGACGCTGGAACCGTCCTCATCGAGATCGATCCGCGTGACTTTCAGGTTGCCGTCGACAAGGCGCGCGCGGAGTTGGCCGACGCCGAGGCCTCGGCGGTCGCCGCGCAGAGCAACATCCCGATCACCTCGGCCACGGCGACGAGCGGCGTGAGCAATGCGCAAGGCTCGATCGATCAGGCTCGAGGCGCCGCCGACGCCGCCGACAAGGAAGTCGAAGCAGCCAAGGCGCGACTGAATACGGGGCAGGCCCGACTTCGCGAGGCAGAAGCCAATGCCACGAAAGCCTCCCGTGACGTCGAACGTCTCCGCGGCCTGCTGGCCAAGGACGAAGTGTCCCAACAGCAGTTCGACGCCGCCGTTGCCGCCGACGCCGCGCAGCGCGCCGCCGTCGACTCCGCGCGCTCGCAAATCGTGGAAGCCGAGGCCGGCATTCGCGTCGCCGAGAGCCGCCTGATTCAGTCGCGGGGCGTCGAGCAACAGGCCCAGGCGAGCTTGCGGAGTGCGCAGACGGCGCCAGAGCAGATCGCGGTCATGAAGGCACGCGCGGCCGCCGCGCAGGCTCATGCCGAACAGGCTCGCGCCGTGCTCGCGCAGGCGGAGCTGAACCTCCAATACACCACCATCAAAGCACCGGCTCGCGGCGTCGTCTCGAAGAAGGGCGTGAACCCGGGACAGGTCGTGCAGGCGGGCCAGCCGCTCTTCGCGCTCGTGCAGAGCGACGATGTCTGGATCCTCGCGAACTTCAAGGAGACGCAGCTCACCGATATCCGCGCCGGGCAGCGGGTTCGCGTGAAAGTGGACGCGTACGGCGGTCGGACCTTCAACGGGCGAGTCGATAGCATTTCGCCGGCCACCGGAGCCCGCTTCAGCCTGTTGCCGCCAGAGAACGCGACCGGCAACTTCGTGAAGGTCGTTCAGCGCGTGCCGGTCAAGATCGTGTTGGAACCGGGGCAGGATCCTGAGCACCTGCTACGTCCCGGCTTGTCAGTGGTGCCCACGATCTTTACTGATAAGAGCTGACGCAGAGTGAAAACAGATAGGGCCAAGGGCTCGGCTGAGCGCCGTCAGGACTAAGGGCTGACAGCCGAACTGAGAACCGACAACTGAGAACTCAGAACTGAGAACGACAGCTTCGTGACTCCAACACGTCAGATCAATCCGTGGCTGATTGCCGTCTCGGTGATGTTTGCGACCTTCATGGAGGTCCTCGACACCACGGTGGTGAATGTGTCGCTGCCTCACATCGCGGGGAGCCTCTCGTCCACGATCGAAGAGGCGACCTGGGCGCTGACGTCGTATCTCGTCGCTAATGCGATCGTGCTGCCCATGACCGGGTGGCTGGCCAGCTTCATCGGCCGCAAGCGGCTGCTGATGTTTTCGGTGGTGGGCTTCACCGCCTCGTCGTTTCTATGCGGGCTCGCTCCCACGCTCAGCTCGCTGATCGTGTTCCGGATTATTCAAGGCGCAACTGGCGGTGCGCTCCAGCCACTGTCGCAGGCGGTGCTCCTCGAAGCTTTTCCGCCGCACGAGCGGGGCAAGGCGATGGGATTCTGGGGACTCGGGATTGTGGTGGCGCCGATCCTCGGACCCGTGCTGGGCGGATGGCTGACGGACAGTTACAGCTGGCGCTGGGTCTTCTACATCAACATCCCCGTGGGCATCGCGTCGATCGTGATGACGAAGATGTTCATCTTCGATCCACCCTACATCAAGGAGACCGGACGCCGTGTCGACTACTGGGGCATCGGGATGCTGGCAGTGGGCATCGGCGCCCTGCAGTTCGTCCTGGACAAAGGCCAGCAGGAAGACTGGTTCGCGTCGTCGCTCATCACGGGACTCGCGATCCTCAGCGCCGTGACCCTCGTCGTGCTCGTCGTCCACGAGTGGCGCACTGAGAGTCCGATCGTCGATCTCCGCGTGTTCAAGGTCCGAAGCTATGCCGTCGGCGTTTTCCTCATGGCCGTTGTCGGCTTCGTGCTGTACGGCAGCATGGTCGTCCTGCCCGTGATGCTGCAGACACTCCTCGGATATCCGCCGCTGCAGGCTGGCATTGCCATGGCGCCACGCGGCATCGGTTCGTTTTTCATGATGCCGCTGACCGGCTTGATGATTGGACGCTTCGATCCGCGCAAGCTGCTCGCGACGGGCTTGACGGTTGGAGGCTTCACGCTGCTCTGGCTCTCGCAGCTCAACCTCCAGGCGGGCTACTGGGACATCTTCTGGCCGCAACTGATTCAAGGCGCCGGCATGTCGCTGCTGTTCGTGCCGTTGACGACGGTGGCGATGGATGCCATTCCGCGCGAGCGAATGGGCAACGCCACGAGCCTGTTCAATCTCATGCGAAATCTCGGCGGGAGCATCGGCATCGCGATGACCGGCACGATGCTGTCACGCCGGCAGCAGGCCACCGGTTCGCTGCTCGGATCCAATGTGACGATCTTCGACCCGGCGTCGCAAACGCTGTTTGCCCAGACCCGCGCGGCCTTCATGGCCGCCGGTGCCGACATGGTCACGGCCACGAATCGAACCTATGCCGCGATGGCGGGCATGGTCCAGCGGCAGGCCGCGATGGTCTCATTCGTCGGGTTGTTTCAATTGCTGGGCATCATGTTCCTCGTCCTCCTGCCGCTCGTGCTGCTGATGAAGCGCCCGCGGACGAGCGCGCCGCCGCCAGGAGCGCATTAGAGGCAAGAAACCTGTCAGGGCTGAGGGCTTCGCTGAACACTGTCAGGGCTAAGGGCTTCGCTGAATTCTGGCAGGGCCCAGGGCTTCGCTGAATCTGTCAGGGCTACAGGGCTAGGGAAAACCAGCAGGGCTGAGGGCTCCGCTAAATCCTGTCAGGGCTCAGGGTTCGCCGACTGAAGACGGTCCGGGCTAAGGGCTCCGCTCAATGGATCAGGGCTAAGGGCTTTGCTGAATTCTGGCAGGGCTAAGGGCTTTGCTGAATTCTGTCAGGGCTCAGGGTTCCGTTGAATCCTGTCAGGGCTCAGGGCTCGCAGGTAGGAACCTGAAAGGGCTAAAGGGCTAGGAGAACCGGCGGGGCTGAGGGCTGACGGGAATGGTCAGGCTCGGCCCCGAGATGTCGATGATTGAGCTGTTCTGATCGCCTTTCTGATCATTGTCAGCAGTTGATTTGACTCTTCTAGCTCCCAGGCGATTTCCTCCTGGGTGGCAACCTCGCTAGCAGCAGCGAGCCGAAGCCAGTAACGCGTCTCCCGGGACTCCTTTCGGGAAACGGCCATTTTGGCGATGTAGTCTGGCTTCGTTTGGCCTTCTTGTGCTTCCTCAGCGTTCGCTCCGATCGAAGTGCCGCATTTAATGAGCTCCGACGCGAGATGGCGACCTGAGGGGCCCCGCCGCCACAGGGCGTCGCACAGTCTGAGAATGCGACAGGCAAACACAAACGAACGTGCGCAGATGATCGAGTCGGACATCTATAACGAACATTCAATCGTTGCGCCAAACCCAAGTCTCCAGAGGGCGGCCAGTTTCACGTTGCTGCTGCGACGCAAATGCAGGAATTGCGGCGGCAGGGCAGTCGCACCGTGGAAGAAACTCGAGCCCACAACGCGCGTCAATGAGCCTTTAGCCCTCTCCTTCCCTCCCAGCCCTCGGCCCTGACCCATTCCGAATAGCCCTTAGTGCCCGCGAGCCCTCAGCCCTGACTAGCATCACCTGCCTGCCTTTAGCCCTAACTCGATCTCCGCCAGCCCTCAGCCCTGACTAGCATCACTGCCAGCCCTCAGCCCTGACTCGATCTCTGCCAGCCCTCAGCCCTGACTCGATCTCTGCAGCCCCCAGCCCTAACTCGACCTCTCCCAAGCCCTCAGCCCTGACTCGATCCCTTTCAGCCCTAAGCCCTGATCATCCTTCCATCGAGAGGTGTACACTTCTCCATGCTCGCTCGGATGCTGGCCACTCTCGCTGTCGTGTTCGTCTTGAGCCTCAGCGTCCGCAGCGCGCAAAACCCTGCTTCGCCGGTTCCAGCCGCTCCGCCCGTCCCCGCCGAGCGTCCGTCGTTTGCCGACTGGCTCGCTGGCGTTCGGACCGAGGCCCTCTCGCGCGGTATTCCGCCGAATGTCGTCGAGCTCGCGCTGGCCAATGTCACCGAACCGCTGCCTGTCGTCCTCGAGCGCGATCGCGCGCAGGCAGAGACCGTCCTGCCCCTCGAAACCTACATTGCGAGAAACCTTGGTGCGCGGGTCAGCGTGGGCCGGCAGATGTACGCGAAGCACCGAACCCTGCTCGAGCGCGTGTCGCGCAAGTACGAGATTCCCGCGCGCGTCATCCTGAGTATCTGGGGAGCAGAGTCGAACTTTGGCCGGTTCGCCGGCGTCCGCCCTACCGTGGATGCTCTCGCGACGCTGGCCTGGGACCCGCGGCGGGCGACGCTGTTCCGCTCGGAATTGTTCAGCGCGCTCGAAATCCTCAAAGGCGGGGATGTCGACATCACGAAAATGCGCGGATCGTGGGCAGGCGCAATGGGTCAGGCCCAGTTCATGCCGTCCAGCTACTTGAAGTATGCCGAAGACTTCGACGGTGATGGCCGGCGTGACATCTGGGGATCACCCGGCGATGTGTTCGCGTCGATCGCCAACTATTTAAAAGGCTACGGTTGGATCAGCGGCCAGCTGTGGGGTCGGGAAGTGACGCTCACGCGCGCGATCGCCTCACAGGTTGCTGCCGAAGTGGCGCGGCGGAACGAACCGGGTAGGTGTCAGGCCAAGCGAGAGATGACCGTGAGTCTGCCTCTTTCTGAGTGGCGACGGATGGGAGTTCTCGCCGTCAACGGCCGGCCCCTTCCAGTGAGCGAGCAGGCAGCGGCACTCGTCTCCGGTCAAACGCGACACTTCCTCGTCTATCACAACTACGACGTGCTGCTCGACTACAACTGTGCGCATGCCTACGCGCTGAGCGTGGGACTCCTCGCCGATCGACTGCAATAGCGCCGCCGCTAGCGGCGCGGGATCGGTGTCAGCGACCGTTCGAGCTCGTCGAGCCGGCTGTTGAACTCCGCCCAGCGACCCTGTTCACCGGCGATCGCCGACGACAACTCGGCCTCCTGGACTCGCAGCTGTTCTTCCTGCTGGCGCAGCTGAGAGACCTTCAACTTCAGCACGTCCAGCCCCACCGACGGCGGAGCGTCCGAATCGGGCCGGCCCGCAGAAGCCGGCGGAAAGACTCCCTGAATCTGTTTCAGCACGGCTTCAGTCTGGGTGCGTTCCTGCGCGAGCGCCTGCCATTGCTTCTGCACGTCGACAGACTGGCGCCCGAGCGAGGCGATCCGTTGCTCCTGAAGGGAGAGCCGCGCAACCAGCAGCTGCATCCGCATACTTGAACTCGCGGCCTGCGCCGAGTCCGCGCGCAAACCTCGCACTTCCGAGAGAAGCGCCTCCAACGTTGCGTTCGGAGCGATCGGTGCCGGCGCCTGCGCCGCCATGCCAGAGGCAGCGGCCACTATTGCCGCACTCATCGCGACGACTCCGACGATTCGCGCCTTCGCCATCACACACCTGACCTTTCATGTCCCAACGGCCTGCCTGAGCACAAGCGCACGTTCACTCCGCACGGAGCGCCTTGACCGGGTTGATACGCGCCGCCCTTCGTGCCGGGATGTAGCTGGCGAGCAGCGCGACGGCAATGACCGCAAGCGGCGTGGCGATGAAGGTCAACGGGTCGGTCGGAGCGATACCAAACAGCAGACCTTTCATCAGCCGCGACACCGCCAGCGCGCCGAGCACGCCGGCGGCGACGCCGGCGATTGACCAATACATTTCCCCTCTGACGATCAATCCGATGACGTCTCGACGGGGAGCGCCGAAGGCGAGACGAATGCCGATTTCCCGCGTCCGCTGCGCCGCAGCGTAAGCCACCACGCCATAGCATCCAACCAGGGCAAGGCCGAGCGTGAGGAGCGCGAAGCTGGAAATCAGCGTGAGGTTGAATTGTCGATCCGCCTGCCGTCCGTTCAGTATCTCCTCGAGCGTCCGCGCGCCGGCGATCGCCTGATCGGCGTCAATCGCCCACACGGCGCGCTGCAGCGGACCCACCACAGCTTTCGCGTCCCCGACGGCTCGGATGGCGAGGCTCGATGGCCGGGCAAACTGAGGGATCGGCAGCTCCGTTTGCCTTGCCGCAACGAACACCTGGGGTGTCGGGTCGGCAAGCCTGCCGTCCCGACGAATCTCGCCGGCGATTCCAACAATCTTCAAGGGCGGATACTTGACTCGGTCCGGTTGACCGTTCTGCAGGTTCCAGTCGAGATCGAGTCCCAGGCCACCGGCGGGCAGGCGGCGCGCGAGACTGTCACTGACGACCGCAACCAGAGGCGACCCTGGACGATCGTCGTCGCCGATCGCGCGTCCGCGAACGAGCGGCACACCCAGCGTGGCAAAGTACTCCGGGCTCACAACCTGGAACCCGGCACTGCCCCGAGCGCGACCCGCGGGTGTGTCCACGCTGAAGTCCGATCCCCAATTGAGATTCGCCATCGGAAACTGACTGGCAAACGCTGCGGACTGCACACCGGGCAGTGCCCGCGCCCGAGCCGTCAGGTCTTCGAAGAATCTGATCTGCGACGCCGCATCCTGGTACCGCTGTTGCGGCAGATTGATGCCCATCACGAGCACGCGCTCGGTATCGAACCCCAGCGGAACCCGATTCAACAACCACAGGCTGCGCACCAGCAACCCTGCGCCTGTCGCCAGCACCACGGCGGCTGCAACCTCCGCCGCGACGAGCATCCCCCGCCACCGCACCACAGACGGAGCCGCGGAGGTCGTCAGCGCCGTCTGACTGAGCGTGGATGCGGTGCGATTCGATGCCTGCACGCCGGGTATCAAACCGGCCAGCACACCGCTCAGAATCGACGCGACGGCAGTTGCCGACAAGACGGGAAGGCTCAGCGAGACATGCTGCAGGCGAGGAATCGTTGCCGGTGCGAGCGCCACCAGCGCATCGCGCGTCCACATTCCGCAGAGCAGACCGGCCGCGCCACTAAGCACGCCGAGCACCAATCCGCGGGTGAGCAGCTCGAGCAAGACGTGACGCCGGCTCGCACCGAGCGCCATCCGAATCGCCACATCGCGTCTCTGGCCAACGGCGCGAACCAACAGGAGATTCGAGACGTTCACGCACGCGACCAGCAAGACCAGGCTGGCTGCGCCGAGCAGAAGAAGAAGCGACGTGCGCACGTGACGGACAAGGTCTGCCGCGAGCGGCGCGATCGTCGCGCGAACCTCCACGTTCGTCTGCGGAAACTCCTCAGCCAGACGCAGTGACAACCGATCCAGATCGCGCTGGGCCTGGTCGAGCGTCACCCCCGGTCTCATTCGACCGACGACGTTCGCGATCGAATTGCTGCGATTGCTCAGCAGCGAGTCAGGATACAGGGCCGGCACCAAGAAGCGAATCGGCAGGCGAAAACGAAACGCTGACATCGCTTCGAAGGATTGGGGCATCACGCCGACCACGCTGTGAGCTTGCCCGTCGAGCGTGATCTGACGGCCCACAATCGCTGGACTGGCCGCGAACCGTGTCCGCCACAGTTCGTTGGTGATGATCACGACTCGATCCGCCCCCCGCCGATCGTCGTCGGCGCGGAACGCTCGTCCGAGTGCCGGCTGCATACCGAGCACCGAGAAATAGTTCCAGGTGACCGCTTCGCCAGTGAGCGTTTCAGGCGAGCCGCTCTGCGTGAGACTCCTGCCGGTCACGTTGTAGCCAGCGAGCCCCTCGAAGGCGGTGGAGTCCCGGTTGTAGTCGACGAGATTGGCGGGCGAGACGCTGGGGCGAACCGGGCCGATGCCGGGCACTACGAAGTCGTTCATTCCTCCTCGTGCTTCCCACAGCGACACCAGACGATCGGGGGCTGGATACGGCAGCGGGCGCAGTAGTACGGCGTCAACCACGCTGAACACCGCAGTATTTGCGCCGATGCCCGCCGCGAGCGTGCCGATCGCCAGCACCGCGAAACCGGGCGACTGGCGAAGCAGCCGGAGCGCGTACCGGACGTTGTGGCGCAACATCACCGGGGACGCGTTGAGCGAAGGCCGTGCCAGGCTGGAAACAGGCCCAAAGTGGGCCGATCCTACGCCAGAATCGGAAGATTACGTCCGCGACCGGGACCTGAGAATCCCACAACCGGACACACGGCAGTTCGTAAAATAGGGGGTATGGCAACCCTGGAGCTTGACGACCGCGGAATCGTCGTTTCGTGCGGAGGATGTGGGCAGAAGAACCGGCTCGGCTACCAGCGGCTGGGAGAGACCGTACGGTGCGGCCAATGCAAGCAGCCGTTAACTGCCCCGGCCCTGCCAATCGAGATCCCGACAACTGCGGACTTCGACCGGATCATTGCACGATCGTCTCTTCCTGTTGTTGTCGACTACTGGGCCCCTTGGTGTGGCCCCTGCCGAATGGTCGCGCCGGAGCTCGCCAAAGTCGCCGCTCGTTCTGCCGGCAGGTTTCTCGTCGTCAAGGTGAACACCGATGCCCTGCCAGATCTTGGCGAGCGATTCACCATTCGATCGATCCCGACGATGGCGGTATTCGCCGGCGGCCGGGAAATCGCACGCACATCCGGGGCGAGGCCGGCAGCTGACATCGAGGCGTTCATCGAGAAGGCTGCGTCAGCTGTTCATCACGAGGAGCGATAGACAGCACAGCCTCAGCCCTGAGCCCTGAGCCCTGACCGCATCTCGCTCTAGCAGCCCTGATCATGACTCGTAGGCGCTCTGCCAGACGGCCCGCCCCACGAAGAAGGGTCCGAGCTTTTCGAGATACAGAGACGTCTGCTGCGTTTTTCTCATCGTCTGAACGATGGCGGAAAGCGGGTAGAGATCCTTTCCGACCAGGCCGACGATGAAGTCGTTGTCTTCCTTGTCGAGTCCGTGACAGGCCAGCCGCACGTCGTGTGCGTAGTCGCCGGCGCCGAAGGACATTCCAATCGCGCCATGCTCCGCGAGAATGACGCGCTGTTCATCAGGAGGAAGTTGCGCGAAGCGTCCGCTTCGACGAAGCGGATACCAGATGGCCCATTTCCAGTCGGGGTTGAGCACCGTGCGCCGGGGCCGATCCAGGAGGATGTCCTTCAGGTCTGGCTCGTACCCGATCGAATAGGTCCGGCCGAGCATCGTGAACTCAGGCTTCTGCGAGAGCGCCGCAAATGGTGTCGTGTTGAGGAGTGGTCGGAGGCGGTCCACAAACCCCCCGGGATCCTGACTGAACGTCAACAAGCCAATCCCGCGGGGATCGTTGAGGTCCTCGTACAGGACTCCCGCCACTCCTGAGTTGGCGAGCGCCTGGCCCAGGTGCCTCGTGTCGGGACAGCCGCCAAACGCCAGAAACTGCATGAACAGTCGATCGTCGGATCGCTGCGGTTCACCGTTCCTGACGCCCCCTTTTTCACTCAGGTCCGGCGGCTCAGGCCCGCGCCGCGCCTCGGTGGTCTGTGCCATGGCGTCAGTATAGCCCGCTGTCGCAATGCGCCCGTCCGCGTTGGCGCGGGGCCGGCGGGGTACCGCCGAGAATCGGACCCGGTTGGTCGCCATTGATCCCGCTGACCGTCAAGGTATAATCCACGGGTTTCTGGCACGTTGTGTCTGGCACAGGCCGGACGTCACCCACATCAGGATAGCGACGGAGACTCGCGAGCATGCCATTTGTCATTACGGACCCGTGTATCGAAACCAAGGACACCGCGTGCGTGGACGTCTGCCCGGTGGACTGCATTCACCCGCGCAAGGACGAGCCCGAGTTCGAAGCGATGACGATGCTCTACATCCATCCGGAAGAGTGCATCGACTGCGGCGCGTGCGTGCCAGCGTGTCCTGTTGCCGCCATTTACGAGAGCCACGACGCAACGCCGTCGCATCAAAAGGATTTGATCGAGGCGAACACGATCTACCGCAACGGCGACGCCGACACCATGGCGCAGGCGGAAGCCATTGTGAAGGCACATATCGCCGCGCAGCCGGCGCTGATGGCCATTCCAGCCGCGGAACGACAAGCGGCGCACGCCACGCACTAATTCGAAGCTGGTCAGTGGGTCATCTGATCACTGGATCATTGATTGCGCAATTCCGGACAATCAATGATCAGATGATCCGATGACTCAATGACCCCATTCGCCCTCAAGATCGCTACCTGGAACGTCAACGGCATCCGGGCACGGCAGGC
>Ga0111538_10008485_pt1 | contig 13795 bp, 14 predicted proteins | sample SoiMethybrSBSTD1_FD_79669 | JGI IMG/M metagenome (GOLD analysis project Ga0111538, IMG submission 79669) | Bulk soil microbial communities from a Populus tree surrounding site in Tennessee, USA - Soil MetaG P. TD hybrid SBSTD1 (version 2)... | ecosystem: Environmental > Terrestrial > Soil >...
ACGTGCAGAAGCCCGGCGAGCACAACGCGCGCGCACGTTTTCGCACCGGCGCCGACGGCAAGTACTGGTTCCGCTGCGTCAAGCCGAGCAGCTATCCGGTGCCGCACGACGGGCCGGTCGGCCGCGTGCTGACCGCGACGGGGCGCCACCCGATGCGTCCCGGGCATCTGCACTTCAAGATCTCCGCGCCCGGGTTCGACACCCTGGTCACGCATATCTTCGTCAAGGGCGATCCGTATCTCGACTCGGACGCGGTATTCGGCGTGAAGCAATCGCTGGTCGTCGACTTCAAGAAGGCGAAGTCGGGCGGCTATGAGTGCCGCTACGACTTCGTGCTGAAGCCCGAAGGCCTGCGCAAGCTGCCGGCGAAGAAAAAGAAGAAGGCGCGCGCCGGGAAGAAGAAGTGAATCCGCCGTTTCGCGCCGACCAGGTCGGCAGCCTGCTGCGGCCCCTGGAATTGCGCGAGGCGCGCGCGCGCTTCAAGCGCGGCGAAATTCCCGCGCAGGCGTTGCGCGACGTGGAAGACGGCGCGATCCGCCAGGCCATCGAGCGCCAGCAGGCGACCGGCCTGCAGGCGATCACCGACGGCGAATTCCGCCGCGACTGGTGGCACGTCGACTTTCTCACAGGGTTCGAGGGTGTCGAATCCTATGTAGCGCCCCTGGTCGTCGGCTTCCACAACACCGAGGAGCAGCCGCCGATGCTGCGCGTGAGCGGGAAGGTGCGGCGCACGCGGCCCGTCTTCGTCGACTCGTTTCGATTCCTGAAGCGCTCGACGAGCGGAACGGCGAAGCAGACGATCCCGGCGCCCGCGATGCTGCACATGCGCCCGGGCCGTGCAGGGATCAGCCGCGAGGCGTATCCTGATCTGCGCGAATTCTGGAACGACGTCGCGCTTGCATACCGCGCCGAGATCCGCGACCTCGCGGCGGCCGGGTGCACGTATCTGCAACTCGACGACACGAGCTTCGCGTATCTGTGCGACGAAAAGTTCGGCGAGGCGATGCGCGGCCGGGGTGACGATCCGGCCGCGCTGGTTCGGACCTACGCTGACGCGATCAACGCAGCGCTCGCCGACCGTCCCGCGGGGATGACCGTCACGATGCACACGTGCCGCGGCAACTTCAAGAGCACCTGGGTCGCGGCTGGCGGTTACGAGCCGGTCGTCGAGGCCATGTTCTCCGCAGCCGTCGACGGCTTCTTCATGGAGTTCGACAGCGAGCGTGCCGGCGATTTTGCGCCGCTGCGTTTTGCGCCGAAAGACAAGAAAGTGGTGCTCGGGCTGGTGACGACCAAGGTTGGCGAGCTGGAGGACAAGGACACGCTGAAGCGCCGGATCGACGCCGCCGCACGCCATGTGCCGCTCGAGAACCTGTGTCTTTCGCCGCAATGCGGGTTTTCGTCGACGCACCACGGCAACCTGCTGTCGTACGAGGAGCAGTGGCGCAAGCTCGAGCGGATCGTCGAAGTTGCGCGCGAGGTCTGGGGCTCAAACGCTTAGCCAGCGCAAGGCGGAAAATCCGGCCTCGACCGGCCAGCAGATGCCAATGCCTGCGTTGTCCGCCACATCGATCGATTGGACCGGCGGATCGCCGTGTGCGGCAATGCGCACTTCGCCTTGAAGGGTCGCTGCGAGCGCGACGCAGTAGGCTAGTTCCCAGGGATGCGAATTGGGGGCGAGCAGCGCACAGGCGTTTGCCATCGATGCACGCTCTCGAACCTCCTCGAGCAGCACGTTGTCGAATGGATCGATCGTGTTGCCGTCTCGCCGCGTTACCTCGACGCTCGACCGGGTCTTGCCGCCGAATAGCGCGTACAGCGGAGCGCCGCGACTGCGCGCTGCAGCATCCCACGCCGCCATGTCGCGCGCAGGGAATGCTTCGGTGCCGAACGAGAATCCGAAACCCGCGACGCCCTCGACAGTCAGCACGCGAGCGATGAGCGCTTCCGCGCCGCTCGCAAGCCGCAGCGCATGCACGTGGACGTGAGCGATCGACACGGGCGCAGGCATCGGCCGATTATGCCGGGGAGTGACTACAATCGCGCGATGAGCCTCTATTACCTGCAGAAATTCCTGTACCAGCTGAACCGCGATGCAGGCGTGCAGCGACGTTTCCGCGAGGACCTGGAAGGATTGCTCGGCGATTACGACCTTACGGACGAGGAACGCGCAGCCATCCGGGCGCGCGACGTCGGCCTGCTCTATGTGTTCGGCGTAAACGGCCAGATCCTGATGCACTACGCGGCGCTGCTCGGGCTCGAGTGGAATGAATATCTCGAGGCGATGCGTCAGGGGGTGCGCCGCCATGGGCCCGTGCGCGCCGGCCTCTATGCGATGACGACCGACCAGCGATGAGCACGGTATTCATCGGGGTCTGCAGCCACGGCCCCGGCATCACCGGCCGTGCCGGCCGGGCCGACCCGCGGGTGCGCGACGAGTTCTATCGCAGCTTCGAGCGCATGCGCGCGGCGCTGGAGGCCGCGCGCCCGGATGCGCTCGTGGTCGTTGCGGCCGAGCATTTCGCGAACTTCTTCATGAACAACATGCCGGCGTTCGCGATGGGCATGGCCCAGTACTACGACGGGCCGATCGAGGACGAGAAGTGGCTCGCGATCCAGCGCCGGCGCGTCCCCGGCAACGCCAATCTCTCGCGCCGGCTGATCGGCGCGATCCTGAGCGACGTCGACCTTGCCTACGCCGAGGAATGGAAGTTCGACCATGGCGTCATGGTGCCGCTGCATTTCCTCACGCCGCGCTACGACCTGCCGGTGATCCCGGTCAACATCAACTGCCAGGGGCCGCCGCTGTCGCCGCTCACGCGCGCATGGGCGCTCGGCGAGGCGCTGCGCCGCGTGTGCGATGCAGTGCCCGAGCGGATCGCGATCGTCGCGACCGGCGGCATCTCGCATTGGCCGGCGACACCCGACTCCGGGAAGATCAACGAGGCGTGGGACCGCGAGTTCCTGCGGCGCTGGTCGCTGAACGAGCGCGATGCGCTCGTCTCGTACACCGATGAGGAAACCTATCGCGATGCCGGGCAGGGCGGTTTCGAGATCCGCACGTTCGTCGCCGCGGCGGCAGCCGGGAACGGCGCGAAAGGAGAAATCTGGTTCTACGAGCCGATTCCGATCTTCGCGGTCGGCTGCACGATCGGCGTAATCCCGGTCGAGGCGGTCGTCGCGGGCTAGTGGTGCGGTCGTTCACCTATGCAGGTGCGCCTTCGCGCGTGGTGTTCGGCGCCGGCGCAGTCGCCGGGCTCGCCGCGGAGGTCGACCGGCTCGGTGCCCAGCGCGCGTTGGTGCTCTCGACGCCGGGTCGCGGCGCAAGCGTGCGCGCTTCCGTTGCCTCGCTCGGCGAGCGCCTCGCGGGAATCTACGATCGCGCGTTGATGCACGTGCCGCTCGAAGTAGCGCTCGATGCGCGCCGGGTGGCGCAGGATCTGCGCGCCGATTGCTGCATCGCGTGGGGCGGCGGCTCGACGATCGGCCTCGGCAAGGCGATTGCGCTCACCTCCGGCCTTCCGGTGATCGCGGTGCCGACGACTTATTCGGGTTCCGAAATGACCGCCGTCGTCGGCATGACCGAGGGCGGCGAAAAGAAAACGCAGCGCGACCCGCGCATGCTGCCGCGAACGGTGGTCTACGACCCGGACCTGACACTGGCGTTGCCTGCCGCTACGTCCGCGGCGAGCGGCATGAACGCGATCGCGCACTGCGTCGAGGCACTCTACGCGCACGATGCGAACCCGGTCAGCACGATGCTCGCGGAGGAAGGCATTCGCGTGCTGGCCGAAGCGCTGCCGCGTGTCGTCGCGGCCCCGGCCGATCCTGGCGCCCGGGCCGAAGCGCTCTACGGCGCATGGCTCGCGGGCGCATCGTTCGCAACGACGAGTCTCGGGCTCCATCACAAGCTTTGCCACGTGCTCGGCGGAACGTTCAACCTGCCGCACGCCGAGACGCATTCGATCGTGCTGCCGCACGCGATCCGCTACAACCATGATGCCGCGCCCGACGCGATGCGACGAATCGCCAGCAGCCTCGGGTCGGAGGATGCCGCCACCGGAATCTACGACCTCGAGACGCGACTTGGCCTGAGGATGAAGCTCGCCGACATCGGCATGCCTTCAGACGGCCTGGCGCGCGCGGCGAAAATGGCCACCGAGAGCCCCTATCCAAATCCCAGGCCGCCGGCGTACGACGCGGTCCTGGAATTGCTCGAGAACGCGCACCACGGCCGGCGGCCCGCGTAGTTCCCGCGGTGACCGACGTCGTCACGATTCCTTGCGCGCGCTGTGGCGCGGTAGCGGCGGAGTTTTCCCTGTTGCCGCCCGGGACCGCGAATGAATCGGCGCAGTACCGCCTGCAGCGCACCGGCTTCATCGCTCAAGTCACGAAATTCGGCAAAGCCGGTGAATTGCGGCGGCTGCTGGAGATGATTCGGTCCGCCGATCATGCGCCTGCCCGCAGCATCGATCCGGATTTCGTGGCGTTTCACTGCCGCGCGTGCGACCGCGACTATTGCCAGGACTGCTGGCGCATCGGGCCGCCCGAATTCGACGAAGGGTTCTACGATTTCACGCGGGCCGACTGCCCGGAGGGACACGCGCAGATCGTCGACGACTAGCAACTTCCGCGTGGGGGCGCGGGTCCAAATCGAAGGAGGCCTTCATGCGCAAATCGATAGCAGGCCTTATCGTCTTCATGGGCTTATCGGGCTGCGGCGGCTCCGCGAGCGTGGCGCCCGAAGCGACCGTCGGCCCTGACCCGAAGCTTCCGGCGCCGCAGAAATCCCTGATCCCGACAGTCAATATCGCCGAGGCCGCCGGCTGGCCCGACGGCGCGAAGCCGACTGCAGCGGCGGGAACCACCGTGTCGCGATTCGCGACCGGCCTGGAGCATCCGCGCTGGATCTACGTGTTGCCCAACGGCGACGTGCTGGTTGCGGAGACCGCCGCGCCGCCGAAACCGGAGGAGGGCGGCGGCATCAAGCAGTGGTTCATGAAGAAGACCATGAAGAAGGCGGGCTCGGCCGTTCCGAGCGCGAATCGCATCACGTTGCTGCGCGATGCCGATGGCGACGGAGTTCCGGAGGTCCGCACGGTGTTTCTCGACAACCTGAACTCGCCGTTCGGAATGGTGCTCGTCGACGGCAACTTCTACGTCGCCAACGCGGACGCGATCGTGCGCTTCCCGTACAAGACCGGCGAGACGCGAATCACCGCTGCGGGAACGAAGGTCACGGACCTGCCGGCCGGAATCAATCATCACTGGACGAAGAACGTGCTCGCGAGCCGCGATGGCCGCAGGCTCTACGTCACGGTCGGCTCGAACAGCAACGTGGCGGAGAAGGGCATGGAGATCGAGCAGGGCCGGGCCGCGATCTGGGAGGTCGACCTGCAAAAAGGAACGAAGCGGCCGTACGCCACCGGGCTGCGCAACCCGGTGGGTCTTGCGTGGGAGCCGGAAAGCGGCGCGCTGTGGACCGTCGTGAACGAGCGCGACGAGCTCGGCGACGACCTTGTCCCCGATTTCCTGACGTCGGTTGCCGACGGAGCGTTCTACGGCTGGCCGTACAGCTACTACGGCGCGCACGTCGACGAGCGCGTGCAGCCGCAGCGACCGGACCTCGTCGCGAAGGCGATCAAGCCCGACTATGCGCTCGGCAGCCACGTCGCGGCGCTCGGCCTTGCGACTTCCGACGGAAGCGTGCTGCCGCAGTTCGGCAAGGGCATGTTCATCGGCCAGCACGGCTCGTGGAATCGCAAGCCGCGCAGCGGCTACAACGTCGTGTTCGTGCCTTTCAGCAAAGGCAGGCCCTCCGGCCCGCCGGTTGAAGTGCTGAGCGGGTTCGTCAGCGCCGACGGCAAGGCATATGGACGCCCTGTCGGCGTAGCGATCGACAAGCGCGGCGCGCTGCTCGTCGCCGACGACGTCGGCAACGCAATCTGGCGCGTGACCGCTGCCACGCGCTGAACTCATTTACGGAAGGAGAACTCCATGGCAAGCAAGGCAAGCATTGCAGGGCACCCGATCCACCCGATGCTGGTGCCCATCCCGATCGGCCTCTTCGTGTTCGCGCTGGTTGCCGATTGCGCGAGCCGCGTCGAAGGCGCGAGCGCAGCGTGGCCCGAAGTCGCGCTCTACTGCATCGGCGGCGGGATCGTCGGCGCGTTGCTCGCGGCGCCGTTCGGCCTGATCGACCTGCTGTCGCTAGACGACGAGCGCGCGAAGAAGGTCGGCATCACGCACATGGTGATCAACCTCACGGTGGTCGCGCTCTTCATCATCAACTTCATCCTGCGGATCCAGGGCGCCGCGGACACCACGCCGTTCATCCTCACGCTGATCGGCATAGGGCTGCTGCTCGTCTCGGGATGGCTCGGCGGGCACTTGGTCTACGTGCTCGGCGTGGCGCAGGCGGGACCCGGCGAGCGCGTTGCCGTGGAACGGCGCAGAGTGCGAACTCCGGTAAGCAACGAACGGCGCCATCGCGACACGCCGATCGGCCAGCACTAGCCGGCCGGAAACGGACTCCTGACTTCATCGAGCGGCCAGATCGGCCGCCGCAGGCGCTCGTAGGCCTGGCGCTTCGGATCCGGCGAGCACAGCGCGCCGGAGTCGACGATCATCACCTCGCGAGCGATCGGCGCATAGGCGGCACGGAAGTGGTGCACGCTTTTCACCACCAGCGTGCGGCGCTTGCGCGGGTCGATGCCCTGGCTCAGGAACACCTGCAGGTCGGTGTTCTGCAGGCGGTTGCTGATCACGATCACCTCGATGGCGCCGATGCGCAGCACCGCCGTCGGCCCCATCTCGGTCCGCACGCCCTTCGCCATCGGGCCGTCGTTGACGAACGCGCCATCGGATAGCGACTGGACGCGCGCCTCGGTCTCGATCGGCGCGCCGAAGGCCCGATCGACATGCCCGCCCAGGCTCGCGTGCAACGGGTTTCCGACGCCGGCCCGGATCGCTGCCTGCACGCACTCAGGATCGTAGATGTGTCCGACGGCCGCGCTCTTCACGCCGCCGGCGATCAGTGCCCGCAGCATGTTCGTCGCGTCGCCGTAGCCGCCGCCGCCGGGATTGTCGGTGCCGTCGGCAATGACGAGGGGCCCGTCCGTGCCGGGGTCCGCCTTTACGGCGCGCATCACCTCGGCGATGCTGCGATAGACGACCGTTTCCTCGCTGCGCCGGCGCCAGATCTCGCGCGACAGCTCGGACGCGATCGCGCGCGCGCGTTCTGCGCTCGCAGGATCGTGCGCGACGGCCACCGATGGGCCGGCCCATTCGATGTCGGCGGGCATGAACCCCGCCTGGATGCTCACCACATGAATGCCATGCTCGTGTTCGAACCGTTCGGCGAGCGCGAGCAGGTCGCGCATCGGCCCGGGCTGGACGGTGCGGCCATGATCGACGCCAAGCAGGGTCGGCGGCTGCGCCACCAGGCATTGCGATCTTGCCTTGCCCGCCAGGATGCGATCGAGCAGCGCGGCCGCCTGTTGCGCGCGCTCGTACTGGTCTACGTGCGGATACGTCCGGTAGCTGATCAGCGCATTCGCGTGCTGCGCCATTCGCGGCGTCGCGTTCGCATGCAGGTCGAGCGTGACGATGATGGGAATCGCGGGGCCGAGTACGCCGCGCAGCGCTTCGAGCAGCGCGCCTTCGGCGTCGTCTTCGGTTTCCGTCACCATTGCGCCGTGCAGGGCCAGCACCGCGCCGGAAACGCGCCCGGCCGCGCGCGCACGCTCGACGATCCGGTCGCGGATCGTTTCCCAGGTCTCGCGGGTGAGCTTGCCGGAAGGCGTCGCGTTCGCGGCGACACCCGGAACGAGCTCCCATCTGGCCTTGTCCGCGTAATCCAGGAGCCCGCCGATCTCGGTCCGCGTCCCGCGGAAGCGCGGCGCGATGTCGGCTCCTTCGAGCAGCCAGCGCCGGCGGTAGTCGTCGAGCGTGGTCGGCAGCCGCGAGAACGTGTTGGTCTCGTGCGCGAATTGCGCGATGTAGACGCGGATGGCCATCGTCGTATCTTGTGCCGCGCCTCAGGCAATCACGGGCTTGACCGCGCCGACCATCCAGCGCGAGAGAGCGGTGATGCGCGCATCTTCGTGCTGCTGCCCCATCAGTTGCACGCCGACCGGCAGGCCGCCGACCGACAATAGCGGCATCGTGACCGCAGGCGCGAACAGCACCGAGCTTGGCGCGTTGAAGACGAAGTCCCCGGTCGGCCGCGGTGCGAGCGGCTTGCCCGGCGTGTCACCGGCCCAGAGCGGCGCCGGGCCGGGACACGACAGGGTGATCGCGGCGTCGGCGAGCGGAGCGATCGCGGCATGCCGGTGCTGCGCGGCCGTGCGCTCGAGCAGCGCCGCGCGGTAGTCGTCCACGCGCATGGCCTCGGCCTTCGCGAGCGTTGCTTTTGCGCGCTCGCTCAACCCGTCGGGAAACTGGTCCAGCAGGTTGCGCTGATACCAGCGGTTCTCCCAGTTCGTGACTCCGTGACAGGTCGCGCGGCCCTTGCTGATCGATTGCTCGAGCGCCTCGATCCACGGGTGGTCCTTCCGGCGCAGCAGCGTGATCCCGGCCGAGCGCAGCTGCTCGAGCAGCGTCTCGAACGTGGTCTGCGTCTGGCCGTCGAGTTCCGACCAGCCTTCGGTCTCGAGCACGACGAGCCGCTCAGGCTTCACCGGCGCCGGCGTGGTGGCGGGCCCGATCAGTCCCGGGCGTCCCGGATCGCCGCCGCAGCGGCTCGCGATCTCGATCGCCACCTGCCACATGTCCTCGATCGAGCCGGCGTGCACGCCGGTTGTGCTCTGGCTCGTCGTCTGACGCTCGCCGCGGTTGATTCCACCCTGCGTTGGCTTGAGCGCGAGAGTGCCGCAGTAAGCGGCGGGACGAATCACCGATCCTCCGACCTGCGTGCCGAGTGCGGCCGGAACCATCCGCGCGGCAATAGCCGCGGCCGAGCCGGAAGAAGATCCGCCTGGTGTGCGTGCCGGATCCCACGGATTCGTCGTGGGCCCGGGATGAGTGCCGCCGAGCTCGGCAGTCACGGCCTTTCCAAAGACGACTGCGCCCGCCTGCCGCAGCGCCCAGACCGCAGCGTTGTCGCGCTTCGGAAAATTGCCGCGGAACGCCGCGCAATTCATCTCGGTCGGCATGTCCTTCGTTTCGAGCAGGTCCTTGATCGCGACCGGCATGCCGTCGATTGGCGAGAGCGGCTTGCCCGCTTTCCAGCGCGCAGTGCTCGCATCGGCGGCGGCGCGCGCGCCCGCTTCATTCAGGTGCGCGAACGCCTTCACCACCGGCTCGCGCTCGCGGATCGTCTCGATCGCACGCTCCAGGTAGGCGCGCGGCGTGTCGACGCCGTCGCGAAAGCGCGCGAGCGCATCGTGGAACGTAAGGGGCTTGAACGTCTTCGGGTCGTAGCTCATCGGCGGAACTCCTTTTCCTGCAGCTCGCGCCACTGGATCTTGCCCGAGCCGGTGCGCGGCAGCGCGGCGCTGAATTCGAGCTTGCGCGGCGCCTTGTAGCTGGCCATCTCCCCGCGCGCCCAGTCGAGGATCTCGTCGGCGCTGGCGCTCGCGCCCGGCTTCAGCACCACGACCGCCTTGACCGTCTCGCCGCGGCGCTCGTCGGGCGAGGCGATGATGCAGCACTCCTGGATTGCCGGGTGCCTGTACAGCTTCGCTTCGACTTCGGCGGGCCACACCTTGTAGCCCGAAGCATTGATCATGCGCTTCAGGCGGTCCGAGATGTAGAAGTAGCCGTCCTCGTCGGTCGTGCCGAGGTCGCCGGTTCGAAAGAACGGCTTGCCGCCCACCACGGCCCACGAGTCGCCGAAATCCTTCTGCTTCTTCCAGTAGCCGGTCAACAGTTGCGGCCCGCGCACGACGATCTCGCCCTGCTCGCCGGGGCCCAGCGGCTTGAACGTGTCCGGGTCGATCACGAGCGATTCGGTGTCGAACGTCGGGATGCCGAGGCACTGCTTCTTCGGGTTCTGCGGCGGGTTGATGTGCGTCTGCGAGATCGTCTCGGTCATGCCGTAGCCTTCGAGGTAGCGCACGCCGCAGGTGTCGTAGAGCTTCTGCGCGATCGCTTCCGGCATCGCCGAGCCGCCGCCGAAGATCCATTTCAGCGACGACACGTCGTGCTGCAGCGCCTTCGGATGCGACAGCAGGTCGACGACCATCGTCGGCACGTTGTCCCAGTGCGTGCAGCGATGCTGCTCGACGAGTTGCGCGGCGAGGTGCGGGTCCCAGCGGCGCTGGATCACCATCGTGCCGCCCGCCCACGCGGTCGCGAGGAAGCTGTGGACGAGGCCGGTCACATGGAAGAACGGCGCGGTTGCGAGCGCCACCGATTGCCCGGTGACATGCTTCCATGCCGCGGCGCCGATCACGTTATGCAGCACGGTCGCATGCGTATGCATGCAACCCTTCGGGCGCCCCGTGCTGCCGGACGTGTAGGGCATCATGCAGAGGTCGCCGGTGCGGGCGACCGAGGTCGTCGGCGCGTGCGTTCCGACCCGGGTTTCGCCGGCGACGATCAGGTGCTCGAGCGGCAGGCCTGCGAAGCGCGGCGCGACTTCCTTCTCCACGATCGCGACCCTGGCGTCGCTGTCCTCGATGTAGTGCGCGAGCTCGGACGCGACATTCATCGGCGCGAGCGGCACCACGACCGCGTCGGCGCGCAGGATCGCGAAGCACGCGATCACCCAGTCGGCGCTGTTCTGCATGTCGAGCAGTACCCGGTCGCCGCGTCGCACGCCGGCGGCAGCCTGCAGGTATCCGGCGAGCGCGTGCGCGCGCGTGCGGATTTCGGCCCACGTCAGCACCTCGCCCTGGAAGATCGTCGCCGGCTTGTCGGGAAACCGCTGCGCGGTCGCCTCGAGAGCCGCGTGCAGCGTGGTGTCGGCTGGCGCGAGGCCGCGCGGCTGGTCCGGCGGCCAGAAGGTGAAGTGGCGATGTTCCACCAGCCGCCCCGCTCTTACAGCTTCGATACGTCGGCGAGCGCGATGGGTTGGGTCGATTCGTACGCGCGCGCCGCGCGCAGGACGAGCGCGTCCGCATAGCGCGGGCCGACGATATGCAGCCCAGCGGGCAGCCCTTTCTTCGTCAGGCCGCAAGGAATCGAGGCGGCCGGCTGTTGCGTGAGGTTGAACGGATAGCTGAACGGGGTCCAGTCGGTCCAGCGTTTTTCCTTCAGCAGGTTCGCGACTTCCTTGCCCGCCTCGAACGCGGCGAGCGGCAGCGTCGGCGTGAGCAGCAGGTCGTACTTCTCGTGGAAGCGGTTCATGAGCCCGGTCAATTGCCCGCGCTTCATCGCCGCGTCGAGATAGTCGAGCATCGGGATCTTCGCTCCCTGGCGCGCGACCTCGCGCAATCCGGAATCGACGAGCTTCGCCTTCTCGGCGCTGAAAGCGCGCAGCAGCGCGGCAGCGCCTGCGAACCAGTGCGTGGTGAACATCGGCAGGGCGTTCTCGAACCCGGGGTTCGCCTCTTCCACCTGCGCGCCGAGCTCCTCGAAGCGGCCCGCCGCCTTGCGCACGAGCGCAGCGATCTCCGGATCGACATCCGCATAGCCCAGGTCCGGCGAATAGGCGATCCGCAGGCCTTTCACGCCGTCATCGAGGCCGACCCGGTAGTCACGCGGATCGTGCGGCAACGCGAACGAGTCGCGGGTGTCGGGGAGCGAAAGCACGTTCAGCATGAGCGCGGCGTCCGCCACGCTGCGCGTGATCGGCCCGACGTGCGCGACCGTGCCGAACGGCGAAAGCGGCCATGCGGGAACGCGTCCGAACGAGGGCTTCAGGCCAAAGAGGCCGCTGAATGCGCACGGAATGCGAATCGAGCCGCCGCCATCTGTGCCAACCGTAAGCGGGCCCATGCCTGCCGCGACCGCAGCCGTGCTTCCTCCCGACGATCCGCCGGGAGTCATCTTCGGATTCCACGGATTGCGGGTGATGCCGTTGAGCGGGTTGTCGGTGACGCCCTTCCAGCCGAATTCGGGCGTCGTCGTCTTGCCGACCAGCACCGCGCCCTGCTCGCGCAGGCGCGCAACCGACGGCGCATCGTCGTTCCACGGCCCTTTCGGGTCGATCGTCTTCGAGCCGCGCAGCGTTGGCCAGCCCTTGGTCAGCAGCAGATCCTTGATCGACACCGGCACGCCGTCGAGCAGGCCCTTTGGCTCACCTTTTCGCCAGCGGGCTTCCGAGGCCTTAGCGCTTTCGAGCGCTGCCTTCTCGTCGACGAGGCAGAAGCAGTTGAGCTTCGGGTTCAGTTTCGCGATGCGCGCGAGCACTGCGCGCGCCGCCTCTACGGGAGAGGCCTTGCGAGTCCGGTAGAGCCGCAGCAGGTCGGTCGCTGAAAGCGAGCAAAGATCGTTTTTCATCCGGGTTCCTCGGGAAATGCCAGCGCGCTCCTCGAACCGAAGATCCAGGCGCCGCCGAGGGCCTGGGGGAGCGTCGCAGCGTAGAGATTATCGCGCAGCCTGCGCGGCTTCATGCCGAGATGTTTGCAGCGCGAGACGAGCGCGGCCGGATCGCTGCATTCGAGCGCGTAGCCGCAGAGGCCGGGAGCCGACGGCGCCTCGCCGAAGAGCGCGCGCCAGGCACGGCCGGTTCCGACGAGCGCGTGCCCGCGAGCGGTCTGCAGGTGCACGAACGCCCCAGCGGGCTGCGGCAGCAGCGCCGCGAACCGCGCCCAGCGCGCGGACGCTTGCACCGTGTCATCCGCGACCACGAACACGCAGGCGAGGCTCGTTACGCCGTTCGAGTGCTCAAGGTATCGCGGCTGCCACAAGGCTTCGGGCGTGAGGTGCTCGACGTACTGGACGCGCCCTTCGGGCATCGACCCCGCGGCAGGGCGTGCCACCTTGAAGCGGGCCTGGGCCTGCGCTCCGTCAAGGTCGACCGGCCGTTCCAGATGCACGAGCGGTTGGGGCTCGAAGCCGTGCCCTCCCAGGCGGGCGTGCTCGTCTTCGGCAGCCGGCGTGCCGAAGCACGCGAGGTGCACGCCCGGATAGCGTTGCATCGCCGCTCGCAGCCGTGCCGCGTTCGGGGTATCGGCGGTCGGTGCAAGGAATTCGAGGTAGCCCTCGTCCAGCATCACGCAGACATTCGAAGTGCCGGCGGGACCGTCCTGCGTCTGCTGCGCCGAGACCGGGGTCACGGCGAAGCCCAGGCCCCGCAGCGCCGCGGCGGCCGCTTCGAGGTCCGGCACGAAATGCGAAACGTGGTCCAGGAACAGCGTCCCGGCAGGCGGGCGCTGGCGGTTGGCGACCTGCATGGGCCGCCAATATAATGCAGCCATGCTCACAGGTGCCCTTGCCGGTCTAGCAATCGCAGTAGTGCTGTACTTTTTCGAGTATTCCTCGATCAATCGCGAGGCGGCTGAGCGCGCGAAGCGCAAGCACGTCAAGCGGGTGGACATCGACGGATCGGAGAAGGCGCGGCTGCGCAACCTCGGATGGTTCTGCCTGCTACTGCCGGCGCTCGGCGCAGGGATGGGCTGGCTGCTGGCGTGAACAAGCCCGTCGAGGCGCGCGCAGCGACGCTGACGGGCGCCGAGGCGGTGGTCGAGATGCTGCGGGCGCACGAGGTCGAGGTCCTGTTCGGCCTCTGCGGCGACACGAGTCTCCCTCTCTATGATGCGCTCGCGCGGCTGCCGCACGGCATGCGCCACGTCCTCACGCGCGACGAGCGCCACGCGGCGTACATGGCCGACGGCTATGCGCGCGTCTCGGGCAAGGTCGGCGTTTGCGAGGGTCCGAGCGGCGGGGGCGCGACCTACATCCTGCC
>Ga0111538_10008486_pt1 | contig 13795 bp, 11 predicted proteins | sample SoiMethybrSBSTD1_FD_79669 | JGI IMG/M metagenome (GOLD analysis project Ga0111538, IMG submission 79669) | Bulk soil microbial communities from a Populus tree surrounding site in Tennessee, USA - Soil MetaG P. TD hybrid SBSTD1 (version 2)... | ecosystem: Environmental > Terrestrial > Soil >...
CACATCGCAAACAAGACTGCACGCTTCATCACCATCTCCTCGGCCACAGATCATACCCTCGCGCGCACGACGGCCGGGGTAGAATGCCCTACCGTTAAAGTAGGCGTACATCAGTGGAGGGACGAGTGCTGGACTGGCTGCCGATCATCGCGGCACTGATCGGTGCGTTGGCGACCTTCGGCGTGTGGGCGTACGTCAGTCGGCAGCGGCTGTACGTGCGGGCCGCTGAGCTCGAGCGGACGCTCGAAGCTCGCACGACCGAGCTCGAATCGGCGCGCATCCAGCTGCAGCGGCTCAGCACGGAGGATCCGCTGACCGCCGTCGCCAACCACGAACAGTTCCTCGAATTCCTCGAGCGTGAATGGCGCCGGGCGCGGCGCGACGGCGTGCCGCTGACGCTGGTCTTCATCGACATCGATCACTTCCGCGCCTACAACCGCGAATTCGGCCGCAAGGCCGGGGATGACGTGCTCAAGCAGGTCGGCCGCGCGCTCGCCGGCGTCGTCGGGCGCCCCGGCGATCTGGTGGCTCGTTACCATCGCGATGAGTTTGCGCTGGTGCTCGCGTCGACGGATGGGCCCGGGGCGTTCAACGTCTCCGAGCAGGTCCGTGAGGCCATCGAAGGCCTGAAGATGCCGTCCGCCAAGGACGCGCCGTCCGGCTTCGTCACCGCATCGGTGGCGACCGCGACCGCCGTCCCGCAGCGTGAATCGGCCTGGGAAGAGCTCGATCTCATCAAGGCGGCGCGGCACGCGCTGCGCGAAGCCCGCGCGACGGGCGGAAATCGCGTCCTTCGCGCCAACCTGGGGATGGCGGGCCCGCCCGAGCTCGTGACACGATCTTAGTAGTGCGCCTGCCGCTATCGCTGTGCACCATTCGCCCGTGGACCGAGACCGACGCTGATTCACTGCAGCGTCATGCCAACAACCGTCATGTCTCGATTCACCTCCGCGATCGCTTTCCGTTTCCGTACGAGATGGAGCAGGCGCGCACGTTTCTCGGATGGATCGCCATGCAGCCATCGCCGACGGTCTGGGCGATCGAGGTGAATGGGGAAGCGGTCGGCGGCATCGGCATCGAGCTGCACACCGACGTCGAGCGCGTCTCGGCCGAGATCGGCTACTGGCTCGGCGAAGCGATGTGGGGACGCGGCATCGCGACCGAGGCGTTGAAAGCGGTCACGGCCGAGGCATTCAAGCGATTCGATATCACGCGTCTTTATGCGTTACCCTTTGCCGATCACGCCGCCTCGGTGCGCGTGCTCGAAAAGGCCGGCTACGTGCGCGAAGGCCATCTCCGCCGGAGCGCGATCAAGGACGGGAAGGTCCGCGACCAACTGTTGTTTGCAGCCTATCGACCCCTATGAAAAAGCTACTTCTCACACTATGTGCGCTCGGACTGATGGCGGCGACCGGGTCGGCGCGGGAGCAGAACGGCGCGAAGCCGTTTGCGCTCACCGTCGACAGCATCATGCGCGGCCCCGAGCTGATCGGCAACCCGCCGAACAACCTGCGCTGGTCGGGCGATTCGAAGGACTTGTACTTCGAGTGGCTCATCCCGAAAGAGGATCAGCCTTCGACCTGGGTGGTGGGGCGCGACGGCGGATCGCCGCGGCGGCTGAGCGAGGCCGAACGGCGCATGGCGCCTCCGGCCAACGGCCAATGGGACGCCAGGCGGCGCCGCGTCCTCGGCGTCGATCGCGGCGACATCGTGATCATCGACACGATCGATCGGAAGCGCATCGACGTCACGCGGACCACCGGCAACGAATCGAGCCCTCGCTGGGCGCGCAATGAATCGCACGTGACGTTCGTGCGCGACAATAACCTGTTCATCGTACCGGTCGAGAGCGTCGCCGGCGGCAGCGTTGTTCAGCTTACCGATGTGTCCGCGCGGCGGACCGATCCGCGGGTGACCGACAGCCAGAAGTTCCTTAAGGAAGAAGAGCCGAAGATTCTTGATTGGGTCGAGCAGGAAGCGGCGCGACGCAAGCGTCGCGAGGATCTCGATCGCGCCCGCGCCCTGCCGAAGTTTGAGATCGCCGAACGCCAGAACATTCCGGATGCCGCACTGTCGGGCGACGGCAAGTTCGCGTTTCTCGTTGTCAACGATCGCGCGCAGCCGCGCACCGCGCAAGTGCCGCGCTTCGTCAGCGAATCGTCCTTCACCGAAGAGATCCAGGCCCGCACGTTCGTGGGTGACGCGCAGGATCGGCGTCGCATCGCGGTGCTCAATCTCGAAAGCGGCGAAGCCGTGTGGGCGGGGCTCGACGGCGTGAGCGATCCGATCGTCATTCCGAAGCCGCCCTTCGGCGATGAGCCGCGTCCCACCGCGAAGCCGGATCCGGCGCCCAAGCGCGATGTGCGCTGGGGCAATCCAATCCTGTCGCCCGATGGCCGCATCGCCGTGTCGTCGGTGCGCGCGGCCGACAACACCGAGCGCTGGTTTGCGGCGATCGATCCAGCGACGGGCAAGAGCAACGTCCTCGATCACATCAAGGACGATGCGTGGGTCCGTGACGGCGGGCAGGGCTGGCTGCAAGACAACAAGCGCCTGTGGTTCCTCGCCGAGCACGACGGCTGGATGCACCTCTACACGGTCGACGCGACGGCCGCGGCACCGGCGAAGAAGCAGCTGACGAGCGGCAAGTTCGAAATCGACTCGGTTGAGCTGTCGACGGACGGCAGCACGTTCTATTTCCGGTCGACGGAGATTCATCCAGGCGAGCGGCACGTCTACGCGATGAGCGTGGACGGCGGCGCCCGGACGAAGCTCACGTCGCGGACCGGCAGCCACGATGGCGCCATCTCGCCGGACAACACGACGTTTGGACTCGTATCGTCTTCAGCAAACCGTCCGCCCGAGGTGTTCCTGATGCCGAATCGCGCCGGCGCCACGGCGACGAAGATCACGACGAGCCCAGCGCCGGAATGGTCGACGTACAACTGGGTCGAGCCGCAACTCATCACCTATAAGTCACGCGACGGCAAGGACGTTTACGCGCGCCTGTTCACGCCCGAGATGGTCGGCGCCAAACGCGATCCGAAGGCGCCGGCGGTGGTGTTCGTCCATGGTGCCGGCTACGCCCAGAACGCGCACAAGTACTGGTCGAGTTACTACCGCGAGTACATGTTCCATCACCTACTCGCGTCGAAGGGGTATGTCGTCCTCGATCCCGACTATCGTGCCAGCGCCGGTTACGGACGTGACTGGCGCACGGCGATCTATCGCTGGATGGGCGGCCACGATCTGAACGACGTGGTCGATGGCGCGGGGTATCTGGTGAAGGCGCAGAAGGTGAATGCCGGACGGATCGGCGTTTATGGCGGCAGCTATGGCGGCTTCATCACGTTGATGGCGCTGTTCACGTCGCCCGACACGTTCGCGGCGGGCGCGGCGCTGCGGCCGGTCACCGACTGGGCCCACTACAACCACGGCTACACGTCGAACATCCTCAACGAGCCGCAGTCGGACTCGGAGGCGTATCGGAAGAGCTCGCCAATCTATTTTGCCGAAGGCCTGAAGTCGCCGTTGCTGATTGCGCACGGCATGGTCGATACCAACGTGCACTTCCAGGATTCGGTCAGGCTCGTGCAGCGGCTGATAGAATTACGGAAAGAGAACTGGGAGATCGCGCCGTACCCGGTCGAGGATCACGGCTTCGTCGAAGCGACAAGCTGGGCCGACGAGTACAAGCGCATCCTGAAACTGTTCGAGACGAACCTCAAAAAATGATTACCACGGATTCTGCGTGTCCGGGCCTTGCGGAACTGATCGCCCGGCTCGATCGATCGGTGGAGGCGGGATCGCCGCAAGCGATCACCGCCGCGGTGAAGGCCGACCTCGAGGCGATCCTCGGCGGCGGGCGACTCGCGCTGCCCGCCGGCTTCATGCAGCCGCGACCCGATGCGTACGCGCGACGCTTGTTGCATCGCGATCCGCAGGGGCGTTACTCGGCGATCGTCATGACATGGGGACCGGGACAAGGCACCGCAGTTCACGATCATGGCGGCCTGTGGTGCGTCGAAGGCGTGGTCGATGGCGAGATTGCGGTGACGCAGTATCTCGTCCAGCAGGAAACTGACGGCTACTATCGCGTCACCCCGATCGGATCGTTGCTCGCCGGCACCGGATCCGCCGGCTGCCTGATTCCGCCGACCGACCATCACGTCCTCGCCAATGCGCGTCCGGCCAAGGCCTCGGTCACGCTCCACGTCTACGGCGGCGATCTTGACGACTGCAAGGTCTTCCTGCCGGCGACACCCGACGGCCGCTACGCCGAGACGACCCGGATGCTCTCGTTCAACGAGTGAGGCCACAGAAGGCGCAGAAAGCACAGAGTTGGCGGCCGATTTCATAGATCTCCAATTCCGCGGCAGTCCGCGCGTGATTGCGACCGCGATCCTGCAGGGCGCCGGAGGCGTCACCCTGATCGATCCGGGCCCGACGTCCTGCCTGCCCGTGCTCGAAAGCGGACTGCGCGATCGCGGCCTGACGCTGCGCGATGTGCGCACGGTGCTGTTGACGCATATCCACCTCGATCACGCCGGCGCCACCGGCACGATCGCCGAGCGCGTGCCCAGTGTCGGCGTCTACGTGCATGAACGCGGCGCGCCGCACATGATCGATCCGGCCAGGCTGCTGGCAAGCACGACGCGCCTCTGGGGCGATCAAATGGATGCGGTGTGGGGCGCGTTTCAACCGGTGCCGGCGGCCAATGTGTCCGTGTTGAAGGGCGGCGAACGCCTCGAGCTTTCGGGCAGGGCGATCAAAGTGGCGTATACGCCGGGCCATGCGAAGCATCACGTCAGTTTCCTCGACGAGCACACGGGCATGGCGTACGTCGGCGACACTGCCGGCGTGCGGGTGAACGACTATCTGATCGCGCCGACACCGCCGCCCGATATCGACATCGAAGCCTGGCAGCAAAGCCTCAATACGATCGACGCGTGGCAGCCGGTCTCGCTGTTCCTCACGCACTTCGGTCCGGCCTCTCCGGCGCGCGCCCACTTGGCGCGATTCCGCACGACCGTGGCCGCGGCCGCGGAGACGTCGCGCGAAATGATCGCCGCCGGCGGCTCGGACGCAGAGTTGTCGACGCGATTCACCGAGCGGATGCGCGAGGATGTCAGGAAGGCCTTAACGGAACACGAGGCGCGGGTGGCGGAACTGGCCGCGCCGTTCGATCAGCTATGGCAGGGGCTTGCGCGATACTGGCAGAAGAAACGCGACGGCCAGTAAGAGCAAGAGGTACGCAGCAACCATCGATTAGACCGCCAGCGCTTCGACCGTCGTCGAGACGACCTGCACCGCACCCGCCTGCGGATCCACGAGGAAGCGCAGCGCGTAACCTGACGGCGTGCCGGTCGAACGGCGGCACGGCGCCACGCGCCACACCGCGGAAAGCACTCGGCCTTCGCGAAGCATGGCCGGCAACTGGACGCTCCCCCCGAACGAACGTTCGATCTGCAGGTGGACGAGCCGATACAGCGGGATGGCGGCGCCCGCCTCGCATTCCACGAACACGCCGGCGTCACTGATGTCCCGGGTCGTCACCGAGGCGAATCGGACCGCACCTGACGCATCCTTCCAGGTGATGCGCGCAGGCACAGTGACCGCCACACGTTCTGACGATCGCTTCGCAGGTCTTGCCCTTTTCAAGTGTTCAGCCACGGCGTGCTCCAGGGTTAGAACCGTCGAACATGGAAGTGCAACGCAGGATCACACTCCAATATCCGGGCCGAATCTGTGCAACGCTTCAGCGCGGTGTTGGCGGGCCGCCGAAGTGGGTATCAAACTGGCTCGAGAGGACTCTCTGGACGATTCTGGGCCGTGGGTGGGTGGTTAGCAGATATCCACCCATGGTATCAACTGACTACTTAGTAATCACGCTTCTGCGCTCGGAATCACGTTTCTGGGCTGTTCTCCAAGCCGAGCCGACGAAGCTTCAAGTAGAGGCCGCGCCGCGTAAGTCCGAGTGCTCTGGCGGTCTCGGAGATGTTGCCGCGATGCCGGCCGAGCATCTCCCGAATCAGGTCGCGCTCGATTTCATCCACGACCGACGCCAGCGTCTGTCCGCCGCGCAGAGCAACGCGGGACGGGCCGGACGAAGCCGTCGCGGGCGCCGCCGCCGTGAGATCCGCCGAGAGGTGCTCGGGACCGATGGTTCCTCCCGCCGGCGCCATGGCCACTGCGCGCTGTAGCTCGTTTCGCAGCTGCCGGACGTTGCCCGGCCACCAATACTGGGCGAAGAGGTCGAGGACGTCGGAGCCCAGCTGCATGTCCGGCTTACTCAGGCGCTCCGAAGCTTCACGCAGGAAGAACGTCGAGAGGTGCGGAATCTCTTCGCGCCGCTGGCGGAGGGGCGGCACGTGGATGCGGATCACACTCAGGCGGTAATAGAGATCTTCGCGGAACTTGCCTTCGGCGACGCGTTGCTCGAGGTCGGCATTCGTCGCGGTCAGGACGCGGACGTCAGATGGCTGCGGACGATTCTCGCCGACCGGCATGATCTCGCCCTGCTCGAGGAAGCGCAGCAGCTTGGGTTGCACGTCGAGCGGCAGGTCGCCGATCTCATCGAGGAAGAGCGTGCCGCCGGCGGCCGTGCGAATCAGCCCGGGTTGATCGGAAACGGCGCCGGTGAACGAGCCACGGCGATGGCCGAACAACTGGCTATCCGCAAGCTCGCGCGTCGTCGTGGTGCAGTTGTAGGGCAGGAAGGTCGCCGAGTTGCGTGACGATCCGACGTGAATCGCGCGGGCAATGAGCTCCTTGCCGGTGCCGCTTTCACCGGTGATCAGCACGGTGAGGTCGTTGCCTTGCATACGCTGGATCTGATCGACGACGCGGGTCATGGCGGCGCTGGCGCAGAGGAATCCCGGCAGCAGTGGCTCGAGCGGGCGTTCGGTCGTCGCATCGACGGCGGCGGTCGGCCGATCGCGAACGCCACAGAGATCGAAGCCTTGACGGGCGACGGCGGCCATCATGCGAACGCGGCGGGTCTGCGGGTGGCCGAGTGGCCGCGCCGTGGCGAGCACGGCGTGGCGCGGACCGTCGGGCTCACGGCCAATCGGTTCGACCATCAACACGCCGCCTCCGTAGGCGCCGCCCTGGATCGCGAGGCGCGCGATGGTGCGGGAGCCGTCGGCATCAGCGCCGGAAAACGCGATCAATCGCACATCGCCGCCCGGCAATTCCGCAAACACCGCGGCAGCATCGGCATTGACCGCTTCGAGCAATGTGGCGGCGAGCTCGCGCGCGAGGAGATCGGGCAGCACCGCGGCATCGACGAGGCGGCGAACGAGCGCGTCATCCGCGTCGGCGGGCGAGCCGACGTACTCACCAGTGCCCGGCGATTGCGCGGCCGCCATCGCGACCTGTACTTGTTCGAGATCGCGCGTCGCGCCAAGGGCCTGGAAGACTTGCGCGGCGTATTGATAGTGACGATCCGCGGTGGATTTGGCGCCGGCCTTTGCGGCCAGGCGCGCCAGCGCGAGCTGGCTCACTGCCGCCTGGTAGCGCTCGCCGACCAGCTCGAAGACGCTCGAGCTCTGCGCAATGTCGTGATACGCCTCGGTCGTGCGCGTCTGGCGGGCGCGGAGCTCGCCGCGCAATCGCAAGAACTCTCCCCACGCGCCTGGCGTGGTGCGCGGATCGAGACGCGATTCGACCTGCGTCAGGCGATGCTCGGCGTCTTCGACACGACCGGCGGCGAGCAGCGCCTCGGCGGCGATCAACTCTGCTTCGATCGTTTCCGCGGGCGGTGCGTTGGTCGACTTGGCGATCTCGTCTGCGATCGCGAGCGCTTCGTCGGGCTTGCCGCGCCGCGTCGCGAGGCGCGCGCTGATCACGCGCAGCGACCACTCATACCAGCGGCTCGTGTTCCGTCCGTAGGCGCCGTAGGCCTCGGCGGCCTGCCGCAAGTACTCGGCGGCGTTCTCGTAGTCGCCGCGCATCAGCGACATCTGCGCCAGCGTGTCGTAGACCGCGCCGGTGGTCTCGTGGAACTGCATCGCGCTGCGGACATCAAGCGCGCGGTGGAGGACGGTATCGGCGCGATCGAGGTTGCCGACGCGCACGCAGATCTGTCCGAGCGTCGCGAGCGCGACCGAGAGACCGGGGCCTTGTCCAAGTCCCTCGTGCAGGTTCACCGCGCGCTCGGCCAGCGCGAGCGCCTGTTCGTAGCGGTGGCGGATCAGCGCGACGTTCGCCTGGTTGCCGTAGACCGTCGCGAGCACATCATCGGCCTGGAGAATCGACGCCATGCGCTCGGCTTGGCGCAGCGCCGCATTCGCTTCGTCGTAGCGCCCGGTCTGCGCGAGCATCACCGCCGACAGTGAATGCACCATCGCGAGATGGCGCTTGTCGCCGGCGGCATGCAGCGCGGCCGCGGCTTCGGCAATGTGCTCGCGCACGATCGCCATGTCGCCGACCTGCCGATAGCACTGGCCGAGATAGAAGTGGGCGAGCCCGATCGCGCGCGAGTCGTGCGCGATCTCGGCCTGCTTCAACGCGCGGTTGTGCAGCGCGATCGCCCGCGATTGCTCGCCGCGGGCAAACGCGACGCGGCCGTGAAGGCGCCACAGGTTTGAGTGCACGACCGGGGGAACGTTATCGCGCAGAGTGTCCGGCGAACGGCCGAGCACCGTTCCGGCCTGTGCAAGATCCCCCTGCAAGAGGTACGATTCAGCCAGCATGACCCGGACACTGAGTTCGTCATCCCTGGTGAGAGACGAGGGCGCACGGAGCAGGGGCGCGAGCAGCTCAATGGTGGTGGCGGCCTGCCCGCGCTCCAACGCAGAGCCTGCCCGGGCAATTACAGGTTGAAGCGCGGCGTTAGCCACGGGGCGAGTATACAACTGGCTACCTAGTATCCAACCGTCATAATTCTTTCAGCGATATGGAGTTGACCGTAGGAAGTCGGACCGATATGGGTCCGCGGAAGATGAACCAGGACCACCTCGGATCATGGCCGGATTTGGGCCTGTTCGTGGTCGCCGACGGTATGGGCGGACACAACGCCGGTGAAGTCGCGTCGCATCTGGCGGTCGAAACCATCCGCGCGTTCATCGCCGAAAGCGCCGTAACGGCCGACATCACGTGGCCCTTCGGGCTCGAGACCAAGAACTCGATCGACGCCAACCGCCTCACGACCGCCGTGCGCCTGGCTAATCGGAAGATCTACCACGAGGGAACGAAGAGTCCCGATCTCAACGGCATGGGCACGACGGTGGTGGCCGCATTGGTCGCGGGCGATCGCATCACGCTCGTGAGCGTGGGCGACAGCCGCATCTATCGCATGCGCCACGGCTCGCTCGAGCAGATGACGAAGGACGATACGTGGCTCGCGTCGGTGCTCGGCGAGAAACAGGCGGAGGACGCGGATCCGCAGCATCCGTTGCGTCACGTGCTCACCAGCGTCGTCGGCACGAAAGACGATGTGAAGCCCGTGTCGCGCGAAGAGCAACTGGTCGCCGGCGATCGGTTCGTGTTGTGCAGCGACGGCGTGCATGGAAAGCTCGATAGCGCGGCGCTCACCAGCTTGCTGGCGACGGCATCGTCCGCGGCCGATGGCGCCGCGACGCTTGTCAACGAAGCGATCACACGCGGCACGTCGGATAATGCGACGGCCCTTGTCATCAACGTCACGTGATGAAGTACGTTGTCCTTTTCGCAGTTGTCTTGTCGATCGGTTGCGGCAAGTCTGAACAATCTGCCGCGTCTTCCGCGGCACCTGTTGCACCCCAGGCACCCCAGGCACCTAAGGCACCCCAGGCACCCAAGGCACCCCGGATTGTTTTCCTTGGCGATAGTCTCACCGCCGGTCTCGGCCTCGCAGCCGATCGAAGTTTTCCGTCGCTGATCGAAAAGAAGCTGAAGGAGAAAGGGCTCGACTACGACGTGATCAACGCCGGCGTCTCAGGAGACACGTCGGCGGGCGGTGTGCGTCGTCTTGAGTGGTCGATGGAAGGCGATGTGCGCGTGTTGATCCTCGCGCTTGGTGCGAACGATGGCCTGCGAGGTTTGCCGGCGACGGAGATGAAGAAGAACCTGGCGGCCGTGCTCGAGCGCGCGCGCGAGCGCAAGGTGCCCGTCATCCTCGCCGGCATGGAAGCGCCTCCGAACTACGGTCCCGAGTACACGCGGGCGTTTCGGAACGTGTACTCCGAGCTCGCGGCAGAGTACAAGGTGCGCTTCATCCCGTTCCTGCTGCAGGGCGTTGCCGGCGACGCGTCGTTGAACCAGGCCGACGGCATTCATCCAAACGTTCGTGGCGCCGAAATCGTTGCGGATCTGGTGTGGGCGGAACTGGAGCCGGCACTCCGGCGTCCAAACTCATGAGGCCCCTTCGCACCCCCGCCCCTTCGCACCTAAGCACCTCATGATTCAGTTACGCGGCGTCAGCAAGACGGTGATGAGCGGCGGCCAGCCGCTCACGATCCTGCATCCTCTCGATCTCGACGTGGCCGATGGGCGCTGCCTGGCGATCATCGGGCCTTCGGGCAGCGGCAAGTCGACGCTGCTTGGGCTGATCGCCGGACTCGACTCCGCGTCGAGCGGCACGATCACGATCGGCGGGACCGACATCACCAAGCTCGATGAAGATCGACTCGCGAGGCTGCGCGGCGAGAAGATCGGCTTCGTCTTCCAGTTCTTTCACCTCGTGCCGTCGCTCACGGCGAAAGAAAACATCCAGGTGCCGATGGAAATCGCCGGCCGCCGCGATGCCGCCGAGCGCGCGCAGGCGCTGCTCGACGAGGTCGGCCTGCACGACCGGGGACATCACTATCCGTCGCAGCTCTCCGGCGGCGAGCAGCAGCGAATTGCCATCGCGCGGGCGCTGGCGAACGATCCGCCGCTGATCCTCGCCGACGAGCCGACGGGCAATCTCGACAGCTCGAACGGCCGGCATGTCCTCGATCTCCTGTTGCAAGTGCGCCGCTCGCGAGGCGTGACGCTCGTGCTGGTCACGCACGATCCCAATGTCGCCGCCGTCGCCGACGATCGTCTGGTGCTGCGCGACGGGCGGCCCGTGGTGAGCGAGATCGAGCGCGGCGAGTCACGCGTGGCGAGCCCGCTCGAGCGAGTCGAACCATGAAGTTCGTCCTGTTAATGGCGGCGCGCGAGATGCGCTCGTCGTGGCATCGCTTGTTGTTCTTCTTCATCTGCATCGCCATCGGCGTCGGCGCGATCGTGGCGCTGCGTTCGGTGATCCAGAACGTCCGCAACACCCTCGTGGGAGAAGCGCGATCGCTGCTGACCGCGGATGCGATCATCGCGAGCAACCAGGCGCTGAAACCTGAAGTGCTCGCCAAGATCGATCAGCGGCTGCAGGCGGCAGGCGCTTCGAGCATGCGTTCGGTCGAGCTCGCGACGATGGCGAGGCCGGCCGGCCGCGCCGATGGCGGCGCGCGGATGGTCGAGCTCAGGGCCGTTGAACAGGACTTTCCGTACTACGGCCGCATCAAGCTGGCCGACGACGTGCCGTATGGCCACGCGCTGTTGAAGAACTTCGGTGTGCTGGTCCGCCCGGAGCTGCTGGCGCAGCTCGATGTGAAGGTGGGCGACGCGCTGTCGATCGGATCGCAGCGTTTCACGATTCGCGGTGTGATCGTGTCCGAGCCCGGCCGCCGCCTGGGCGCCTTCACCATCGGACCGCGCGTGTTCGTCGATCTCGCCGACCTCGAGAAGACCGGTCTCATGGCCTTTGGCAGCCGCGTCGCGAGGCAACAACTGCTCAAGGTGCCAGACGTCACGTTCGACAAGCTGATTGTCGATCTGCGAGCGGACTTCGCCAACGAGTTCGCGCGCGTGCGCTCGTACAAGGCCACCGAAGACGACATCGGCGAGGAATTCACCCGCGCCGAGAATTACCTGAGCCTGGTCGGCCTCGTGATCGTGATTCTCGGCGGCATCGGCGTGTCGAGCGTGACCCGCGTGTTCGTGCAGCAGAAGATGAAGAGCATCGCGGTGTTGAAGTGCGTCGGTGCGCGATCGTCCCAGCTGCTCGCGGTCTATGTCGCGCAGGTAGCCGTGCTCGGCCTGGCCGGCAGCCTGCTGGGCGTCTTTCTCGCCGGGCTGGCGATGCGCGCGATCCCGTCGTTGCTGGCCGGCGCGACTCCCGGAGTTGAGATCGCCTACGCGCTCACCTGGCCCGCTGTCGTCCAGGGTCTCGGCATCGGCCTGCTCGTGTCGCTGCTGTTTTCGCTGGTGCCGCTGCTCGACGTGCGGCACGTCAAGCCGTCGTTGCTGCTGCGGGATGAAGCGCGGGTGAGACGGCCCGACCTGACGCAGATCGTCGTCACCGTGGTCGTGGTCGCGGGGTTAGTCGGATTGACGGTGTGGCAGGCGGGCTCGTTGCGCATCGGTTCGCTGGTCGCAGCGGGCTTTGCCGCCACCGCGATCGTCCTCCACCTTGCCGGCACGCTGTTGCTGCGGGCGATCAAACCGCTCGCGCGATCGCGATCGTTCGCGCTGCGTCACGCGGTGTTGCAACTGAGCCGGCCGGGCAGCCAGATGCGAATCGTGCTGCTCGCCGTCGGCCTCGGCAGCTTCTTCATCATCGGCGTCCGATCGCTGCAGGAAAACCTTGTCGATCAGTTCGCGGTGCGCATGACGGCGGATTCGCCAGACATGTTCGTCCTCGATATCCAGCGCGATCAGGTCGCGGCGGTCGAAGCGGCGATTGCCGCGCATATGGATCCCGGCACAACCGCGCCGCCGCTGGTGCCGGTGTTGCGCGCCCGCGTCGTCGGCGTCGCCGGGCGCGACCTCAATCTCGAGAATTACGAGGACGTGCGCGGCCGCGGATCGCTCGGCCGCGAATACACGATCACGTATCGCGACAAACTCGCCGCGAACGAAAGGATCGTCGCCGGGCAAATATGGGAGCCGACCCCGTCGGACGAGCCCGAAGTCTCGATCGAGCAGTTCATCAGCGAGTCGTTCAAGATCAACATCGGCGATACGGTTCGCTTCGACGTCCTCGGCCGGGTCATCGCCGCCAAGGTCACCAGCGTGCGGTACGTCGAGTGGTCGGAGAGCCGCACCGGCGGCTTCATGTTCCTGTTCCGGCCGGGCGTGCTCGAGAAGGCGCCGCACAGCTACATCGGTTTCCTGCGCGGGCCGAAGGACCTGGACGCGCGCGCCCGGATGCAATCCGCGCTCGTCGGGGTCGCGCCAAACGTCTCCGTCATCGACGGCCGCGAAATCATCGACGCCATCAAGGCCGTGATCGACAACGTCACGCTCGCCGTCACGGTCGTCGGCACGCTCGTCATGGTGAGCGGCCTGATGATTCTGATCGGCGCGGTCGCCATGACGAAGTTCCGTCGCGTCTACGAAGCGGCGATTTTCAAGACGCTGGGAGCGACGCGGCGCCTGATCGCGACGGTGCTGCTGCTCGAATACGGACTGCTGGGAATTCTCGCCGGCGGCATCGGCGCCGGCGGCGCGATCGGGCTGACCTGGGCGATCAGCAAGTACGCGCTCGAGATTCCGTTCACGCCGCTGATTGGACTGAGCACGATCGGCGTCGTCATCACGACGCTGCTGGTGGCGGCGATCGGCGTGATCTCGAGTTGGGGAGTGCTGCAGCGAAAACCATTGGCGACGCTCAGAGCCGAGTAGGTTCGCCTGAAGGTGAGCTTTAGCCGGACCGCGGGTTCGGTGCTATTATCGAGGTTTAGTAGAGTACCTGCCGGGGGAAGTAGGGAGTGCGAACTACATGAACGTCTCGGTCTACAAGGATGCGTTGCTCAAGAAGCGGGTCGAGCTCGAGGAGACCGCGGGTCTC
>Ga0111538_10008487_pt1 | contig 13795 bp, 8 predicted proteins | sample SoiMethybrSBSTD1_FD_79669 | JGI IMG/M metagenome (GOLD analysis project Ga0111538, IMG submission 79669) | Bulk soil microbial communities from a Populus tree surrounding site in Tennessee, USA - Soil MetaG P. TD hybrid SBSTD1 (version 2)... | ecosystem: Environmental > Terrestrial > Soil > Tree...
GCTCCGTCACGTATTTGACGCTCGCACGGCTGTGCGCCAGCGCTTCCCCCCTCCCGTCGCCAGCCTTGGCTTCGGCCGAGATCACTTCCTCTTCCTGCGTCACGAGGAGGAGCAAGTCGATGCCGTTCGCCGCGCGCGAGGCCTGCAAGTCATCGGCGATGCGGTCGCGGATCGCCGGCCGTTGCGCCGGGCTGAGCTCCCACTTCTGGAGAAGCTCCTTCAGCTCGGGGGTGAAACACTTTTGAGCCTTGCCCTCGAGCTCGGTATTCGTCCGGGCGAGGACCCCGTCGACGGCCTGAAAGCCGGCGACCACGGCAGTGTCGGCGTCGGCGGATGTCTGCGTCGACCCGGAAGCCCGGGGAGTCTGCGCCGGGGTCTGGGCAGACGCTGGCAGGCAGAACACCGCCGCCAGCAGGCAGAGCACCGCCGCCGGCTGGCCTCTCAGGAGGCGAAGAGCGCTCTTCAGGGGTTTGATCACCATGATTCCTCGGGCAAAGCCAGGTACCCAGGGAGCTACCCTGCCGTACCGAAACCATGCGCTGGAGTGGCCTTGCGGAGCGCAGCCCGTGGCCCGGTAGAAGCGACTCCGGCTAAAAAATGTACGATGGGGCTCCGGTCGCGTCGAACCCCTCGGGGGCGGGCGCCCGGTGGCCCTAGGGGGCGAACCCCCAGTACTGTCCTCGAAATTCCGAGAATATTCAAGATTCCCGGCCCTTTTGCCGAAAGAAGTGAGAGGAAAACCCCACCTATGTCCCCATTCGACCCACAGGAGGCATCCCATGAGCCCAAGTTCTGATAATGGCGGCCGGCCGCACGAAGCTTGGTCGGCCAGAGAATGGTCGCCGCTCGGGGAGCGGAGCCCGGGAGGTCGAAGCCCCACGTCCGATGGCCCCGGCACGTCCCTCCTGCCGAGCGAAATGGGAGCCGCGCTCGAGCGCCAACTGCTCCTTGCCGACGGGGCCTCGGACGTCAAAGAGCGCGCTCGACCATCGGGTTCGCGCCGCGCGCCCTGGGTCGCTGCGATCACGGTCGTCCTCGTCGCGGGGACGGTCCTCACCGTGTGGCATCTGCGCGAGCGCAAAACGTGGATGGACACGGCGGCGGGGCTCGAGACCGCCCTCGCCCAGCTCCGCTCGCAGACGAAGCAGGAGATCGACGCGCTCCGCAATCAGAACGACACGAAAGAGCGGTGGCTCTCGGAGCGGAAAGCGGACAACCAGAGCCTTGCGGCCCTCCTCGACAAAAGCCTCCTCCAGCTCAAAGCGAACCAGGAAGATCTCCGGCGCGAGCGGGAGCGCAACGAGAAGCTCGCGGCCAGCTACGAGCAGGCGCTCGCGCGATCGGCTTCGCCCATCCGGGACGCTTTCGGGACGTGGATGAAGAGCTGGCTGCCCATCAGCTCGAAGTGAAGCTCGACGGGAAGGGCTACTTTGCCAGCGGAGTCGGCGTTGTGCCCGCGCGCGAACTTCAGGTGGCGTGGGAGAGAATCCACACGACCGCAATCGCCCAGCCCACGCCCGCAGCGAGGAACCCCCAGTCCATGAAAAGCGTCTCCGCGGCGTCCTCGCCTTTCTGCTCCAGGCTCTTCATCAGAAAGCGGAGCACGCAGTACACCACGAAAGGCGAAGTGTAGATCAGCGAGGTCGTGCCGTGGAGCCGCACCGTGTCCGGGCTCACGGTGAACATCATGTACGTGACGATCGTCACCGCGGCCATCACTCCCACGAGGACGTCGAGTTTCGCTTTCGTATACGAGCGAAAAACGACGCGCACTTCTGCCGCGACCTCTTCGGACTCGTAGCAGTTGATCTCGCTGCGGCGCTTGCAGAAGCCGAGGAACAGCGCCAGCGAGAATCCGCAAACGGCGAGCCAGGACGTTGGCTCCACTCCCGCGGCCGCCGCGCCGCCGAAAATGCGCAGCATGAAGCCGAGTGCGATCGCCAGGACGTCGGCAATGACCCTTTCCTTCAGGAGGAGGAGGTAGAGGAAGCTGTTGAGGACATAGCCGAACAGGGTCCAGGTGAAAGCGTGGCCCACGCTAAACCCCGCCACGATGGCCAATGCGAAGAGGCCGGAAGCGAGCGCAAAAGCGGCGCCTCGGGACACTCTGCCGTTCGCGATCGGGCGGTGCCGCTTCTTCGGGTGGAGTCCATCCGAGCGGACGTCGAGGATGTCGTTCAGCACGTAGACGAAGCTCGAGATGAGGCAGAATCCGACGAAGGCGAGCAAGAGGCGCGCAACGTCCAGCCCCGAGACACCCACGTGCGCAAGACCGAACAGCGCCGCCGGAAAGACGAAGAGATTTTTCGTCCATTGCCGCGGACGCAGGAGCGACCAGTAGTCAAGGAGCCGAGGCCCCGACTTCATGGGAGGAGAAATCACCGCCATGCGGCTCCGATGTAGTCTCTCGGCGCGCCGAAAGCCACTCTCGGTACGCGTGCAAGCGCCCGCCTGCCTCTAACGGAAGCCTGATTTCAAGCAGGCGGCAATCTCCACGGGGGGCCCGGAGACGCCGGGCGCCGGCGCCGTCCTGCGGTGGTAGGCCTCCATGGCGCCGGGGTCGAGCCGCGCCGCTTCCTCGAGCCACTGCCGCGCCAGGGCGAGCTCGCCTCGCAGGTGATTGACGAGCGCTTGCCGCAGCAGGACTTCGGGCTTCACCGGGCTCGCGTCGGGAATGCGGCGCGCCGCCTCTTCCCCGGAGATTGCCGCGAGGTCGAGCTCCGCCGGCGTCCGCGCTCCCAGCGCAACCGCGTACGACAGATCCGCCAGGAGAATGCCGTTCTCCTCGCCGGGCGGGGCGGCTCGCAGCGCCTCGGCGTCAGCGAATCCCGGTTTCCGATCCTCTCCGAGCAGCGCTCGCTCGAGGCAGCGCCGGGCATCCTGGAAAAGTCCGCTCCCCGCGTACACGACGGCCGCAGCACGGTCTCTACCCGGTCCACTCGCAACGCCCTGCGTGGCCTCCTCGATCCTCCGCTCGAGGCTGTTGCGAACCAACCCGAGGACTTGCTCGAACGCGCGGGACACTCTCGTGGACAGCCCCGCCACCGCCTCGACCGCGAGCGCCGCCTCGCGTTCGCCGGAAGCTCTGCCCGCGGGCGGCTCCATGGGGGGGAAGCTGCGCCACGCCTCCCGGATCTCGACGGCGCGGATCTCGCCGGCCGCGATCCGCATGCAGTAAGGCCAGGCGGCCGACCATGCACCCGCGAATCCGGAACCCGGTCGCAGCAGCTCAGTCGCTTCGATCGGCATCCAAATCCGCCCGTTCCATGGCACCACCGTCTCCGGCTCGAGCGGAGCCGACGCGAGCGATTCCGCCGAAAGCCCCGTGTCGAAGAGGAAGAAAGCGTGACCGGCGCCGACAGCGAACGCGGTGCGCAATCCCGCCGCTTCGAGGACGGCGCAGCCCAGGACCGAGACATCGTCGCAGTCGCCCGAGCGGGAGAGGACCGTCTCGAAAGGGTAGCTGACGCGATCCACCGCGTGCGAGTCCGCCCGCTGCGAGGTCGGGCTCGGGGAGTCCTGGCGGTAGCTCATGCCCAGCCCCGCGAGTGCTTCGAGCAGCGTCATCGCCTCGACGATTCTCGAGGGTGGAAACTCCTCGGCGCCGACGTGGGGTCGCGCGGGCCACGCCGTCTCTACGAGGGCCCGCGCGGCACCGTCCAGCGGATCGACGAACGCCGCGATCGCCTCGGGCCGCTCCCAGCCGAAAGCGTTTCGGTCGTGGAGGAATAGCGAGCCGCTCCAAGTCTCGAGGGCGAGCCCCGACGCCTCGAGGACGACCGTCGCGGTCACCTCCCGCGTGCGCGTCGAGAGGACGTCGGCCGAGAGCTTCGGCCGGAGGTTCACGGTCGCGGTTTCGCCGGGCGCGAGCCGTGGAACGCCGGTCGAGAAAGGTTCGACGAGGAAGCGGCAGGCGGAGCCATCGCTCAAATCGAGCGAGAGCCGCGCATTCTCGACGGCAGTCCGGCCGCTGTTCGTGACGCTGACCGATCCCACGGGCAGGTCGCGGTAGGACAGGAGGAGCGCCCCGTAAATCGGCAGCAGCTCTACGCCGAGCTGGGCGGAAAGCCCGGGCGCCGCCGCGACGGGAGAGCTCGTGGGAGTATCCGCGCGCGGCGCAGCGCGCCGCAGTGTCTCGGAGCGGCTCGCGGCGATCGCGACCGCGGCCAAAACCCCAGCTCCGCCGATAATGCCCGCGGCCAGCGCGAGCCGTAGCCTCGGTCGCGCGACTAGGCGCACCGATTCAAAAGCGGTGGTGAGGACCGGCGAAACGAAGGTGAATTCGACCTCCGGCCCGGACGAGCCGAGGCGGAACACGTCGCCATCCCGGAGAGGAGCGCGCTCGACGCGGGCGCCCCGCAGGAACGTGCCGTTTTTCGAGCCCGCATCTTCGAGGTAGAAAGCTCCGGCCCGGGGGATGACGAAAGCGTGAGTGCCCGAGACCGTCTCCAGGTCCACGGCGAGGTCGCTCGCGAGGTCACGGCCGATCGAGACCGGCGAGCTTCCGAGCGACACGATCCGCCCTCGGAGGGGGCCCGAGCGGACGAAGAGCTTCGGGCGCTCCGGCTCGAGCGACGTTGCGACGATGGGCCGATGCATCGGGGCGGAGTCTTGCCCGGTTGCATTCTGCGCTTCCCGAAGCCGAGGCGAGGCCATGAGCTCCTTCGTGTTGTGCACTGACCGAAAAGCTGACACTGCGGAAGCCCCGACTTTTCCGCGTCTTTGTTCGATTTCCTGCGGCAATCGCGGCGCTGCCAAGAGGCTGCAGGACGAATGGAGCAAACTGCGTTCCCTGCCCCCGTCGCGGGAGCGTCCCGACTGCCTGCCGCGACTTCGCGACGTCAGAATGCTCGCGCTTCGAGCTCCGGCTCGTAGAGGAGGAGATCGTCGACGGTCAGCTCGCCCCCCGCGGGCAGCTCGAAGCAGACTTCATCGACGACACCAGCCGAGAGCGGCCCCTCGACGAAATCGAGCCGCGCCTCCGACCACTCTCCGAGCGCGGCGGGCGCGAGGCTGCGCGTGAACGCAACGTTCGTGCGCTGGTTCCTGAGCGCGACTTGAACGCGGTCCGCACCGCGCACGAGGTAGCGGAATCTCAGTCGCGTCCAGGCGCTCAGCTTCCTCTCGCCCCGCAGGCCCACGCGGAGCCAGGCGCCGCGCGACGGCAGCGGGATGCTTCGCACCGCTTTTCCCGCGCTCGACGCGTCGCGCCGAACGACTTCGAAGTCGCCTGGCCACTCCTCGCCGGGGCGCCCCGTGTCGAACCAGCCCGTGAAGATGATGCGTCGAGGGAACACCTCCGCCTCCGCCCCGGCAGCCGCCTCGTACAAGACGACATCGTCGATCCGCAGATCCGCGCCCGGCGGAACGTAGAACTGGATGTCGTCGATGCGCTCCCCCTCGGCGAGCGGTCCGCCGGAGCCGTCCGGACGCCGCGCGAGAGTCATGTCGACGTCGGCCTCACTCCAGCGTTCCGTCGGCAGCCCATCGAGGAGCAGCCGCCGGTGGTAGTTGTTCGAGAGGCTGTAAATCTGGACACGGAGGCTGCTCGTCCCCGCGAGTCGGTAGCGGAATTTGAGGCGCGTCCTCGGCCCCATCGGCGGGCCCGGGACCGGGTTGAACACGACGGCGTTCCAGTCCGCTTTCGGATCCCCTTGCAGGTCGTCGAAATCTTTCGACGCGGCCGCCTGGATCGTGCGCGCGTTGGCGACCGATCTCGAGGAGCTGGGCGGCGGCTCGTCCTCCGCAGGCTTGCCGCGGAGCCACCAGCGCTTCTCGATCGTCGTCTCGTAATCCTCGAAGACGTGGACGCGGTGCGGCAGTCGCGCGACGCTCAAGCTCTGCGTCGAGGTCGTCGATGGCGAGGCGGAGAGCGCACCCACCGAGAAAGTCCTGTCCAGACGCGTCCAGTTGCCCTGGTGGTCTTTCACCTCGAGGAGGAGCCGCGCATCATCGATCGACATCACTGGGGATGAGAGTGCCGCACGCCAGATGCCGTCGCCGTGCGGGCGAAACAGCCCGGCGAGGTTCTCGCCCGCGGGGCGGCCGTCCACCGGAAAGCTCGCCGTCACGCGGAAGCTCGAGAGATCGATGCCCGTCGAGTAATCGCACATCCCGAGGACGATGGCCGGGAGAGAATCATTCCGCCCACGCCACGGAGCGTGGAGCGTCAAAACGGGCCGGTTGTCGTCGCACATCCAGCCGAAGCCCCGCTCGTCGGGCCGGCTCGGGTCGTAATCGAGGTCGATCGGGCAGCCGAGGTCGATCCAGCGGACGATCGTGAAGCGGTCCTCGTCGGTGAGGGGCTCGACGCGGACTTCGGACGCGGCATCGCCTCCGGGGAGTGATGCCGGCGGAGGCATGGGCGAGCCGATGAAATCCACGTCCGCGAAAGCCCGGTGCTTCTCCATGTCCACGCGAGCTCCGTGGTGCTCCAGGATCCCCGAGCCAGGCTTGGACTCCGACGGGTGGTCGTCGTTCGAGAAGCCGTCGAGCCGGCGCCCGAAAATCTTCCAGACGAGAAGGCTGCGCCGCGACTGGAGCTTGCGCACGTAGCGCGAGGCCTGCGGGTATCCCCAGCTGTCCCAGCCGACGGGCTTGTGACCGAACTTCGCGGCCTCGTCGAGCGCGAGCCGGTAGTAAGTGCCGGGGAAGCGCCCGACGTTGGGAAGGTCCACGGTCTCGTCGTCAGCGTCGAGCACGAGGTTCCCCGCCGGCTTCTCGCGCCCCTTCGTGTGGCAAGCAGCGCAGCTCCGCTGCAAGATCGGCTGCACGTTGCGGAGATACTCAACGTTTTTGGCTCCAGTCTCGAAACGGAGCCCCGAGTCCCCTCGCTCGTCCCAGCGCTTGCCCGAAGTGTCGTTGGCCCGAGTCGTGACGATGGGCGCGCCGTGCGTCAGGTCCCAGACCTCATAGTCGGGCTTCGCCGCCGCGGTGGCTTCGAAAGCCGTCGGGCGCTGGCTATGGGCGTGGCAACCGCCGCAGTTCGTGCGCACCTCGCCGGGCCGGAGCTGGTGCCAGGTCTGCGCCATGTTGAGCACCATGCCGTGCGCGTCGATCGTCTGGAAAGTGAAAGCCGTGTCCGCGGGAAGGCGCGCGAGAAAGCTCGTGTCGGGATTGCCGTCGGGGTCGCGAGGCTGCTCCGAGCCGGTCCCGAGGAATTTTCTCACCGGGATCTCGCCGAGGATGCGCATCCGTTCCATCGCGTGGCTGTGGAAGAGGCGGCCGCTGCGCGGCCCGCGGTTGCGATCGGTCGTGGGCTCGAGCGCGAGGATGCGGATGGCGTGGATGTCGTCGTTCGAGTAGAGGCCAGCGTCCGCTCCCTGGTTGTGCCAGTTGATCGGCATCCCGTTTCCGTGGCTCGTGAAAGCGTCGAGGCCTTTCCACGGGTCCTTTCCGCCGGCGTAGGCAGAAGTGACTCGCCCAGGTGGGACGGCGCCGTTCGGGTAGCTCTCCCGCTTGTAGAGGCTCGAAGTTCCCACGAGGCCGTACGGCGATCCTGCCGGCAGGCGCGGGGAGAGGCTTCCATCGTTCGCCAGCTCGGGGAGCCGCCGGGGCTCCGGCACGCCGTAGATCCTTGCGTACGGCACGACGGCCCGAGGCCAGCTCTCGTTGTAGCGAGGGTCATTCTTGATCTTGAGGAGCTGCCCGGGCTCGTCGATCGGCTTGCCGCCTTTCAAGAGGTAGATGCCGCCGTCGAGCTGCGGAAGGAAGGTGTACTGGTGGTTCACGGGGCCCGGGGACCAGACCGTCAGCAGGTGGTTGTCCGGAGCTCCGGAAGGGTGCGTGAACTTGCCGACGCGGGGCGATTTCTCGTCGCCGAGCACGGATGGGTCGGCGGGCCCTTCGTCGTTTTTCGCGAACGGCGTCAACGATTCGGCGCCGGCGGGCAGGAACGGCATGCGGTACCACCGCGGCCGGCCGTTTTCGAAGCGGCCGAAACGGATCGGCGCGTGGCGAGAGTCGTCCATGTAAGCGGGCCCGAACGCCGGGTAACCCTCCCGCGGCGAGAGCGGCAGCTTCCAGTACGCGCCGAACCCGCTGTTGTTCTGGTTGTAGTACTCCTCGACGACGATCGAGCCGTCGGAGAGCTGCGTCTGGAAGTGGAATGCGTTGGGCGCGCCGCCGGGATCGAACGCGCTGACGACGGGGTTCCAGCTGGTGCCGTCGGGATGGATGCTCCAGATGCCCCAGAGGATGTCGCTGCGGGCTCCCTGCGACTCGAGGGAGCTGAAAATGATCCGTCCATCGGTCAGGACCACGGGATGGAGAGCGCCGGCGAGATTCAGGTGCCCGATCTGCGACAGGTTGCCGCCGTTCTCGTCCATGACGAAAAGCTGCAGCGCCACCGTGGGATATGCGCGGGGCGGGCGGAAAGCGTTCCGGTTCGAGGTGAAGGCGAGTCGGCCGCGGGGCAAGGGGCAGGGGCCGAGGTTCATCACGCCGTAGGAGAGGTAGGTCCGGTCCGATTCCTCGCGGCGCGCGTCTTTCGACCAGCTTGCGGCTCCCGTGTTCGGCGTGAAGGCCTGCGTCGTGAGCTGCTCGATCCGGCGGGAAGCAATGTGAATGCGGAAGATGTCCGAGCCGCGACGCGGGGGCTGCCACTGGCCCGCGCCTTCGAGATCGTGGATGAGCGCGTAGAAAACCCACTGACCGTCGAGCGAGACGACCGGATCCGTGACGGACCCTTTGCCCCCTGCGACAAGCAGCTCTTCGGACCCGTCCGGGTGGAGCAGCATGAGGTCGGCGCCCGCCTCGAGGAAAAGCGGCGCGGCGATGTCCGTGTAGAAGCGGCGGTGCACTTCGTCCCCGGCGCGCTGAGCGCGGACGTAGACGATGTCGTAGTCGTAACGGACGGTCGGGTCGCTGGCGATGGGAGGCGGTTCGACGTTCAACCGCTCGCGGTAGAGCTTCTCCTCCGCAAACGCGGCCGGAACGCAGAGGATTCCCATGCCAGCGAGCAATGCGGCGCGAAGGCGGCCGCAAACCCGGCGAGAAGGCTCCCTCGACATGTCGCACCTCCTGCACTGCAGGATATTCGGTGCCCAGTTCGCGACGCAAGCGCTGCGGGCCGTCGGTTCGGTCCTAGCCCGGCCCCTGGCCGCATCGATGCGGTAGGATGTCCGTCGCATGTTCGAGCCGGAGCCCCCCACGCAGGACCGCCGCCCACCCGGCGCGCCCAGCGCTCGCCCCGAGATTCTTGCGCCCGCCGGCGACCCGCTTTCCTTGCGCGCCGCGATCGCTGCCGGCGCTGACGCCGTCTACCTGGGCATGGCTCGCTTCAACGCGCGCGGCCGGGCCGAGCGCTTCCGGGGGGTGACGTTGGACGCCTGCGTCCGGGCCGCGCGGCAGCACGGCGTCCGCGTCCACGTCACGCTGAACACCCTCCTTCACGCGGACGAGCTGGCCCTCGCGCTGGCGCTGGCGGAGGAAGCACTCGAGGCAGGTGTCCACGCCGTGATCGTGCAGGACCTCGGCTTCGCGGCGGCGCTCCGGCGCCGGCTCCCGGAGCTCGCCGTCCACGGCTCGACCCAGATGACGGTGCACGGCGCCGACCAGGCGGTGGAGCTGGTCGAACGGCTGGGATTGCGGCGCGTGATCGCCGCGCGCGAGTGCTCCGTGCCCGAGCTGGCGCGGATGGCGGAGCGGATCCGGCCGCTCGGCGCAGACCTGGAGGTGTTCGTTCACGGGGCGCTGTGCTTCGCCTACTCGGGCCAGTGCCTCATGTCGAACTTCGCAGGCCGCCGGAGCGCCAACCGCGGCATCTGCGCGCAGAACTGCCGCTTTGACTTCAGCTCGGCGCCCGGCGGCAGCTTCCGCCCGCTTCCGGTTTTCGAGCCGCGCGCCGCGACCCAGCTCATCAGCATGAAAGACCTCGCGGCGTTCGACTCGGTCGCCGAGCTGGCCGACGCCGGAATCGCCTCGTTCAAAATCGAGGGGCGCCTCAAGGGCCCCGAATACGTGGCGGAAGTGACACGCCTCTACCGCGCCGCAGTCGACGCTTGGCAGGATCGGCGCCCTTTTGCATCCGTCGAGGCGGAGCGGGCGGCTGGACGCGTCTTCAGCCGAGGCTTCACGAACGGCTATCTTGCAGGCGCCGTCGGCGCAAGCATGCGGGGGGACAAACGCTCGCTCGACGGCGAGCCCGACGCCGTGGTCCTCGAAGCGCATCGCCAGAGCGGCGATCTCTTGCTGCAGCCGCGGCCCGGGCATGAAGTGCGGGCCGGTCAGGGCTACCGCTACGCTCACGACCGTTATCGCGGTGGGTTTCGCGTCCTGGCGGTGCGCGGCTCGAAACACGGGGCGTGCGAAGCGCGCGTCCGGTTCGGCGCCGAGGCGAGCGGACGGAGGCATCGCCGGGGAGCCTCGGGGCGGGTCCGGCCTCCGCCTCCCCTGCCGCGCGGCCTGGCCTGCTACTTGAACGATGACCCCGACCTCGAACGCCGCGTGGCGGCGCTTGTCGCAGGTGTAGAGATCTCGCTCGAGCCGGAGCCCGTGCCGCTCCACATCGAGGTGGCCGGAGAGATCGGACAGCCGCTCCGTGCTCGCGCGACCGCTCCTGACGGCCGCTCCGCGGCAGTCGAGAGCAGTGTTCCACTCGCCGCTGCCGCCTCACGCCCGCTCGAGACCCTTATTCTGAAAGAGCACCTCGGCCGCATGGGAGGCACCGGCTACAAGCTCGCCTCTCTCGACGATGCCGCGCTCGCTCGCAAGGCGTTCCTCGGTTTTCCGGCGCTCCACGAGCTACGCCGCGAAATCGTCCGGCGCCTCGACGCCCTCGGAGCAGATCGGAGCGCGGCACTGCGCCCGCGTGCGGGAAGCGAGCCGCGGCTCGAGCCGGCGTCCGCGCCGCGGGGGGGACCGGACGCTGGCCGCCGGGTGACATCGCTCGCGGTCTGCGTCGCCGGGCCCGACAGCGGCCTGGCTGCGCTGGCGAACGGAGCCGCCCGAGTCGTTCTCGAGCGCGTGCCTTCCGCGGCGGACCGCAGCTCCGGAGCGGAGGCTTGGACGCGGCTCGAGACGCTCGCTGCGGACGTGTGGCTTCGCCTGCCCCCGATCGTGCATGACGCATCCGTCGCAGAACTCCTGCTGGTCGATGCGTCGCACGCCGCGGAGGCGGGGTGGCTTCGGGGCGTCGTCGCGGGGCACGCGGGGCAGCTCGCGCTCGCCCGGCGCCGCGGGCTGCCGTGCGCCGCCGATGTCTACCTGAACGCGTACAACCCGGACACGCTCGCCGTCCTGCAACAGGCCGGCGCGAAGCGCGTCACGCTCAGCCTGGAAGTTGATGCGAAGGAGGCGGCGCGGGTCGCCTCGCTTGCCCCGCCGGGGCTCGAGGTCGAAGTCGTCGTGGGAGGCCGGGTCTTCAGCATGCTGACGCGCCAGGATTTCGGGCTTGCCAACGGGGAGTCCCTGGCCGCGGTGAGCGAGCACGGCCATGCCTACATCTTCGAGTCCTCCCACGGCATCACGACGCTCCACGAAGCGCGCGAGCTCGTCGGCGCCACGGTGCTGCCATCGCTCGTCGCCGCAGTCGACAGCGTGCGGCTCGACCTGTCGCATCACGACGCCGCGAGCGTCGGAGAGGTCGTGGCGGCCTATGCGGCGGCCATCCGCGCCATCGCCGAGAACGCGCCTCACGCGCAGGACGCCGCGACGCGCGCGCACGACGTCCACCGGGCCCACGCGCCGCACGGAGCTTTCCCGGGTCACCTCATCCGAGGTGCTCGAAGCTTCGACGCGGGCGAGTGAGGGCAGCTGGAGCTGTTAGCTCGGCTTCTTGATGCCGTTCATGAACTCGTCGGCTTCGGCGATGGACTTCTCCATGTCGCGGATGAGGTCGCCGACGTCCGTCTCGATCTCCTGAAGCTTGCCCTGGAGGCTCGCGATGGCCTGGGCGTTGAGCTGATGTTTCAGATAGAGGACGTGGCCTTCGAACTTGTCGACGACCGGCTGCATGCTGGTCTCGGCTTTCGCCATCGCGGCGTGCATTTTGTTGTACCGGTCCTCCGTTTCCATGCGGAGACGCTTCGAGTCCTCCTGCAGCTTGGGGTCATTGATTTTCGGGATCTCCGAGTCCCACTCCGCAAAGAGGTCCTTCGCGACTTTCTCAATGGATCGGACCCGGGAGTGAACGCTTTCCGCGCGGGCTTTCGATCGCTCGAGCTGCGTCTTCAGGTCCTCGTACTGCTTCTCGAGCGTGCCCCCTGAGTAGTTCGTGAGGGCCTTGAACTGCTCGAGCGCGGACTGGAACTGCTTTTTCGCCTCCTCCTGCGACTCTTTCCCCTCCTGGATCCTCTCGACGAGGATGTCGCGCTTCTCGTAGCCCATGGACTCCATCACGCCGTAGTAGACGGAGCTGCAGGCCGGGAACGCGAGGACGAGCGAAACAAAGAGCAGGGATCGCGGGAAATTGGCGCGAGGAATCATGGGGGGGCTCCTTGGGGGAAAGACCTGTCCGCCAACCTACAGCAGCCTCCCGGGGATGCATAGAGCGTTCGGCGTCGCTGCATCACGTCCCGAAACTCTCTGGCCGTTCGCGCCATCCCAGGGACGGAGTCTGCTCGTAACCCCCACCGCATTCCCACGGAGGACGATCCCATGCAACGCAGCGTGACGTACGCCCTCGCGCCTGGCGGTCGAACGGCTGGACGGCACGTTCCCGGCGAGCGCCAAGATCTCGATCGGAAAGGCCGAGACGGCGGCGATGTTTCGCCGTCCGACCAAAGGCCTCCGAGTTGGCGTGGAAGGGGCACCGCGGGCCGTCGCAGCCCGATGAACGGCTGCCGCGCGGCCTATTTCTTCTCGAACTTGACGACGCGGGCCAGCTTCTTCAGCTCGGCCACCTGGTTCTCGGGCACGGAGTTGCCGTTCAGATAGACCTCCCAGTACGGCGAGAACCTCTTTTCCTTCTCAGCGTCCTTCTTGGCCATATCGATCAGCACCGTCACGTCGGTGAGCTTGTTGTCGTCGAGGAGCAGGTATTTGAGCTCGGTCAATCCCGAGATCGGCGCAAGGTCCGCCACCTGGTTCCCCCGCAGGTCGAGCGATGAGAGGTTGGTCAACGAGCTGAGCGGCTTCAGGTCCGTGATCGAGTTGTGGTCGAGGTAGAGCGACCAGAGCTTCTTCAGCCCCGAGAGCTGCGACGCATCGCTGACCTTGTTCTTGGAGAGGTAGAGCGCAGTGAGCTTCTCGAGCTTCGCGATGGGTGCAAGGTCGCTCACTTCGTTGTCGGCAAGTTGCAGGTACTGCAGGCCGGTCAAGCCTTCGAGCGGCTTCAGATCCTTGATCTTGTTCTTCGAGAGGTCGAGGGACTGGATGTTCTTCAGGCCTTTGATGGGAGAGATGTCGGTGATTTCATTCCCCGACAAATTGAGCAGCGCGAGGCTGCGGCAATTCTCGAGGCCCGTGAGGTCCTTGATCCCCTTGCCCGTCGACTCGATCGTCGAGATGTCTTTGACGTCCTCGGCTGTAATCGGCATGTCGTTATCGCGCTTCGCGAACACGTATTTCCGAACAGCCGCTTCCAAGTTCTTGTCGGGAAAGATCCCCTCCGCCGCAGCCGGCGCTGCGGGAGCAAGTGCCGAAAGCGCGAGTAGGAAGACCTTGGGGATCGTCAAGTGATTCATGGCTTCTCCTTAGTTTCGTTCGAGGTATTCGAGCGGGCCGCTCCCCCCCCGCTCCACTCCCGCGCTCCTCGTCGCGACCGTGACCCGCCATTATACCGACGTCCGCGCCGGGCGGTAAAAGGACCAGTAAAACGACCGTGAGAGCCTCGAGGGCGGATCGATTATCCTTA
>Ga0111538_10008488_pt1 | contig 13795 bp, 13 predicted proteins | sample SoiMethybrSBSTD1_FD_79669 | JGI IMG/M metagenome (GOLD analysis project Ga0111538, IMG submission 79669) | Bulk soil microbial communities from a Populus tree surrounding site in Tennessee, USA - Soil MetaG P. TD hybrid SBSTD1 (version 2)... | ecosystem: Environmental > Terrestrial > Soil >...
CACTCGTGGAAACGGAGCTCTCGATTGGGGACCTCGATCGCCTGGCCTCCGTGCTCGACGGCGACGCCCTGAACACGACACTCAAGTGGATGGCGGCAGACTGTTCCAGCCGGGCCCTCGCGACCGACATCGAACGAGCCGCACGCCGCATTCACGACCTCGTGGCGGCCGTCAAGCGCCATACCTTTATGGACCGGACCGATGCGCCGGAGCCCGTCGATCTCACGATGAGCATGAACGATTCGGTCGCGCTGCTGCTGCACAAGGCTCGCAGAAAATCGGTGGGCGTCACCGTGAATCTGGAACCGACCCTTCCGCGTGTCTACGCGATTGGCGGTGATCTCAACCAGGTGTGGACCAATCTGATCGACAACGCGCTCGACGCCGTTGGCGAGTCTGGCCACGTCGAGATTGCGGCTGACCGTCACCTCGATTCCGTGATCGTTCGCGTCATTGACGACGGCCCTGGCATTCCGGAAGCCATCCGCGGGCAGATCTTCGATCAGTTCTTCACCACGAAAGCCGTCGGTCAGGGAACGGGGCTCGGCCTCAACATCGTCCGAGAGCTCGTGCGGCGGAATGATGGACAGATCGAAGTCGAGTCACGTCCCGGCCACACCGAATTCCGGGTCACACTGCCGGTGGCGGCCGATGCCGCTGCCGTCACCAAGTGACCCGTCACAGGTCGCCCTGCGGGCGACAATGATCAACGCTCTGGAGACCTGACCGCCTATGGCGAAGCCCGTGATTCTGGCTGTCGACGACGAGCCAGAAGTGTTGAACGCGATTGAACGAGACCTCCGTCACCACTTTGCAACGGCGTACCGCATCATGAAGGCGCGATCGGGGTCGCAGGCCCTGGAAGCCACACGCCAGCTGAAGCAGCGTGGGACACCGATCGCCCTGTTTCTTGTGGACGAACGGATGCCGGGCATGACCGGCACGCAGTTCCTCGTCGAGGCGATCAAGCTGTATCCAGACTCGCGTCGCGTGCTGCTGACCGCCTACGCCGATACCCAGACCGCCATTGCTGGCATCAACAGTGTGGGCCTCGATTACTACCTGCTCAAACCTTGGGAGCCGCCCGAGGAACGTCTCTACCCCGCGTTGGATGACTTGCTGTTGGACTGGCTTGCCCGCGTGCGGCCGCCCTTCGACGGGCTGCGGGTCGCCGGCACCTCGTTGTCGGCGTCGAGTTACACAGTCAAGGACTTCCTCTCGCGCAACCAGGTGCCCTATCAATGGGTGGATCTCGAGACCGATGCGCCGACGCGCGAACTGATTCTTTCGATGCCTGAAGGGATGTCGCGCCTTCCCGTACTGCTGTTCAGTGACGGCACGACCATGGTGCAACCGACCCCCCGTGAGCTGGCAGACAGGCTCGGGATGCAGACGCAACCCAAAGAGGCGTCGTTCTACCAGCTGGTGGTTGTCGGCGGCGGACCGGCGGGCTTGGCGACCGCCGTGTATGGCGCCTCTGAAGGACTGCGGACGCTCCTCATCGAACGGGACGTACCCGGAGGGCAGGCCGGCACCAGCTCGCAGATCGAGAACTACCTCGGCTTTCCAAACGGTGTGAGCGGCGCCGATCTCGCCCGGAGGGCGACACTTCAGGCGAGACGGTTCGGGGCAGAGATCATTTCCACTCGGGACGTCGTGGAGATTCGCCGCCGCGATCCCTATCGCGTCGCCGTGCTGGCCGATGGCTCGGAGATCTCTGCCTATGCCATCGTGATCGCTTCCGGCATGCGGGTCCGTCAGCTCGATGCTCCAGGAGTCGCCGATCTGGTTGGCGCGGGCGTGTACTACGGGGCCGCGTTGAGTGAAGCCGCCATGTACCGCGGCAAGCATGTCTACGTCGTGGGTGGCGCGAACTCGGCGGGCCAGGGCGCGATGTTCTTTTCACGCTACGCCAGACAGGTCACGATGCTCGTGCGCGGGCCGAGTCTCGCGGCTTCCATGTCCCGGTATCTCATCGATCGCATCGAGGACGCGAAGAACGTCGACGTGCTCCATAACACGGTCATCGGGTCGGCGTGCGGGCAGGGCCGCCTCGAACGCCTCACCATCGCCGACAGCGCCGATGGAACCACCCGCGACGTCGACGCCGATGCCTTGTTCATCTTCATCGGCTCCTCACCGCGCACAGAGATGGTTGCCGGGCTCGTCGAGCGCGACCCGCAGGGGTTCATTCTGACCGGCCGCGATTTGCTGGCCGACGGCAAGTGGCCGAAAACCTGGACCGTCAATCGCGATCCGTTCCTGCTCGAGACGAGCGTGCCCGGTGTATTCGCCGCCGGCGACGCCCGTCACGGATCGGGGAAGCGCGTCGCGGCAGCTGTGGGGGAGGGCTCCGCGACGGTCGGGATGATTCACGAGTACCTGGAGACCGTGTAGTCGACCACAGACTCGTCTGGCGCCCGACCTGAAGGTCGGGGCTACGATCGACGCCGACTCAACCGCAGGAAGTGGTCCGTGGATCGCTTTGTGCACCTTCGCCAAGGCCAGCCAGGGTCGTATTTCTGGTGGTGGCCAGTACGGGGAAGGGGAGCTCATGCGGTTCATCAATCTGTTTCTCGTCGGGTATTTCGTGCTGATCCTGGGACTCGCGCTCGCCTTGTGGCAGTCCGGTGTGCTCGGCCAGATTGAGCCGATCTGGATCGGCATCGGCGCACTGGTCGCGATTGGCTTCGGCATCATGCTGTCGGTTTCCTCTGGGAAGCCTGATCTCAGCGAGGAGATCGTCAAGCGCTGACCCCACCAGAATCCTGAGCATCGAGCGCTGCCTCGCCTGGTCGGTTTCCCGTTGCCCGGGCGACCGAGGGGTGCTACCTTGACCCTCGTCGCTGGGGTCTGCACGCCGACAAGGCCCCACCTGTTTGCCTGGAGGCAGCTGTATGAAACGCCTCGTTTGGGCTCCCACCCTCGGCATCGCGATCGCCGTGCTCTCGTCATCAGGCTCCGCTCGACAATCGTCGTCGAGCCAGACGGCGGTGCCCACCTTCACCAAAGACGTCGCGCCGATCCTTCAGCGGTCCTGTCAGAACTGTCACCGGCCTGGCTCGATGGCGCCAATGTCGTTCCTCACGTATGAAGACGTTCGGCCATGGGCGCGCGCCATCAAACAGAAGGTCACGCAGCGCGAGATGCCGCCCTGGTACATCGACCGGACGGTCGGCATCCGGCAGTTTGACAACGACCCGTCGCTGACCGACGCCGAGATTGCGACGATCGGGCGCTGGGCCGACGGTGGCAGCGTGCGCGGCAACGCGGCCGACCTGCCGGCCCCAGCCCACTTCGACGACAGCGAGGCGTGGCACATCGGCAAGCCGGACCTGGTCGTCAAGTCGAAAGCCCACGTCATTCCGGCAACCGGTTCCGACTGGTGGGGCGACTACATCGTCGACACCGGACTCACGGAGGACCGCTATCTGAAGGCCGTCGAGACCAAGCCCTCGTCCGGTGCGAAATCGGTCGTGCATCATGCCGTGACGTTCTTGATTCAGGACGAGGGCAACGAGGCGGAGCTGATCGGCCGCACGAACGATGGCGGACTGCTCAACGAGTACGCGGTGGGGAAGAACGGCGATGTGTTTCCCGAAGGCACCGGCCGGCTCGTGAAGGCGGGCGCGAGGATTCGCTTCAACATGCACTATCACCCAATCGGTGAGGAGAAGACCGATCAGAGTGAAGTGGCGCTGGTGTTCTACCCGAAGGGGTACGTGCCGAAGTACTACCTGTACTCCGCGCACACAGGCGATACCGAGGATCTCGACATTCCGGCGGGTGCCGACAACGTTCGTTCAGATGGCTACAGCCGTCTGAATCGAAACGCGCGTATCACCTCATTCCAGCCGCATCTCCACAATCGTGGCAAAGCCCAATGCATCGAGGCGCTGTATCCCGACGGGCGTCAGGAGATGCTGAGCTGCGTGAACGACTACAAGTTCGGCTGGCACATTGTCTACAACTACAACGAGTCAGTGCAGCCGCTGCTCCCCGCAGGCACGCTGCTCCATGTCATCAGCTGGCACAACAACACCGCGTCGAACCGCTACAACCCGGACCCGAAGAACTGGGTGGGATTCGGACAACGATCGATCGACGATATGAGCTTCGCCTGGGTGAACTACATCTGGCTCACGGACGAGGACTTCAAGCAGCAGGTCGCGGACCGACGAGCGCGGCAGGCCAAGACCGCCAGCTCGCAACAGCCGTGAGCACCAGGCGATCGCTGTGCGTGCTGATGCTCGTGCTGATGGCGGCATCGATGCGCCCCACTGCCCAGTCCAGCCAGCTCACCGGCGTGCGCTATTACACCGGTCAAAACGTTGCGCCGGTGTTCGAAGGCTGGGAAAAGAATCCCGACGGCAGCTTCAGCTTTGTGTTCGGCTACCTTAATCGCAATTACGAGGAGGAGCCCGAGATCACGATCGGCCCGGGCAATAGCTTTTCGCCGGGGCCGGCTGATCGCGGACAGCCGACGCATTTCTATCCGCGGCGCCAGCAGTTCATGTTCAAGGTTCGAGTGCCAGCCGATTTTGGCAAGCAGGAGCTGGTGTGGACGTTGACGCGCGCGGGGCGAACGGAGAAGGCGGTCGCGCACCTTGCGCTGGAATGGGAGCTCACGGAGATCGTTTACAGTCAGAATCGCGCCGGGCTGGCGCGCGATTCCGTGACCGCACTCCCCAACACGGCCCCGACGATTGCGATCAACGGTACGTCGCCGATGGCTGCCACCGTGGGCACTCCCGTGACACTCACTGTGGCCGCGACCGATGACGGCATTCCAAAGCCTGCGGGCCGTGGTGGAGCCGGAGCCGGAGCCACGGCGGGCACGGCCACGGCAGCCGACCCGGCAGCGGGTGCCGCGACTGGAAGCACCACGGCCGGCGCTGTTGCGCCAGTCACCCCAGCGAGCGCCCCTGGGCGCGGACGTGGCGGTCCGCCTGCCCCCCCACCGTTGGTCAATACCAGGCAAGGGCCAGTTCAGCAGGCGTTGATCAGGCCCGCTCGCACCGGTCTCGCCGTGACCTGGACCCACTGGCGCGGCCCTGGCCGCGTGACCTTCACACCGCAAACGATCACGGTGAAGGACGGGGCGGCCGCGACGCAAGCCGTGTTCAGCGCTCCTGGTGCGTACGTCGTGCGCGCCTATGCCGATGATGGCGTGCTCTTGGGATCTGGTGATCTCACGGTGAACGTGACCGGCAGTCAGAAGTAACCCCATGAGAACCAAGACAACCATGCGCCCCGGAGCATGCGGCTTCCTTTTCTGCCTCACTGTGTTCCTGGCCGCGGCGATTTCTACCCCCGCGCAATACGTCGTCAATCAACCGGGCAGCCGCCAGCCCGCCGCGTTGGCCAGCCCACGAATCGCGCCACTCCCCGAGGCAGAGTGGACTGATATCCACAAACAGCTCGTGACTAAGCACACGATCGACGGGCGTGCGGACAACGGCCTGAAGACCCTGCTGCATCTGCCCGAGCTCGCTGATGCGGTGATGCCGTACACAAAGTATTTGTTGGAAGAATCGTCGTTGTCGCTCCGGCACCGCGAGCTGCTCGTGTTGCGCGCGGCCTGGCTGGGCGGCAGTCAGCCGCTCTGGGCCACCCACGCCGGGCGCGCGGCCAAAGCGGGATTCAGTGAGCGCGACATCCGGCGCGTTGCCCAGGGGCCAGACGCGGCAGGCTGGGATCCGTTCGAGGCGACCCTGTTGCGGCTCGCGGATCAGCTGTTCCGGAATTCCTCGGTCGGCGCGGCCACCTGGCAGGCGTTGTCGGCGCGCTACGACATGCTGAACCTCATGGACGCCGTGGAGACCGTGAATCATTTCGTCGTGCTGTCGATGGTGTACAACTCGTTCGGTGTGCAGCCTGACGCAGACACCAAAGATCGACTTCCGACCGACATCGCCTATTCCGTCGTCGTTCCCGAGAGGGAGCCGGCGCTGACTGCGGCGCGGTTTGCGCCGGCGGCCGGCCGCGGCATCGCGGTCAGCCGGACGTTTGCGCGATATCCGAAGCTGAACGAGCGCTGGAGCCCGAGGCAGAACTTCATCCTCCGCACGCCGAAACTGACACCGCACCAGCGCGAGCTGCTCATTCTCCGAATGGGTTGGAATTGTCGATCCGAGTACGAGTGGGCCAAGCACGTCGGCAGTGTGGGCCGGGCGCGGGAGCAGGGGCTCGATCCGGCGCGCATCGCCGAAGGCCCCCAGGCGTCGATCTGGGACCCGCTCGATCGATCGCTCCTGCAGGCCTCCGACGAGTTGTACCGCGACGGCCTGGTCTCGGATGCGACGTGGAAGACACTTTCGGAGCGGTTGGACATCGGGTCGGTCATGAGCGCGGTGTTCGCCACGAGCGACTACCGGGCCATTTCGATGTCGCTCAATGCCTACGGCGTCCAACTCGAGGACGGCGACGAACGATTTCCGCCTGTGCCGGCGCGGTGATTCGGTCAGCGTGACGGGAGGTCGGATGCCTGCTTCTTACTCAAAGCACCTGGCGATGGCCGTCCTTTTCGTGGTGGCGTTGAGCGCGACCCCACAATCGCTCCGTGCCCCTGCGAGCGGAGGCGACACGCCAGAGTGGGCTGGCGACCTGTCGCCGATCGCTGCGACCGATTGGAGCAGGGGTCGCGCGGCGCATCTCATCGAGCGCGCCGGCTTCGGCGCGGCGCCTGACGAAATAGCCCGCCTGGCATCGTTGACGCCGCGGCAGGCCGTTGACGAACTGGTCGACTATGAGTCGATCCCGAGCGACCTGAAACGGTTCGACGAATCCGTCATCTGGGATGCCGGCATGGATCCCTTCCCCCCAAGCCGGGCCGAAGCGGTGCGCATCGCGCGCGAGCGCGGTGAGGGCCTCGGGGAGAAAGTGCTGCCTCAAGGCGCGCAACGGCGACTGCAGCCCGTGGTCGACAAGTTCTTTTACGGCCTGTATGCCAACGGCATTGAAACCCAACGTCTCGGCCTCTGGTGGGCGAACCGCATGCTCGCCACGCGGCGCCCGCTCGAGGAAAAACTCACGCTCTTCTGGCACGGCCACTTCGCGACCGGCGAGAACAAGGTGCGTGATTACCGGATGGTGCTCCAGCAGAACGAGATGTTTCGCGCGCGCGCCTCAGGAAAATTTCGCGACCTGTTGGTTGGGATCCTGAAGGATCCGGCCATGCTGGTGTATCTCGACAACGGCGAGAACATCAAGAAACACCCCAACGAGAACTTCGGCCGTGAGCTGCTCGAGTTGTTTACGATGGGCGTCGGAAACTACACCGAGCGCGACGTTCGCGAGGCCGCACGCGCGTTTACGGGTTGGACGAACGACGTGCTGACGTTCAAGTTCGACAAAGAGCAGCACGACTCTGGCCAGAAGACGTTCCTCGGCCGCTCGGGACCCTTCGACGGCGAGGATATCGTCGACGCAATCCTCGCCCAGAACGTCACTGCCGAGTTCGTGGCCGCGAAGATCTATCGATTCTTCGTGCGCGAGGAGATCGAGGCGCCGCTCAAAGCGGAACTCGGTCGGATCTATCGCGAAAGCGGCTATCAGATGAAGCCGCTGTTGAAGCGCCTGTTTCTCTCGAAGGATTTCTACAGCCCGGCGACGGTCGCCACGCAAATCAAGAGTCCGGTCCAGCTGGTCGTGTCCACCTACAAGAAAATGGCGCTGCGCGAGGTGCCGACGATTCCGGACTTCGGACGCATGACGAGCAGCCTGGGGCAGTCGCTATTCGATCCGCCAAATGTCGCCGGCTGGGCCGGCGGCCGCACCTGGATTACCCCGTCGACGCTGCTCAACCGCGGCAACCTGTTCCGCGGCGTGCTGTTTCCAGACGTCAAAGGCTTCCGCGCGCCTGATCGCGCCATGTCGGCGACCGACGCGCGCGTCGGCCAGCGCGTCGCGCAGGGCATGAGCATCACGGAGGCGACCAGGGAAGACGTCGATGTGAAGGCGATGGCCGAGTCGAACATGATGGTCGACCGGGATGAGGACTTCAACACGCGCTACGGTGGATTCAAAGGGATGCTGCTCGCCTTCGAGCGGACCAAGCCGATTCCCAGGAGCCCGGCGACGATCGACCTGACGGCGATGGTCAACGCCGCCGGTGCCGCCACCGTCGACAGCGCCGTGGATCACTTCATCCATCGATTCCTGTCCGTTCCGCTCCCCGAAAAGGAGCGTGGCCTGCTTGTGGAGTTCCTTCGCGGCAAGCTCGGCTCGTCGAGCATCCGGCCGCCTGGAAATAATGACAAGCTCGAGGAATCGCTCCGGGAGTTGCTCTATCTCGTGTTGAGCACGCCGGAGTATCAGCTCGGATAGAAGAGGTTCTACCTTCTCGGTTCTCGGTTCTCGGTTCGTGTTCTGGTTCGAAGGTTCGAAAGGGTGGGGATGGCTCTTAAACATCTGAACTGTGGGTGTTCCCGGCGGGATTTCCTCGCCCGCGGGTTGTACGGCATCGGTGTGGGTGCCGGGCTACCGCTTGTCTTGAGCCGGACTTCCGCCGCACTGTCGGCACAGGCGCTTCAAGGCACCAGCGTCGAGAAGCATCCCGAGCGGATTCTTGTCGTCGTCGAGCTGTCGGGAGGCAACGACGGTTTGAACACGGTCGTGCCGTACGCCGACCCTGCGTACTATCGTGCCAGACCGAAGCTCGGGATCCCCGAGCGCGACGTGATCAAGGCGGCCAATGGCTTTGGTTTCCATCCGTCGATGGTTGGCTTCGAGCGACTCTACAAGGACGGACAACTAGCGGTCGTGCACGGCTGCGGTTACGACCATCCGAGCCTGTCGCATTTCTCGTCGATGGGTTTCTGGCATACGGGAGTGCCCAACGGCGGCGAGCCGCTTGGCTGGCTCGGACGGCTCGCTGACGAGCGCTACGACGCCTCAACCAAGAACGTGATCGTGGACCTGGGCAACTCCCAGTCGCTCGCCGTGCGAAGCGGCCGGCATTCGCCGCTTGTCTTCGACGACCCGGCCCGTTTCCGGCGCGAGGGGACCGACAGCGAAAAGCAGGTGCTCGCGGGGATGAGCCAGCCGAGAGCGACCGAGAACCCCATGCTGGAGTTTCTTGCGTCGACGGCCCAGAACGCCACCGAAAGCTCCGACTTCGTGCGCCAGGCATCGGCGAGCTATCGCACGCCGGTAGACTACGGCGTTGGCGGTGGGTTGGGCGCCAACCTGCAGAGAGTTGCCGCGCTCATCGCCGCGGGGATGCCGACCCGGCTGTACTACGTCACCTATCAGGGCAACTCGTTCGACACCCACGTGCAGCAGGCTGATCTCCACAGCCGTCTGCTGATGTACACCGCCGATGCCGTGCGCGGCTTCGTCGAAGACATCAAGCGCATCGGACGAGGAGAAGAAGTGGCCGTCATGATCTTCACGGAGTTCGGTCGCCGAGTGGAGGAGAACGGCAGCCTCGGGACCGATCACGGTACAGCGACGCCCATGTTTCTCATCGGCCAAGGCCTGAAGGGCGGCTTCTACGGAACGCCTCCAAGTCTCACCGACCTCGACGATGGAAACTTGAAGATGACGACCGATTTCCGACGTGTCTATGCAACGGCGATTCAAGATTGGCTGGGTTGCGACAAGACCCAGACCGTGCTGAAGGGCCGTTTCGATCCGCTTGGCGTGTTCGCGTAGTCGCCGGGCGGATAGGGCGGATAGGGCGGGTAGGCCGGGTTGGGCAGGTAGGGGAGGCAGGAGGACCGATGAGTGGGGCTCGGGCGAAATGGACGACGGCAATCACGATCGCCGCGGCGATCGTTCTGGTGCCGATCAGGCTGCCGGCGCAGAACGACAACCCGACCAACGATCTGCCGAATCCGTATCAAGGAGCGGTACTAGAGCTGCCCGACGGGCGCACGTGGGGCTCAACCGCCGGCGTTGACATTGACCGCGACGGCAAGAGTGTCTGGGCGATTGACCGGTGCGGCAAGAACACGTGCGTTGGCTCTGACCTCGATCCGATTCTCAAATTCGACGCCAGCGGCAAGGTGGTGAAGAGCTTCGGCAAGGGGATGTTTGCATTCCCGCACGGTATCCATGTCGATCGCGAAGGTAACGTCTGGGTGACTGACATGGTGTTGCAGGATGGCCGCGGTCAGGGGGCGACCGGCATCGGGCAGCAGGTGATCAAGTTCAGCCCCGACGGCAAGGAGCTCATGCGATTGGGCAAGGCCGGCGTATCGGGCAATGGCCCGGATGTGTTCAGCGCGCCATCCGATGTCGTGGTCGGCGCCAACGGCGACATCTTCGTCGCCGATGGCCATGCCGAAGGCACGAATGAGCGCATGATGAAATTCGACAAGAACGGCACGTTCATCAAACAGTGGGGAAAGCCCGGATCCGGCAAGCCCGGGACCCACGAGTTTTCGAGTCTTCACGCGCTCGCGATCGATTCACGCGGGCGGCTGTTCATCGGGGATCGCGACAACAACCGCATCCAGATTTACGACCAGAACGGGACCTTTCTAGAATCGTGGTCGCAGTTCAGCCGGCCGAGCGGCATCTACATCGATCAGAGCGACAACATGTATGTCGCCGACTCGGAGTCGAGCGACGCACCCAATGCCGGTGGGCCGCCGCACGGCGCTTGGAAAAGGGGCATTCGCGTCGGCAGCGCCAAAGACGGCTCGGTCAGATACCTCATCCCGGATCCCGACCCCAAAGGCGGCTCCAGTGCCGCCGAAGGCGTCGCCGCAGACCGCGACGGAATTGTTTATGGGGCAGAGGTTGGGCCAAAGAGAGTGATGCGCTACGTCAGGAAATGAATGGACGACCTTTGGGAAAAGGCGAGTACCGACGTCCTCTCTCAGTGTGCTGTGTGCTGGCGGTCGTGCTCGTTCTGCTGCCAGCGGTTGGCACGCAGGAGGTCGTCCGGACAGGTGAGATCGCTGCCCGCGGCCTGAAGAACAGCGACTTTCCCCGGATCACGAAGCTGGCTGAACGCGTCTACGCGTACGAGCAGGTCGATCCCACCAAACGAATCGTGACGGTCAACAATCTGATCGTGATCACCTCGCGGGGCGTCGTGGTCGCAGACGGGCAGGGCACGGTCGACAACACCACGCGGCTCGTCGCCGACATCGCCACTTTGACGGCGCAGCCGATCGTTGACGTCATCGTGGCGTCGGAGCACGGAGACCACACGGGCGGCAATTCGGCGTTCCCTGAGTCGGCCGTGTTTATCGCGAGTCCGTTTTCAAAAGCCAACCTCGAGCGTCAGGCTTCGGCACCGAATCAACGCGCGAATGCACCCAGGACGGTCGTGCCCACCGAGGTGGTGAGTGAGCTCCGCGTGCTCTCAATGGGCGACACCGAGATCCAGATCCTCGCGTTGGGCCGGGCGCATACCGGTGGCGACCTCGTCGTCTACCTGCCCAGGGAGAAGATCCTCTGGATGAGCGAGGTGTTCTCGAATCGCATCTTTCCGTCGATGGCGAACAGCCGCCCGAGCGAATGGCTCGAGACCCTGACGAAAGCCGAGCAGATGGACGTGAGCGTCTTCGTGCCCGCGCACGGGTTCGTGGACAGCCCGGCGATCCTGAAGGAAGAGGAGCGCAACTTTCATCTCGCGCTTGCCCGTGTGATTGCCGAGGGGCGTCGGCTGCACGACGCGAAGGTCCCGATCGCGCGAGCGGTGGAGAGCGCAGACTTTGGCTCGTTCGCCACCTGGACGCGCTACACCGACAATGTGGCAGGGGCGCTGACGCGGGTGTATCTGGAGCTCGACGGGGCGCTCGGACCTTGAGCATCGGGTCCCTGAGATGGCACGTCAGAGCGCAGATTGCAGATTTGAAGAACGCCGAGTGCAGAATTGAATGGTGCAAACGATCGGCTTCGTCGCAGCGACCTTTACCGCTCTCGCATTTCTCCCGCAAGTCCTCAAGGCCTGGCGATCGCGATCCGCAGGTGACCTGTCGGCGGGCATGCTGCTGACACAGAGCATCGGCGTGGCGCTGTGGATTGTTTACGGCCTTGCCATCCGCTCGGCGCCGATCATCGTCGCCAATACGATCACGCTGACGCTCACCCTCCTCCTACTGGTCTTCAAGAAAGCGTTCGAATCCGGTCACGGACTCAGGTAGGGACGGCTCAGGCTCAATCCTTTTTCGTCTCAATCGTCGGAATGCCGAACTGTCCACTGAGAGCGGCGAGATCGGCCGGCCGAATCATCCCAACCAGATTGACGACGGTGACTTCCTGCGGCTCCATCGAGATGACCATCATCCCCGTGGTGTTGTCGCCTTCCTGGTGCATCCACACCTCGACAGTCTCGTCTTTCTCGTGCATCGAGACGATTTGCCCCCAGCGTCCTTTGAGTTGACCGCGCAGCGGGTCGAGGTCGCCCGGAGCATACGCGCCCGGCTTGTCGAACTCGAACACGCGGACGTAGACACCCTTGAGGGATTCCACGAGCTTCTTGGCACCTGCCTCGTCTTTATCCCCGTCGGACAGAAACTGCGAGGCCAGCTTCAACATGGACGCATCAAGGTTGACCTCGGTCTTATTGGCGGTCTTCGCGGCCAGCCGCTCAAGGGTGGACTGCAGGTTGATCTGCTGCGCCGCCGCCGGCGTGGCCAACAACGACAGAAGCAGTACGGGAACCAGCTTGCGCATTTCGCCTCCTTGGTGTGTTGTTTTCACTCCGGCAGTTCGATCGTCCGGCGCTGCAGCTCAAACAGGTGCTGCCGGACGTCATGCAGCTTCGAGCCGGTGAGCCGCAACGCCAGCATCGTTTGTTCCCGGGCTCGTTCTCCTGCGACGCGTTGAAGATGACGCTCGTACAGGAGCGATCCGCCTGCCAGGATGACCGCCGCCGCAGCGGCGGCCCATCGCCAGGTGAAAGCCGGTCGCTCATGGCGGCCCAGGTTGCCTGCGCGTGCGAGCACTCTCTCGGCGAAGCCTGGCGGCGGCTCGCGGCGTCTTAGCGCTTCGCGCAGATCGTTATCGAATGGAGGCATGGCGCCTGGCCTCTGACACTGGAACAAACCGCGACGCTTTGTCGCGCATCAACGCCACCGCGCGCCGCAAGTGGGTCCAGACGGTGCGCACCGGCATCTCGAGGACACGGCTGATATCCTCGACGTCCATGTCTTCGCTGTATCGAAGAATGACGACAGCTCTGGGTTTTGCGGGCAGCGAGGCAACCATCTTTTGCAGCGTCTCGCTCAGAAGGAGGTCGCGTTCCGAGCGGGTGTCGGGCACATCGGGCAGTTCGTCGAGCGGCACTTCCTTGCGCCGGCTGCGGTGTCGCGCGGCGTCGATGCACCGATGCGTGGTGGTGCGCCTCAGCCACGCAACCACGTGCGCCGGAGAGGCAAGCGTCTGCCGGGTCTGGTACAACTGGAGAAACACATCCTGTGCGATTTCCTCTGCCACGGCGCCGTTGCGGAAGAAGTGGTATGCGATGCTGTAGACCATGGCCTGATGCGCCCGGAGGATCGACTCAAAGTCGGCTTGTGTCATCCTTCTGATCTCAATTACGTCGGCGCAGTCGGTTTTTACTCAAAAAATCCTCAGCCACACGTCTACACCGACTGATTACGTAACCTTCGAATATGCACGCACTTGCGGTGAAATGCGACGGGCTCGAGAAACGCTATGGCGACGTGGTCGCGGTTGCCGGCCTGTCGCTGCACGTGCATCGCGGGGAATGCTTTGGTCTGCTCGGCCCCAACGGTGCGGGCAAGACGACGACGATCGAGATTCTCGAGGGGTTGCTGGAGGCTGACGGCGGTGACGTGGAAGTCCTCGGGCTCAAGTGGAAGACGCACGA
>Ga0111538_10008489_pt1 | contig 13794 bp, 11 predicted proteins | sample SoiMethybrSBSTD1_FD_79669 | JGI IMG/M metagenome (GOLD analysis project Ga0111538, IMG submission 79669) | Bulk soil microbial communities from a Populus tree surrounding site in Tennessee, USA - Soil MetaG P. TD hybrid SBSTD1 (version 2)... | ecosystem: Environmental > Terrestrial > Soil >...
ATGGGCGGGTAGCATTCAGACCGCCGCGATTGCAGCGGGCCTCCGCCAGGGTTATGCCACCGCATCAAATGACACCGGTCACAAAGGTGGCAGCGCGTCATTTGCGGTGGGGCATCCCGAGAAGCTGGTCGACTTCGGTTATCGCGCCATGCACGAGATGGCAGTTCGCTCGAAGGCACTCATTCAGGCCTTCTACAACCGCGCACCGCGACTCTCCTACTATCAGGGCTGCTCCACGGGTGGGCGGCAGGGCATGATGGAAGCGCAGCGTTATCCGGAAGACTTTGATGCGATCATCGCCGGCGCGCCGGTTTATAACGTCATTCATCTCAATGTCTCTCAGGTCTCGCTTCAGGTGGACATGCTCCGGAACCAATCGAAAATCGTTGCACCTGAGAAAGTGCGGCTCTTTGCGAATGCCGTTATGGCCGCATGCGACGAGAAAGACGGAGTGAAAGATGGCATCATCAGCGAACCACGAACCTGCAAGTTTGATCCCACTCCCTTGCTCTGCAAGGCGGGCGAAGGCGTGGATTGCCTGACCGGTTCCCAGTTGGAAAATGCAAAGAGCGTGTACCTCCCGGTGACAACCAGCAAAGGCCAACTCGTTTACCCGGGACGCTCGCCAGGTTTCGAGACGGGGTGGCGAATCCCCGTGCAGGGAGAGCCGTTGAACCCGTTGTTCGGAGATTCACCGCGATACATTGGGCGCCAGGATCCCAACTGGGACGTGATGACCTTCAACCTCGATTCGGATCTTGCGCTCGCCCTGAAGAACGGCGGTTTCATCGAGGCCAACGATCCGGACCTGACGAAATTCAAGGCTCGCGGCGGAAAGCTGCTGCTCTATCACGGATGGGCGGATCCAGGTCCCGCACCTGAAAACACGATCAACTACTACGAAGCCGTGAATAAGAAACTTGGAGGACCTCAGAGCGACTGGATGCGTCTCTTCCTGATGCCAGGAGTCGGGCATTGCGGAGGCGGCGTCGGACCGGATCAGGCCGACTATCTCGGCGCGATCGAGCGGTGGGTGGAATCGGGAGTTGCGCCCGATCAGATACTGGCGACGCGCAATGCCGGCCGCGGAGGACAAACGCCAATGTCACGGCCGCTGTGTCCATTCCCTCAGGTGGCGCGGTACAACGGGTCCGGAAGCACCAGCGACGCGGCAAATTTCAAATGCGTGCAACCGTAGTGTCCTGAGCTAGGAGTTCGTTCAGGAAGTTTTGGCGGATTTGCAGTCTTGACCACAGCCAATTTCTCCTCGCACGCCTCCGGCGTGAAACCAGCAGCGCGGGATTGGTCAGGGACGCGGAGACGTAAACACTGCGATTGGCAGAGTCTTCAAGCGAGACCGGTATTCCGGATAGGTCGTCTCCGGCCCGCCGAGCGTTACTTCCTGGGGCAGGTCGTGTCGGGCGGCATATTCCGCGACCCACGGATTCTCCCCGGGCATGTAAGAGGGCACCTCGCCCCGGGTGCTTTCTCCCTCTTCGACGTATTCGCAAAGGTAGAAGGGCTGGAACGCGTTGGGATTGGGATTGAGGTTGAAGTCCTCGCTCTTGATCAATGGTTCAGCCAGAAAATTCGGATCCTCTGTGATGCTGATGTGCGTCCAGACGGTTCCGTTTTTCAGCCAGTGTTCCATCGTCGTCTGCTCATCACTCGACGGAACGTTCGAGCGCCGATGCCATCCCTGCTTGATGTGTGTCGTGGTAATCGTGAGCATGTTGCCTTCCCACACTCCCGTTGAAAAGCCCATCCACGTGTGTGGCGCGTTCGCAGAAGGGTGCGGCCGTCCATCCATCCAGATGACCCGACGCTGTCCGTAATTGGTAATTGCCTGGTGAATGGCGATCAGTTGATGCGTTACGGGATCGCGTTCCTCCCATACTCTCGCTTGAAACGGCCCGCGATGAATGTAAGACACGACGTGCACCTGGCACTGATGTTCCAGAAGTGAAAGCCGCGAGGACCGGTATGCAAGTCCCCACTGCCGGCCCTGATCATTTACCGGTAGACCGAGAAACTCGACCAAGGACGGGCCGGCCACGCGTTCCGGCCCATCTTCATAGTTTGTGTTCGCAGTCCAGTATCCCGTGAAATCCACTTGAGCGAATGCCGGCGCACTGCTGAACAACATCAACGCGAGTGCGAGCAGGACGATTCGTTGGGTTCGATTTGACGGGTTCTCCATGGTGTCGCCAACCTCGGCGGCCATTATCTCCTATTTGCCTGTCGTGTGGTTCTTCAAGCTGGAAGGCGCAGGCCAGAGCTATTTAATCGCTTAGTCGCGCCCGCGCCGCGTTCTGGGTCAACCGAGAATTCGAAGACTACCTCGGGGCCCAGAAGGGCTCGCCCCCGCGGATCAACTGCACGGGAACTTCGGGGGAACGACTTGACCCATTCGGCCATCTCCAGCATTCCCTGTTCTTCGGAGATGGCGTGATTCGTTGCTTAACGCGATCGACGACGGACTGTGCCGTCGGTGCCGCACGCGATTGCAGAATGCCAGGCACGGCGACAGAGAGCAGTTGTTAGTGTCACGAATTCTCGTCGTGAAATAGGCTTCATAGGACTCGTGAACTCCCTTTCTAACGGAGCAGCCCCAGCCGATCCGTAACGACGATTACCCCTAGCCCGAAGAAGAACAATCCCGATAACAACATCGCAATACGCACGAACCAATTCGGTCGCAATGCGGGTGGCAGCAGCGTGAGATTCACCGCGAGTGTGTGCCAGCAACTGACCCCCAGCGCGATGTTGTAGAACATCGTGGCATATGTGATCAGCGTGCCCGGGTTAAGAGACAACATGACGATGCCGAACAATGCGTAGCCCAGCAGGAGCTTGAAATAGACCGACTTGATCGCTTCCTTTTCCATGCGGCGCAGTCGGGCGCTGCTGGTCCAGAAAACATCAACCCAGCGGCGAACCACTCCGTCCGCCGTTTGACAGAGGGTAGGGGTGAGAACAAGGAACCCGCAAAAGATAGTCATGAACCAGCAGAACGCCCCGAGTGTGGCGCCCGAGCTGCGAGTGACACTTTCCTGAACGCCGCCGGCCGTCATAACGGCCATGTTCCAATCGTCGCTTTGAGTGCCGAACGGCAGAAACTGCACGGAAAGCATCGCCGGCAAAGCGAGGCCAATGAAACAAGCCGGCATCCACACGACCAGTTGGTCACGCACAACGTGTTTGTACCAGCGCCGCCATCGAGGAAGGGACTCCTGATTCACCTCGAAGACACGACCAACGTGCGAGAGCGAAAGCCCATGACCGCCGAACACGCTCGGGATCGCGCCAACCTGGTTTCCCATGCCCCATCCCTGGTCGCGCGTGTAGTTGCTGATCGGCGTATTCGTGAGACCTCCCGAACCCGCGATGGCGGCGAGCGCGGCGATGAATGCGATAAGCGTGAAGTCGATTGGCGGCAAGCCGTTTCCCTGTAGTAGTGAGACGAAAACGTTTTCGACGTTGTCGCCTCGAGCGACAGGAGCGCCTGCAGCGGTATGAATAGGAACCGTTCCGAACTTCACAAAGCCGCTCAGTATCTCGATCCATGTTGAGCTTTGAGAAAAGAAGAAGGCGAGGAACAGAAGAAACCCGAAGACCACGACGATTTTGAACGCCATCACGGCCCGCAGCGAATTGTAGATCTTGCCGCCGAACAGAAGCGGGATGAGGGCCAGGAGAAAGATTCCGTAGCCCAGTCCTTTCATCAACCAGAAATCTCCGACGTTCGTCGCCGGAGTGGGAACAATCCCTCCCTTTAATAGCGTGGCCACGGGTGTAGCCGCATTCGCGGCAAGGTAGGGAAAGATCGATCCGAGGTCCAGAAACAGATAGGCCAGCACCCAGACGCGCGGCCCCGGAAATGTTCGGAACTTTCCTGTAAAAATCGGCTCGCCTGTGTACAGGGTGTAGCGACTGATTTCGATGTTATAGATCACCTGGCCGAGAACACTGAGCGTTGTCAGCCAAAGCAGCGCGCCGCCATATACCGCGGTGACCCGGGGTCCCAGCAGCCACTCGCCACCGCCGATCGAGGCGCCGCCGAGCACGAGCCCGGGGCCGAGCATCGCGAACCAGTTCTTCCACGTGAAGCGAGGTGCATCCACGAGTTTGCCGGCGTCCCAGGGAGGCATTTCCCTGGAACCGGGGTGCGGTACTTTGAATGTCTTTTCGGCCATGTTAAATGCGGCACAAGGATAAGGTGCTTACGCGCCAAAACGATAGAGCGAAAAAGAGTCGAAGGAGAACTTCACACACGCCCCGGAGTCAGGAAATCCACATATGCAAAAGCTTCCTATTTCGTGCAGGAGGGAGCAATCACCGCCGATATTTCCGTTGCGGGCGGTCAAACATGTCGGCGACCCGCATTGCGTGGTCGATGGCCTCACGTTCTCTCAGGCTTCATTTGCACCGAACACCAATAAAGAGTTCGATGTTGCTCGCGATGGGCGCCGATTTCTTTTGTTGCTTCCGCCCAAAGAGAAACTCTCCGCTCCCACCAGGATGATCCTCAACTGGCCTGCGATGGTGAAGAAGAACTGACCTCGTCTATGCAGAAGCGGGACGATGCGCTCGAAGAAACGAACGAATCTGACGGATTGCCAGCGGAATGCGTTCCTTCGGTTCCTTCCATGGAAACATGCTGACTTCGGCCTTTGGGGCGAGCATTGCAGCTTCCATCGCGACCGCATAAGGATGCGCCGCAATATCGTCCGGCAGAATCAATACGGGAGTCTGGCACCGGCGCACGAAATCGCGCGTAACGGTGAAGACGAAGTCGGGATTTGTGCGGTACATCCTGGTGAGAAACTTCTCCACCGTGTCCATTGTGATCTCAGGCCGGCGCTTGACTAATTCCGGCCCCCAACCCGTCATATTGTTGTCGTAGAACAGCGTCGGCATCTCCGGCCGAAAGCCACTCGGTTGTGCCAGCACGGCGGCAACGACGCGATTCGGAGCGCGCTTCAACAGGCTCCATATGAATGGACCGCCAATGCAAAACCCCATCACCATGAACTTGTCGATACGCAGATGGTCCATCAGACCAATATGGTCGTCGGTGTAGGCGTCCCACGGGCGATCGCTCTCCAGCGGGCCCGAGGATTGGCCGGCATTCGCGTTGCGCAGGTCCGCGGCTATGCAACGGTACTCACCCTTGAACTCATCAATCGGATTGAACGGATTGGCCAGGGAAGCAATCGTCGAGTTCAATCCACCGCCTGGTATTAACAACAAGGGGAATCCGGAACCCGTTTCCTCATAATGGATGCGAACGGGCCCCTTTTCGTAGAAGGACGCGGACTTCCCACTTTGAGAACTCAGCACAAGCGGCGACGCGGCCATGGCGGTCACCGCAGCGCCAGCTTTAAGGATTTTGCGTCGGATTTCGTCCATGCGCCGCATTATGTCACTGGCTGACATTTCGATCGCCTAGAATTCTCGACGTGCAGATGATCAATGAATACTGCGTCGCGCAGCATGTCCCTGCGGCAGATATGGACAGGCTCTGGGCACTTGGCTGGAGACACTTCGGTTCGTACTTCTTTCGATACTCCGCGATGCCCCACGACGGCACGCTGTACCACGTCATTCCATTACGCATCGAACTTTCGAAATTCGATTTGTCGCAAAGTCAGACGCGCGTCCTGCGCCGAAACCGCGATCTCCAGATTTTCATTCGCCCCACGACGATAGATACCTCCAAGGAGGACCTGTTCTACCGGCACCGGAAACGTTTTAAGGACAACGTACCGAAATCCCTGTTCGATTTCATGTCCACAGAGCCCGGCGTTACGCCGTGCCGCAATGAAGAAATCTGCGTGTATCGTAACGAGCAATTGATAGCGATGAGCTTTCTGGACATCGGCTCGGCAGCGACCTCTGCCGTCTATGCCGCCTTCGAACCGACGGAGCCCAAACGCAGCCTCGGAATTCTGACGATGCTGCGCGCAATCGAATATTCACGCGACCTTGGAGCACGCTACTACTATCCGGGTTACGCGTATCGCGAGCCGAGCATGTATGACTACAAAAAGAAGTTCTCGGGTCTGGAATTCCTCGGCTGGGAATCCGGCTGGAGCACCTACACTCCGTTCTCGTCGAGCATCGCGCCGCAATGAAGGAAGCCCCAAACAGTCGAGGATCTTGCGCGTTGCGTCCGAAGGGCATTGAGTTGTCCCGCCGTGTAGCGGTCTAAGCATGAATCCCCGGAACGGATCTCGCGCCCGCGCTCGGGCTCGGAAAGAAGTTGGACCGGCGGGCCTGAAGTCGTGGCTCGGTTTGCCAGGAGTTGACTTGCGGAGGGATAGGAAGGAGATGAGCACCCCCTATCGCGGCGAACCGCTGGCTGTCATCGAAGTCTTCCGGCCTCGCTGTATTTCTGCCGCCTGGTGGCCGAGCCTTCCTGAACGGTAATGATCTGATTGGCGTCGATATCCTGCAGTTCATCGACGATCCCGCTGGGCCACAGAATCTCCAGGCGATCCGCGCGAGGCGCATTGCCCATTCCGAAATGCACGCGCAGATCGTTCTGTCCCAGATAGCTGGATCCGGCGCGGACATCCCGGGCAAGAACTTTTTGGCCAACCCAAAGTTTCAAACGCGCCCCGATGCCGTCGCGGTTGCTCTTCGAGCCAAGTGTACGGACGAGAAGGGAGTTTGCCCGATTACCGCCGTCGTTACGCAACAAGTCGGGCGCCTGTCCGACATTCGCTATGAGAATGTCGACGTCTCCATCGTTGTCGATATCTCCAACCGCCAGGGCGCGACTCGGCTTCTTGAGCGCAAAGCCGGGACCTGACACAGGGCCGGCACTTGTAAACTTTCCCGAGCCATCGTTCTGCAGCAGCAGGTTCAGTTGCTCATAGGACCGTTGATCCTTGAGCATGCTGATATTGTCAATGACATCCCCGTTCGCGATTGCGATGTCGAGGTCCATGTCGTTGTCGTAATCCAGGAACGCCGTGCCGAAACCGACGAAGGGTAGCGTCAGCCGGCCTACGCCGCTGGAAAAGGTGAGGTCCTCGAACAATCCGTTTCCAAGGTTGCGGTACAGGTTGTGGGTTTGCTGACCGAGGTTGGTCACGAAGATATCGGGTAGACCATCTCCATCGACGTCGCCCATGTCGGTTCCCATTCCAGCCGAGGGTTTCCCCCCGAATCCGATTGCAACTCCTGCGCGGAGTCCGACCTCCTGAAAAACACCCTTGCCCTTATTGTGAAAAAGAAAGTTGGGAGTGGAATCGTTGGCGACGTAAATATCGATCCAGCTGTCGTGGTCGTAATCGCCGAAAACCACGCCGAGTCCGTTCCCGGCCTGGGCGCCAATTCCCGACTCGCGGCTGACTTCGGTGAAAGTTCCGTCTCGGTTGTTGCGGTAAAGGATGTCCGTTAGTGGGTTGTACACGTTCGGATGGCAATACGATCGGGGGATCTCGGCGCTATCGCAGTACTTATTGTTTTGGACGGTGAAGTCGACATAACGGGTGACATACAGGTCGAGATGTCCGTCGTTGTCGATGTCTCCGAAGGCGCAGCTTGCGCTCCACGCTCCCGCACCCACGCCCGCAGATTTGGTTACATCTTTAAACATCCCGCTGGAGCTATTGCGATAGAGCCTGTTTCCTGGAACGCCGGTGATGTAGAGGTCCACCCATCCGTCGTTATCATAATCGGCGGCGCATGCACCCATTCCAAAGCCGAAAGGTTCAATGCCGGATGACGGCGTGACGTCGGTATAAGCGCCGTTGCCCTGATTCCGATAGAGCCGGTGCCGTGCGCGAGCAGCCCTTCCGGAATCTTTGAAGGAACCGCCATTGACCAGAAAGATATCGAGCCATCCATCGTTGTTATAGTCCACGAACAAGGCTCCGCCCCCCATCGTTTCAGGCAAGTACTTCTCCGGAGTGGCTCCATTCTCATGTTTGAAATTGATTCCGGCCTTATCCGCAGTGTTGGAAAACTGCGCGAGCGTCCCTTGTTGGATCCGGGGCATTCCGATGGTTGCAGCGGAAAACGCCGCTGTTAACACGAACATGGTGTGGCGGAGATTCGGCGTCCTCATCTGGACTGGTTGGGGAACGAGGAATTGTATTTCTGCAGGTAGATCAAGCGATGGCGCTGGCTCAGGGCCATATTGCCGAGAACTTGATACTCGTGAGAGAGATTGAAATGAACGAGATAGAAGTCTCCCAAACCCAGCTTGATCATAGTTTGAAACGTCTCGACGGCGTCGCTATGCCTGCCGAGGCGGCTTTGAATAATGCCGAGATTCAAATGAAGAAGACCGGCGTCAGGATACTCGCGGATGCCATCGCGGAGTTCCTTGATTGCATCATCCCCACGTCCGTTCGCGAGGTTGTCGGCCGCACTTTGAAGAAAAACTCGTGTTGTTCGCAACCAGTCCGCCCTCTCCCGCTCTTGTCTTTCTAGCTTTCGGAAGCGGTCCAACTCCGCCTCGCCCTCTTTCGCATGGCCAGATCGAAGTAATGCCACGGCGCGCACATAACTGGACTGTGCATCGGTTGAATCGATTTCAAGAGCTTTGTCCGCAGCCGTGACGGCTTCGGAAAAACGGCGGAGGCGCAGATTAACATCCGCCATCCCGCGGTAGGCCGGGGCGTTTTCGCCTGACACGAGTATGGCTCGAGCGTACTCCGTGGCTGCGTCGTCCGGTCTGTCGAGTTGCAGATACAGGTCGCCCGCGGCGACAAGGGCGCGGACGTTAGTGGGATTAAGTTCGAGAGCTGTTTTGAATGCAGATTGTGCGTCATCAAATTGCACAAGAAGCACATTCATCCGGGCAATCTTCTGGTAGAAGGCACTGCGAGTTGGCCCGTCACCAGCGGGATTCGAGACTTCGATCCTGACGGCATCTTCCAGCGTGTGGAGGGCGGCAGCCCATCTCTGGGCAAGAGCATACGCGTTGGCCAGTTCATAGCGTGCTTCAAGCGATTTTGGAAAAGCTTGAACGGCTCGCGCTAGGACGTCTTCCGCCTCCGCCAGCAGGCCCCGAGCCTGTAGGGCCTGGGCCATCACGATGTACTGGTTCGCGCCCAGCGCATCCCATCCCGGGGTTTTTTGAAAAGCCCGAAGTGCTTCTTTGCGCGGTTGGTCGAACGCCGCAAGGTTGAGAACGTTTGCAAGCTGCTCCAGGATGAGCACGACGCCGTCGGTACTGGCACCCCACCGGATCGATAACGCGCGACGATAGAGCTGTTCAGATTCGTCGTACTTTCCGCTCTCCAAACAGATTCCAGCGAGATTTTCGAGACTCTGGAGAAGATTGGATTTCTCCCGGGCCGGTGCTTTTTCGAAAATCGACAGAGACCGCCGTGCCAGTGGTTCGGCGTCGAGGTAGTCTCCCTGAAGGCTATGAATGAGGACGAGGTTATTCAAGGTGACCGCGACATTCGGATGTTCGGGCCCCACTTGCCTTTCGAGAATGGAAAGGGATCGCTGGAGCAGTGGCTTAGCCTCGTCATAGTCTCCATGCAGTCGAAGATTCACGGCCAGGTTGTTTAAAGCAACGAGGACGTTGGGATGATCCGGGCCGTAAGCCTTTTCGAGAATTGCGAGCGAGCGCCGGGACATTGGCGTGGCGGCGGTATAGTTTTCGCGGAGCCGATAGACCGTCGCCAGGCTGCCGAGCACCATCGCGACGTTGGGATTATCAGGCGCGAGAGTCTTCTCTAAAATCTCGAGAGATTGCTGAAAGTGGTGTTCGGCTGCCGCGTAGTTGCCCAGGCGAAAATAGGCTTGTGCCAAACCATTCAGGCTTTCCGCCATTTTTTGATTGGCCCAGGCCGGCGCCTCTGCCGAGCGAATGGCGCTCTGAAATGAGCGGACCGCGTCCGCATAGCGCCCTTGGTCGAGTGCGCTAACGCCGGCATCATTTTCCATTCTCCACTGCTTTTCACTTGCGGCTTCTCCCTGCGGGGTTTGAGACGCAACTAGGGGTGCAAATATCAAGGGCAATAGAAAAAAGGAAAACGTTCCTTTCACACAGACTCCTCGCACCAAACGAAGAAACGGGTAGGTGGGCGCACTCTACCGCAATCCGTATACAGCGTCCAACTTTTCTGCTGCGGCGAAGGCCGATAGAAGAACAAATCAGAGCGTACTTGAGCGCCGCCAGCGGGAGACACCCCTGTCTTGGAGCGAAGAGAGTTGTCCGTGGTGCAGGGGGCCGTGGTCAAGTCATTGCGTGAATCCATTCCACCCCTTATTGTTGTGCGATGTTTCGTGGCCGGCTCAATATTGCCATCATCGGTTGCGGTGGAATCACTTTCCAAAACCACCTGCCGGGTTTCGCCCTCTGCCCGGACGTGAACATTGTTGCGGTCTGCGACACAGATGAAGCCTGCATGAACCGCGCCCGCGCACAGTCCGGCGCTTTGATCGCGGCGACGAACTACGCCGATATCCTCCAACGAGACGACATCCATGCTGTCGTCATCGCCACGCCGAACGTTACTCACGCTCCGATTGCTCTGGAAGCTATTCGATATGGCAAGCACGTTCTTTGCGAGAAGCCGCTTGCGATGAACTATGCGGAAGCCCGGCAAATGGCCGACGCGGCAAACCGCTCCGGAGTGCGCCACATGACGGCGTTTACGTATCGATTCGTTCCGGCGATGCGGTACCTCGCGCATCTTGTTCATCGAGGCGATCTCGGTGAACCGTACCATTACCGGTCGTGTCGTCTGCAGGATTGGGGAACGCGCAACCTCGGGTGGAGACAGCGCAAAGCGCTGGCCGGATCGGGCGAGCTCGGCGACATGCTGAGTCATCGCATCGATTTCGCGCATCTGCTGGTGGGCCCGATGAGGCGGTTGGTGGCGAGCGCGAAGCAGTGGCACTCTGTTCGTGGCGGAGATCCGAACGACCTGGAGGACTGGGTCGCTTTGCTGGCAGAGTTCGAGAGCGGCGCAACAGGCGTTCTTGAGAGCAGCAAGCTCGCTAGCGGCCGCAATGAAAGCTGGCGCAGCCTGGATACCGTCGAAATCAATGGTCGAGAGCAATCGTTCGTGTTCGCCACGGAGAATTGGAACAAGCTTCAGACAGGCAAGGCGGGCGGCCCAGGGCTGGAGACCATCGATGTGCCGCGCGAGTTCTGGAAAGTGCCCGGATCGCCGCGCGAGGTTGGAAGCGGTGACCCGCTGGTCACGTTCCGCTACGATCAGGCATTTGAATTTGTCGATGCGATCCGCAACAACCGGCCGTGCATGCCCGACTTCGATGAGGGAGCGCGCGTGCAGGCGGTGATAGACGCCGCGACACGTTCGGTGGAAGGAATGAAATGGGTGGAAGTCGAAAAGCCGTCGTGACGGGCGCCGGTAGCGGCGTGGGCCGCGCCGTTGCGTTAGGCCTGGCGGAAAAGGGTTGGAGTATCGCGGTCCTGGGCAGGCGAGCAGAAGCGCTGGAGGAAACACGGCGCCTCGCCGGCGGGAACACTTCGCATATCGTGATTCATCGTTGCGATGTCGGTGATGCTGCCGCAGTCGCGGCGGTGAGCCAGCGCATCCTCGAGGAATTCAGCGAAGTGGAAGTGCTGGTTAACGCTGCCGGAACGAATACTCCACAACGAGCCCTGAGCGTGTTGACTCTTGACGACTACCACGCAATGATTGCCGCCAACATGAACGGTGCGTTTTACTGCGTGCAGGCTTTCCTTCCGCAGATGCGTGCTCGGCGCAGGGGCACAATCGTCAACATTGTTTCCGAAGCAGCGAAGCAGGCGTCGCCAAAAGCTGGTCCTGCATATGTGATGAGCAAATTCGGAATGGCCGGCCTCACGCAAAGCATCAACGCCGAGGAGCGTGCCGCCGGGATCCGCGCCTGCTCCATTTTTCCTGGCGACGTCGACACACCCTTGTTGGACAAGCGCCCGCAGCCGCCGGACGCCGGCGCTCGCGCCACGATGCTGAAATCCGAAGACGTGGCTGAATGCGTCCTGTTCTGCATCAATCTTCCGCCGCACGTTGTCGTCGAAGAAATGCTTGTGCGTCCACGATAGTTATGAAAATCACGAAACTTCATTCGTTTGTGCTTGGATCAGGCTGGCGCAATCTCATTCTTCTTCGTCTGGAAACGGACGAGCCCGGACTGTACGGCATCGGCGAGGCGACGGTGCAGTGGGGCGATGAAGGAATGCTCGGGTACCTCGCATCCCTGGAGAAGCGTTACCTTATCGGGCAGGATCCGCGCGACATCGAAGCGCTGTGGGAACGCGTCTATCGCAACGAATACTGGCGCCGCGATTTTTTCGTCTGTTCCGCGCTTGGCGGGGTCGAGATGGCGTGCTGGGATATTCTCGGAAAGTCCCTCGGTGTTCCGGTGTGGCGTCTTCTCGGTGGAAAGTGCCGTGACAAGATTCGCGCTTATGCCAACGGCTGGTATCAGGTTGAGCGTTCCCCGGAAGCCATCGCCTCTAGAGCTCGCGATGTGGTGAGAACAGGCTACACGGCTCTGAAGATCGACCCATTCGGCGCGGGCTCCTATGAAATGACGGAAAGTGAAAAAGCCTCCTCCGTGGAGATCGTGGCTGCTGTGCGCGAGGCCATCGGACCTGAAACCGACCTGTTCATTGAAATGCATGGACGCTTCGCGGCACATACGGCGATCGAGATGTGCCATCGCCTGGCGCCCTATCGGCCTGGTTGGTTTGAAGAGCCGGTTCCGCCGGAGAACGTCCACGCGTTGGCCGCAGTGCAGCGTGCAGTCGCGCCCCTGGGAATACCTGTCGCCGCGGGAGAGCGTCTGTTCACGCGATATCTCTATCTGGATCTCTTTCGCGAGCGCGCAGCGGACATCATTCAGCCCGATGTGTGTCATGCCGGCGGGTTGGCGGAAACGCGCAAGATCGCAGCGATGGCGGAGGCGCACTACATTCCCGTTGCGCCACACAATGCCTGCTCTCCAGTCGGGACCATGGCGTCGCTTCACGTTGCCGCCTGCACGCCGAACTTCAAGATTCAGGAAACTTTTGATGACATGGTGGAACCGTGGGTACGCGAAGCCATCATCGGCCGTCCCGAAGTTCGCGACGGCTATTTTTCACTGCCGCATGCGCCGGGACTTGGCGTGGACTTGAACGAAGCTGTTATCCGTGCTCATCCCCCGAAGGAAGGTTTCATGAATTTCTGGAAGCCGGGTTGGGAAAAGCGCGACAGCTATACGTAGCTTGCAGGTCTTGGGTGCTCCCCTCCTCAGCCGAGAACGGCTGTCCCAAATTGGCACGGCTGATTGGCCGAAACTCACTTGCTGGCGCGGGTCGGGCTCCTCGCACCCCTACCGAGGTTGCGGAATTGGAGGGTCGCCAACCCGGGGTGGCTCGCTATCGCTCGCACACCCCGGGCTACCATCCTCGCACGCCTCCGGCGTGCAAGAGGCCAGGCCGGAGGCTGGCAGGAGCCCCGGGTGGCTCGCTATCGCTCGCACACCTCCGGCGTGCAAGAGGCCAGGCCGGAGGGCTGGCAGGAGATTAGCCCCGGGGTGGCTCGCTATCGCTCGCACACCTCCGGCGTGCAAGAGGTCAGGCCGGAGGGCTGGCAGGAGATTAGCCCCGGGGTGGTTCGCTATCGCTCGCACGCCTCCGGCGTGCAAGAGGCCAGGCCGGAGGCTGGCAGGAGCCCCGGGTGGCTCGCTATCGCTCGCACACCCCGGCGTGCAAGAGGCCAGCCCGGAGGGCTGGCGGGAGTTTAGCCCCGGGTGGAGCGCAAGCGACACCCGGGGTTTTTCGTTCAACGCCAACCGCACCCCGGAGGGGTGCGAGGA